>Ga0207676_10000820_pt1 | contig 24234 bp, 21 predicted proteins | sample KBSSwiS72_FD_184307 | JGI IMG/M metagenome (GOLD analysis project Ga0207676, IMG submission 184307) | Switchgrass rhizosphere microbial communities from Kellogg Biological Station, Michigan, USA - KBS Switchgrass S7-2 (SPAdes) (version 2) | ecosystem: Host-associated > Plants > Roots >...
CATCTTGGTGACGACTTCTTTGCAGGTCGATTTCCGTTTGTTGATCTCGAGAGCGGCGGGACTGTCGAGGGGCTGGTCAGGAACATCGGCGAGATCATCACAAAGATACCGGAGGGAGCGAAACTGATCCCCGGGCATGGTCCGATTTCAACGTTGGACGATCTGAAGAGCTACCACCGCATGTTGCAACAAACAACCGAAATCGTGCGCCAGAAAATCGCCGCCGGAAAAACATTAGAGCAGATAAAGAGTGAAGGTCTCCCCGAAGAATGGAAACCCTGGGGAACAGGCTTCATCCCAACCGACCGCTGGGTGGAAACGGTCTATAGGAGTTTGACCGCTAAGAAATAATCCGTTTTCCGTGGCTAATTTTGTCTAAGAAACTGTCACCGGCATTCAATATCAATCCGAAGTTATTAGCGATTGTTTGACCGATGTCGGCGAGCGAGGCGCGCGTGCCTAGATTCACATTGGCACGCGCGTTTTTTCCGTAAACAAGTAGAGGCGCGTATTCGCGGGTGTGATCGGAGCCGCGAAATGTCGGGTCATTTCCGTGATCGGCCGTGATCATCATCACGTCGTCGTCACGCATCGCCGACTCGATCTCGGGCAGGCGTGTGTCGAAGTGTTCGAGGGCTTTGGCGTAGCCTTCGGTGTCGCGCCGGTGTCCGTAGAGCATGTCGAAATCGACGAGATTCGAGAAGATCAAGCCGCGCGTCGAATCCTTCAGCGCTGTGATTGTTTGATCGATCGACTGCTCGTTGTTCTTCGCTGTCAGATCTTTCGTTACACCCATCGAGTCGTAAATCGACGCGATCTTTCCGATACAAACGACATCCAGATCATCAGCGGCGAGGGCAGGCAGAAGGTTCTCGCGCGGCGGCGGCACAGCATAGTCGTGCCTGTTCTCCGTGCGATAGAAAGATCCGGGTCGGCCCAGGAACGGGCGCGCGATCACGCGACCGACTTTGTGTTCACCGTCGAGTATGCGACGCGCGATCTCGCAGATCTCGTAAAGCCTTTCGAGCGGAATCACTTCTTCGTGCGCGGCTATTTGAAATACTGAGTCTGCCGAAGTGTAGACGATTGGCTTGCCTGTCTTGACGTGCTCTTCGCCAAGCACCTTGATGATCTCTGTGCCCGAAGCGGGGATGTTGCCGAGAATGCCTGGCACAGACGTTTCTTTGATAAAGCGATCTATGACTGGCGGTGGGAAGCCGTCCGGGTAAGTCGGAAAGGCGCGGTCCAGAACGATCCCCGCCATTTCCCAGTGACCCGTAGTCGTGTCTTTGCCGTTGGATCGCAAGGCACAGCGACCGTACGATCCGGTCAGTTGGTCCAACGGCGGCAGTGCTTGCAGCGGGCGGATGTTACCGAGACCGTATCGTTGCAGGTTCGGCAGCCGCACCGGACGCGATTCGAGTATGTGACCGAAGGTGTCGGCGCCGGCGTCGCCCCACTCCGGAGCATCAGGCATTGCGCCGATGCCGGCGCCGTCGAGAACGATTAGTAAAATGCGGTGGAAGGCTGATGAATTAGGCATCGATGGTCTACTGTTTCGGCGCGTAGTATCCATCGCGCGCACGGATTTCTGTCTTGCCTTTCAAACCTTTAACTTCGAGCTTGATAGCGCGGAATTTTCCATCACGCGCTTTATTGGTTGGATAGTAACCGAGACTGTAAAGCGTGCCGATGTCATTCGCCACCCGCGCAAACGCAGCGCGCGCATCCGCCAACGTCGCCGCCTCAAAACTCCGGCCGCCTGAAGCACGTGCGAGATCATTCATCTCGCGGCGCGCAAGGTTGTAAAGCTCGCGGCTGATCGACATTCGTTCAAACGGTCCCATCTGGCAGAAACTATCGAAAGTTTCCGCCTTCGCTTTCGGGAAGAAGAGCTGGCGGTAACGTTGAATCTGTTTCTGTGAAAGCGCGAGTTGGCCGTCGTCGCGGCAATCCTTCATCAGGCGATCTTCGACGAAGTCTTCCGTGTTCACTTGAATGAAGTAACAAGCAACTCCCGCGCGCGACAATTTCACTCTCGCGGTCGCGAAATCGGAGTTGCTCGACGAATCGACGCCGTCAGTCAACGCGACTACGGCGCGTCGTCCACGCACATCGTCGCTCGGCGGATCGCGGAAAATGCTGTCGGCGACTCGTTCGAGCGCGTCGTAGTACGGCGTCCCCTGACTCGAGCCAAGGTTCTCGATCGCTCCACGCAACGACTCGCGATTGTCAGTTAAAGCACTCAGCACTTCGACCGCGGCGATCGGCTTGTCGACTGTTTGCGCAGTGTTGAAGGCGACAACTCCCACGCGATCGCCCGGACGCAACGCTTCGATAAAACTGTTTGCGGCTGCACGAATCAACGCGACGTCGTCACGCGTCGATCCTGACGTATCGAGCAGCAACGCGATCTCGAACGGAGTCTCGGTGGTGCCGAAGTTGGTAATAGTTTGCGGCTGGCCGTCTTCGATGAGGCGGAAGTTCTCGGGACGAAGACCGGATATCGGGCGACCAGAGCCGTCAGTCACAACAGCGGGAACGGACACGAGTTGCGTATCAACCCTGACCACGTCGCCTTCGTCGACTTCTTCAGAGCCGGTCGAAGGTTTCTTCGCCTCAGTTGTTTGCTCACCACCGTTGACGCGACGAGGCCTTTGCGTAGGTTGCTGCGTAATCTGTTGAGCCGCAACAGCGGACACGACAATCAGAAGAAGACAAGTCTTTACAAGTATTGACATAGCGACAAACTGGATGGGCTCTCGTGCGAATTTTGCCACAAAACGATATGGGTCACAAAGAACCGCTCACCACCAAGGCACAAAGACACCAATTTGATGTCTGACTTTGTGTCTTCGTGCCTTGGTGGTTAATGCTTTTTTGTGGCTAATACCCTTTTGTGGTAGCATGGCGACTCGCTTACGCAGGGCAGACGACAGGGTCAGTCCTGGTGCAGGCACGTACGTCAATGGTAGACGGCTTCCCTTACAAGGAAGAGGTTGGGGGTTCGAGTCCCTCCGTGCCTACCAAACGAATCAGTTCTTTTGCGGAGTCGTAGTTCAGTTGGTTAGAACGCCGGCCTGTCACGTCGGAGGTCGCGGGTTCGAGTCCCGTCGGCTCCGCCACTCAGGACAAGGGTCGCTGGAAGAGTTTCCGGTGGCCTTTTTTCTTTGCCAAGTCGTGTTTGTAAGTGCAAGAAGATCAAAGGGTTGGCGGAAGGTTGCGGTGAGGGTTTTATCCTTCCATGTGGAGTTCGAACACACGAAATTCAGCAATTTCCGCTTTTCGCTCGAATTTTGCTGTTTGAATAGGAAATACGCCTTTTTTGCGAGTTCTAGTAGCCGAACGCCATCTTGCACATAATCGTGAGCGGCGTTTTCATACTCGGCGATCTGATCGGCTAAACGCTTCTGAGTCTGTCGCCATTCGCGTGACTTACGTTCAAAGAAATCCGGTTCGATAAATCCGTCCAGACGATCATCGTAGAGCTTATCAAGGCGAGTCTGAATCTTGGTTTGTTCGTCTTGTAAGCGAGCAAGCGCATCGCGTCGAAACTTCTTCTCGTCAGCGTGACTCTGATGCAGGGCATCGACGATCCAATCTATAACTTCATCATCGAACACAAGTCCCTTGAGTAAGTCGGCAAAGCACGTTTCAAGCACTTCTTCACGAGTGTAAGGTTCGGGGCATTTTCCTTTGTTGCCGGTGCAGTGGTAGTAAACGTACTTGCCTTTCTTCTTCTCGCCTACAAGGGCGCAGCCGCAATGCCCACAATGCACTAGACCTGAGAAGGTAAACTCGTGCTTGGTTACTTTTTCTTTGGTCGAGTAGCGGCCCGCAAGAATCTCCTGTACTCGCTCAAACAGACCCGTTGAAATCAGCGGCTCGTGACTGCCGCGATAGGTTCTGCCGTTCCAGTCAAAATCGCCGGTGTAAACACGGCTTTGAAGCAGTCTATGTACGTTCGATCTTGACATGACCTGACCTGTGCGCCGTGAGAGTAAACCAGCTAAGGTCGCGCGTTCCGTAACTTCAGCTAAAGAACACTGACCCGTGGCGTACCACTCAAACATCTGTTTGATGATGGGCGCTTGCGTGGGATGAGGCTCGATAATCCTTTTGCCATTCGGCCCCGTTATGTTTTGATAACCGAGAGGCGCGCAGGACGGATAGATCGACTGCTCGGCCTTTTCAAGCATTCCTTTCTTTATTTCCTCAGAAAGATTGTCGATGTAGTTCTTCGCCATGAGGACTTTGATTCCGTGCATGAATTTCTCGGAGGATCGAGAGTCATGGGAAAGAATCACATTCTCTTTGACGAAATGAATTTCGAGATTGAGTTCATCGATGGTTACATAGTCTTTGAGGTTGCGATAAAGACGGTCGGTCTTTTCAACCAACAGGACGCGCACGGATGAGCGTTTGAGAAACTTAATCATTTCATCAAACCCTGTCCGACCTGTCCGCTTGGCCGTTTCGGCATCGACAAACTCACGGACGATTTTTAGCTCCTGAGTTTGGGCATACTGATCGAGCAGCTTCAACTGAGCCGGAATAGAGAACCCTTCCTTTTCCTGCTCCTTCGATGAAACCCTGACGTACTTCACGGCATCGAGCGGCGACGTTATGTGAGACTTAGTTTTGCGCATGTTGGGGCCTCGCGTTAACTGGATTGTAAGGCGCGGGATTATACATTAGTGGGGCGGCTATTGCTGTTGTTATTTTACTCATACTTGGACCACTCACTAATGCGATGAACACTGCTTTGCTTTGTCACCTTCTCGATTGCTAACCACTACTCCGACAAACGTCCCGTAACTCACGCGCTCGCCAGCTTGAGGCGTTTGGAAAATGATCGTGCAAGGCTCATCGGGTACGTCATAACGATGGGCCAAGATGCGGATGTTAAGGTTTGACTCACGCACTGTCGTTTCGACACTTTCATACTTTGATCCGACAAGCGCAGGCACAGAGGTTTGCGGCGGTCGTGAAGCTCGTTCGCGCATCACGTCTAGTCGAAGAATGAAAAGAGCGATTGCGGGAAGCACCACAGCGAACACGAGCACAAGCACCGTAAACACTGTAAGCGTAATTATCAGCAAGCGCTTTCTGCCTCGGATGTAATAGCCCCACAGGACGCCAAGAATGAATCTCATAGTCAGTTCACCTTTCGAAGTTATAGTTATCCGCATACAGTCGATCCGAAAACCTAATTGTCATGCCGACTTCGCGCGGTACGATTCATCCTGGCCGCCGCCCTTTTCCTGTTGCTCGCTGGTTTCCCACTCCAATAAGAGCGTGAAGAAGCCTTCGACGTTCTCAAGTATTGCTCGCGCATCTTCGTCGGACAGCCGCTGGGCGTTGCGTGGCTGCCAAACTTCGAGCGTGCGTTCAATCAGATTGTCGTCAGACTTCTTCATCAGAAACCACGGGTAAAGAGTCTTTCGTTAAAGAATGAGTCCGCCGAGATCGAGTTCCGGGCCTTCAATCTCAAGCTCGGCGGCTTTCGTCGGTGCTGGCTCAGCGTGAGTTTGGGTTTGTGCTTGCTGCTGCTGCGGGGCGAGAGAATCTGGACTCAATTTATCGCGATCTTTCTTTACCTCATGCGCGTCGTCTTGCGTTGCGTCAAGAGGCGTTGCGTGGTTCACGCCGCGATCGAGAGCTTCCTGTGAATTCAGCGTGGACTCGGTAGAGATCGCGGATTCATACCTTGCTCTGGAAATCTCAATCGGGATTTCAGTCGAAAACGCGGCGGCTTGGGTCTGTGCTGGATAGGTGGGGCGTTGATCCAAGTTGTGATCGAATGGTAGTGGTTGCTGTTGTGGCTGCTGTTGCGGCGTAGGCTCTTTAATCACCTGCTCGCGATCTTGTTTCCTCTCGCGTTCGTCCTGTTGGATCGCTCCGAGAGCCGTTACCTTTTCTATTTCGCGGTTGAGAGCAGCGGATAGATTCTGCGTGGAGTCGGTATAGATCCGAGCATCGTACCTAGCTCTGGAAATGCCAACATAGGCCGTGCGGCTGTTGAGTAGGCGAGCGGATTCGTGCGTGTCAGCGTTGACTAAAACGCGATCAAAAGTTAGTCCCTGACCCGAATAACTGGTTACGGCGTAGCCGTAATCGAGGTGACGAAACTCGCGCAGGGCAACGCTTATTTCTCGTCCGCTGTCCATCGCGAGGCGCATCCTATCCGGTTCGATTTTGGTGATCGTTCCGAGCTCGCCGTTAGCGATCCGTTTTGCTCTAAACGGAGCGCGAATTTGAAGGCGGTCGCCTTCGGCGAAGGCGCGCTCTGCCTCGTAGTAAACGCTCACGCCGGATAGCCGCGTCGGGTTATAGGTGAGCTTGCGGCCATTCAAGAAGCGAACGGTGATTTTGTTTGTCTCGTGGTCGGTGTCGATGACTTTTGCGTAGTCGCCTGCCTTGACCTTGAACTTATCGCTGGCGGAGTTGTAGCGGATTATGTCTTCGTGGGGTCGGTAGGAATTGGCGAAGGTGCGCTCCGGGCCAGTCATATCGGGACGAGCGACATAGACCTTCGTTTGCTGATCCTTGCTGCTTACGATTCCCTCGCGCTGTAGCTCTCGATGAATAATCGAATTGAGTTCGGAACGCTCGCGGTTGGCGGGCGAAATGACTAAGGTGCTGGTGGGACTCTTGGCGTAGTCCTGGGCTATGGCTTCGAAGCGTTCGCGCTCGTCCGCGATCTCGATCACCTTGCCTCGGCTGATCAACGCGGCCACTGCTTCGGGCGTGTTTCGGACTGCTAAGTCCTCGACTATTTGCTTTTGTACTTCATCTGGTTGTCTGACGATCTCAGTCAATGCCGCCGTGGTCATGCCGTGCTCTTGGAGTTGTTGAAACGGACTCCCTGCTTCGACTGCCTGATGCTGGCGCACGTCGCCGACTAAAACCAGCTTATCGTCAGGTTCCAGCAAGCGAATTAATTTGTGTATGTGCTTGGTGCTGGCGAGGGAGGCTTCATCCAAAACGACAAGGCGGCTGCTGGTGACAGGTTCCTTCCGCCGGCGCAAAAACATTTGGATGGTTTCGGTCTGAATGCCGCTTTCTGCAAGCTGCTGTGCGGCCCGTGCGGAGGGTGCAAACCCGCGCACCTGATAGCCTTCTTTTTCGGCTGCTTCGCGTAGCACGGAAAGCGCCGTAGTCTTTCCGGTTCCGGCTCCACCTTGCAGACCGATGATCTGATCTCTGCTGGCTAGGATTTGTTCAATCGCCGATTTCTGTTTTGTGTTTAGGCTGCGCCGCTGGCTCTTGGCTATGGCAGTTACAACCTCATTGACGCGCTCGGCTTCGACCATCGGCGGGCGGTTCTCTTTGCCGTTGAGCATGGTTTGAATATTTTCTTTTTCCATTGTCACCATGCGGTCTGTAGTGGTTGCGGGTTGGTGTTTTGGGTGGTTGATTGGTTTGAATTCGCCACTCTCCTGTCGGTGCTGCAATTCAGCGGTAACCGCGGCGACGTTTGTTAGTCCGAGATTGCGGCGAAACGCGTCGGTCCGCACGGTGCGCATATCGGCCACGGCCTCTGTTTTGAGGGCATTATCGCGAGCAAAAGTCACGGCTTCCTGAGCGCGTTTTTCAATCTCGTTTTGTGACACGCGGAGCGGCACTCTGGCCCGCGCTTGGGCCACGATGCGGCGTGCTTGATTGCCGTGCTTGGCTTCCATTTCAAGGGAAAGTTCGTGCATTTTGCCGTGGTCAAAGTTTTTGCTGCGGCGATTATTCTTGGCGGCGGCTTGCTTCAATCTCGCGTTTTCGGAGACCGTTTTTCCTTCGCGTTCAAAGCCGCTCCTTCATCTTTTTTTCTTCCTTCAAAACTTCTTGGCGGCGGGGGCTGCTGTCCTGCAAATATTCCTCGCTGAAGCCTTTGATCTCCGGTGCGCCGGTGCGTGGATCAACTCGAATTTCATATCCGAGTGCTTGCAGTTTTTCGGCTAGAAAAGCGCGGTAAATCGCAGTCGTATATTCCTGGCTGCGGTACAACTCAAGCGGCTGCACGGAACGCACTTTTCCGTCCTCGGTTTGGGTCATGTTGAAGATCACAACGTGGGTATGAAGCTGCGGCGCAGCGTAGCCATTTTCGTGGTCGGGTCGTGAGGATGTGTGCTCGAATTGGGCGGCGATCATCTTGCCAGTGGTGATGGCTGGCCTGTCGCCGCCGCCACGCGCTTGCAGATATTTTTCAAGTTCTTTCAGCGCCTCGTTGACGCTCTCGCGGTGGGCGTCTCGGACACGTCCGTCGTCTCCGACAAGCGCAGCTAAGGAAGCGGATTTAGGAGCGCTAAAGGTCGCGTCCCAGGCGGCGCGGTGCTCGCTAGTGGTGATTTCTTCGCCGAACTTATTAACGGTTTCGCGGGCTGAAACTACGCGGATAAGTTGCTCGCCAGTATGCGGATCTTGACCGGCAGCTAGGCGGTCGTACTGCTCGCTAGTTACCTCGCCTTTAAGGTTCCATTCCTCGGCGAGGGTGCCGCACCAGCGGCCCTGAACTTCGCCTGCTTCGCGGTAGTAATTGTCTGCGGAATTGGTGAACTCCCGTTTGTAGTAATTGGACGCTTGTCCGGCGGAAATTGCTCTGCTCATGGTCATCATAAATTCAACTCCTAAAGTCATCAGCGAGCTCGTCGGCGTCGCTGTTTTGGTTTGGTTCTTGTCCTCGCGATCGGGATCGTTTCGGGTGGTTATCCGGGGTTGGATCTTTGCCCTTCTTCAAGGCGCAAAATTCTCCCGTTGATCCCTCGAACGAGGTTCATTCCGAGCTATGGTTTGTGGTGACGCGAGGGTGGGCCGCCGCCACGCGCTTGCAGATATTTTTCAAACTCTTTCAGCGCCTCTTTGACGCTCTCGCGGTAGGCGTCTCTGATACGGTCATCGCCGCCGATAAGCGCGGCTAAGGAAACGGATTTGGGGGCGCTGATGGTCGCGGCGCGTTGCTCGCTCGTGGTCAACATAAATTCAACTCCTAAAGTCATCAGCGAGCTCGTTCGAGTCGCTGTTTTGGTTCGTGTTTGTCCTCGCATTCGGGATCGTTCCGGTGGTAATCCGGGGTTGAATCTTTGCCTTCTTCAAGGGCGCAGAATTCTCCCGTTGATCCTCGAACGAGGTTCATTCCAAGCTATGGGTTTGTGTTGACGCGAGGGTGGGAAATCGAGGGGGCAAAACTAAACTCTCGCGTGGTCTATCGGAGTCAACTCTTGCGAGATCGAAAACTCCGACGCGGTTGAATCGAATGGCCCAATGCTGGGCCATTGATGATCGATTCAATCAACAGAGCATCCGGCGACTGACAAAGCCGCGAGCGCTGCTGGTGTGGCAGAGACAACTTTGGTGCCACTTGACCGCCTTACTTAGCTCGCATTGGAAAACGTCGCAACGACGGAGAGCATTGATTGAGTAGTAGTTGGTCGTAGAGTGTTGGACCACCCGAGGGAGAGGCTGATTAAGGTTCCTTTACACTGGTGAGTGTCAAGGTTTCCTACCTTTACACATAATGCTCGAAAACAGCGCGTAACACGCGATATTTAGGCTTTTCCCCTTAGCGACAATCACAGTCGGCTGGGTGCCCGTCGCACACCCGCAGGGCCGTAACGAAGTGAAGGACTCGGAGCGCAGCGGAGAGTTGTGCGGGCGGGCTGCCGACTGAGAATGGCAGCTAAGGGGAACCAAGCCGATGAAAAACGAGCAGGGTAATTTACCCTGCTCTGTTAGGTGGGGGGTGGAGCGCGGCGCGACAGTAACAACACTCAGGGTGTAGCGCAGGGCGACAGTAACCCTATTCAGCGTATAGCGCAGTGAATCGAATCTCGAAAATTTCCGTTCGCGGTAAGCGCACTCAAAGCGGCGTTCGCGCCTCTGCTTTTTTCGCTCGCGCCTGGGGCTTGGTCCAAGTGATTGCCGCAGTTGGTCCAACTGATTGCCTCAGTGAGTTGCGCTAATAAGCAAGCTGCATGAGCGCGGAGCGCGGACCGCAACCGTGCGTAAGAGCTTAAAGCACGCGGAAGAAACTGAGGGCGACGCCGAGTCTCTAATGGCAGTAGTTTGTAAACGTGCAAACCATTGACAGCAAGGTAGAAACGCAAATTGTTGACGGACTTAGAGGTTGAAACGGCAAAGTTGTAAACGCGCAAACCATAGGAACAATAGGCACTTACCTGAGTTGTAAACCAAAACCACAAAAAAGTTACGACGTAAACGACTGAGCCGCAAAGAGATACGACGCCGAAAATTACCGCGCAAAAAACTTGTAAACGTGTAACGTATATCAAGGAAACAAGTTAGCGGCTAAAAACGAGCGTTGTAAACGCGTCAGTTTTTGCGTAACCGCGACAGCCCCAAAGCGGGGGTGTCGTGTCTAATTCCTTCAGGTGCGCAGCACCTTTTCTTTTTTCTCTCGATTGAAGTCGTTGGAATTGTGGCGAACGTGGACCAGGACGGTCTATGTGAGCCGTGCGGCGTCTGAGCGTTGTGGATGAAACGCTTGGTCTAAGTCTGTAGGATGTGAGGCGCTGCGCGGTGGTGACGATTACTTGACGGAGAAGTACGGTAAGATTACGAACGGAGACTCGTGGATGGATCAGAATGATGCCTTGCATAAACCGATAAAGCGCGTATCGAAGCAACGCGCCGACGGTCAAAAGTCAGGACTGGCAGGAGAGTTTTTTGTTGCGGCTGAACTGCTCAAACGAGGCTTGCAAACATCGCTGACTTTGGGAAATGCGAAATCAATAGATCTGTTCGCCATTAACGACCAAGGTACGAGGTTCACGATCCAAGTAAAAGCGCTCCGAAGTCCGAACTATTTTCTCATCGATTTGGAGCGCGTCCAGGATGCCTGTTATTACGTCTTTGTGGTGCTAAACAAGCCAAACGTTCCGCCCGATTATTACATCGTGCCGGGGTGCGATCTTCGCTCGGATCCGTCGAAGTTTGGAAAGTGGTTTGCTGACTATAAAAAGATGCCCGGCATTCATCCGAAAGACCTCGCAGAGTATCGCAACAACTGGAAAGTTTTTGAGTTGTAATTGGGAATCAGAACAGAGCCAATAGCATCGTCAAACATGCCTAACGTGTGAGTCAATGTGAGTAAGAGTTTCGCGGGAAAAAGGGGTGCGGTTGGAGTAACTGTTAGCCCAAAATTTCGATGCAACTGCGCCACTAGGCGCGGTTGCTTCCCGGCCAAAAAAAAAGCGCCAGCCGAGGGCGTTGCCCTCGGCTGGCGCGGTCCATTTTCAGGAGGTTGGATTACGCCGTGACGGGATCAATTTCGGCTCGTCCGGCACGGATGATTTGGTCGGCAGCGCGGAAGATTTTTTGGGCGCTCTTTTCGGGTATAGCTTCCGCATTAGAACCACTCCCACGGCTTATCCAATTTTGAATATACCCTCTGCAAAACTCTGCGCCCTCAAGCCCCAAAGATTCGCAACACAGGAGGGCTACGGATTCCGCTTCGACCTCGCGGAGACTGCGCGGCGTCGTCTCAGCATCCGCGAAATCTGCCTCGGTCGTATGGCCTAAGAGTACGTGACCGAGTTCGTGAAAAAGTGTCTTGTGTGGCAGTTGAGCAAGTGGGTTAATTGCAACCTGACGCTTCCGCGAAAAGCCTTGTACATTTCCGTCTGTGTGATCGAACGGAATGCGCTCGATACCTAGCGCGGAAATGGCTCGCTCTGCGTCCCACTGCGGGACCGTAAGCGGTTCAAGTTCCTGTCCGTCAGTCTGGCTCAGAACAAACCAGCGGGCTTTATAAACGAAGCTAGTAAAGGTGTGGTCCTCGTCTGAATTTTCCTCGCGACGCTTGCAAGTTATCGGCATGCACATGGTGAGCGCCCGTTCGCCCCGTTTCACAAAACGTCCTAAGTCTTTCCACTTCGGAAAAGTGTTAATTGGGCCGGGCTGTAATCCGCGCATCTGACATTGCACAAGCGCGAGAATTTGATTGCCCACGGAATACTGATGAAAGGCGCTATAAGCTTTCATAATCAGACCTGGCTTAGTGACTGCTTCGATAAGTAGGGCGGACCACTTAGGGATTGCGGGTGATTGACTTTCCATTGTTGCGTGCTCCTTTTCGGGTGACTTTTTCGAGCGAAGTTCGCCCTTGCAGTCATTCCCGAAAACCGGCGGCAACCTAGTCCGGCGCGGATGATTTGGTCGGCAGCGTAGATTTTGTGAGACAAAAGTGAGGCGGGGCCGAATGGTGACTCGAGACTACAAGCAACCCGCTACTTTCGGGTGTTTTTCCTTCGTCTGCGTCGATGGATCGGGGAGCGTTGTTCGAGTAAGTCGGGGTATCTATCTTCGATTATGTAGGCCAGTGACTGATAGCGAATTCCTAATTCCTCTGCCGCTTTAGTAATCAGCCCGCCTCTCTTTGCCAGCGCCTGACTGATCGCTTCGCGTTCAACTTTCCTTTTTTCTTCCGGCAAGTAAAGCGACTTATTGAAAAGCAGATCGGTGTCCGGCTTGCGCTCGCGCTTTAACTCTCTCGCCAGTTTGACACCAACCGCTCTGAATCTCAGCAGCAAGCCTTGACTATAACAGTCGGCCAGCCACTCGTTTGCTTGCTCGTATGCAGTCGCCAATACCTCCGGCTGGAGATCGTCTAATTCTTCAATCAGGGTGAGGGCCGCAAGTCCGGCTTTACTCAACGCGCCGACTTCGTGAGCTACTTCAATCGCGTCCTGAAAAGTGAACTGTGCTTGCTCTTTTCTACCGAGCCTTGCCAGTGCGATCCCGTGATTGATCAATGAGTCAGCTAAGAGAACTTGAAGCCCGCTTTTTCTGAGTCTCCTAACTGCGCTACGCGCTACGGCTTCCGCTTCCGTTAGCCTCCCTTGATCGATAAGCAGTTGTGCCCGCGTGTCATCTATTTGGGCCACGATTGATTTGTCTTTGATGTACGTTGCGAGTCGCCGGGCTTCGTCTAAGTATTGGTGCGCCTCTTTGAAGCGGTTCAACTGGCGCAGCACATTCCCGATGTTGTTCTTTACATCGGCACGATACGGTGCGTTATGGGCCAGCTTGAAATAATGCTCCGCTTGCTCATATTCCTTGACGATGCGGCGAAAGTATTCGGCTCTATTCTCTGCTGTGATCAACTTGCGCAGGGCCATCGCTCGCTGATTGTGAAATGCGCCCTTGAGAGTGGGATTTGGAATCTTCTTGAACAGAGCGGCGTTATCATTTAACACTTTCAGGGACTGGCTATAGCGTGCGGCAGACCATTCGACAGTCGCTAAAAAGATAAGCGCGTTTGCTCGCTTGTTTCCTTCGATGGTGAGTTTTTCTAAAGCTTCGGTGAGGTAGATCCGGGATTCGTCCAATGCTCCAGCCCACCAGTAGCAAAAGCCCAGCTCAGCCCGCGCAGCCGGGACGCGCAAGGGATCTCCCAACGTCTCGAACAGCCTGATGCTTTCGCTGATTAAATCCTTCGCTACGTCTTGCGCTGTGCTGATTTGATTCTTGGTGCCGATCCATCGCGTGAGAATCCCGACCGTTTGTAATAGTTCGGCAGCCATCGAAGGGTCTAGTCCTTCGGTGTTGGGGCGCTCGCCAAACCGTTTCCAGAAAGGGCGCATCACTTCTTGCGCCCGGTCATACTCGCCTCTGTCTTTGAGTTCTAAAGCCGCTTGACAGCGGCGCCACACGCTTTCGTTGGGCGTAAGGTGAGCGAAGTCCAACCTCTCCAGAGTGGATCTCATGGAAGTTTGAGCCTTTCGTGTGGGCGCGGGAGGAAAAAGTGGAACTGCGAGCGGGATAGTAGTGCTCAATACCAGAACCTTGCAAGGAATCTTTCGTTGCTGGTTTACTTGCCGATACCAGAATGCTGGTATCTCGCAATACCAGAATACTGGTAACTCTCAAACAAACAGGAGAAAACTCTAATGAAACGACTCAGTATGGCGCTGATCCTTACGTGTGCTCTGTCTATTTCAGCTTTGGCGGGTGATATACCAACGGTTGGCGCTCCTGCGGTGCCGCCGCCGCCCACAACACAAAGCACCAGCAGCAACGTTGCCACGACGATTCTTTTGACTGTTCTCAGTTTGATTCGTTAGGCGATCCGGCGGTTCAAGTGGGAGCTAGATCCTGCTCAAAGCGGGAGGGTTGAAGTGTGCCCGCGTCCGATACTAGATTCTGGCATAAAAGGAAAGTGAGTCATCCCGTTGAAGTCTTGAGACTCCTTTCATCGGCAATTATAAAACGCGCACATTGCTGATCTCCCGAAGCTCTCCCGACGTGACAGAGCTTTGACCTGCAATGGCCCAACAAACATCGCCCGGAGGTGTTGGGCGTGCAAGGTGTCGCCGCCTCTTGTTGAGAGGCGGGGGGTTGTTAGCGACGCCTTGAACGGAGGGCGCTACGTGATGGTGGGACATCTGTAGCGCCCCTGTTTACTCACACGGGCCACAATGAAACGGAAACGGAAGAACATCTATAAGCGATACGGTCTTTCAGCCCGAGAGCCTTTGCCGCCACTCGATCCGGCCACAATAGAAGCATATGAGAACGGCGACTTAGAGCCGCCTTTGTCAGTGCTCTTGGCTTATGCCGAAATGGTAGGTATCCCGGTTGAGAATCTGTTAGATGATGATCGCGATGTGTGGTTTGGAGAGTGCGTGAATTGATCTCGATATTTGAACCTATTTGACCTGAGTGTTAGACCACACCGATTTAATAATTCCCGATGTTTACGATCCAGACGTGCTCTCTGCTGTTCGCTGGATACAAGAACACTTGCCTTTCTCCGATGAAGATCTGGCGCGGTTAATCGGCGTCAATACAGAACTATTCTCCCAATGGAAAACAGGCGCGCAGACACTTACAGATTCACAGACAGAGACGCTGGAAGATCTCTCACTGGCAATAAATCGTTTGTTGTCATTCTACGGTTTCCGGCGCGATCTCATGGTGACTGTTTTGGAATTTCGTTCTGAGAGTCCAATTCAACGGAGCCGCTTTACGCCGCCGTGGTTAGGCACTTCACTAAAGGATTACATGCTGAGTCACGGAGCAAAAGGAATCGCAGCGGTTGACTCGTGGGTCCAGGAGATAAAATCCGCGAATTGTTGAACGGAACCTAACTCCCTCTTCCACGGATGTGCGCCGCTGAGCGTTGGCAACCATCAGCCGACCTCTTAAAACTCGAATCAAGGGTTGAATACAAGATGTAGAGGTGTGACACGATTTGTGCTACTATCCGGCGTGGATCTACTTCCGAGTGCATTAGCCGAGTTGCATGGGGGACGGTTAAAAACAGTAAACGCAGCTTCCTCGTTCGGCGATTAGTTGTCGGCAAATAAGGCTGGATATTGTGATGCCGTGAGAGGTACACTGTTGCGTAGTTGCAACAGGCGGAACCCGTGCTATTCGTATGCCTAGCTATTATGACCTCATTCAAAGTCTGACCTCCGACCGAGTTCACGGCACAAATGGCCTGATATTGCTTAACGACTTTGCCTATGAGCTTGGTTGGCAACCTAGCGATCCCTTTTATGCTCCTGAGGTTCAGGAGTTAGCAACCGCGCATCTTTTGGTTGAGCACGGATTAGAAAACACGGCGGTGCTAACCTTTCTGCGTAGCCCATTAAGTTACGGTGAACTTGATTTCGCTGTACGAAAAGACCTTTTGCGTCTCTCTTATAACAATCTAGTTGATTGGCATATACAAATAGGATCTAGGGATGCTTTTGTCGTTTACAATCGAATCATTCCACGCGATTCCGCAGGCATTGTCGCAAATTATAGACTTGTAAACGGCGAAGCGGAGCAACTGCGCAGCGAGAGTTTTGAGCAACTGCTAGCCAAAAAACCTAGCCCGAATCTGCCAGCCCTAGACGATGCTTTGATCGGCAGCATTTCGGGGTGGAAGCGAAAGCTCTCTGCTGAGATGAAGGGCAACGTTTCTAACGAAGCGCTTTCAGCTTTGTTTAATGGCATCATATTTGCGCGTGCAGTCGAAGACTATGGAATGAGACAACAAGGTTTACTCCGGGGCAGACGGGTAGATGCAGGAGCGTTGTTAGTTAACTGGCACGAATCACGTGCGAAGTCGCAGCCGCTTCGAAAAATTCTGATTAAAACGATAAAGGCGTTTCTTCAAGACAATATTCCGAGCTATCTGCTAGACGAATCGCAATTAAAGGTATTCGATAATCTAGATCCGGCGACGGTGTCGGAACTCTTTTCCGACTTTTACCGGAACTCCGCAGTGCCTTACGAATACGACTTCTCGATAATGTCAAAACATGCCTTAAGTCGTATCTACGAGCATTACGTCTCAATACTGCGAACTGTCGAATCACCTAGCCGATCTCAACTGGCTATGTTCCCTCAGCTTCCAGAAGAGGAAAAGGCTAAGGCGTATGGAGGGATTTACACACCTCAGTTTATTGCGCGCTTTTTTGCGAAATTTCTACAGGAACAGATGGGACCAAGTGCATTCCGACGCATGAAAGCTGCTGATCCAGCATGCGGTTCGGGGATCTTCATTCGCACTTTGATGGAGCTGAAATATGATCCAATTCGAAACGGTGTGACAACGACTGATGTGCATGAGAGCTTTCAAAACGTACTGGGCCTCGATTGGGAAGTGAATGCTGCGCAGGCAACGAGGTTGTCGTTGGCATTATTGTCACTGACACTGACGGGATCGTTTCCGCCTCAACTCCAGGTTTTTGGTGTAGAAGCTATTGAATACCTTGAGAAGCACCCAGAACTTAGGGATTCCCAGGAAGCCGTAATTGCAAACCCCCCTTTCGTGGCGATTGAGACTCAACAACTTGCGATCCGTGAGCGCATCGCAAAGTTCATGGGGCGTCATGCTTCCGGCAGAATTGATACCTCTACAGCTTTTCTAAAAATTGGTCTTGAGATGATTAAACCGGGAGGATTCGGTTTATTTGTATTGCCACATAGCTTTTTGCTGGCGAAAAGCGCTCGGCAAATGCGAATTGAACTTGCAGAGAACACATGGATTCACTGCTTAGCGGATTTGTCCGCCATTAAAGTTTTCGATGAAACAGGAATTTATGTAGTTCTATTGATTTTCCAAAAGAAAGTATCAGGGCAGGAAGCTCCTCCCGCAACAATAATCAAGTGTCAAGACATGGTAGGTCGTGCACTTCAAGACGCGCTAGATCATCGTCAGATCGAGACACCAACCTATAGCGTCTATGAAATTGGGCAGGATTACTTCAAAGGCGCAGATTGGATAGTCCTGCCACAAACTGAATTGATCATAAAACAAAAATTCAGTCAATTGCCTGCTCTTGAGAATTTTCTTCAGGTGAGAGAAGGATTTATTTCGGGGGCAGATGACGTGTTTTTACGAGCACACAGCGAAATTCCAGCCGGTGAAGAAGATCTGTATGTCCCTTATTTGCCTGATCGCGACATGAAGTCTTATAGGGTGCCAACGCGGGTGGCTAAGTATTTCTTTTATCCTTTTCTGAATGGTCGGTACGTTTCAGAGACTGAACTGAAAGGCCAGTTTCCTCTAACGTGGAAATATCTGCTTTCTCACAAAGAAAGGCTCAGCGAAAGGTCTCCTGTGCAGAAAGGCCAGTTAACGTGGTGGAAACCAGTGCGTCCCCGCTCGCCAGAGAATATGATGAGACCTAAAATTGTGAGTCCGCATTTGGTGTTAATGCCACGATTCTCTGTGGATCTTAAGGGTCGCTACGCTGTCTCGCATTCACCTCTCTTATACCCAAAGGATACGGGAGCAGAAGAAGATTTGTTGTTGTACTTTGTAGCCGTGTTGAATTCAACCGCTTGCTATTGGCATATTGCTACTCATTCGCATGTTTATCAAAGCGGCTACGCGATGTTGGAAGCCAAAACGTTAAACAAAACCCCTGTTCCAGATCCTGGATCAGTATCTCCGAAGAAAATGCGAGAGCTATTAGATTTGGTTAAGCGTCGATTGAAAACAACCGGTCCAGAGATCAGTAGCCTGGAAGTTAAGATTGATTCAATCATTGCGGACCTATACAGAATTTCCGCAAGCGAGCGCCGGGCTTTGGGCTTATCGTAGGATCTAATGCTTGTTATTAAAAATCTCAGAGACTAACCTTTACTCACGTGGAGAGGATGTCAGACGCCTCTTATCGCCGCTTACTTCTATCGACCGACGAGAGGGTCCAGCGTGGGCACCGAAAACGATCGGGTCATCAGCATTTGTAATAGGTACGCATGACGGATCACCTAGTGGGAGCGATTACAGGGGTTGGACTTTCTCGACTATTCGACCGAATGTAAGAGCACAATACTACGAGTTATGGCTAAAATCGGAAAATCGAAGTCGAGAGTTTTGGTATTTACATCAAGCGTACTTAAACATATCTAAGTTCGAAAGGGTGGCCAACGAACTCAAGGAGTTTCTCTGCCTTCATTGCGATCCTCACGACGCGCCTGATGAGGCTTCTAAGTCAGATCCGATTAAGTATGCGAGACTGTTAAGGCAATCGTACTATAAGCAACATCCTCATCTACACGTCATATCAGCGGAACCACCTTTCCCTAAAGCTCATCTGGCACTTCAGGTCGGATACCAAAAAGAATTTCAAAAGTCATTGCAGACACTGTCCTATGCACTAGGACATGCAATTCGCATGATTCGGGAAGAAGTGCTCGACGCAATGTAAACGGCAATGTCGGCCTTGCCCCGAATCGAGAAAAGACGGCCTGAGCCGGAACCCTGACAAACGTGGCTTATATTGAGACCGCTTTGAAGTGTTGCAACAAACTGAGCACTTCTGCCGGGGGTGACAGGAAAAAGTTGCGAAGATTGTCCCGTATGCTCCGCCACTTATTTTTATAACCTCGCCGATCGAAACTTGTCTCCCGACAGGAGGCTGTAATGTCAACTCGCCCTCTCACGAAACAGATTGCTATCAGTTTTGTAGGCCTGTGTTTGCTTGCGGTTGGCTTTGTAACCGCGTTGCGAGCACAGGATGGAACAGAAGTCATCGATCTTCGCTCGTGGCGCGATCAAAAAGGTCGCACCCTGGCTGACGTCAACCAGGGACACTCGATGGCGTTGGTCGTGCTCGTTAGTCCAAACTGCGACACGTGCGCTAAAGCGAAAAACTCGATCGAGAATTTGCGACAGCGCGCCGAAAAGGCAGGAATGGGTTATTACGTGCTGATGATCCCGGATGGTACGGATGCGCAGAAGTATTTTTCGTATGCCGACTCGTTGAAGATCGATGCTGACGCGTTTATCTGGTCTAATGCCGATGCGAAAGCTTCGACGACGCTGACGGCGTTGCCGGTACCATCTCACATTTTGCTGAGCACCGACCGTTTCGAGGGACGGATCGCGGATAAGTGGGCTGGCGTTCCGCCAAGCGACAGCATTCCGTAGAAAAATCATTAAGAAATTAAATGATCGTCGCTCTGCTATTGACGACGCGGCGGTTTTGAATAAAATCCTGTCCAACGGTGAATGTGGTTGCCGGGGTGAGGACGGTAACCAATCGAGGCTGAATGCCTCCGCCAACCTTGAGAGGCCGGTCCAAAACCGGCCTTTCGGTTTTTTAGAGGCAAAAAGGCACATAAGGCCCAAAACAGTAAATATAGAAGAAGTTTAGTAGATGATTTCTGTTGCAGAAGCTATTCAGATCGTGAGACAGCAGACTCACACGCTCTCCACGGAGCGCGTGCAACTGCAAGATGCGTTGGGACGCGTGCTGGCGGAGGACGTGGTTGCCGATTCGGACCTTCCGCCCTTCGATCGCTCGCAGATGGACGGCTATGCTGTGCGTGCGGAGGATGCGAAGTCAGCGCCCGTGCGTTTGCGGATTGTTGGTGAATCGGCCGCCGGCAGAGGTTGGCATCACCAGTTGGAAGAAGGACAAGCGGTGCGGATCATGACCGGCGCGCCGGTGCCTGAAGGCGCTGATAGCGTGCAGCAGGTCGAGTTAACCACGGAACTCAAAGACGGCACCGTTGTTGAACTGCAGGAAAGCGTCGAGATCGGAAAATCAATAGTCAAACGCGGCGCGGAAATCAGCGCTGGTGAGACTGTGTTGAGCGCGGGGACGATCGTGAACGCGGCGATGATGGCAGTGCTCGCTGCGTTTGGTTATGCGACTGTCGACGTCTACCGCAAGCCGCGCGTTGCCGTACTCGCTACCGGCACCGAACTGGTTTCAGTCGATCAAAAACCCGGCCAGGACCAGATACGCGATTCCAACAACTACTCAATCGCGTCCTACGCCCAACTCGCCGGCGCCACGATCCAACGCATGCCTTTGACGGGCGATGAAACGTCGCTATTAAAAAGTCAGATCAGTGCAGCCGAGGAGAGTTGCGATGTGATCGTCACTTCGGGTGGCGTATCGATGGGCGTTTACGATGTGACTAAAACCGCACTCAAGGAGCTCGACGCGGAACTCTTCTTTGAACGCCTCGCTCTTCGTCCCGGCAAGCCAACCGTATTCGCCAGGCTGCCGAACGGCACGCTCATGTTTGGCCTGCCGGGCAATCCCGTTTCCGTCGCCGTTACTTTCAACTTATTTGCACGGACAGCATTGCTCGCAATGCAAGGCGCAGCGGATCCCACATTGAAGCGAGAAACCGCTGCTCTTGCGCGAAGTGTGAAGGGAACATCCGATCGGGAAAGTTACCTGCCGGCGCAGTTAACAACAAACGACGACGGCGAGCTCATCGCTTTCCCTTTGAAGTGGGGCGGCTCGTCAGACTTCGTCGCGTTTGCGTTAACGACCGCACTCGCGATCGTGCCCGCCGGAATGAAGTCGGTCGAAGCCGGCTCGCTGGTTACTGTGCTGCGCTTACCGTAGCTGACGACTGCAACGCAGCCGCGCCTCGAACGACCGGTGCGATTCGTTCGGTCAATCCTTTGAAGCCTCCGAAACCAGGCAAACGCTCGATCCGGGTGCCGATCTTCTGATCGAACAGCTCCAATCCTTCCTGGCCCGGGAACAGAGTGGCCATAACGTAGTCAGTCTCGCCCTTCGGCTTTGCTCCCTGGCCAACCGGTGACCAGAATTTTCCGATGATAAACTTCGCCAGGATTTTCGAAAACTGCGTCTCATTAAGCTTCACACGCGCGACGTTCCAGTAGAAGCTGCCGTGAATCGACTCTTCCTGCACGATTCCAATCAACAGCTGTTTCAGCACCGGATGACCCGCGAGATCGCCAAGCCGGCGGTAAGCGTTCATGGCCGTGATCTCGTTGACCGCGCCCCAAACCATGTGCGCGCCGTGGAAATATTTTCCGAAGGGTCGTGCAGCCTGGTCTACGAGATAACTCCCGATCTTGTAGAGACGGGGAATCTTGCGAGTCGCCTCAACCTGCCAATTCTTTCCGGTCGGCACGCCGGCTTCTTCCAAAAAGCGATTCAGAAGATTGCCGTGATAGAGCTCTTCGATACTCCAGCGATCCATGAACTTTTTGATTATGGGATCTTTTCCGGTCGGCGTGCGGCGCAATTCCTGATAGTACATATCAGTGAAATACTCGATATCGCGCATATAAATGAGCACGGGCACAAACGCTGGATTGAGCTGATAATTCTTAATCTCTTTCCACTTAATACTATTCACGTACTCTTTTGATAGAGCGCGGGGTTGTCGCTCGTACCAGTCAAGCACTTCCTTGTCAGTCTCAAACACGGGGAACCTCCGAATTCAAATAGTCGATCACTCTACGAATATGCGTGCCAATCGGATTTTGTTTCCGCTAGATTTTTCTGCTACAGAACTAACCCAGGCTCGAGATGGGATGAAAGCATGAGAACCAACCCGAATGAGGCCCTCGTCCCGGTTGGTGGCAGTCTAGACGTAAATGCGGTCGGCTGTCGAGATCTACTTGCTTGTAAACGCGTTTTTGTTATCTACTTTCCGCCGATGGCACAACTTTCGCACGTTGATGAACAAGGCCGCGTTCGCATGGTCGATACGGGGAATAAAGAGATAACTGTGCGGCGCGCGGTGGCGTCGGCGCAGGTTTTAATGAGTAGCGCAACGGTGTCGACACTGCGCGAACATCGCACTCCCAAAGGAGATCCACTGGAGACCGCACGCCTAGCGGGGATCATGGCGGCAAAACGAACTTCAGAGCTGATTCCGCTCTGCCACCCACTGCCTTTGACGCACATCGACGTCCAGGCAACGCTGGAAGATTCGGGCGTGGCGCTAGAGGCGGAAGTCTCGACTAACGCTCAAACCGGTGTCGAGATGGAAGCACTGACAGCAGTTTCTGTGGCCGCGCTGACGGTTTACGACATGTGCAAAGCACTGGAAAAAGGGATGACGATCACAGACGTACGGTTGGAGAGCAAAACCGGAGGCAAATCCGGAGACTACGAGAGAGCTTCTCCCGCAAAGGCGCAAAGGCGCAAAGAAGAGGATTGATGTTTTCTTTGCGACTTTGCGCCTTTGCGGGATATAGGCTCTAGCTTTGGAACCTCCGCCCGGCATTGTGCGTTAATCACGGCGGCACTAAAATAAGCCCATTCCGCCGACTGACCGGAGAGTTCAAAATGAGATACACGCTTTCACAAGACGCGAGACCCCAGGCATTGACTCTGCTTATCGCAGCCACCATCTCCGTGGTGCTCTCGTTCATCCCTTACGCAGAGTTTCTAAACTATCCTTTCCGGATTTTCGTCACCTTCATACATGAAGGTGGACACGCGCTCGCGGCCCTGCTGACCGGTAACTCCGTCGCGAGCCTAAGCGTAGCCACGGATGCCAGCGGCCTGACCTACACCTCTGAGGGCGGACTCTTCTCACAGATGTTTATCTCCAGCGCGGGGTATCTCGGTTCAATGGCTTTCGGCGCGTTGTTGCTGGTTCTGATCCGCAAAGCAATTGCGGCGCGCATCGTGTTGTTGGCCTGCGGCATTTTCATCTTCGCGCTGACGATGATCTTTGGGCTATTCAAACCGGTCTTTTGGATGACGGCCTGGTCTGGAATTCCCTTCACACTCTTCGCCGGCATAGTCATCTCGGTCGGGCTGGTTTTGATCGCAAAGTTTGCCAGCGCGCGAGTCGCGGCTTTCTTCGTGAGTTTCCTGGCGGTGCAGTGCGTTTTGAATGCGCTTTTTGATCTGAAGACGGTTTTCTTCCTCTCCGCGCCATTCGTCGGCCAGAACGTTCATACTGACGCGATGAACATGGCCCATGCGACCGGCATCCCCGCTATCTTCTGGACTGTAATCTGGATCGCTTTCGCGCTGGGAATTCTTTGGTTTGCGATGAGGTTGTACGTCGCCGGACGCGACAAGAGTTACCAGCCGGATCTCCCGTTCGAAGAAACAGCTCCTCCGGTCTAAATCCGGTTTTCAATCCGCGTAAATCCGCGGCTAAAACTCGTAACGATAACGGACTGTCACGCCGCGGCCTGGGCCGTCAATCCCCCAACTGATCCCGCGATACGACTTGTCGAAGATGTTTTCGAAGTCCACGAAGATCTCCGACCCTTCGCCAAACTTGAACGCGCCTCGCACGCCAACCAGACCGTATCCAGCCAGGTAAGGATGCGTCGGCACCAACGTGTCGTTGTTCACAACGCGAACGCCGTTGATAGTGGCGCCAATCGGAAGCAAACGGTTCTGAACCTGCAACAGGTTTTCTCCAGTCGGAATCAGGATCCCTCCCGCCGACCCGCAGCCGGTTGGACCAGGCGTCGTCAATCCACGTACACAAGCTCCACGCCGGAAGAAGTTTTGAATGTTAGCTCGCGAGCGTGCGCCGCCCGTGCGACGATCAGACAAATCGAGTGATGACAAACGATTCTGACGCCCTGTCATCGTGGAATAACCCTCGACGTAGAAGCGCGAGCGCGGTTGATAACGCAAACTCACAAACGCCGTCGCCGGTGGAATACCACCTTCAATATTCGGCGGCAGTCCGTTGAGCAAGCTATACGCGCGAATGTATGTGAAGTTGGCGTTCGCGCTCCACTGATCGGTGAAACGCGCGCGGCCGTTGAATTCGACGCCGTTGAATCGCGCATCGTCAAAGTTCACGCGCACCAGCACGGGACTGGTTGGCGCCGCTGCCACAAACACGAGCCCCGCCGCATTCTGCGAGATGATCTGATCGCTGCCGAGGAATGTCCCGGTCGAGCCCGGTGGGAGCACCAAAGCCTGATCGAAATAGACGTCGCTGAGTTTTGTGGTGAAGCCCGTCAGCTCGGCGCCAAAACGGCGGCTGGTGTAACGGAAGCTGAGATCGAAGCTG
>Ga0207676_10000823_pt1 | contig 24203 bp, 22 predicted proteins | sample KBSSwiS72_FD_184307 | JGI IMG/M metagenome (GOLD analysis project Ga0207676, IMG submission 184307) | Switchgrass rhizosphere microbial communities from Kellogg Biological Station, Michigan, USA - KBS Switchgrass S7-2 (SPAdes) (version 2) | ecosystem: Host-associated > Plants > Roots >...
GGGCAAGATCCTGTTCGGCAAGCTGCGCGCGGACTTCCATCTCGCCATCCTTGGCCACGCGGAACAGGGCACCATTCGCTGGTCCGACGACCTGGCCAGGCTCCACCGCGCGGGTCAGGACGAGCCCGGCGGCCGGGGAGCGGATATCGAGGCGGCCAATCTCGGCGCGCGCCTGCTGTAACTGTGCCTGCGCCACGGCGACGCGCGCAGCGGCGGCGTCGCGTGACGCGGTCTTGCGATCGATGTCCGCCTTCGAGATGAAGCCCCGGGCCACCAATGCTCTGGCTCGATCGAGTTCCGATTGGGCGAGGTCGGCATCGGCGCGGGCTACCCGTACCGATGCGGCAAGCGAATTGGCCTGCTGCGCCTGCACCGAACGCTCTATGACCGCCAGCGCCTGTCCGGCCGCCACCCAGTCGCCGGGCTCGACGAGGACCCGAACGACCATGCCGCCTTCGCCTGCCACCCCGACGGGCATTTCGCGTTTCGCGCTGATGGTGCCGTTCGAGGATATCGAGGCTGCCGCCTGGGTGCGGCCCGGAACGATGACCGTCACCGCCGGCGGGGCCGGTTTCGGCGGGTCCGCCTTTTTGGTGCCGAAAATGGTCCAGGCGATCATCGCCACCACCGCCAGAATGACCACGCCGATGATCAGCCGGCGCCGGCGGCGCGTCTGGGCATCGACCTGATCATAGGCGGCATAGTCGGTGTGGATGCCCGGTTCGACGTTCATAGTGGCTCTCGGCGAGGCAGCACGACGGCCGCCATCTTTGTTGGTAACTGTGTCACTCTTATACATCACCCTGCTCAAGGGCCTGCAGCCCTATCGTCCTCGGGCGGGAGGTGGATCGTTTCGAATCCGAAAGGCGTTCAGCCCCTGTGCAGCGAAGATTGGCCAAAGCCCTAACACGCCGCAGTCTCTGCGGCCAAGCGGGAGCAGATCGAAAATGAAGCATATTCTCAGAGGACCCGTGGCTGCGGGCCTATGGGCAGTCGTAGTGGCGGGCCCCGCTATGGCCCAGCAGCTCCCATTGCCAATGGGGCCGCACATTGCGGGTACGCGCCTCGACATCATCGCGACGGGCGAGGTCGCCGTGGTCCCCGACATCGCGACTGTCGGTGCGGGCGTAGTCACGCAGGCGGAGAGCGCGAGCGCCGCAATGGCCGAGAATGCCGGCCGGATGGCGGCTACGATTGCGGCGATCCGCAAGGCGGGAATCGCGGACCGGGATATCCAGACCACCGCAATCAACTTGAGCCCACAGTATAAATATGCCGACAATCAGCCGCCGGTCATTACCGGATATCAGGCGTCCGCCCGCGTCACTGTGCGGTTCCGCGACGTGAAGCTTGCGGGCAGGGTGCTGGATTCGCTGGTATCGGCCGGCGCGAACCAGATCGATGGCCCAACATTGTCGAAAGACAACGCCGAGCCGTTGACCGATCAGGCGCGCGAACGCGCGGTCGCTGCAGCAAAGGCACGCGCCCAGCTCTATGCGCGGGCGGCGGGCCTCCAGGTCAAGCGGATCGTCGCGATCAGCGAGGGGTCGGTCGATGCACCGATGCCGCGGCCTATGGCGATGATGATGGCGAGCCAGCGCGGCAAGGAAGCCGACAGCGCGATCGAAGCCGGCGAACAGAAGCTGGCGGTCAGCCTGTCGGTGACGTTCGAACTACAATAGGAAAAGGGGGCCGGCGGTCCGCCGCCGGCCCCCTTCGCGCGGAGTTCGGCTTATCGAACCGCGCCGCGACGGACCAGATTTACGATCGCGAGCAGGATGACGGCGCCGACGAAAGCGCTGATCCACCCATAGACACCGCCGCCGCCGAGCGTCTGTCCGAACAAAACGCCGCCGATGAACGATCCTATGATGCCGACAACGATGTTGAGGATGATGCCCTGCTGCGCGTCAGTGCGCATCACAATGCTGGCGAGCCATCCGATGATGCCCCCTACAATTAAGAAAATAATGAAGTTCATCTTGGTCCTCCTGTTACCCTTTCAGAGCTTCGGCCAAGGCCGAAAGCCTTACCGACGAACTACGTTCGAACCAGCGACATGTTCCTGCTGGGCCGATGGTGACGCGCTCGCTGGTCGGTACTGAAGTGTGTGGAGCCGCTGACGATCCACGGAAGCAGCCGCGCGCTTCACAGGCGCCAGGAGGCGGTTAGCGGAGGCGGTCGATCAGGCGCACAGCGCCCTTCGGCCCGATAGACGGCGCAAGTCCCTCAAAACAGAAGCCCGCCCCGGCTTGGCCGGAGCGGGCGCATGTCGAAGCCGTTCTACGACTCAATATTTCTGCTGGCGCTCGTACAGCGACTTGTAATGCTGTATCCGTGTCACCCGCAGGCCGGGCATTCCGGACCGTTCGACCGCGCGCTGCCAGCTGGCAAACTCCTCGGCGCTGAGATCATATCGCTCGCAGACGTCGTCCACGGTGAGCAGCCCGCCGCTGACCGCGGCCACTACCTCCGCCTTGCGGCGGACGACCCATCGCGTGGTACCTGGAGGGGGCAGCGTGTCGAGCGTCAAGGGCTCGCCGAGCGGGCCGATGACCTGGTGTGGACGGATCTTTTGATTCTCAAGCATACTTTACCTCGACTTGGTCGCTGTACCGTGACGTGTTTTGCGATCCCGTCCCTAGCGGTCCGGCGATCAATGAAGCTTTGCGCAGAAGGGTAAATGTGCGCGTCATTTGTCTTGCGCACCGGTAAAGCGCGCGGCGGCGGCGGCATGGAAGCTGCCATTGGCCGGTCCGATCGATTTTGGCCCGCCTGGCGCTGCGCTGAGGGCCGCGACCGCCGCATGTGCAGGAAGGCGGGGATCGGTTGCCCCGCCGCCATCCTGAGCCATCCGCGCGGTCGGCATGGCGGCTTGGTAGGCAGCCAATGCGGCACGGAGCGTCTCGAAATCGAGCGGCGGCGCTACCTCGGTGGCCTGGTCGGATCGGAACTCGTCGATTTTGATTTTCATGGGTGTGCTCGCCGTTCCCGCCTCGTGAAAAGAAACGGCGCGCACCGCGGAATCTTTAGCCGATTTGCCCAGAATTTTGCGGCTCTTGTTCCAAGCTGCTATGGGCCGCCGATGATCCCCGATTTCCAGTTCGAAAGCCTCGACGGCAGGTCGCTCAAGGGACGCCGCATCGTCGTCGCCATGTCGGGCGGCGTCGACAGTTCGGTCGTGGCGGCACTAGCGGCCGCGAGCGGCGCGGAAACGATCGGCGTCACGCTACAGCTATACGATCATGGAGCCGCGGTGGGCCGAAAGGGCGCTTGTTGCGCCGGGCAGGATATCAGGGATGCGCGTGCCGTAGCAGCAAAGCTCGGGATCGCTCATTATGTATTCGATTATGAAAGCCGCTTCCGCGACCAGGTGATCCGGGATTTTGTCGACGAATATGCGGCGGGCCGCACACCGATACCCTGCGTCCGTTGTAATCAGAGCGTCAAGTTCACCGACCTGTTCGGCGTTGCCCGCGATCTCGGTGCCGATTGCCTCGCGACCGGCCATTATGTCCGACGTTTGATCGGCGAAGACGGCGGCGCCGAGTTGCATCGCGCGATCGATCCTGCGCGTGACCAGAGCTATTTCCTGTTCGCGACGACGCGCGAGCAGCTGGATTATCTCCGTTTCCCGCTTGGGGGGCTGCCCAAGGCCCGCGTGCGTGAGATCGCCGCCGAACTGGGGCTCGGCGTGGCCGCCAAGCCCGACAGCCAGGACATCTGCTTCGTGCCCGATGGAGACTATGCGAGCGTCGTGAAGCGCATGCGGCCGGACGCCGCCGAGCCCGGAGAGATTGTCGATCTGGCGGGCAGGGTTCTCGGTCGGCACAGCGGCCTTCTCCACTTCACCGTTGGCCAACGCCGCGGGATAGAAATCGGCGGTGCGCCGGAACCGCTCTACGTGGTTCGCCTCGATACTGCGACCCGGCGGCTCGTCGTCGGCCCCCGCCGCGCGCTCGCGGTCGCAGAGGCGCGGCTAACGGACGTAAACTGGATCGGCGAGGGCCATGGAGTTCCGCTGACAGCCAAGGTCCGTTCGCTCGCCAAGCCGGTGCCTGCGCGCTTCGAAAACGGAATCATTCGCTTCGAGCAACCCGAATATGGCGTCGCACCGGGACAGGCTGCCGTGCTTTATGCGGGCGACCGGGTGCTCGGCGGCGGATGGATCGCCGAGACGATGGCGCCCGAGCTGTTCATGGCCGCCTGACACCCGCCAGGGTCGCATACGACCCGCGAACGGGCGATCCGGCTGGAGCGATTTTCATGGCCGTACTTCCTCTCCAGGCGGCATATGGCCCGCCGGATCGGGGTGGATCAGTATCTCGACTCCTGGGAAGGCGGAGCGCAACCGATCCTCGACCTCGTCCATCACCTGGTGAACAGCGCCGATGGTCATGGCAGGGTCGACCCAGATATGGAATTGAGCGAAGTCGCGGCTGCCCGAGCGGCGCGTCCTCAAATCATGAATGCCACGTAATTCGGGGTGGCGGTTGGCGACCTCGACGAAGGCGCGGCGACGTTCCTCCGGCCATTCCTTGTCCATCAACTGGTCGATCACTTCGCGGCACGCGTGCCACGCGCCGTACAGGAGCCACGCCGCGATGCCGAGCCCGCCAACGGCATCTGCGCCTCGTACGCCCAGCAGATGGTCAAGCAATAACGCCGCGATGACCACCAAGTTGAGCCAGAGATCGCTCTGATAATGGAAGCTGTCGGTCGCGATCGCCAGCGAGCCCGTCTCGGCGATCACCCGGCGCTGGTAGCGGACGAGGGCGAAAGTGACTGCCGCGGCGAACAGCGACACTGCAACGCCCGACACGGCCTCAACCGGACCGGCGCCGGTGGCCAGGCGCTGGAGCGCGTGGATGCCGATCCAGAAGGCGGAAAGCGTTATCAATATGATCTGGAAGAAGGCGGCGATTGCCTCGGCCTTGCCGTGCCCGAAACGATGCTGCCGGTCCGCAGGGGTCGCGGCAAGGTGAACGCCATAAAGCGTGGCCATTGACGCGATCAGGTCGAGCGCGGTGTCGGCGAGCGAGCCAAGCATCGCCGCCGAGCCGGATTGCCAACTCGCATAGGATTTGAGCGTGACCAGAAGCAACGCGACGGCAGCGGAGGCGAGGCCGGCCCGCACATTGGCCGATATGCTCATGGGTAAAGTAGACCCTCTGACCAGCCCTCGGCGCTGCGCGTGAACAGCCTGCGTTCGTGAAGGCGATGAGCCCGATCCTGCCAGAATTCGATCCTTACCGGTTGCACGCGGAAGCCCGACCAGTGCGGCGGACGGGGCACCTCGACGCCCTCGAATCGCGCACGCACCGCCTCGTAGCGCGCCTCGAAGGTCGCGCGACTATCCAGCGGGCGCGACTGATCCGAAGCCCATGCGCCAAGTTGGGAATCGCGGGATCGGGTGGCGAAATAGGCGTCACCTTCAACATCGCTTACCCGCTCGACAGGTCCTTCGATACGGATCTGACGCCGCAGCGACTTCCAATGAAAAAGGAGGGCGGCGCGGCCGGTGGCGAAAATCTCGAGCGCCTTGCGGCTTTCATAGTTGGTGTAGAAGACGAAGCCGCGCTCGTCATGCCCCTTGAGCAGTACCATCCGCACCGACGGCTGTCCGTCATTAGCGACGGTCGCCACCGCCATCGCATTGTAGTCGTTTATCTCGCTGTTGCGCGCCTCGGCGTACCACGCTTCGAAAATTGGAATGGGATCGGTCATCAGTTCACACCACCGCAGCCGCCGGCGCGTGGGATTCGGCATCGAGCGCGGCGGCGACGCGGTCGAGCGCGTCGCCGAGCTGGGCGCGATCGGCAGGCGCGCCAAGGCATAGCCGGATGCCCGAGATCAGGGAAGCGTCGATCAGTGGCGCGGAGGGTGGGGTCAGTTCGACTCCGGCGCGCATCGCCCGTGCCGCGAGCCGTTCGGCATCGAGTTCCGACATCGGCAACCAGATATGCGGACAGCGGGGATCGGCGGGGGGGCTGATCGCGGCCCCCAGTCTGGCGGCCGCCATTTCTCCGCGAGCGAGGGCCTCTGCACCATTTTCGGCAACGATCTCATCGGCGACACCCTCGTCGATCCATTGGCAGGTGACGAGTGCGCCGAGCACCGACGGCGTGTAGACCCGCCCACGCACGAGGCGCAGCACCCGCTCGACCTCCGCCGCGCCGGGCACGATCAGGAAGCCTGTGCGCAGTCCGGGCGCCAGCGCCTTGGATGCGCTGCCGACATAAAAGCATCGCTCGGGTGCCAGTGCGGCGAGCGGCGCGGGGGCGTTACCCGCCGCATAGGCGGCATATACATCGTCCTCGACGATAGTGATGCCGCGCCGGCGCGCGACCGCAACGATATCGGCGCGGCGCTGCGCACCCATGATCCGGCCGGTCGGGTTCTGTAGCGTCGGCAGGGTATAAAGGACGCGCGCGCCCCGAACGGCCGCCTCGTCGAGAGCGTCCGGGAGCAGCCCTTCGGCATCCATCGCCAAGCCGATCGTGCGATACCCCCCGGCCTGGGCGATCGACTTGATGCCGAAATAGCTGGCCGCTTCAGTCATGATCGCGTCGCCGGGCCGGCACAGCGCGTCGAAGGCCAGCGACATTGCCTGCTGGCCGCCTTCGGTCATGACCAGCCTCTCGGGGTCGATGCTGCGGAGGCCGCCGATTCTGCCGAGCCATGCTGCGGCCGAGCGGCGGTGTGAGGGGAGGCCGGCCGGCGGAGCATAGCCGAGATGGTCCGCAAGGTCCGCCCGCCTGGCGATCCGCGCCATCGCCGCAGCGAAGCGGCGCTGGGCGGCCGCCAAGGGCGGCACATTGCGATCGAGCGCGATCGGCCCGCCGCTGCGCGTCACAGCCGGCATCTGATCGGCGACGAAGCTGCCGCGCCCGACGGTTGCGGTAATCAACCCCCGACGCGCGGCCTCCGCATAGGCGGCGGTCACGGTGCCGATGCCAATGCCCAGACGATGGGCCAGGTCGCGGTGCGGCGGCAGCTTCGCGCCGGGCGCCAGCCTCCCTTCGCCGATATCGTGGCGAAGTGCGGCCAGCAGCCGTCGGGAGAGGGTGCCGCCCTGTTCGCCAAGTTCGGGAGTCCAGTCCATCGTCACTTGTAATGTACCAATGACAATATCCTATTTGACTCGACTCAAATGGCAAAGCAACGAGCTTCTGTCAATGAATGCATTAGTTCGAATTCGGGAAAAGGATCATGAGACATCCGTGGATGACAGTGCTCGCCGGCGTCCTGCTGGTCGGCCTCGCCGGCGCGCTTTCGGCCGCTGCGATCGGCATGGCCGCGCGCCCCGTCGATGATCTGGGACGTCAGCGGATGATCGATGCCAGCTATGACCTCGCTGTCCATCTGGGGCGTTGACCAAGTCGCTCTCTGCGATTCCGAAGTCTCCGCTGTGTGCTTCCGTCGACTTAATGCATGTTGCCCGCCTGCTTCGCAGCGGACGAATGCCGCCTGGCCGCGAGAGCGTCGCGGGTCTCACCGCATGACCCGATCATCGGCCCAAGCACCCTGGATTTTGTAAATATCCCACTGGCGGCCCCTAGCCGCCATGATCGGTGTGCCTCAGCATGACAGCGCCAGCGACGCGGTTTGAAAGACAACCAAAGCCGCGAACGCGCCCTACAGACCTTCGGCGACCGGTGAATTGGTCGAGTCGTATTTGCGCATTACGCAACTCTTTATTGCACCGCACAAATGATTGTGCTGACTCTACAGCCTATGATTCAAGCTGCGCTGCATCACCAGACCGTCTATCGGTACGACCATCCGGTCCTGCTCGGGCCGCAGATCATCCGGCTGCGACCGGCCGGGCATAGTCGTACGGCCGTAAACAATTATTCGCTCCGGATCACACCCGAAAACCATTTCATCAACTGGCAGCAGGATCCCCACGGAAACTGGCTCGCGCGGCTGGTCTTTCCCGAGCGCACGCCCGAATTCTCGGTGACGGTAGACATGATCGCCGATCTCGTCGTCATAAATTCATTCGATTTTTTCGTTGAGGATTATGCCGAGAAACGGCCCTTTACCTACGCGCCGGCGCTCGCGTCGGACCTCGCGGCCTATTTCGAGATCGAGCCGCAGGGGCCGCTGTTCGAGGAATTTGTCGATCAGTTCGCCGGAACCGAAGCGAGGACGATCGACTTCCTGGTCGAACTCAACGTCGCGGTGAACAAGCGGGTCGGCTATGTCATCCGGATGGAGGCCGGTGTCCAGGCGCCCGAGGACACGCTGGCGATCGGTACCGGCAGCTGCCGCGATTCAGCCTGGTTGCTCGTCCAGGCATCGCGTCGGCTCGGCCTCGCCGCCCGCTTCGTATCGGGCTATTCGATCCAGCTGACGCCCGACATTGTCCCGCTCGAAGGCGCGAAGGGGGTTGCTCAAGACGTCTGCGATCTCCATGCCTGGGCCGAGGTCTATGTTCCCGGTGCCGGTTGGATCGGTATGGATGCCACGTCGGGGATGTTCGCCGGCGAAGGGCATATTCCTCTCGCCGCGACCCCGCACTATCGCTCGGCAACACCGATCGAGGGGGCCTTGCTGGAACCTACCCATGTCGATTTCCACTTCGACATGAGCGTCCAGCGCATTGCCGAAGCGGTGCGCATCACCAAGCCCTTTACCGACGCACGCTGGACCGCGCTCGATGCGCTCGGCCATCAGGTCGATGCTGATCTCGTGGCGCAGGACGTACGGCTGACGACGGGCGGCGAGCCGACCTTCGTCGCGCTCGACGACCCCGAAGCGCCCGAATGGAACGGCGATGCGGTCGGCCCCACCAAGGCCGGCTATGCCGACCGGCTGATCCGCAAGATGCGCGATCGCTTTGCGCCGGGCGGCATGCTCCACCATGGCCAGGGCAAATGGTATCCCGGAGAAAGCCTGCCACGCTGGGGATATTCGGTGTACTGGCGCACAGACGGCGTACCGGTCTGGCGGGATGCCGGCCTCATCGCCGGCAGCGATGCGGAAATGGCCGTCTCCGACGACCAGGCGGGTGCTTTTCTGCGCACGATCGCGGACGATCTCGGAATCAGCGCGGATATGGTGGTGGAGGCCTATGAGGATCCGCTCGAATGGTCGGTGAAGGAGGCGCAGCTTCCCGACAATGTCGATCCGACCGATCCAAAAATCGAGGATCCGGAGGCGCGAGCGCGGATGGTGAAGGCTTTCGCGCGCGGCCTAGCCCGCCCGGCCGGCTATGTCCTGCCGATCCAGGCATGGCATAGCAAGCAGGCGGCAGTTGGAGGTCGCTGGCGTTCGGAGAGATGGAGCCTGCGACGCGGCAAGCTGTTCACCGTGCCCGGAGATTCCGCGCTCGGCTATCGGCTACCGCTCGGCTCGCTGCCTTATGTGCCCCCCGCGCAATATCCCTATCTTCATCCGCGCGACACGACCGAGCCTCGCGAGCCGATGCCCGATTTCTACCAGCAGCGGGTCGAGACGGTCGCGCAGGCGGCAGGTCATGCTCCGCAGGAGCGGCAGGAGCAGGTGCCGATCGAGGGGGCCGTCCGCACCGCGATTACCGTCGAAGCGCGGGAAGGCTATCTCGCGGTGTTCCTGCCGCCGACCGAGCGGCTGGAAGATTATCTGGAACTGATCGCCGAAGTCGAGGCCACCGCGGCCAAGACCGGGACGCCTGTTCGCATCGAAGGCTATCCACCGCCGCCCGATCCGCGCCTGAACGTTTTGAAGATCACGCCCGATCCCGGCGTGATCGAGGTTAATATTCAGCCCGCCGCGAGTTGGTCCGAGACGTCGGACATCACGCTCGGTCTCTACGAACTGGCCCGCGAAACGGGCTTGACCGCCGACAAGTTCCTCATTGATGGCCGGGCCGTCGGAACGGGGGGTGGCAACCATATCGTCCTCGGCGGGCGCTCGGTGAACGATTCGCCGTTCATCCGCCGGCCGGACATGCTTAAGAGCTTCGTCCTCTATTGGCAGCGTCACCCCGCGCTGAGCTACCTCTTTTCCGGTATGTTCATCGGTCCGACCAGCCAGGCGCCACGCATCGACGAAGCCCGGCACGATGGTCTCTACGAGCTGGAGATCGCGCTCGCCCAGGTTCCGGGTCCGGGCGAGGGAGAAGCGCCCGCGCCATGGGTGGTCGATCGGCTGTTCCGCAACCTGCTCGTCGACGTGACCGGTAACACGCATCGGACCGAGATCTGCATCGATAAACTTTTCTCGCCCGATGGCCCGACCGGGCGACTTGGGCTGCTCGAATTCCGTGGTTTCGAAATGCCTCCGGAACCGAGGATGAGCCTGGCGCAGCAGCTGTTGCTCCGCGCGCTTACGGCCTGGTTCTGGCGTGAGCCGCAGAGGGGCGGGCTGGTCCGTTGGGGAACGGCGCTTCACGATCGTTTCCTGTTGCCGCACTTTGTATGGGCCGACTTCCTCGACGTGTTGACCGACCTCCGCCATGCCGGCTACGACTTTGATCCGGCATGGTTCGAGGCGCAGCGCCAGTTTCGTTTCCCCGTGCACGGCACGGTCGCGGCCGGCGGGGTGACACTCGAAATCAGTCACGCATTGGAGCCGTGGCACGTGTTGGGCGAAACCGGCGCGATCGGAGGGACCGTTCGTTATGTGGACAGCTCGACCGAACGCCTTCAGATCAAGGCCAGCGGACTTGTCCCTGGCCGGCACGTCATCGCGGTGAATGGTCGTGCGGCTCCGATGACGACGACCGGCGTGCCGGGAGAGGCGGTTGCCGGAGTGCGGTTCAAGGCTTGGAAGCCGGCTAACTGCCTCCATCCGCTGCTCGAAGCCGACGCCCCGCTGACTTTCGACGTCTTCGACAAATGGAATACGCGTTCGCTAGGCGGATGTGTTTATCATGTCGCGCATCCCGGAGGACGCAGTTATGACACGGTACCGGTCAACGAACTCGAAGCCGAGGCGCGCCGCCGCGCCCGCTTCCAGGATTACGGCCACACCGCGGGCGCGGTCGTGGTGCCAATGCCCGAGCGTCCGAGCGAATTCCCGATGACGCTCGATCTACGCGCCCCTCCTTCCTGGTAGGGCCATCATGCAGGGGGATATGATGGCCGAACTACCGGGCATGCCGAGCCTGGGGGAGGGGTGGCTGCGCAGCTATATCGCCAAGGCCGGTTCGGCCGACGTGCTGCGCGGCGACGTGGGGCGCGGTGCGAAATGGTGGCACAGTCTGCTGGAAGGCTTGGGTGGTTTGAGCGAGGGCCGCCTCGATTCCCTGCAGCTCCGAATGGCACGCCAGGTCCAGGAATTGGGCATCGCATTCCGCCTGCCGGGCGAGGAACGCGAGCGGCCTTGGCCGCTCCAGGCGATGCCGCTGCTGATTGGCGAAGACGATTGGGCGATCATCGCGGCGGGCGTGGCACAGCGTGCCGAGCTGCTCGAACTGCTGTTGAACGATATCTTCGGCGAACAGCGCCTCGTTGCCGAGGGCGCCCTGCCGCCCGCGCTGATCACCGGCAGCCGCGCCTTCTGGCGCTCGCAAGTGGGAATCAAGCCGCCGGGTGGCTATCGGCTTCACATCTACGCGGCCGATATCGGCCGCGACCCGAGCGGCGACTGGCGGGTGCTCGACGATCATGTGCGCACGCCCGTCGGCGCGGGCTATGCGTTGGAAAACAGGTTGGCTGCTTCGCGGCTCCTGGGCCAATTGCAGAGCCGACTCTATGTCGAGCGGCTCGCCCCCTTCTTCTCGGCTTTCCGCGAAGGTCTGGCGGCGGTGTGTCGCCGCTCCGAGCCACGGATCGGCTTGCTCACGCCGGGCCGCTATAACCAGAGCTATGCCGAGCAGGCCCATCTCGCGCGCTATCTGGGTTTGCTGCTCGTGGAGGGTAGTGACCTCGCGGTCCGCGACGACGGCTTGTTCGTGCGCACGATCGAGGGCCTGAAGCGGGTCGATGCCTTGTGGCGGCGGATCGACTCGCGCCTGCTCGACCCGCTCGCCTTCGATGCAAGCTCGGCGATCGGAGTAGCTGGCTTGACCGATGCCATGGCCGCCGGACAGGTGGTAATCGCGAACGCACCCGGCGCGGGCGTGGTGGAATCGACGGCGATGGCAGCGTTCCTTCCGGCGATTGCCCGCCGCCTGCTCGATCAGGATCTGCTCCTGCCCAACATCGCCACCTGGTGGTGTGGCCAGGATGCGCCGCGTGCCGAGGTCGAGGCGCTGTTCGACAGCCTGCTGCTTGCCCCCGCCTTCGCTGAGGCGCCGGCGGGTTTGCCGCGGGGCCGCCCGGTCCTGCCGGCAACGCTGGATGCCGCCCAGCGCGAGGCTCTGCTCGAGGACTTCCGTCGCCGACCAACCGACTATGTCGCTCAGGAAGACGTTCATCTCTCGACGACACCGACCGTGCAGGACGGCGGCCAGCTCCTTCCCAGGCCTTTCACCATCCGCGTCTTTGCCGCTCGTGACGGACAGGGGCGCTGGACCGTCATGCCCGGCGGTTTCGCCCGGATCGGAGACGATTCGGACGTCCGGGCGACGGTGATGGGGGAGGGCGCCTTTTCGGCCGATGTATGCGTTGTCGGCTCACGGGCGGTTGAGCCGGTTTCACTGCTCCCGCAGAAAGTCGCTATCCGGCGCAATCCAGGCACCCTTCCGAGCCGGGCCGCCGACAACCTCTACTGGCTCGGCCGCTATCTCGAGCGCGGCGAAGCAACGCTCCGGCTGGTTCGGGCGACGCTCGGTGGCTCGATCGTGGCCGATGGGGGTGCGGCGCTCTTTCCGCTCACGCTCGATCGACTGGGCACGATGCTGGTTTCCTCCGGTGCCGCGGCGGCGCCCCGAGACGAGGACGAGGAGGAACCCGAGCCCGATGCAGAGGCCGGGGAGACCCATGACCTCCGCGAGCTGGCGCTGGCTGCGCTCGATGGCGAGGGGCCGGCCAGCGTCGCGACCCTGATGCGCAACGCCCGCATGATCGCCAGCGGGACCCGCGACCGCCTCTCAGTGGAGGTCTGGCGCCTGGTCGACGCACCGCTGCCCCGCGCGCTGTCCGAAGATGCCGAGGCGACCTTGGCTCGCGCGATCGGCCTGCAGGAGCGCTTTTCCGCGCTGGCAGGCCTGGCTGCGGAGAATATGGGCCGTACCGCGGGTTGGCGCTTTCACGACATGGGCCGCAGGATCGAACGCGCGCTTTGGGGCTGCAGGCTGGTGCGCAGCTTCGGCGGCAGGGATGCCTCGGTTGACGATCTGACGACGCTGCTCGACCTATGCGATAGTCAGATCAGTTATCGAGCGCGCTATCTCGCGGGGCTGTCACTCGAGGCTGTTCGAGATCTCGTCGCGCTTGATCCTTATAACCCGCGTGCCATCGCCTATCAGATCGAGCGGATCGCCGAGCATTTGGGGGCTTTGCCAGCGCTGAAATATGACGGAATGCCGGAGACCCATCAGGCGATCTTTTTCCGGATCGACGCTGCCATCCGCACGGCGCGTGCGGAAAGCCTCGATGCTCTTATGATGCTTGGCCTCGAGAACATGCTGGCCGAATTTTCCAATGCACTTAGCGCGCGCTTCTTTCTTCAGGGTGCCGAAGGGTTCCGCATGGCCGGGATGATCCTCGCATGAACCGGGTCGACTGATGCTGTACGCCGTTCGTCACAAGACTCGCTTCCGCTACGCCTTTCCAGTGAGCGTCGCGCGGTGCAATCTGCGCTTGAAGCCGGTCGACTGGGCCGGGCAGACGCTCGAACATTACGAGCTGGATGTTTCGCCTACGGCGCTTGTCAATAATATGCGTCCGACTGGCTACCTCGGTAATGTCGCCCGAATGAAGCTCGATCGACCCACGCGCGAACTGATCATCGAGAGTCGCTTTCGTATCCGGATCGACCGGCCCACCCCCTCGCCGCTGTCCGGCGATCCGATCGTCGCCGAGACCGCGGCCGCCGTGCGTGCGACGACTGACCTGAGCGTCGAGAGTCCCGCCAATTACATCTACCCGTCGCCGACCATTCCGCTCGTTCCGGAAATCACGGCCTGGTGCACCCGCCATCTCGATCAGGCTCGGGGGGTGGTCGAGGCCGGATTGGCGCTTGCGCGGGAAATCCATCGCAGCTTTACCTATGATGGCAGCGCCACGACCGTCGACACTAGCCCGATTGACGCGTTCCGGAAACGTCACGGCGTCTGCCAGGATTTCGCCCAGATCATGATCGCTGGGCTGCGCGCTGCCGGGCTTCCTGCCGCCTATGTTTCGGGCTATCTCCGGACGATCCCGCCTCCCGGCAAGCAACGGCTCGTCGGCGCGGATGCCACTCACGCTTGGGTGGTGATCTGGTGCGGGCCGACACGCGGCTGGCTAGGCTTCGATCCCACGAACGGTTGCATGGTGGGTAGCGATCATATCATCACGGCAATGGGCCGCGACTATGGCGATGTAGCGCCCATCGACGGTGTCTTCACGGGCCAAGACGGGCAGAAGATCGATGTTTCCGTAGATGTTGAGCCACTCGGTTCATCCGGCGGGGAGATATCGGGTGCCGGAGCTGGCAGCTTATAAATCCTTTTGCCACGCGAACGTGTGGAGTTCGATCCTCGCTCTGGGGCCGGTCAAGTCCGGCGGTGGATATCAAGCTGCCTGTCGGGGACTGATCGGCTCGCGCCTGCCCGCCGCTCTCGCTACCAGCCTGTTCACATAGTCGATCTTGGCGGTGACTCCCGGCGACAGGCGGAACGGATAGAGGTCAGGTTGGCCCATGCTGCGGTTGATCGCGTTCAGCGCGAAGCTGAAGAGGACCATGCGATCGGCCAACGCCTCCGTCGGTGCTGTATAGGGGTCGAAATCCACGACCGCTTCGGCGTGGCTTTCCGGACCGGGGAAGGGCGCCATCTCTCTGAAAAACCGCGCAGCGTCGCGAGGGTGTCGACCATGTGGAGATAATGAGCGAAGGTTTCCGCGAAATCCTCCCAAGGGTGGGCGGTCGCGTAGAAGCTCACATAGTCTTCGGTCCAGATCTTGTCGCCGGCGGGGCCATAATGCTTTTGGAGCGCCTCAGCATAATCGATGGTCTCATCGCCGAAGAGGCGTCGGAACGCGTCGAGCGCGGCCGGATCCGGCTCTACGAGGCGAGACCAGTAATGGTGACCTACCTCATGGCGGAAGTGGCCAAGCAGCGTGCGATAAGGCTCCCCCATCGTCGTGCGCATATGTTCGCGCGCCGCATCGTCCGCCTCGATCAGGTTGAGCGTTATCACGCCGCCGTCATGGCCGGTGTAGACCTGCGGCTGGCCCTGCTGTTCAGCGGCGGGATCATACAGGAAATCGAACGCGAGCCCTTGGATCTTGCCCTCTTCCTCGGCCTTCGTCTCGAGCGGCAGGCCGAGCTTGATCAGGGTGTGGAACATGCGCCGCTTGGCCTGTTCGATCTTGCTCCAGCGCCCCGGAACTGTCGGAACGCTCAGATCCGGGATCGTGCGGTTATGACGACATGCCCGGCAATAACGAGTGCTCTCGCCACTTCCCACCAGCCAGTTGCACACGTCATATTCATTGTTATTCGCGCATACCACGACATCATGCGACGCCCCGTGTGTATCGCGCCACGCGGTCGCGCCGTCGCCGAGAAAGAGAAAGCCGTCCGACGCGGGATCGTAACCCAGCGTGAACGCGCAGCTTGGGCAGACGCGGCACTCGAAATGGAGCAGACGTTGGCAATTCGGGCACGGATATGGCGCCATGAGCAGGCAACTCGCTTGTCCTGGAGGGATTTCGGTCGCAGAACGCTGGGCAATGTAACCGGGTTGCCCTTCGCGGTGCGAATTTTTCGCTTGCGAAGGCGCAGCCCGGTACACATCTGAAGTGTTGCAGATTTGCAACAGGGTGAAACCGGGATGACGACGACGACCATGGCTGATCTCTATTCCAAGCTCGGGGTAAAGCGCGGAGCCGACGAGGCCGAGATCAAGAAAGCCTATCGCAAGCTCGCCAAAGAGCTGCATCCGGACCGAAATCAAGACAATCCCAACGCGGCGGAGCGTTTTGCCGAGGTTACCGCCGCCTATGATCTGCTATCCGATCGCGACAAGCGCGCCCAATATGATCGCGGCGAAATCGACGAACAGGGCAATCCGCGCGGTCCTTTCGGCTTCGGCGGGCGTGGCGGCGGCGGCTTCCATCCTGGCGCGGAGCCCGGCGGCGCGCAGGAATTCGAGGCGTCCGATTTCGGCGACATCTTCGAGGGCATTTTCGGCCGATCGCGGGGCGCGGCCGGTGGGCGGCGCGGTTTTGGCGGCGGCTTCGGCGGCTTCGGGACCCAGGGTGGGGGCGCGCCGCCGAAGGGAGCGGACGTTTCCTATCGGCTCGCCGTTCCGTTCGAGGATGCGGCCGCGCTCAAGGCCCAGCGCATCACACTCGCCAACGGAAAGACGATCGACGTCAAATTGCCGAACGGCGTTGATACCGGCACTCAGATGCGGCTTGCCGGCCAGGGCGAGGAAGGCCCCGGCGGCAGGGGAGCTGCTCTGATCACGATCGAAGTCCGGCCGCACCGTTTTTATCGTCGTGATGGCGATGACGTGCGTCTCGAACTTCCGATCAGTCTCGACGAGGCGGTGCTTGGCGCCAAGGTCAAAGTACCCACGGTCGACGGCGCAGTGATGCTCGCCATTCCGAAGGGAAGCAATTCAGGCAAGACGCTGCGGCTTAAAGGAAAGGGATTCCACCGCAAGGATGGCGAGCGTGGCGATCAGCTTGTCACGATGGTCATCGACATTCCGGCCGACGATGCCGAACTGGAGAGCTTCGTCGAGCGATGGAGTGCGAAGGGCAAGCGCAACCCGCGGGCCGCGCTCGACGTTTAGCGGAGATTGGCGCCTGGCGGTCCGGGCAGCGAGAGGGAATGACGGCGCTTGGTGCAGGATCAATCTCCCGAAGCGCGTCGAAAAAGGCCGCTCGAAAAGCATCTTAACCAGATGAGGCCGGGCGGCCGTCTCTACACCGTGCTCCGGCGCGCCGGGCTCGGCGTCTACAATGAAGGATTCATCCACGCGGGAAATCTCGCCTATCTGGCGTTGTTGACGATGTTTCCCTTCTTCATCGTCATGGCGGCTCTCGCGCAGATTTTCGGCCGGGCGCCCGATGTCCAGCAGGCGGTTCGCGGCTTTCTGCTCACTGTGCCGCCCTCCGTGCGCGAGCTCGTTCGCCAGCCGATCAGCGACGTCCTGGCCGCTAACGAGAAGGGGACGCTTCTCTGGCTCGGCGCGCTGGTCGGGCTCTGGACCGTCGGCAGTTTCATCGAGACGATCCGTGACATCCTTCACCGCGCTTATGGCACAAAACCATCGCGGAGCTTCTGGCATTACAGGATGGGCTCGATCGCAATCATCTTGGTATCGGTCATCCTGGCGATGGCCGCCTTCAGCGCGCAGGTCGTCCTCACCGGGACCGAACAGCTGCTCTGGCGGCTGTTGCCCCTGTCGCACGAGGTCCAGTCGCTGATCAACCTGTCGAAGATCGCGCCATTATTGATGCTGGCCGCTGCGCTCTACGCCTTGTTCCTGTCGCTGACCCCGCTCAAATATCGCATCGCAGCCTGTCCGAAATGGCCGGGGGCCCTGTTCACAGCTGCGTGGTGGATGATCGTCACGATGCTGCTGCCGGCCGTGGTTTCGCTGTTCGGCGGCTATGGCCGCACCTATGGCAGCCTGGCCGGTGTCATCGTAACGCTACTTTTCTTCTGGATTGTCGGGCTAGGACTTGTTTTCGGAGCGCACCTCAACGCGGCTCTAGCCGAAACCCCGGATGAGCCTGTAAAGGGGAGCGCGCCGGAGGATAGAGGGAGATGTCGTGGCGGGACTGATGACGGGGAAGCGCGGGCTGATCATGGGCCTTGCCAATGACAAGAGCCTGGCATGGGGGATAGCTAAGAAGCTCAGCGAGCACGGTGCCGAGCTTGCCTTTAGCTATCAGGGCGAGGCGCTGCTCAAGCGGGTTCAGCCGCTCGCGGAGCAACTGGGCTCGAATATCCTGATCGACTGCGACGTCGGTGATATGGGCGCGCTCGACAGCGCCTTCGCCACACTGAAGGCGAATTGGCCGACCATCGACTTCGTCGTCCATGCGATCGGCTTTTCGGACAAGAGCCAACTTCGCGGCCGCTTCTATGATACGACGCTCGACAATTTCCTGATGACGATGAACATCTCCGCTTATTCGCTGGTGGCCGTCGTCAAGCGCGCGCGCGAGATGATGCCCGCCGGCGGCGCGATCCTGACCCTGAGCTATTATGGCGCCGAGAAAGTCATTCCCCATTATAACGTCATGGGCGTGGCCAAGGCCGCGCTGGAGACGAGCGTCAAATATCTGGCGGTGGATCTTGGGCCGGAGAATATCCGCATCAATGGGATTTCGGCCGGACCGATCCAGACGCTGGCCGCCCGCGGCATCGGCGACTTCAACTATATCCTCAAATGGAACGAGTTGAATTCACCGCTGCGCCGCACTGTTACGATCGACGATGTCGGCGGCGCCGGGCTTTACCTGCTGTCCGATCTCGCCTCTGGCGTCACGGGAGAGATCCACCATGTCGATGCCGGCTACAATGTCATCGGCATGAAGGCGGAGGACGCGCCCGATATCGCGCTGGCCTGATTGTGACGACGATTATCGATCTGCTGGCCAGTGGCCCTCACCGTCCCCAGCCTTCGGGCAGGGCGCTTCCATCTTCCCTAATGGGAGACGGGTAACATGTCCTATAACTCGTTCGGCCGCGTCTTCCGCTTTTCGACCTGGGGCGAGAGCCATGGTCCCGCGATCGGGGCGGTGGTGGACGGTTGTCCGCCCGGGCTGAGCGTCAGCGAGGCCGATATCCAGCCATGGCTCGACAGGCGCCGGCCCGGCACCTCGCGCTTCACGACGCAGCGGCAGGAGCCGGACCAGGTCCGTATCTTGTCGGGCGTTTTCGAAGGGCGCACCACCGGCACGCCGATCAGCTTGATGATCGACAATGTCGACCAGCGGTCGAAAGATTATTCGGAGGTCGCGCTGGCCTACCGGCCCGGCCATGCCGACTATGCCTATGATGCAAAATATGGCTTCCGGGACTATCGTGGCGGCGGGAGATCATCGGCTCGGGAGACCGCGTCACGCGTGGCAGCCGGCGCGGTAGCGCGCCTTGTGATCCCGGAGGTTCGCATCCGCGCATATCTGGTCGAGCTGGGCGGCGACGCCATCGATCGTGCAGCGTTCGACGATGCGGCAATCGATCAAAATCCGTTCTTCTGCCCCGACCGCGCCGCCGCCGAGCGATGGGAGACGATCGTCGACGGCGCGCGCAAATCCGGCTCCTCGGTGGGCGCGATCGTCGAATGTGTGGCCGAAGGCGTGCCTGCTGGGTGGGGCGCGCCGCTTTATGCAAAGCTCGACAGCGAACTGGCCGCCGCGATGATGAGTATCAATGCCGTCAAGGGCGTCGAGATAGGCGACGGCTTCGCCGCGGCCCGGCTGAGCGGTGAAGCCAATGCCGATCCTATGCGCCCTGGCGAAGACGGTCGGCCGGTCTTTCTTGCCAACCATGCCGGTGGGGTAGCGGGCGGCATCGCCACCGGGCAGCCGGTTGTCCTGCGGGTGGCGCTGAAACCGACGTCGTCGATCCTGACTCCCGTCGAGACGATCGGGCGCGACGGCACCGAGGCCGAGATCCGCACCAAGGGCCGCCACGATCCCTGCGTCGGCATTCGCGCCGCACCGGTGGTGGAGGCGATGATGGCGCTGGTTCTCGCCGATCAGAAGCTGCTCCATCGCGCCCAGCTCGGATGAGCGAGGCCGCCGACCGCGTCGCTCGCCGGATTTTCGTCAGGGGCAAGGTCCAAGGCGTCTATTTTCGCGCATGGGCGGTCGAACAGGCGCTCGATCTTGGTCTGGACGGCTGGGTGCGCAACCGGATCGACGGCGCGGTCGAGGCCGTCGCCGTGGGGCCGGCGGCCAAGGTGGAGGAATTCATCGTCCGCTGCCGGCAAGGCTCGCCCGCCTCGCGCGTCGATCGGGTGACCGTCGAGGAGACGCCCGGCATCGTGGCCGACGGCTTCACGCAGAAGCCGACGGCGTGAGCGCAAAACCAATCCGGATCGCCGCGCTGGCGGACTTGCCGCATGGCTTTCTCGGGCGGGAAGGGGGCGTTTCGCAAGGCGTCCACGCCGGCCTCAATGTCGGCCTGGGTTCCGAAGACGACCGCCAGGCTATCCGCGAGAATCGTCGCCGGGCGGTCGAGGCGGTCGCGCCCGGCTATCAGTTGGTTACCGTCCATCAGGTCCACTCGGCCGACTGTGTTGCGGTGGCCGCACCGTGCGCCAACGAGGCGCGGCCGCATGCCGATGCGCTGGTCACGGATCGGGCCGGCCTGTTGCTGGGTATCCTCACCGCCGATTGCGTGCCCGTGCTGTTTGCCGACGAGGCGGCGGGCGTCGTCGGCGCGGCGCATGCGGGTTGGAAGGGCGCGCTAAACGGCGTCACCGACAGCACGCTCGCGGCGATGGAGCAGCTGGGCGCCGATCGCTCGCGCGTGGTGGCGGCGACCGGCCCGTGCATCGCGCGGGCGAGTTATGAGGTCGACGACGCCTTCGTGCGCCGCTTCGGGCAGGCGGATCCCGCCAACGAACGCTTTTTCGCGGCCGGGTGCCGGGCAGGCCATGCCCAGTTCGATATCGAAGCCTATGTCGCGCACCGGCTGGCGGCCGCAGGCGTGCAGCAGGTGATCGCGCTGGGAGAGGATACCTATTCCCAGCCGGCGCGCTTCTTCAGCTTCCGTCGCGCCACGCATCGCAGCGAGCCCGGATATGGGCGGCAAATCTCGCTGATCGGCCTGGGGTGACGATCCCTGCCCTGGCGCCGACCGGGCCCGGCGATCGTGCCGTCAGAACGGCAACAGCCGGGATTTCTTCGTGAGATTCATATAGCCGACGTTGACGCCGAGCCGCCAGCCGACCCCAAGGCGGATCGGGATCAGCACGACATCGCCGCGGCGCAGATAGGTCGCGGTGAAGCCGCCGACGATATAGGCTGCCCCCTCGACGGCGGGAAAGCGGCGGTAAATATCCTCGGTGTCGTAGAGATTGTAGACGAGTACGAAGGTCTTGGCGCCATTGGCGCCGAGATCGAAACCGAGCGAGGGGCCGGTCCAAAATATCGGCAGCTCGCCTTCGACCTTGTGGAACATCGTACCCGAGCCATAACGAACGCCGACGACGACCGCGGCTCCTGCCTCGCGGCCGGCGATATAGGCGTTCGGTCGACCCTGTTCGGCGAAAATCTTCTCGATCAGCTTGGCGAGACCCTGCGCTCCCCGGCCGAAAACGCCTTCGGCCGCGCTCAGCACATCATCCTGCGCGTAGGTGGCGCGCTCTGCGGGTACCCCCGGCTGCGCCGTTGCGGTCCCGGCTTTCGGCATCGGCCCCTGGGTGACAACCTCGTCGGTCGCCGCCTCGCTTGGCGCTGGCGCCGGGGAAGCGGGAGAGGGCGGGGACTGCGCCGGCGCCGTCATGCGAGTGCCATATTCCGCCTCGCTGGACGGGACCGCCGCAAGATCGCTTGCCTGGTCGGGGTCGATCGTCCGGCTCTGGGCATGGCCCGCCGCCGACAAGGCAAGCGTCAAAGCTACGCCCCAACCCAACATCGCCCCAATCTTCATCAACACTCTCCGACGCTGCCTTGCCTCGCCGCCAGATAAAGCGCCTTTTCGCTGTCGCTGCAATGAACGTCCGACATTATCTCGCCGCCGGGTGCATTGCACCGGTTGAAGCGGTTGATCGGGGCAGGGGCGCTCGCTATAGCCCGGCTTCTGCCTCGCCGGAGACGTGGGTGAGTGGCTGAAACCAGCGGTTTGCTAAACCGCCGTACCGAGCTATCGGTACCGAGGGTTCGAATCCCTCCGTCTCCGCCAAATATTCCCTGGCCCCCATTCGGCTATGGCTACGCGCTCAGCGAGTCCCGGGCCTACCTCCGCCGGCGACCATAGGTTTTACGGCTCAGGCCGGATCGAAACGCATTGCGGCTTCCTTTTCGGTTGAAACCCGGAAATATTCCGAGCATCCAGCAGTTACCTATTTGCGGGAAAAACGATGAAGCCGATCAATGATATTGTTCAAGATGTCATTAAAGAGTTAGGCGATTTCGACCTAATCGTCGACGAAAGCGAACGTCCCGAAACCTCCGATTATCTTCAACGCCACGCCCATGAATATATCCGCACTGTGTCGGACATCGTGGAATACCGTCCTAATGCCTCGGGCACCAGAATCATGGAGATCGGTGCTTTTTTTGGAGCCGTCAGCTTGGCGCTGAGTCGGTTCGGTTACTCGGTTACCGCAACCGACATTCCCGAATATATCGATATGCCTGAGCAGATTGCGCGATACGCCAAGCATGGTGTGGCGACCAAGGGCATCCGCTTGCAGGATTACGTCCTGCCGTTCGAGGACGAGAGCTTCGATGTCGTCATCATGTGCGAGGTGCTGGAGCATCTGAACTTCAACCCCATCCCGCTCATGAAGGAGATCAATCGCATTCTCTCCAAGGGCGGTATCCTATACCTGTCGCTGCCCAATTATGCTGCCATCCGCAACCGTCTCAGGGTGCTCCGCGGCGGAGCGCCGGGCATCTCGATCGACGACTTCTACGACCAAGTCCGGCCCGGTTCGCAGGTGATCGTCTACGGCCACTGGCGGGAATATACCGGGCCGGAAATTCGGGAGATGCTGACCCCGCTCGGTTTCTCGATCGCGAGACAATATTATTTCGGCCTCAGCGAGGTCCAGAAGGGCGGCGGCATCAAAAAGCGGATTGCCAGGGCGATGTATCGTCAATTTCCCGCCTTCAAGGAAAATCAGACGACGATCGCCATCAAGGAGCGCAGAGCGGACCTTCCGCTCCGCATCCCTGAGACGGTGCACCCCACGCTCCGGGCACTCTGATAATCGAGGCCGGGGGGAAGACCGGCCTCGGCCCCTGCCGCCGCAGCTTGCTCGCTACATAGTCCGAAGGAGCCGGCTCCCTATTGGGGATTCGGCGCCTGATCGTAGACGGCATTGATCTGGTCGATGATCGCACTCGATAGGGTGATCTCGGCCGCTCGCAGATTGAATTCCAGTTGGGCGGCATTGCTTGCGGCCATCAAGACGCTGCCGATAAAGGATTGGCGGGCGGCAAAGGCGAGCGCGAGATGAGGCAGCTCAAGACCATGTTCGCGTGCGATCTCGGTATATGCGGCGATCGCGTCCAGCCGTCCCCTGCCGAGACGGTTCACGAAGTTGCGGATTTGGCTCGATCGGCTGCCTTCGATTGGCTGGGGGTTGGCGCCGTATTTTCCGGTCAAGCCTCCTCCGGCCAGGGGCGAATAGGCGATCAGCGCGACGTTTTCGCGAGCGCCGACCTCGGCCAGGTCCAGCTCGAAACGCCGATCGAGAAGATTATAGGCGTTCTGGATCGATGCGAGCCTGGTTTGGCCGTTGGATGCGGCCGCGATCAGATATTGCATGACGCCCCATGGCGACTCGTTGCACACGCCGATCGCCCTGATCTTTCCTTCCTTCACGAGGGCGTCAAGCGCCGCCAGGGTGACATCGATGGGAACCGCATCGGCACGATCGACGGGATCGGAATATCTGGGTTTCACCGGATCCCGGAAACCGGGCCTCTGAAAAAGCGTGGTGATCGGACGCTCGGCCCAATGCACCTGATAAAGATCGATATAGTCGGTGCCGAGACGCAGGAGGCTCGCCTCCACCGCGGCACGGATATTTACCTCATTGAGCCCTCTGGCATCCCCACGGACATAGCCGAAGCCGCCAAAGGCCGCGACCTTGGTAGCCACGACCACGCGGTCGCGCACCCCTCGGCTGGCGATCCACCGGCCCAGCACAGCCTCCGAATCGCCTTGAGTTTCAGCAGTCATCGGCAGCGGATATACTTCCGCAGTGTCGAACAGCGTTATGCCGGCGGCAAAAGCCATGTCCAACTGACGAAACGCATCTTCTTCCGAGGTTTGGCCGCCGAACGTCATTGTGCCGAGGCCAAAGGCGCTGACTTCGATACCCGCTCCGCCAAGTTTCCTATACTGCACAGCTATTGCTCCACTCGTTTGTTTCTCAAGGTTCTGCACAGGGCCGACCGCCGGCTTGTCTCGTCCAGCGTCGGTCGCCTCATATCCGTGGCGAGCCAACGCGCGGGAGGGGGGCAATGGCCGCCATC
>Ga0207676_10000828_pt1 | contig 24164 bp, 39 predicted proteins | sample KBSSwiS72_FD_184307 | JGI IMG/M metagenome (GOLD analysis project Ga0207676, IMG submission 184307) | Switchgrass rhizosphere microbial communities from Kellogg Biological Station, Michigan, USA - KBS Switchgrass S7-2 (SPAdes) (version 2) | ecosystem: Host-associated > Plants > Roots >...
GACCGCTCGGACGGTTTCGGGTTGCACTCTACACCTAGTGCACACTGCACGGACCTCCGCCCGGCCGCGAAGTGGTTGGACCACTTTCGAGGGAGGGTCGGAATTGACCCATGTCCGGCTTAGAGCGGCTCTACGAACCGCCACGCTGCAAGCTCAGACCCTCGCATCCGGACCCATTGCAAGGCCGCGACGATGCAGGTAAAGCGTTCGATACGGCCAGAAGGCCCCGCACCTACGCCCGTCCAATGCAGCGCGATAACGCCGTCATGGCTGACCTGAGTTGAAAGAGCGTCCCACATGACTCTTAGATGGTACGTACGTTCAGTGCGTCGCGCCAGCGAAAAAGCTTGCCGCCTTTGAATGATGGGACTATATTATCGTCTATCCCCATGAGTCAAAAACTGACTCAAAGAAAGGCAAGCCCATCATGTCCGCCAAAGCCATCCGAAGTCTTCCCGTCCCGCCTGCTTCGCAACCGGAAACCGAAGCGCTTCCCGCCGAACTTACTCCAAAAGAGAAGGTCATTCTCTTTCAGCAGTGGGAGAAGGCGAACATCCTTGCCACGCAAGCGCAACGTGCGCTGGATGAGGCCAACGAAGCCAAGAGCAAGACTGCCGAAGCCATCGCTCGCGCCATGGGCCCCGGAGCATACACGTGGAAGGGCCACACGCGCATCCTTACGTCACGCACGAACAAGGAAACCGGAAAGACCACGTGGTTTTTCAAAGAGCCGATGACGCAGGACCCGGAGGTCATCGGTTGACCCCTTCCGCGCCGCGCTGTAAAGCAACTATCGAGTTTGGTAAGCTCATCGTGCGTTGCCATCGCAACGAAGACCACGTGGCCAATGCGTTCCTAACGGATGCTCCAACCGCGCCAGCCTGGTACACTGCGGCAGGCATCATCGTTCCCGTTCACTCCGGGCTCGCAAACGACGGCACCACGGTAGTATGGCCCGCGTCCGTCATCGTCATGAAGAGCCGAATCCGCGACGGCAAGCCTGTAGAACCTAGTACCCTTGGCTACGCGGAATGCCAAGTGAAGGTCAAGCCATGAGTGCCACGGATAGAGAACTAGCCGATAACCTGGCTAGAGTCTTAGCGCCGTTCGCAAGAGCCTACGTTGCCCAGCATCCGAATATTCAAGTTGCGCTTGCCGCGCAAGTGATGGTCCGAGTTGACTACTTGCGCGATGCTTACTTGGCACTTTCCCACTACGAAAAGGAGAGGGGAAAAGAGCAGGTATACTAACGTATACCAACACGGACAAGCGCCCTAGAAGCGGGACCCAAACAAGCGCGGAAGGGGTTAGAAACCTCGCCAGCTTGAATCCCGTTTCTAGGGCGCTTCTCTTTTTCAGGATACTGGAAGCGTCAACGGCTCCTTTTGAAACCGCTCTAGCGCCGTCTCGGCTAGTTTGGCCCGCGCATGAGCCATTCCGGGGCGGCAAAGCTCTTTGATGTCGTTCGCCAGTTGCTCATAGTGGGTTGCAAGCCCCGTCCAATAAGGACGCTCCGGCGCAAACTCTGATACCATGGGCACGCCGTTGGCGACGAGATGCGCCGCCCGAAGCACGGGATACAAGCTTCCGCGTTCCGCGGGATAGTAAAGCATGTTCAAGGCAATCTTTGCGCGAGCTAGGAAGTGGTCGCGAAGCTCAGGATTAGGCGGACCCGTAAGGACGACCACTTGCAGGCCATAGGCTTTGAGCGCGTCAATAACGGCCTTGCGCCTGTCATTGACACGGCCCGAAAACACCACGTCAATATCGGATTCCTCGGCCCTATGAAAGCGCTTCATGGTCGGATGCCATCCAACCGGAACGTGCTCCGCATTCTGCCCAGCAGAACGCCAGCGCTCCACGTTGCGCTGGAAGATATCCCAGTGTCGGCGCCCATCAAACCAAGGATGTTTTGGTTGCAAGTCTACCTTGCCGCCGTTGTCATCGGTAACGACCATCCCAACCACATCCGTATTGTAGAGAATGCCAGTGGGCGGAGGAGCGAAGGAATGGGCATTGAAGATAACATCATCCGTGCAACGGATGGCCTTGACAGCATCGTCCAGCTCTTCAAAGCAACGCGCATAGGGGTCCGTCCCATTGCCTCGGGGTCCTAGTATCACTTGTCGACACTCCCTCGTCTAGGGCCCGTGTAACGAGCCGGCCTCTCATTATCCTTTTCGCGTCCGGCTAATCTCGCCAGTTGCTTAGGCAATGGCGGAGGCGCATATCCCGGCCGCTTCCACTTGGCCCGAAACGCCTTATCCGCCTCGTTCAAGGCTTCCTGTCCGCCGGTCGGCGTCTTTTTGCAGCGATGCAGGAAGCTAAAACACTCCACATGAACGGTTTTGCCCGCGGAGCGAGCCTGAGCGCACAAGTCCGCATCGTAGGCATGAAACCCATTGTAAGTCTCACAATCGGCTTCTAGATGGTCAATTGCCCATGGCGATAGTACAAGCAACATGCCATCCACTGTATCGGCGGAGTTGTCGCCAAAGAAACCAAAGTTGATGATGCCTGTTACGGAGTCTTTAGCATAGCCAATCTTCGTAGCGCCCTTCCACCATTCGCAACCGTTGACGCCTCGACCTCCAATGGCTCCGATGATGGCGCATGAAGGATGGGCTTTGAAGACCTTGCGAATCTTCTGAGCGAAGCAAACGTCATCCAGCTCTAGGTCGGTATGAAGCAATACCAAAGCTTCAATCTCGAAGCGCTTGGACATATCGCGCGCGTGCTTTATGATATCATCATAAAGCGGAAAGATAGAGGTGTTATGTCCGGGCTCGCCGGATGGCACGATGCCAATAAGCTCGTCTTTACAACTCTTCCGAATGCCGGGAACCATGATAGTTCGATACTGTTGCTCGCTCCCGAGCGCGCATCCGAAGAGTATCATGCGCCGGCCGTCAAGTAGCGCATAACATCTCCCTCAAAGACATACGTGCCAATGTGACCAAGATTGCTAAGGCCAAGGTGCGCGTAGGGTTGAAAGCCCGCTTTAGCGGCCAAGTAGCAAAAACCGTAATCTTCGGAAAGATACTTGCCGTTACTGATAAAGCAGTCAAAGAGATTCCAGCGCTTAGCAAGTCCGTTTGGCGTTTCGGGCGTCACATGCCAATCGGTCATGTATTCGCGCTCTGGAAACTTCGCAATCATCGTTGTGAGAACTTCGCGGGCGATAAGAAGAAAGCCCGTAGCAAGCGCGCGAACGGGCAAGCATCCCGCTTCGGCCGTCATCTTGCCTGGAATGGTATTCACATTGAAGTGTATTCCGGATGCCGCCATGTCTTGCGGAAGAACTGGATGAAGGAGAGTGCTAGATATCGCCCGTCCCGCCACGTGTTCCCAGTCAATCCACTTCTGAGGATAGAGCCCGCCGATAAGGTCTTTCCCCGAGGCGACAAGTTTCGCTACGTCCTCAGGTCGAAAGATGACGTCCGAGTCAATGAAGAGGAGATGGCTCTTATCACTGTCCAGAAACCGTGCAACAGCTTCATTGCGGGCCCTTTGGACTAGAGATTCATTGGCGGGAAGCTCGATAGCTACGCTTCCTCGGGGGAAGACCTGCACAAGCCTCAAAAGAGCGGCCGCGGTAAGAGCTTCCACGGTTCGATGGCACGGACAGGATACGAAGAGCGAAACCCCTTTGGTTGTCATTGTAACCCCTTTACGGATTGAAGAGCCCTAACCCATATTGATACATCTGCTGATAGTATGCTTGCGAGCGGACGACAGTTTCAAAACGAACGTCTTCAATAAAGCCGCGAAACTGGTCGCCAACTGACTTGGAATTGCCGCCCACATCCCATCCGCCATGCGTCCCCCAGTCAACCGACACATTAGTACCAACGGCAAGAGGTCCGCCGCAAAGCGAGCCATTGAAGTAAGCATTGAAGTTGTTTTTATCAAAAGTTCCCGACAACAGAGTCCAAACATTCAATTGAACACTATATTGACGATTGTTCGTCCCGCCGTTGGTTGTGGCGAAGTTGGCGCCTCCGTTGGTCACTCCGGAACCCCATTCCCCGTCACCCGTATTATGTAGCTGCAACACAATCGACCAAAAGGGAGCCGTCCACGTTCCGCCGGCCCGATACTGCTTCTGGAAGATGGTCGCGAAGTTGACATAGGCTCGGCAGTTGACCCAACAGGAAAAGGAGCAAACACCCGAAGTTTCTCCAACGGACGTGTCGGCGCTCTCTAGCCGGTCTCCAGTTCCGCCGGTTTTGGAGATGTAAACACACTTGTCAAAAAGCCCAGTTTGGGCAAAGGCCACATTACCGCCAGCAGTCAAGTTTAGAGCGCCAGCTTGGCCGGAGTTGACGGCCGGGCTTGCGGCGTCGTTTAGAGGATACCAAAGCGATGTAGAAGCGTCGGGAGGAGTGAGCCGCGGAGTAGGAGGCAAGAAAAGCCCGCCTCTCTCGTCGTAATAAAACCGCGCAAGCGCCGCCCGAATGTCCGATAGCTTTCTCATGGGCATCCCTCTTACACTACGCTCAAAACGTCCAATTGACAGAACTGGCCATCGTAAGCGGCCGGATAGGGCGGAATACCAGCAATCAAGTTAGGCTGGCCAGTAGCATCTTGGTTTTGACGCTCGAAACCATCGCTTGGGTCGGCCGTCATCTGAATGAACGAGCCCCCTTGAATCGAGATGGCGGCCGGTTGATAGTCAATGACGTAAGTATGGTAAGGGTCATACCCCGTCGATGCAGGGTCGCCATTGATGTCATTCATGCGATTGACATAGAAGGTTTGAGGGGGCGTTCCGATGATAAGCTTGTATACGTTGCGCGTCGCATTAGGTCCGCCGTTGGCCGCTCCGATGGCGGGAACCGCCGAGGGCAACGTAACGGCGGTAAGGCCCGTTCCGCCCACTTGCCAGAATGCGCCGTCATTGGTCCCGCCAGAATAACGCGCCAACTCGACGATTCCGCGTAAGCGGATGGTCATCGAATAAGTAACGGTTGGGTCTTTTCCTAGTACAGCGATGACATTCTGAAAGACACACGAAGCGCTAATGGCGTCGACGTGTCCTAGGCTGGGCAGATTCCAGCGCAACCCTGATACCAGGGGCACGATGATACTAGGCCGAGGCCATGTAAGCGCCTTGGGCATTACGCCGTAAGCTCCGTGATTCTCGCCGAACCGCCAGCGTCAGCCACATCCCATATGCCATCAATCTGCCCAGTGTACCGATACGGAACTTCGTAATAAGCTCCGGGAGTGAGCTTGACAGTGTAGCTCGTCGTGGAAGCCGTTACGCCTAGCTTCAAAAGCAAGTTGCTCGAAACGGTCTCATTGAAGATAGTAGCGCCGAGGCGGGCCGCATTAGCCGCTAGCAAGGTGACGTTGGAAAGGTTCTCCGCAACGCTCGATTGCGCTGCTGTAGAGCACGGGGCTTGCGTAGAGATTCGCTCTAGCGTCTCGCCCGCAAAAGCAATCAAGTAGAAAGTAGGATTGACGCTGGGAGTGATGGTCCCTGAGCCGCGAAGCCGAACATGGGTCATCCCGCCCACGTCAACGCGCCCAACCGCTTTGATAGTTGTCGCGAATGTCAGAACGTCTAATTGGCCTCCCAGCGAACCTCCCTGGGAATAGATGGTCTTCGTAATCCAGTTAGTTCCGCCATCCGGCGATACGTCCACATACATTGTCCCGCCGCCTGCCCACGTTCCTTGGGTCATGGCGACAGTAAGGGTTTCCTGTCCGTTCAAAGCCAAACTGATAGAAGAGTTGGCCGCAAGAGACGTGCTCGTGAGAGTGGAAAGCGCGCCATTGACTCCCGACCCCGCTGTAATTGTACCATTGGCCGAAGCGGTAGAAGGCGGCAAAACGGATAGAGGAAGTCTTGCGGCAAGTTGCGCGTCCGTAAGAGGACCGCTAACAGGCAAGGGATTAGGCACGGTTACAGTCAAGCCCGAAAGCGCCGCCGCAATCATGGCGGGCGTTATTGACTGAAGCTTGTAGGCCGTTCCTTGGAAGAAGATGGTAGCGCCACTGAAGTTGATAGTCCCCGATGCTCGGATGCGCGCGTTGATAAAACCGCCAACATCGCATCGAACCGGATTCATACCCGCCCCCGTAAGGAACGGCGCCGTACCAATGGGGATGGGAACGCCAGTAATCGCGCTGTAACACTGGGCAGTAACCCAAAAGCCTTCTGGCGTCTCTACATCAATGAAGAAACCTCCGCCGCCTGTCCAAGTGTCACTATCGCCACTTATGTAAAGCGCATCTTGGTCAGTAAAAGGCCCAATCAAGAGAAACGAGCCGGCCGCCAGCGCAGTTTTACTAGGCGTCGCAATCTGCCCATTGACGCCCGACGTAACAGTAATGCCTGTAGCAGTTCCTAACGTGCGGCGAACGAATTCAACTTCTTCCAGCATGGGTCATCCTGACTTGTTAGGAACTTGATACACCAAAAGCGATACCAACATACTCGCCATAAGAAGAGTGACGTTATCGTCCAATAACCATCCCCTCTTGCGAGCCAAGTGCATCAATGCAACGGCAATCAATGCTGTAAGAGCTTTGGCGTTAGCCTGAATCCAAGTTCTCATAGCTTTACGTGTTGCGCCGCCCATTGGATAAGCATCCAAAGGCCAGGCGCTCCGACAACCGCCACGCCAATCGCTTTTGAGTAAGCCTTTATGGCTTTCTTGTCGTCGATAAGTTCCGTCAACTGGGCCGACTGCTTCGCAAGTTCCTTATCCTGATGTGCTAGAGACTTATGCACTCCTCCCACTTCGCGGAGAAGGTCTCCCTGCATCGCATCCCTATCATGCTCCAACTCCGTAACCCGTCTTTCTACGGCGGAGAGTTGCGAAGCAACGGCCGTGAGTTGCGTTCCTAATCCGACGATAAGGCCCTTTAGCTCACCATTGGACGGCTCATAGGGAGGGGACATGGTTGTCACGTTCCACTTTCCGTGGGATGCTCTACATCGAAACTAGTATACTTCTTATAGAGAGAATGGCGCTTGCTTGTGCGCGAAGCGGGATGACTTTTCATGTCGCGCTTCCACTGGGGATACCCCGCACCATAAACCTGTTTCACATCGCCTTGCGGCCCTCCCTCGCGACGGATGCAATAGCCTCCCGGCCGAATCTCAAAGGGGGCCGTTGTCAATCCCATGTAATCGTAGGGTCCGGCGCCAGCTCGAAACGCCCGCGGCCCAAGGAAGTTGGAAACCCAAACCCCTGTACCAGGCATCTCGTAAGCGTCGTTTTCGACGCGGTCGCAAAGCTCTTTGGCTTCCTCTGTTTTCCCATCGCCCATATCAGCCCATTCGTTGACATAGGGGTCTTTTGCCGCTTCGAGCGCTTCATGGGAGATGGTCACGGACAGCGAGTTGGCGGACGTGCAGATGGTCCCGCCATTCTCTTTGATGGTCTTCCAGAAGACGCGAGAGTAAGGCCGGCCGTTCGGCGAGACGGCGTGGTAGCCAAGTGCCCCGGGCGAGTCCGAGGTATCAAAGATGACGATTGCACACTCGTCTCTCGTCACTTCGTGAATGGTTCCCGCAATGCGTAGCGGAATGCCTTCCACTTGGTGCATGGGTCCAAAGTGGTTGTAGAGTTGGTCTTCAATTGCCGAAGCGATGTTTCGCAACACCGCTTCAGTAAGGTCCGGGTCCGTAGACTCATTCACTATGGCAAAGTTCATGTTGTGAGCCTTGGTAGTCTTGAACTTTCGAGATGGCCAGAAAGACCAAAACGAGCCGTGCTTCATATTCCCGGACCGCCATCGATAAGCCCGCGCGCTTTGATGCTCTTCCACTGCTGGCGAGGGAGAAGTACCTTGACAATCTGCGAACCATCATCGCAAAGAAGCTCCACCATGTCAGGGTCTAGCCCTTCCGCCGTCGCCACTTCCTGACACGCGTCGGCCGCGACCTTGATAGCCACATCGCGTATGGGCTTTTGCGTCGCACTGCAATGCATCAAAGAGCCTCCAAGAAGAATGATAAGAATGGCAATTAGACAGAATCCGTGTTTCATGGGAGTACTTCCTTCACTGTAATCTGACAGGCTGGGCAATCCACTTGCGCGCCTTCCGCGCCCACGCGTTTCGAGTCTTTGCATGTCACGCACGCATACGTAGCCAAGCGACGTATATTCGCGGAACATACAGGGCAGGATACTTGATAAGGACTAACCCCCACCTGCTTCGTATCAAGGCAGGTTCGGCAAGAATACGAAACCTCCTTTCGCTTAGGTGGAATCGCTCGCCTCGCCGCTTCCTCTTCCTTCTCACGTTCGCGGTCCTCTTCCTCGGCCTCGGCCGCCATGTCGCGGAGAAACTTTCCTCCGCCAAAGACCATCCCGGCAAACGCTCCGAAGGCGTTTTTGATGTCCGTTTCGGCTTCATTCAGGATGATGGCTTTGCGCTTGGCGGAGTCGTCGCACGGCTCAAAAGGAAGATGGTCGGTATCGCAAAGCGGGCAATTGGCTCTCATGTCATCCTCGTAAGGTCGACAATAGCAGTATCTCCAATGTGACCGGTTACTAGGGAACGATTGCAGATAGGGCAAGTAGGTTCGTTGGCCTTGCCGCAAAACATCATGTCGTCAAAGAGGACTGACTTGTAAGCCTTTTGCAACTTCTCATCCTTGTACACTCCCCGTAAGAGCGTAACTTGAGAATGAAAGTCGCTTAGCCTAACGGCATTCCACCATAACCGTACGGCGAAGATGCCTACGGCAAGACCGGTGAAGAAGACGAGCAACACGCAAAGAGCGGCGGGATACGTCACTTCACCACCTCTTCCTGCTTCGCTCCGTTGGTCTCGGCTTTCGGGGGCTCGTCGGGCTTCGTTTCCGGCGGAGTGTTGGCCGTTACTTCAGTAGCTATCTGCTGATAGAATTCTTGGAATTGCGCCCGTTGCTCTTCATTCATATTCGACATCATGCCCAACACTTGTTCCTGAGAGAAGCTCGATAGGAACTTCCCCAAAGCATGAAGCAACACCGATTCTCGAAGCGCTCCCTTCGCATCCGCCTTGCCCGGGCCAAGCATGCGCGACATGACAGGGAAGGCAAGAGACTCGAAGCGGTCAAGTAGCCACTTGTCCTTTTCGAGCTTGCGCTTCCGCTCCAAAGCCTTTTCGGCCCGCTCATCTTCTGAGAGGAAGACTCTCCGCGTAGCTTCCCAAGCCTGCAAGCGGTCTCTATCCGCCTGTCCTAACTGTTGCGTAAGGTTTTCAATGGTCCGAGCTTGCTGGGCAGTCACGCTAGTTACCATGGTCATCATGGTTCGTTGTGTGGCTTCTAAGTGTCTCATCTGTTGGTTGACAAGACCCTTCATGGTCGCGGGCTCGGATGCTTCTACAAGCCCGCCCACGTCGGACATGCTTCCGCGCGTTCGGATGATGGCGCGGGCTCGATACATCGAACCATCGCCCTCATGCCATGCGAGAACCGCATAAGATTGGACGCCGTCGAAGGCTTCGGCGTCCTCTCTCGCCGCTTCGCAGATGACATCGCAAAGCGTATCCGCGTCAACGGCACCCCCTTCGCCCAGCTCTTCGGTTTTGAGGCGCCAATCTTGGACCTTCCGGTCTCCCTCGCCATTGATGACATGACGAAGCTCTAGACGCTCGCAATCGCCTTGCAAGAGCGCCTTGCGAATGAACTTGGCTATCTTGTCAGACTCCGCTCGATTGCCCGCCATTAGCTGGCCTTCTTTCCAACACCGAAAAGGAACTTCGGTTGCGGTTGGACCACTTCGGCAATCGGGGCCATCTGCGACGCTTTGCTACAGCAGGCATTGCATACGCGGCCCTTACCGCTTCGGCCTTGCCACTGCTCTCCTACGGGCGTCGTACCGCAAAGAGCAATCGCAGTTTCCCAGTTGGATAACCGCGGGACGTAGTGAGTGAACTTGTCTCGGACTCTACCAACGGCATAGATGACTTGCGTAATCATGATTGACCCCTTTTTGCGAGAACATGAGACGACTAGGCAAGGCCGGTAAACTTGCACGCCGCACAAGCGCGCCCATGGCACTTGTGGCAAGCGGCTCGCTTCGTGGTCTTGCTCTTCTTCCGCTTCTTACGCTTCTTTGCCATGGGATTATCCTTTCAAGAGTTTCCAACCGAGGAATGTACCTAACACGATTGCCGCCCCGACTGCAAGCTCTTTGGGAGTTACGGGCAAACTCTCAGTCTGAGCTTTATGTAAGTCGACTTGCGTAACCAAGTTCGGGCCGGCCAACTGGCAAGTAGTCTGCAACTGCTTTTGCCACTGCTGAAGTTGCAGTTCAAAGGTATCCAGCTCGTCCGCTTCGGCTCCGGCCGTCCAAAAGCCATCATCAGCATTGAAGAAGGAAACCCACGAAGCGTAGAAGGTTTTCCAAGCTTGCAATTGGTCGTCCGGAAGGCCCTTACACGTAAGAGCGCTATTGTTCGTGCTGTCAAACTGCGGAGCAAGCGCAATCTTACGCTTGCGATTCGAGTCCGGAGTAACGAATGTTCCGAACGTTCCGCCCGTAATCTCATATTGCTGGCCGGCCATGGTCATGCCCTCTTGTAAAGCTTCCACGCCAACCACGCACCAAACGCCGCAATGGCAATGCCCAACATAGCCTCATTACCATCCACGGGACTCCCGCCGCTAGGCGTCGCGCTTCCGACGGGAGTAGGGAGAAAAAAAGTTGACAACAGGGGCGGGTCGCCAGTGAGCTTGGACAACGCCAGCGCGAAAGCATCCCACCGTTGCGGCTGATTCAAGATGGCCCGCCGCACGGTGTTTTCCAAGTCCCCAAGCGCGATGTATCCCTTGCCCTCATGGTCAAAGCCACTATTGGCGGAATATACACCATGATGTATCTTGCCATCCGCGTCCGTAAACGTGTCTTCGGGCAAGGCGCCGGGAATCCCGCCTACCGGCGTGGTAACTCCCTTGCGCGCAAGAAACACGTTCGGGTCCGCGTCGTGAATGCCTTTGGCTTGCTCTGGAATCCGAGACCCCGGAACAAGCAACGCGGGCAAGAATGTGGCAAGGTAAAACTTTCCAATGCTGTTTAGGTTGGCGCCTTGGTAAGGAGCATAGAAGCGCTCCGAATAGTCTAGTTGGTCGATAGCCGGAATAGTCGCCGCGAAAGCATCGGGCGAATCTTTCCAACCAAGTCCGGCCAAGATTCCGGGCGTAAACTGATTCATTGCTCGCGCAAGGTTATTGTGCGGAGGGTCCGCTTCGGCTCCGCTCTCATTCAGAGTGAGAGCAAGCCAGTGCTGCGGATTCCAACCGCGCGCTTTCCACTTGCTGGCGAGCTTGGAAAGAAAGGGAGTATCCGAAGGGTCTACCGTCCCATGCGGATTGTCCGGGGAGACAACGCCGCTAGCCATTCCCCAAGCCTCCGCCGTACTGACTATCCAGGTCTTGATAAGCCAAGTCGTTAGAGGACGTATATGCATCCGCAAGCGTATCGTCCACGTAGTCACTTCCCCAATCGGCTCCGTAGTCGTCCGTCGTCCCATAGTCGCCATAGGCATCTTGGGCATATCCGTAATCGTCGTAGACCGGAGGGCCATACCCGTAGCCAGGACCATAGCCAGGGTCAAAACCGTATGAGGGTTGCGAATCGTAGCCATAGCCAGGGTCGGAGGGAGGATATCCCCAAGGGGGCTCCCCTTGGTCCGCATAAGGATTGCCGCCATATCCTCCGCCGCCCCCTCCCCCATAACCTCCGCCGCCCTGATATTGCGGATAGCCGGAATCCCATCCGCCGCCATACCCGTAAGGGTTGGGCGGAGGGGGCTGGTCATATCCGTAAACCGGTTGCTGGGAACCATCCACCATGGGCCCAATCTGTTGGGCCGGAGGGGGCGGAGGCAAGTCTCCCGGCCCTTGGAATGCATCGCCACTGGGCGGAACATCGGCGCTCGTCGCTGGCGCGGCCTGCTGTTGGGGTTGCGGCGTATTGTCGCCAATGACGCTTGCCATGCTTCCCTTGGCTCCGAAGATAGAGCCCTTGGACTTGCTTATCGATTGCTGGTAGTCGCGAAGCGCTTGAGAAGCAGTGCGGGCGATGTTGGGTTGTGCTCCGCGCTGGAAGTTGGCCACAATCGTAGCCACGCGCGGCGCGCCTCCGCCGCCCCCTCCCGGGAAGCTTCCCATATTGAGGCTATCCGTATGCATGACGGCGGGAAACGCGGGAAGGTCCGCGATACGGATAGGCGATGTGGGAGGCGCTTGCGGCAAAGGAGCCCGCATGATTGGACGCGGAGCTGGCGCCGGCATGGCGGAGATGCGAATAGGGTTGACGGCCGCCGCTGCAATGGCGCGCGGAGCCGAGGTAGCATACGTTCGTTGCGTGAGAGGAACGAAAGCGCCGGTAATCTCCCGGAACTGATACGGCAGAATCTCCACATCATTGCCTGTAATGTTGTATGTCATGGGGATTCGCCTTTGCTTTTCTAGTACGAGATTGCGTAGACAATCTCAATATCAACCGCGCCCATCTCGCCATTGGAGATGAATAGGCGCGGTTCGCTGAGAGCGCCTCCGTTCGGGGGAGGAGTTACAATCTCTACGAACGAGCCATCTAGCGCTTCGCCTCCGCCGCCAGTGACCACACTTTGGATAGTGTGATACTTGACGCTAAGTGAAGAGTCGCCAATGATGCGCACTTTATTGGCCCCGATGGGAACAGGCCAATTGGAATAGCCAACAGGCGCTTGCACGTTGGTAATCCGTCGCGTAACGGGGGTTGCGCTGCTAGCGAAGCCCTCGCCCGGGGCGATGAATCCAGAAGCAAGCGGCGCATTCAAACCGCCAGCATCGTAAAACGGCGGTTGGTTGGGCGGAGGGTTATTGAATGTCGAATTGCTAACGCCGTCCGGAGCAAAGAGATTGAACGGCGGAAGCTTGGCGCCTTTGGTAAGAAGATTGATGCTACTAACGAGCTTCGCCGTAAGCTCGGCGCTTCGCGCTACGATTGGAAGGCGAGCTACCTCGCCAGCTTGCAACGTAAAGTCAATGCGCATACCGGGCGAGTTTTGCCCGGACCATTGCAAGCTGAAAAGTACCGTATCCAGCGCTTCGGCTCCCGGAGTAGGCGCCACGTTGTCAGGAAGCCAAGGGTTAGCCACTTGTGCATAGCAAACGATGGCCTTGGTGTCTTCGCTGGACCACTTTGCCAGGGATACGGACTTCGAGCCGTCAAGGTAGGCTGAAAGACCCTGAATAGAAGAAGGGCCCCGTCCGGCCGCGCCGGGGCGCTCTTCGCGGCTCGGCGCGAAAAAGTCGTTTTCGTTGCGGAGAGAATCCGAACGTCTCCCGTGACGGTCATACGGCATGACTTACCCCACGCCGAACGTAGAACGGCGACGCGTCATGGCTCCAGTGATGTCATAGGCGCCGGAGTAGTGATACCATCCGCTCGCTTGGTCTTTGGCCACTTGTCGCTGGACGCTTGTCATGCGCTTTGCTTTGAGCGCAAGGTAATATTGAACATGCGCTTCCCTTTGCTGGGCTTTGAGGGCCCGCGCCAGCGCATCAGCATCTTGCTGGGCCACGGGATGACCATCGCGCGCGGCGCTAAGCGCGTTAGCAATGCGCGCTTGCGAAGTGGCATCGCCCGCAATGGCGCGAGCAACGGTCATGTGAGCGGCGGCCGCCGTTTGCGCTGGGGACCGCGTGGTTGTAGTCATTGCCGAGATACGGAGCGGGTTAGCGTTTTGAAAGGACACGTTGCCTCCTAGTGCGGCGAAGATGCCATGTTGCTGATTCAAGGTTGCGTTGCTTGCAATCGAGCGCGTTGCAGTTTGCGTCACGCTAACGGGTTTGAGCTTCCCTAGAAGGGAGTTGTAACGGTCTTGGTCAATTGAGACCTTGCCGCCAGCAACATCGATAAGAGCTTTGGCGATGCGCGCGGCGGGCTCCGGAACATCTAGCGCGTTTGCGATATCCTGACTCGACCAATTGGCCATGTCCGGATTCCTAGCAATCTGACTCATGAGGGAGCTAGTCAGATTGGCAATCGTGGTAGGGAGCGCCGCCGCAACCGAAGCAAGCGGCTTTTCGGTCATGCTCGCCAACTCAGGAAGCGCCGCTTTCAAGTCGGCCGCCGCTTCGTCCTCTAGATAGGACTCGACACTTTGGCCTTTCTGAATCGCTTTAGCAGCGCGCTCAGAAAACGATACAACTTGGGCGCCAAGACCATCTCCGGGCACAAGGTCTTTTACAGCGGCGAAACCTGCTTCCTGTAGCGCCTTGCCCTGAGCCAGCGCGGCCCCCGCGTCAAACGCCGCAAGAGCCGCGTCCAGTTGAGACCCCGTGAGACCACTTGATTCCAGCGCGCCTCGCGCCGCTTCCAGCGCAATACCGTCAATAGGCTTGCCTTCGGCAATGGCAACTGTCGCATGGGCTCCGGCCATAAAGGCCGTTTTGGCAAGCGCTCCCCCTGGCACCGCTCCGGCCGCCGCACTAATCGCGATATCATCGATAGGCGCTCCCGAAGCCAAGGCGCCGGCCGCGCCCAGCACAACTCCCGCCGCCGTACCAACACCAGGGATAAAAGACACAATACCGGATGCGACCGTGAGGGCCGTTCCGATATAGCCTAGAATCTGCTTTCCGTTCGCGTCAAGCCAGGCTTGTGGTCCCTCGCTGTAGGTCCAGCCCTTAGGACTTTTCGTCCAAAGGACAGTATTCCACTTGTCGCGATTCCAACCGGCGCCCGCTAGTTGTGATTGCTGGGAGGGCGACTGTTGCTCCCAAGTTGGAGGGCCATCGGGAGGGCCGGCCGTGGCCACATCTCCGAAAGGAGTATGAATCAACGGCCCGCCGGTAGCATCTTCCGGCTCTTCGTCTTCTTCCAAGTCCTCAATTCGGATAATGCGCGCGCCTTCCCAAGGCTCATAGACCACGGCGCAAGACCTGTCCGTGACACTGTTGTCTCCAACGATGTCTTCGGTTTCTAGGTCTTGCGGGAGGTCATGGCTACGCGGCATTACGGAATGAGGTGAAGGAACTGAGCGCTTGCAAAGCCACTCTTGCCTTGAAAGCTGACAGGGAGAAACATCGACGGAACAATGGCGGCGGCCGCCGCTTGCGGGACGGGCGGAGTCACGTCCACTGTCGCGCCACGCGGAAGGCTTCCGATGACCGGAGCGGAGATACTTGGCCCGCTACGCAAGTTGAGAGGGTCCGTTTGCGTCGTAACGGTCGCATGAGCAAAGAAACCCGTTGACGAAAGGAACTGCTGAGGGATGGGAGGAGGGGCGCCGGGGCTCGGCGGCGGAGGGGGCGGAGGAACGCCCGGAATCGAAGGCAACGGAAGTTGCGTGTTGGTCGGAATGCCAACCGGTTGCGACAAGTCCGGAGCCACGCCAGCGCGAAGCCCGGCCGCTTTGGTGCGAAGGGCTCCGGCCGCAATGGGATGTTCGGGCGTGAGAGTCGCCGCAAACGCTTCGAGCCGTGAGGGGTCATTCTCGAAGGCAAGCGCCGACCGAACCGCGTCAGCCGTCCGTTGGTCGAGATTGGAGTCAAGCGGAATCGTGGCCGCGATGCTTCCCTGAGGCGCGGCGGGAGGATGTTGCGACAACAGGAACGCGATACCCGCGCCCAGCAGAACAATCGGAAGAAGAGGACCGGCCATTGATTGTCTCCTAGTAGGCTTTCGGGTTAGCTAAAGTCGTAGCGGTCGAAAACTTGCGGCCGCCGATGGTCATTGTAAAACACGCCACGCTCCGTTCCGGGCGGCGCTGTAAACGTCTCGGCCGCGTGGCCGGGGTCATGAGTTGTGACAGTTCCCTGATTCAGAAAGATGGCTTTCTCTTCAATGAGCGAGCCCGCGATGGGAAACTGCTGCATTCCAACCGCCGTCACATGCAAGACCTGAGGGTCATTGATGTTCAAGAGAGCAGTGATAACTTGGCTCTTTTGGAGAGCGTCAAGCCCTGCATCAATCTTTACCTTCTTATGACGCGTCATGAGAAAGAGAACGCCCGCGCCCAGCGCGAGAAGAGGAAGTGCCGGACCCATTAGGCTTGCCCTTTCATTCCTAGAAGCTTGGAAGGGTCTTCAATAGACCCGTCCGCTCTTGTGACTCGGATATGGTAAAGAGCCATGCCTGAGGGGAGCACGCGTCCCATAACCTCGGGGCGTGCTTTCTCATTGTTCATGACTCGAAGTTCTGCAACACGCCACGCGGCCAAGTCCTCACAATCCCCATACCCAAGTTTGAGCGTGTAGGGAATGTCTTGCCATTCTTCCTCTCCAAACGGCTCTTGCTGATACCGCACGCCGGAGAGATAGAGCGGAGGGGTTTCGGGGTGACGTCGGAGATATTCCGCATTGACTAAAACCAGAGCTTCCACTAAGCGATACATGATGCGCACTTTTATCTCGTGCGGCATCATCTCATACGAGCGAAGTCTGAATCTAGGGGAATACATGAAGCTAGGGAGTCCTCATTAGCAATCGACGACTACGTAAGATGACTCCCTAGCAACATGAACGCCAGCTAGCGCCAAACTAGCCGGCCCGCAGGGCCTATTCGGCCGCCGTACCAATCATCGCGCCGCGGAAGTCCTGAGAGTTGCTCGCATCCAGGTTACGGACGGTCAACTCGACATCCTGGCCGATGTTCGCGGTATCAAGTGCGAGAAGCACGTTGACCGCATCCGGGAGGAAAAGCTCGGCGGGAAGTTCGTCGCTCGAAACGAGCTGGGAATTCTTGCCGATACGAACGTCAGCAATGCTGAAGTTCGATGCAACGCTCGCCGGAATCACGATTCGCTGAGGGCGAAACGTAACCTGAGGACGAGAGATGACCTGCACGGTCGCCGAAGGCGCGACCGCCGCCTTCGAGAAACCAAGCGGATACTGTCGAAGCGCGCGCGGACCGCGCGAGCGAACCGCCGCCCCCTGAACCGACGTTCCCGCGCGCTGAAGAGCGCCGCCAGCCGCGCGCTGGTAAGGCTCGTCCGCGCCGACAATCTCGTCAAGACCGCTGTAGTCGTCCCATGCCATGGCTATATGCCTTTCGTGTTAGCAAACGGGCCATGACTCCTAGTAACGGACGACTTTTGGAGCTAGGAGACTCCAAACTTTTGCTAAACACCTTTAGCGCTGATGATGCGATTGGCCGAAGTCCGAACGGCCCGGGGCCGTCGCATTGGCGTGCTGGCGGTAGTATTCTGCCCACTTGGCGCGTTCGGCGGCGGGAAGGGCGCCGGTAACGCCGCTTGTCTTGGCCTGCGTTCCCATCTTCTCGCCCATGCGATAAGCGTACGCCGCGCCGCAACCGGCCGCGATGTTCACGCCATGCTCACTGTACTTCCCGAGGGCTCCGAAGAGTGCCATCCCAAGACCGGCGGCCGCAAGGCCAAGGTCAAGCGGAACATTGCCCACTCGGAATTCCCCATCTTTGCCCATCTTGGCATTGACGTAACCCATGGCTCCCGCCGCGCCCACGGTCTCGGCGACCTGGATAGCTTGGCCCATGGTTTCCTCGGCCTTTTCCTTGACGGAAGCGAGCCGCTGATGCATCGATGCGGCCTTTTTGGCCAGGTTCGAAAGAGACGCAGACGAGTGAAAAGCCATGTGCTTTCTCCTATGGCGACTTTTTGGATATCCAATGTTCGCGCCATCTCATAGGAGCGCGCGAGTTTGCCTAAGAAGTTTCCCTCGAAACCCGGGCCGCGTCAATGTGGTTTTGAAGAAAAAGTGTACTAACTCCCAATAAGTGGGCGGTTTGAGGAATGCCGCGCGTTGCCCGGACAAGAGGCCACATCTCTAATTGCCATTCCCTGTAGTCCGTTTGAAGAAGAGAGATAAGGCGGATTCGGGTCTTGCACTCCGCGCAAAGCTTGCCACGGCGGAGAGGGATAGAGCATGTCCAACAGGCAATCATGCGCATAACTCCTCCACTGACCAAGGCCGCGTATCCTGTCCTCCGCGAAGCGGGCAACGCTTAGGGCTCGCGCCGATAAGCCTCTTGCTAATCTTGATATCTCGGGGCTTCATATCTCCAAAGCGCATGGTTTCGCGGATGCGGGCCATGCGCTCATACTTGATATCTCGACCCTCTTTCAAGTCGACGAATTGCTCGTAACTGAGTCGCGAAAAGCCCTTACTCTTGACATGGCGCTTCCCTGACCCCTTATCCTTGTAAGAGTAGAGCTTCGGAGCGAGCCATTCGCAATCTTCTATCTGCTTTTCGAGCTTCATGCCTCCCAGTAAACACCCCGCACAACTAGGAGAGCTACAGCGCCTATCGTGGGGAGTGTCCAATGTATCGGACGGGGCGCAAGATATACTATCCGTGTCGCAATAGTATATCTCCGAGCATTCCGACATTGGCCGGTAAAGCACTGCTCTACTAGAAGCAGTAGTGTGGATGCTGATAGGGAGGTGTGCGTGTACGATGTCCACTTCTTCACTCATCTCCCAAACGCCCGGGATAATCATTCGAACGCAACTATCATCGGCGTGCCTAGGAGAGTGATTGCAATGCGTGTCAGCTGGATTGATAAGTATCTTCCGCTTGATAGTCCGCTCGCCGAACTTGCCATAAAGAGCGTTCAGCAAGAGCTTGTAAACTTGCCGCGCGAATGTGGCCGAGGCGTCTCCCTCGTTTAGCCGCTTATCAGCATCGCGCTTTAGTTCATATAGGACCGCCACATAATCGGCTAGTTCGTTGAATGGCTCGAAGTACCAAACTTGTTCGATGTTCGATATCGAACCTAGGCCCGTCTCTAATAAGAGCTCGATATCCTCACAATCGAACATTCCCGACCATCGCCCGGTTGGAAAGAGGATGCGCGAGTCAGGCGAACGATAGGGAAGGGGAGGAAGGTAACAATCCGCTCGGACTTCCACATCGCACTTGGCGATGTAAAGCTTTCCCGGAGAAGTAGGGATATTCGACGACATTCCCAGCAAACTGCCCGGTTGTGGCTTGGACATGCTGAACGGAAACGAGCTATTGACATCGTAGTAATTCGCTTCCTTGGCTTCGCGCCGATACACCTCTACCCGAGATGCAAAGTAGGCTTCCGCGAAAAGCAGGTTTAGAGCGGCGCTTGTCTCTATCGTGTGCTTTAGGTGGACGCGACGAAACAGCGCCATGGCGCACGCTGCTAGCGTGGCCTGTAGCTGGCCTCCTAGTCGAAGCAGTTGCGTTTGAAGCGCTTCGATGGCCTGATAGAGGACAACGCAATCGCGCTCGTTATAAGTCACAAGCTCATTGAATGCGCTTGCCGATTCGTCAAAGATGACTTGATTGTCTAACTTCTGGACGCCTATCCACTTACCAATATTGGCCAGTGAGTCGCGCAATAGAAAGAAGCTATCCGCAAAGGTCCACTTAGCGCGGCCCTTTTTGATGGTCACTAGAACGGCGGCCGACCCTGAGAAACAAGCCTCTACCTCATAATCAGAAAGGGAGGGAGACTTGACTATCTCGTCTAGAATGAACTGGACATCGTAGCTACCGCCAGCATGCGCGTAGAAGATGCGACCCTTATTAGAGTCCGTAAGCTCGCTCGCGAGAAAAGCCGATACCGATGTGTAATATCGGTATCGGCTTCCGTCATAGACTCCGAAGAGCCGTAGCTTATGGTCGGAGGGATTCCACTCTAGGTCATAAGTAAGAACTTTGCGCTCTTTGGCTTTGCTCGTTATAGGGCTTAGCGCCATGGCGCTCACCCCATTCGCGCGCCAAGCTCGGTTTGGGAGGATGTTTTACAGCCGCAAAAGGGGCATCGCCCTACGTGCGCGAACATCCGGCCGCAACCTTCTTTGAGAAGAGACCCGTTTTTGCGGAATTCGCCGGCGCAATAGTAGCGCTCGCTTATCATGAGCTTGCCAATGACTTTGACCTGGCCATCTTGGCGTTTCATTATTCCGACCTCAAAAGCGGGCAACGCTTGTCAAAGACCACAACCAACTCGCCTCGAATGAGTTTGGTAGGATGTCGCTCCTTACCATCCCAACCCTCGCGCCAACAGTTGCAGTTTTCGCATACGGGCAAAGCGGGCGAGTTGGGCGCCACAATGCCGATACGGTTCGGGCGGAGGAGGCCATGGGCAATGAGATGGGAGCGAAGCGCGGGCCCATCCACCATGGGCAAGGCGGGCCATTCCTCGCCCGCGTCGCGCAAGTCGGTATCGGACATTAGTTCCTCCGGTTGTCGGGATGACTTGCCGGTTTGGGGTTATTGTCGGCGAGAAGCGTTGTGATGTCTTCCGACACCACGGTATTGCCAAGTGCGGAGAACCATCCGGCGGGCTCAACTTCGGAGATATCGCAACCGAAGAGAGCGGCCGCTTTCTCACGTGTGGGTTGGTAGCAACGAAGCTCGGTTCCCGCGCGCTTCCAGCGGAGGGTCATCGCGGACCTAGTTGCTCTTCGTAGCTGTCCGCCAAGAACCGAAAGAAGCGCGCAAGCTCTTTCTTTGCCGCCGCTTCGTTTGGATACGTGAACGGACTAACTCTAACTTCCAGCTCGTTGTGGTCCTTTAGGGTTATTCCGAAACCATCGGGAAAGCGGATAACCTGAACAGGCATAAGGAGACTCATCGCCGTTTTCTCTCATCCGGCGCCCCGTACTTCCGCTCTTCCCTGCTCTGTTGCTCCGTCACAATCTCATCTTCTCGCTCTTGCGCCGCCGCTTCGACGTAAGTAGCTACCTGCTTCAGCAGGCCAGGAATCACGTCGCTGTAGACGTCCACGCTCGTAACCTTGCCATGCTCGCTCCGCACGTAAGCCGACACGTTCTGAAAGAAGACCTCTTCTTTCTTACCGTCCGCTTGCTCTTTCTGGACAAGCCTCCCGAACTTCATCCCGTACCGCGGCCGAAAGCCATCGCTCTTTTCGAGTAAGATGGCCACGCCGGTATCAGGGTCCGAAAAGAACTTGTGACGAAACCAGTTGAGTTTCGGACGAGCGGCTTTGATGTTTCCACTTTGCGGGGGAGTGTTCATGGGGTCACGTCCAATCGGGGTCAAAACGAAGATTGATGGTTGCATACTGAACTTCCCAACCGTTTTCTATGGCGATTCGGAAGGTGTTTTGAAGACTGGCTAACGCAGTGGGAGCGTTGCTCAACTTGCGATAGTGGGCATTGATGCTAGGCAAGCTTCCTACCATGCGGAGATATTGCTCAGGTTTCGCAACATCTTTCTTTGCTATATCGGGCTTCATGAAGAGTTGCGTATTCAAACGCACGCCCCTATAGCGAACCGGGCCCGCCGTGCGGCCGAAACCGGCCATGAACTTGCCTATCTCGCTTAGCGCCGACTTGCCCGCGGAGAAGTTGCCTAGCCGAAGCTGAACGTCAATCGAGCCATCCTTATTGACCTTATGCGCCGGGCTTGCGGAGAGTCCTAGGTTGCGGGCGAGAACTGCGGGACCTGCTAGGCTCTTCTGCATCTGAGTTAGACGGGGGTTGGGTTTGGCCTTCGGACCCCGCTTGGGTAAAGAACGTTTACCGGAAGACTTCCTAGGCGCCTTCCTTTCAACTTTCTTTTTCTTGCGAGGAGTCGCCTTACCTTGCGATGCGCTCCGACCCTTCCCCCGAAAACGACTGTTAGAGACCTTCCGGCCCGAACCTTTGGCCAGCGCCTTGGTTCGCTTCCTAACAGTCGTTTTCGAAGGCGAAACGCCGCGGCGCTTTTTAGGCGCCGCGGGCTTCGTTACTTTCTTCCCCTTCTTTTTCGTTGCCATATGACCGGGCGTCCTATGTATCTAGCAAGGCGCCCTATCATCGGGCCGACAGAATCAAAAGGGAATCTCGTCCGCTCCCTGAGAGAAGCCTGAGGCTTCATGAGTCTTGGCCGCTTCCTGCTCTTCTTCCCTGAGCTGGATGGCTCCACTCAGGTACTTTTGGCCGGTCTTCTTTGAGACTTGCGGCCAAAGAGCGATGCGGTATTCTACGCCTTCGACGTTGATAAAGCCGAAGTGACTTGGCGACTTGGGGTTTTTGCGGTTCTGCGACACGAAGATGGTTAGTCGGTTCGTATCGTCATACTCCTCCTTAGCGGCGGGAGGGGGAGTGGGAGCGGGGGCCGGACGGCGGCCGTTTCGGGGGTTAGCCATTCTTGATACCCTTTTTCTCTTTGAGCGCCCATTCAATTGCAGCGCAGGCGCCTTGGTTGAATTCCGAGTCTTTGCGTTCCTGTAGCCTCGCCAGCATATCCCGCATGTCTCCTTTGGTTCGGGTCTTCTGGCTTGTGTTGCGAGGCATCTTCATAAGCTTGGCGGTTTCCACGTCACCTTGCCATTCCTTCATAAGCAAGAGTTGCTTGCTATGGTCCGGCACTGCCGACCACTTTAGCAACATCTCTACCGGTATGACGATTGGCAAGTTTGGATTGTGCCAAAAACCAAGTATCTCGGGGTTTATCTTTTCCTCGATATTGAGATACTTATAAACAAGCGATACGTCTACTCCTATCTTATTGGATATGTCTTTAGCCGACATTCCGTAGTCGCGTTTCAAGCCTAGAATCGCTTGCGATACGTCGGCCGCTCGCATGTTCTCGCGTTCTACGTTCTCCGCAATGTTCACTAGAATAGCATCCGACACGCCGTCAAAACGGCGTATGGTGCACTCCGCGCTTTTGATTCCCAGTTCCTTTAGCGCTCGGAAGCGCCTGAATCCGGCGACTAGGAAGTGTGAGCCGTCTTCACGATGCCATACCGTGAGAGGATTATCTAATCCCTGAGCTTCAATTGAGCGCTTTAGACTGTCGACGTTCGTCGATGTCTTGCGACCATTGAACGTTTCGTCCACAACTATCTTGGATAGAGGGAGCGCCTTTATGGTCATTATGAACCCCTAAAGCAACCGATAAGAAGAGGGAGCGCCAGCTTCGCTCTTGTATCCGGAAGGCGCTAATCCTTCCCTTATCGGCTGCTCTAGAGGTCCGAGCGCCGGTGAACGCTCGGACATAGACCATGCACTAGGCGATGGTTTCCGCGTTCACTTCCGAAGGCTGGCGAAAGAAGTACGTGGGAGCCGTTCCCTCAGGCGCATCCTTCGGCGTGCGCTTCGTGAGGACGAGAGTTTGCCCCTTGTATGTGTAAGCGCCCACGCCAATCTTGGCGGCAATCTCGGCGCATGCGACCTGCTTCGCCCGCGTGGCCTTATCAAGCTCGCCCTGAGCCTTGACCGCCACGATATTCGCCTTTTCCCAAGCCTCGAAAAGAGCGGCCTTTTCCTTGGCCGTGAGCTTCGGCATGTCTTCCTTGTGACCGTTCCCGTTGCCGTTAGTGACGTTTGCCATGAACTTTACCTTTCATTCCGCGTTCCAACATTGCCAACACATCAGGGGTTGCAGGAACTGGCCTGGCCACTTCCGGCAATTCCTGAACTTCTATGACGGGCCCGCCGTTCGGGTAGTATGGCGAGTCTATCAGCCATACCTTCTGAGCGTGGACAGAAAGAGGGGGCTTCGCGTAGGCTTCGTAGGTGCCTACGAAGTAGAGCCCGGAGGGGGCTCTATAGAAGCCGTCACGGTACTTCATGTCAAGACTAATGAAAGCCTGCTATGACCGTTGCAATGCGGACAGGTGAGAGAAACTTCCGTGGTTATAATACGATAAGGAATCGGCTTATCACATTGACACTCCGGTTCAAGCTTATTGCATAGCTTGCATCGCCGGGCCAAGACAACGGACTTCCTAGCGGCCATGTTCAGTGGTCCTTAGCGTGCCTACTGCCCACGCGTCCAGTTGTGGAGAAGCTGGGGATAAACGCTGGCCACTTGTTCAAGGGCCTAAAACGTTCAGTAGGTATAGAGCACGATAAGCGGAAGCGCAAGAAGAAGTTGGCAGATTCCGCATGGGTCTAGACTTACATGGGTTGGGTTGGACATGGGTCAATTCCGACCCTCCCTCGAAAGTGGTCCAACCACTTCGCGGCCGGGCGGAGGTCCGTGCAGTGTGCACTAGGTGTAGAGTGCAACCCGAAACCGTCCGAGCGGTCGACACCTAAAAAGGTTGTAGGGATGCATGCAATTCGGCGGGCGTAAGAGCGTGTAGTGTGCACGAGATGAGTTGTAGAGTGCATGCAATGCGCGGCGAAGGCTCGTTTTTGGCCGGAAAACGAGAGGGTAGAGGGTGTAGAGTGCACGGAAAAGTGGCAGCATGCCAATTGTGGCACATGCCGAGGGGCGGGCGCACGGGAAGGAGGGTATGCTAGTGTG
>Ga0207676_10000831_pt1 | contig 24130 bp, 21 predicted proteins | sample KBSSwiS72_FD_184307 | JGI IMG/M metagenome (GOLD analysis project Ga0207676, IMG submission 184307) | Switchgrass rhizosphere microbial communities from Kellogg Biological Station, Michigan, USA - KBS Switchgrass S7-2 (SPAdes) (version 2) | ecosystem: Host-associated > Plants > Roots >...
GATTACCGGCTCTTTTTGGACGCTCGCAGGGTTGACGTCGTATGAGCCGCGATACCAATACCAGCCGGCTACTGTCGGTTTTGTTCTCGTCCAAGAGGTGCGCTCTTCTCGCCTTTTATCCGACGCGGGACGCGCCAAACCTACAGCCGCTATCATCACACCTCCGAGACTCATTTTAAATTGGCAACGTCGATCGAAATATTATGATAACGCCATAGTCTGTGTATGAAAATAAGAGACTAAACTACTCCATACGGACTACCGCGCTCTGTTACGCCGCCCCACCCACGACACCGGCGCCGGACATGGCGGCCATCTAGCAGCAATGCTCCCATCCCGCTGGCATGACAACGTCTCGGATCAGTGAACGAACAGGTTTCGCTCAATCGCGAAGCTCACGGCAAGCGCCGGCGCGAATTTCCGCTTCTGGCCGAATACAGGCGTTAATAAAGCGAGTTTATGCCAAGATTGTGGCGCTGAAGATAGTTAAAACCATGAAAACAAGAACGCTATCACCAGTCCCGCAACAACCAGCGAACCGATTATAACTAGCACCATTTATTCTCCATTAACTGTCCAACTCCTCGCTGCGAGCTGTTAGCGCTTTTTTAGGCTATTTGCCGTTCCGCGTATAGGACAAAACCCACAGTCCCCCGCGTTTAGTCAACGTTTACCTTGTCGCGTTTATCATGACACTAAGGCTGTTACAGACTTTTTCGTTCTGCCGGTGATTGTCCCAGTTCGCGCGCCACAACAGGCAGATAGTCCACCCACTCATGTGAAATCCCTCCGGCGAAGAAATCCGTGCCGACGAACAGGAGCTCCTCAAACTCTGAAGACATTCCTGCCCGGCGCACCGTTTGGACATGCAGATCGAAGGCCTCCCGTATTTCGCGCTCCGACCTGCCTGGCTCGCACTTAAAGATAACCCCGACATCGTCGAATTGCCCACCCGCTTTGACACGCCAAAGGCTCAACTCGTCCGGCAACAGCGCAATTCCGATTTCCTCTTGAAATTCACGGCACGCCTCCTCTGCGCAGCTTTCCGCAGATAGCAGTCCGGTTCGCCCGACCGTTACGTTTCCTCCAGGCAGTTGCAATCGACCAGGCGAGGCTGTTTCTTCAGCCATGCGCCCGACCAAGAGATCTCCAGAGGTAGCTAGCAGCGCGACCGAGCAAAAGATCGCCCGTGGCGGCGTCGTGATCGGGCTTACAGCGAGTCGTTGCATATAGTGGGCATAATCTGTTTCATACCAGGCGATATGGATCGCTCCGATCGGAGACTGTTCGCAGTCGCGGCACGCTATGAGCGGGCCATTGAAGAGTGACGGCTTTTGTATTGAGAACTCCTTCCACCAAGCCGCGAGGGAGGTTCTCACCATCGGCGACTCGCCAACTGTTTCGTGGAAGTAAATGCCGGTAGTGGGCACAAGCAGCTGAACATCGCTCATATTATTTGCCGACAATTAATTGCGGAAATACACAAAAACAAACCCCGCCGAAGCGGGGTCTGTTTGGGGCTGCTGAAACAGACTAAGCGACCGTTCTATTTCCTCCGCCGCGCAACAAACTCCAGCAAACCAAGACCAGCCAGAAGCATTGCGTAGGTCTCCGGCTCGGGAACCGGATTGGTGGACGACACCAAATAGAATACCGCATCGGATGGTAGCGGGGGACCATTTGGTCGCCCATATGAGCCAATCGTCGACAGCGTTACAGTGACCCAATCATTTAGGCCAACCGGCAATTTCACTGGATGACGATGCCCGCATCCTTGATGATCTTCTGCATCTGCTCGAGCCGCGCCTTCGTGACCGCCGCGAGTTTTTCCGGCGGCGAGCCGTCGATTTCAAAACCGATCGAAACCAACCGCTCTTTCACGTCCGGCAGCGCGAGCGCCTTGAGAATTTCGGCATTGAGCCGCGCGACGACTTCCTTCGGCGTGTTCAACGGCGCGAATATCGACATCCACGTGTTGAAATCGAAACCCGGCACGCCGGACTCAGCAATCGTCGGCACGTTCGGCAGCAAAGCCAGCCGCCGGGCGCCGCCGGCCGCCAGCGCGCGGATTTTTCCCTCGCGGACTTGCTCGATCACGAGCGACGTCGCCGAGAACATCACGGGAATATGCCCGCTGATCACGTCGAGCGTCGCCTGCGTCGTGCCTTTATAGGGGACGTGCGTCATTTTGACGCCGGTCGCCGCCTCAAACATCGCCATCGCGATGTGCTGCGGGCTACCTTGGCCGCCGGACGCATAATTGATTTCGCCGGGCCTCGCCTTCGCGAGCGCCACCAATTCGCGCGCCGATTTGACCGGCAGCGACGGATGGTTGACGAGCAGCCACGTATTGAACGCTACCAGGCTCACCGGCGCAAAACTTTTGAGCGGGTCGTAGGCGACTTTCTTATAGAGGTTCGGGATCATCGTCAAGATGCTGTCGTTGAGCGTCGCGAGCGTGTAGCCGTCCGGGGTCGACCGCATGAAACGCTCGGTGCCGATCAAACCTGCAGCCCCGGGCTGGTTGTCGATCACGATCTGCTGGCCCATGCTCTCCGCCATTTTCTGCGTGACGATGCGCATACCGACGTCGACCGAGCTGCCGGCTTGCAGCGGCATGATCATCAGGACCGACTTAGTGGGATAAGTTTGCGCGGCGCCAAGCGCCGGCACGCACACTGCCGCCAGTGCAACGAAATATCGCGTAACCGATTGCATAACCCGACCTCCTCGTCTGATTGCTTTATTGTATTTTGAGCCGCTCGGCATCATACCGCGATCATATATGACAGCACTTCCCCTACGTTTTCGCACTTTTCGAACGTTGCCACCTTAGCGATGACGCGCTGGGCGTGCTCGCGCGTCAGCACGCCATCTGCCAGCTCGAGAAACTTGTCCGCGATTTCGGCGTCGGTCAGCGGATTCTGGGGATGGCCGGGCGGATATTTATGCATGCGCACAAGTTCGCGGCCATCGCGCATCGTGACGACTACGCCACCGCCGGACGATTTCGGCCACAGCGCGGTCAGTTCCTCATCCGGCTCGAGCCTGGTCTTCGCAATCAGGTCTCGGATGTCGGCGGCGGCGATGCGCTCGTCGGTAAATTGCGCAGGCCCGCACGCGCCGTCAAGCAAAGCGGCCGCCACGCAGTAGTGATAACTGTGGTCCGCGGTTTCCTTGTCGCGCGGATAGTTCTTGCGCGGATCCGAGGCTTTCCTGACGGCCTGCGCGTGCAGCTTGACGACCACGCTGTCGATATCCGCCGTTACCAGCCGCTCGCGCGTGACGAGATCGAGCGCGGCGCGGATCGGCGCCATCGCGCCGGCAACCGCCGCATACGGCTTGAGACAGGTATCGAGTATGCGATAGCGCTCGCCGACCGGCGCCGTCAGCGCGGTGAAATCCACTTCACCTGCAACCGTGCCCGCCCAGCCTGCCGCCCCCTCGAATATTTCGTCGGGCCCGGTGAGTCCCGCCGCGGCCAGCAGCGCGGCCTCGACGCCGCCTTTCGCGATCGTCGCCTCGGCCGTCGCCTTCATCATCGGGATATGCCCGCGCTGGGATTGCGCGAGCGTATTGTTGTGGCTGCCGGCGATCGCGATGGCGTGGGAGGTCACGCGCGGGTCGTCGCTCAGGAGGCGCGCAGCGAGCGCGGCGCTCGAGAATTGCATATCGGTGCCGGGATGCCAGCCGCGCCCGGAAATGCCGGATGCCGCGACGACGTCGCACAGGCGCAGTTGAATTTCATACGCCGCGACCAGTGCCACGATCACATCGGCGCCGGTGCGGCCGCACTTCTCCGCAACCGCGAGCGCTGGCGCAAGATTGCCGCTCGGGTGCGCGGAGTCGAAACCAAAGTAATAATCGTTGTTGTCGAGATACCGGATCAGCGTACCGTTGACGAGCGTCGCGAGCGCGCATGAGGTCCTGCCGCCGTCGCCGATCGTCGTCGCCTCCGCGTTGCCGCCGAGCCCGCGGGCAACGCTCTTCACTATTGCCGCGGGCTCGCTGCGCAGCGCACCGGCCGCGCAGGCGAGCGTATCGAGTATCACGCGCTTGCCCGCGGCGACGACTTCCGGCGGCAAGTCGCGATACCGAATGCCGTGCACGAGTTCGGCGAGCCGGTCTTTGACGAAAGTGGCCACTGTATCCTTCAGGCGGCCGGCCGCAGCCGCGCGCGCCGGGGCATAACGGACGATCCGCTAGAACGCAAAGAACCGCGCGCCGCCGTCGAACGCGACGATATTGCCGGTGATGTAGCTCGCGCGCGGCGATGCGAGAAATACCGCGAGGTCGGCGAGCTCATGCGGCTCGCCCATGCGCTCCATCGGCACTTCTTTTTTCGCCCATTCCTTCCTTGCTTCGGCGGTCGGCCAGCGCTTGTCGATCTGCTCGCTGCGGAGTTTACCCGGCTGGATGCAATTGACGGTGACGCCGTCCTTGGCGACGACTTTCGACAGTCCCTTGGACCATACGTGCACCGCCGCTTTTGCTGCGTGCGCCGCATTCAGATTGCGCGGCTCGCGCGTGCCGGTCAGATTGATCACGCGGCCATAGCCGTGCTTCTGCATGCTAGGCATCACCGCCTCGGTCAGTTCGCGCAAGCGAAAGAAATTCAGCGTGAGCCCTTCCAGCCACTCTGCTTTCGATGCGCCGAGCGGCAGCGGCCGGCTGCCGCCCGCCGCGTTCGCGAGGATATCGACGCGGCCCAGCTCCTTCAGCGCGCTTTCGGCGATGCGGTCGGCCGCATCGTCGGGATAGAGGTCCGCTTGTATCAGAGTGGGTTTCTCGCCGCCGGCCTTGACGATTTCGGCGGATAACTCTTCGAGCAGATTGATGCGGCGCGCGACCGCCGCAACCTGCACGCCCTCCGCCGCGAGTCCGATGGCGATCGCGCGGCCGAGTCCCTGGCTTGCACCGGTAACGATCGCGGTGCGTCCTTTCAGTTGCAGATCCATGCGTCTACCTCTCTTACGATTCTGGTAAAGTGAAACCCGATACTAAACTAAAGCGGCAATCCCCGCGCACGTGGCGCCGGCCCGCGCTTCATTGATGTCAGCCAAAATCTTTTACCGAATTTCGGTACGCTTATTGGTCGCGGCCACTGCGTATATTTCGTTGGCGGCGCACGCGCAGGATTTTCCGACCCAGCCGGTGCGCATCGTGGCCGCAACACCGCCGGGGGGTGCTGCCGACGTCAACGCGAGGCGCCTGGCCGAACGCTTGAGCAGAATGTGGAAGCAGCCGGTCGTCGTGCAGAACCTGTCAGGCGGCGCGGGCAACGTCGCGGCATCCGCGATTGCCGACGCGACGCCCAATGGTTACTCGCTGCTGTTCGCCGCGCACCCGGTGCTCGCCGTGAATCCTCTCCTGTATCCAAAGCTGCCGTTCAATGCGGACCGCGACTTCACGCCAGTCGTGCTGCTGAGCAAAATGCCGCACGTGCTGCTCGCGAATCTGACTCAGGTCCCGGCGACGCTGCCGGAACTGATTGCGCTCGCCAAAGCGAAACCGGGCACGCTCAACTTTGCTTCGGGCGGCGCCGGCACGTCGATCCACCTCGCGGGCGAGTTGCTCATCGACGCCGCGGGCATCGACATCCGCCACGTGCCGTATCGCGGCGGCGCGCCGGCAGTCACCGCTTTGATCGGCGGCGAAGTGCAGCTGCTATTCGATGCGACGGCAACCGCGATCGGCCACATCCGCGGCGGGCGCGTGCGGGCAATCGCGATCGCCAGCCGGCAGCGCTCGGCGGTACTGCCGGACATCGCGACGTTTCAGGAAGGCGGCCTGCGCGGCTTCGAATCCGTCATCGCGCACGGTGTGCTCGTGCCCGCGAAAACGCCCGCGACCATGGTGGCCACGCTCAATCGCGCGATCAATGAAACTTTGAGCGACCCTGAATACAAAAAACAGATGGCGGAGTTCGGCGCCGATATCATAGGCGGCTCGGCGACGGAGTTTCGCGCCTTTCTGGCGGCCGAGCGCACCAAGTGGGGCAACTTGATCAAGAAACAGGGTATCAAGGCGAACTAGATATTCGCCGGCATGACGATCTGATAATTCGGTTTTGGGGGAGATCAATTCCCCCGCAGACCGATCTCTTTAGCGACCTTACTCCACTTGGCGAAGTCGTTGCGGACTATGGTTGCGAACTGTTCCGGGGTCGTCGTATATACCTCCGCCGCCTGCGCGGCATAGCGCTCGACCATCTCAGGCGTGTGCACGATTTTCTTGATTTCGGCATTCAGCCGGGCGACGATCGTGCGTGGCGTCGCCGCCGGCGCGAGCACGCCGTTCCAGGTCGATACGATCAGTTCCGGCAGCCCTGACTCGGCTGCCGCGGGCACGGCCGGCAACGCGGCTTCGCGTTTTTCGCTGGTCACGACCAGCGCTTTCAACCTGCCGTCCTTTATATAGGCAACCGCCGACGGCACCGTCGCGAACATCGCCTGCACGTGGCCGCCGAGCACGTCGATCAGCGCCGGCCCGCCGCCTTTGTACGGCACGTGCGTGATCTTCGTTTTGGTCAGCGTCTGGAACAACGCGGCAGTCAGATGGTTGGTGCTGCCGTCGCCCGACGATGCGAACTTGAGCTCTTCGGGCCGCGCCTTCGCAAAGTCGATCAATTCGGCTACCGATTTCACCGGCACTGCGGTATTCACGACCAGCACGTTGTGAAAAATAATCACCGGCGTGATGGCGGCGTAGTCGTCGATCGGCGGCGTCTTCGCGTAGAGCACCGTGCCCATGCACAGCGTGTTGGTCGAACCCCATAACAACGTGTAACCGTCCGGCACGGCCTTGGCCACGAGTTGAAGGCCGATCGCGCCTGTTGCGCCGGGCCGGTTGTCGATCACCACGGAGTGGCCGAGCGACTGCGTGAGCTTTTGCGCGAGCGGCCGCGCGATCACGTCGGCGACGCCGCCGGGCGGAACCGGCAGGATGAGCCGGATCGGTTTTTGGGGATAACCTTGCGCTTGCGCGGTGGCGAAGACCAGCGTCGCACCCGCGCAGGCCATTCCTGATTTCAGAATTCGCGTGAACATGAACACCTCGTTTAACGCAAGCCCGCTGCCTACTGCGACCATTGCAACCATTGCGACATCATGGACCGTGGCGGCGTTTTTTGGGGGGCAGCGCCATCACGCCGCCGGCTGCCATCACGAGCCCGTTGATCACGAAGACCGCGACCAGGCCGAACGCCGATCCCACCGAACCGAACACCGCGGGGCCCAGCACGCGCATCAGGTTGTTGACCGTAAGCCGCAGGCCGAGCGTCTCGCCCGTGCGTCCCTGCGGCGACTGACTGAACATCAGCATCAGGGTGATCGGCTGGCCGCAGCCCATGCCGCAGCCGAAAATGAACGATACCACCGCGAGCGGCAGCGCACTGTGGCAGAACGGCACCAGCACGAAACCCAGGGCGCCCAGATAAAACGAGTACGCGAGCAGCCGTTCTTCGCCGAATCGCGTGACGAGCCGCGTCAATACGCTGCGCACGGCGAACGACGCCACCGCGAACGCCGCCAGCACTGCGCCGATCGCGGTCGCCGACAGTCCCGCAGCATGGCCGTGGATCGGCAGGTAAAACTGGAACAGGTCGGTGCCGAGCTGCGCAAGGCTGCTCGTCGCGAGCGTACGCCATATCTTGCGATCTCTCAGCGAGTCGAGTATGTGCGTCGGCGGTCCGGTGGGGCGCTTGCTGGCGGGCAGCACTTTGCCGCGCGCCAGTATCAGGACGCCGGAAATGACCCAGATTGCGACGACGAACAGGCATGCGGTCGCGTAATTCGTGTGATCGATAGCGAGGCCGGCAATCAGGGGGCCCACGAAATTGGTGGAGGCGCCGATCATGCTGAAATTGCTGAAGTTGCGCGCACGTTCGGCGGGCTTGCTCATGAGGCCGACCAGATTCTGCGCGAGCACGTGCAGGATCGCGAGCGCGAGTCCGCTTAACGCCGCCGCGACGTAGAGCGCAGCCATCGTTTGCACGAAATACGGGATCGCCATGCCGATGGCGCCGCACACCGCCCCGAACAGCAGGGGCCATTGCGGCTTCACGCGATCCGATAACGCGCCGATTGGCCACGAGAACAACAACGGGAACGCATAAAACATCGCGACCAGCACGCCGACCGCGAACGGCTGCGCGCCCAGATCGAGTGCGAACAGCGACAGGATCACGCGCGCCGCGGAGATGCAGGTGAACCCGAGAAACGCGAACGTGAAAGTCAGATAAAGCGGCATCAGCTCAGGCAGGATGGACCGCCGCGACCCGTCTTGTGCGACGGTGCGGCTGCAATGGACACGAGGGGATTACCGCCGCATTTTACTTCATTGCGGCTGTATTCCCGCCGCCAGCATGATCCCGCGATAGCGCTGAATATCGTGCCTGAGCGATGCGGCGAATTCTTCGGGAGAGCTCGCAATGATTTCGCTGCCGCGCGCCTGGACCAAGTCCCTGATTTCCCGATCGTCGAATATGCGCACGATCTGCGCGTGCAGTCTGCGCACGAAGCGCTCCGGCGTGCCGGCGGGCGCAAACAGGCCATGCCAGTTGCCGAACTCGAATCCGGCAACGCCCGCTTCGTCGATGGTCGGGACGTCGGGCAACAGCGGAGACCTTTTCAGCGTGGAGATTCCCAGCGCCTTCATTTTGCCGCTCTTCACATAGGGCGCCGCAACCGGCAGCGACAACATCGCGACCGACACCTCGCCCGACACCACGGCGAATTCCGACGGCGCGCTGCCCTTGTATGGAACATTATTGAGATTGATGCCGGTGGCGGATTTCAACACCTCGGTCGTAATCGCGCCGTTCGCGCCGGCCACGGCAATGTTGTACTTGCCGGGCTCCCGTTTCGCCGCCGCGATGAACTCCCTGAACGAATTTGCCTCCAGCCGGGGATGGGCGACGAGCACGGTGCCGGCGCTGATCAACTTGCTGACCGGCGCGAAGTCCCGCACCGGATCGTAGGGCAGCTTGCGGTACAGGCCGGCATTGATGACATGCGTGCCGTTGTTGCCGATGGCGAGCGTGGAACCGTCGGGCGCGGCGTGCGCGGCGATTTCGGTCGCGACTATGCCGTTCACGCTGGCGCGCGCATCGACGATCACATTACGATCGAGCGCGGCGCCCAGCCTCGGCGCGATCAGGCGGGCGGCGAAATCCGACGGCCCGCCGGCCACCGACGGCACCAGCAACCGCACCGGCTTCGCCGGCAAATCCTGCGCGCAAACGGCTGCCGCACCAAGAAAAAATCCGGCAGCTGCCGACAAGACAAAAAAGTGCGCCACCTTGCGGCGCATTATCTCAATCCCGGCAGTAAGACCAGAATCCCGCTCGTGAAAATCTCGACCGCGACCGCCGCGAGCAACAGGCCCATGATGCGAATCGCGATGTTCACGCCGGTTTTGCCGAGCCACTGGCTGACCGGCGTCGCCGCGCGCAGCGCAAGCCAGGTTGTAAGCGCGACCAGCAGGCAGCACGCGATGATGACCGCGATATGGCTCAGCGACGAACGGCCCGTCGCATAAATAATGGTGGTCGAGATTGCGCCCGGCCCCGCCAGCAGCGGAATGGCGAGCGGAACTACGGCGATGCTCTCCTTGTCCGCGGCTTCGCGCGCCTCCTCCGGCGTCTGCTTCTCGCCGGTAGGCGTCGCGTGCATCATCGAGATGGCGAGCAGGAGGATCAGGATCGCGCCGCCGACTTTGAACGAGGCGATGGTAATGCCGAAGAATGCCAGCAGCGGCTGGCCGCCGACCGCGGCGAGTATCAGCACCACAGCCACCGCGCTGCTTGCCACCCTGGCGATGCGCTGTTTTTCGTCTCGCGTGTGCTGCTCCGTCATGCTCACGAACAGCGGCACCGCCCCGACCGGGTTCACGATTACGATCAGTGCAAGAAAGAATTTCGTGTATTCGGCCCAGTCCAGCATAACCGGCATTATGACGAATCAGCCGACCACGCGGTTCGCCTTTTGCAGTATCGCTGCTGTCGTTGGAATGCGGCTATCCCAGGTTTACAGGATTCCCCACATCGCGCCGGCCGCTTCCGAGCTGCCGCCGCGCAATCGATAGGCGTTGATTCGGACCGGTATGACGAGCTCTCCGTCGCCGACACAAACTACTTCACTGCGCGCGAGCTCTACGCGGACGGTGCTGCGCGGCAGCCACGCGACGCCGCAATCCTGGAGCACCATGGCTTTCAGGCTTTCGCTCAGGCTGTTCTCGTATACCACCCGCAATCGCTTGCCCAGCGAACGCGCCACTTGCGTAACGAGCTTTTCGGAAAACGAGAAGTCCGAGTAGGCGAGGTAAGGCAAAGGCCGCGCGCCGTCGCGCAGGTTCTTCAGCGCATGGCGCTGCGCAAACGCAGCCGACGCGACCGGAATGAACTCATCTTCGCCAATGAGCTTCTCCTCGAACTCGTCAAGCTGGGCAAGGTTGGCGGTGATCGCCCGGTCGCCGTAAGTCAGGAGTATGTCCACGACCCCGTTGGCAAGCGCATCGAAATGGAGCTCGACGCCCTGCACGCTGGGTATCACAACGGCTTTCGCGTCCGGACGCTGCGCGATCAGGGCGCCGATAAGGCGCGGCAACAGATAAATGGACAACGTGTGCAGGGTGGCGATGCGGATTTCATTCTCCGCTGCGGCGGAAACCAGGCGGAACTCTTCACGGATGCCGCGCGAGGTTTTAAGCGTTTCCTGAGCGTACTGCAGAAAGTGGCGGCCGTACGACGTGAGCGTGACCGGATATGAAGAGCGGTCGATCAGCGTAACGCCGGCCCAGTTTTCAAGCGCCCGGATGCGGCGGCTGAATGCCGGCTGCGAAACGTGCCGCTCTTCGGAGGCCTTCCAGAAACTGCCGGTGTTCGACAGACAGACAAAATCCTCCAGCCACTTTAGTTCCATGAGAGCGGTCTAGCCACGGATGAGCGACGAATTATCTTACCGAGAATTCGCCCCGCACGCCCGGAACCCGAATTACGTCACGCGCTCTCAGCGAGCGCGTCGGTGTACAGATGACAACGCACCAGCGCATGCGGCGTTTCACTGACCGCCGGCGCGAAGTTTGAACAGACCGGCATTGCGTGCGGACACCGCGGATGAAATGCGCAGCCGGAGGGAATCTCGAGCGGATTCGGGTAACTGTGGCCGATGCGCGTGTCCGGTACGCCAGCGGCCGGGTTCACGGTCATCACCGAATCGAGCAACGCCCGCGTATACGGATGGCGCGGCGCCTCGAATATCGCGCGCGCGTCGCCGATTTCGACGATTTCGCCGAGATACATGACCGCCACGCGATCGGCGATGTGCCGCACCACGGAGAGATCGTGCGTGATGAAAAGATAAGTCAAGCCGAACTGCTCGCGCAGGTCGAGCAGTAGATTCAGAATCTGCGCCTGCACTGAAACGTCGAGCGCAGACGTCGGCTCGTCGCAGATCACGATCTCGGGACGCATGATAATGGCGCGTGCGATCGCGACGCGCTGGCGCTGCCCGCCCGAAATCTGGTTGGGATAGCGGTGCACGAGCCGCTCCGCAAGCCCGGTGAGCGCCATGATTTCATGCACCTGGCCGGCGCGCGCGGCAGGATCGCCGACCGCGTGCAGATCGAGCGGACGGCGCACAATTTCCACCAGCGTCTGGCGCGGATTCAACGACGAATAAGGATCCTGAAAAACCGGCTGCACGCGCCGCGCGAGCACTTTTGTTCCGATTTGCGATAACGGCGTGCCTGCGAGCGACACCGTTCCCGCGTCTGCGCCCTGCAACCCTAGCAGAATCCGCGCCAGCGTCGATTTGCCGCAACCCGATTCGCCGACGACCGCCAGGATTTCGCCCCGGCGCAGATCGAAGCTCACGCCCCGCACCGCGTGCAGCCGGCGTTTTGCGCGCAACATGCCGCGTCCGACATCGAAACTGCAATGGACGTCGCGCACGGCGAGCAGGGGCGCCCGCGGCGCAGCGTCGACCGGCGGCGGCAGAAACACCGGCCGTGCACTGAGGTCCCGACCGGGCACGCGCAGCCCGCCCGGATGGATGCAACGGTAATCATGTTGCGCACCATGCTGCCTTGACGGCGCCGGCGCCACCGCGCATTCAGCCACCGCCTCCTGGCAGCGGCTCGCATAGGTGCAGCCCGCTATGTCGCCGATCAACGATGGCACGATGCCGGGGATGGTCGTGAGGCGCGTGCCGGGTACCGTGCCATGCGCCTGCGGCAGGCAGCCGAGCAGCCGCCGCGTATACGGGTGTTGCGGGTCGGCGAACAGCTGCGCGGTCGGCGCGCGTTCGACAATTTCACCTGCATACATGATCGCGACCGTATCGGCGATGCGCGCGACGATGCCCAGATTATGCGTGATCAATATCATCGCCATGCCGAATTCGCGCTGCAGGTCGGCGAGCAGGCGCAGTATCTGCGCCTGTATCGTGACGTCCAGCGCGGTCGTCGGCTCGTCGGCAATGATGAGTTCCGGTCCGTTCATCAGCGCCATGGCGATCATCACCCGCTGGCGCTGGCCGCCCGAGAGTTGATGCGGGTACTGGTTGAGCCTGCTCGCGGCGGCAGTAATGCCGACTCGTTCGAGCAGGTAAACCGCGCGCTGCGTCGCGGCCGCCGTCCCGACCGGCTGATGCAAAGTCATGGCTTCGGTGAGCTGGCGGCCGATCGTGTACACCGGATTCAACGACGTCATCGGGTCCTGAAATATCATCGCGATGCGCTGCCCTCGAATCTGTGCCGCAAGGTCGCGCTCCGGCATTGAGAGCAGGTCGCGATTGCGCAGCCGCAACGCGGCGGCGCTGCGGCGCGCGCGTTGCGGCAGCAGGCCGAGCAGCGCGAGCGCGGTGAGCGATTTTCCGGCACCCGACTCACCCACGATGCCCAGTATCTTTCCTGCATCGAGTGCGAAACTGACGTCACGCACCGCGTGCAGGGTCCCGGCCGCGGTCGGGATGTCGACGCGCAGATGCTCGACGCTAAACAGCGGCGTGTGCGCGGTGGCCATCAGTTGCGGTTCTCCGGCGCTGTCACATCACGCACGCCATCGCCCATGAGATTGGTCGCGATCACGAGCAGAAACAGGGCCGCGCCCGGCGCGATCACCAGCCACGGCCGCAGGAACATCGAGTTTTTGCCTTCAGCGATCATCAGTCCCCACGACGGCGTGGGCGCCTGCAGCCCCACGCCCAGAAACGACAGCGACGCTTCGGCGAGTATCGCAATGCCGACTTCGAGCGTGAAGATAACGATGATTGGGCTCAGCACGTTCGGCAGGATCTCGTGCGTCATCACCTGCCAGCGGCTGCTGCCCAGCGCGCGGGCGGCGCTGATGTAGTCGAGCTGCCTTATCTGCATCGTCGCCGCGCGCGTTACCACCAGGAAATACGTCCAGTGCAGCACGCCGATGACACCGATCACGACGAAGAGCGAAGGCCCGATCAGGAACACCAGCGACATCGCCAGCAGCAGGCTCGGCAACGCGAGCTGGCACGTGAGCAGATAACTCACGGCCTCGTCGACGCGGCCGCCGAAATAGCCGGCGCACATGCCGAGCGTGACGCCGATCAGGCAACCGATCGAGGCGGCAGCGACGCCGATCACGATCGAAATGCGCGAGCCGTACAAGAGCCGGCTCAGGTAGTCGCGCCCGAGATGATCGGTGCCGAGCAGGTTTTGCCACGTGCCCCTCGCGTCCCACACCGGCGGCAAGAGTCGCCGCGCCAGGTCCTGCGCGTATGGGTCGTGCGGCGCGATCAACGGCGCCAGCAGCGCGAGCAGAATACCGGCCACGATGATCGCGAGTCCGATGCACAGGCCTTTATGCGCGAGCATGCGCGCGCGCAACGCCCGCCCGGGACTCAGGTCCGGCGTGGGCTCCACTGCTGTGATGGATTCAGTCGTCATTGCGCGAGCTAAGCCAGGCGGATGCGCGGATCGAGCCACGCGTTCAGGAGATCGGCGAGAAAAGTGAGCACGACGAAGGTCAGGGCGAACACAAACACCAGCATCTGGATCGTCGCGATATCGCTGCCAAGGATGGACTGCAGCGCGAGGCGGCCGAGCCCGTTCAACGCGAACACCGATTCGGTGACCACCGAGCCGCCGAGCTTGTGGCCGAGCTGGACTGCGAGCACGCCGACCACCGGCAGCATCGCGTTGCGCATAGCATGCCGCACGAGGATGCCGCCGGTCATATACCCTTTGCTGCGCGCGGTCCTGATGTAGTCCGATCCCATCACGTCCAATAGCCCCGTGCGGGTCAGGCGCATCACCGCCGGCACCGAACTCGCGCCGAGTACGACGGCCGGCAAAATAAAATGGCGCCAGGTTTCGTCGCCCGACACAGGCAGCACCGGGAACATCACGCCGAACAGCACGATCAGCATGAGGCCGAGCCAGAACGACGGCACCGCCTGCGCCGTAACCGCCAGCGTGAGCGCAATGCGGTCGATGATCGTATTGGGCCGCATCGCGGCGACGATGCCGAGCGGAATGGCAATGACGACGGTGATCAGCATCGCAGAGAGCGCCAGCGCGATGGTCACCGGTGCGTGGGCCGCCAGCAGCTCGCTCACCTGGCGGTGCCAGATATAGCTTTCGCCGAGCTCGCCGCGCACCACGCCGCGCAGCCACGACGCATACTGCACCGCAAGCGGACGATCGAACCCGTATTGCACGCGCACCTGCTGCACGGCCGCGGCGTCCGCATCGGCCCCCGCGATCGCCTGCGCGGGATCGGTCGCCGTGTGCAGCAGGAGAAACGTCGCGACCGAAACGGTGAACGCGACGAGCAGCGCGAGCAGCGCGCGGCGCAACGTGTAGCGCAGCATGATGATTTACCCGGCGGGCCGCGCGCGGGCGACCGCGCGAATTATTTCCACCGGATCTGAAAGAGCCGTTCCATGCCGTCCTTCCACGGCTCGAACTCGACGTCGTTCGAGGCGAGATAGTTGGCCGAGAAAGTCAGGATCGGCACCCAGTAAGCTTCTTCGGCGATGCGGCGTAGCGCGTCGCGGAAAAACTGCTGGCGCTTGGCCGGATCGTAAGTCGAATTCGCCGCATCCACGAGTTTCGCGACCGCGGGGTCCTGCGAAAAATTGCGGTCGGATTCCGGCAGAAAATGATCGGGCACGATCGCGCCGGCATCCGGAATGCTGAACGACCCGATCGAGCCGTAATAGGCGGGCACCTGTTTTTCGTTACGGGCCTTTACCAGCACCGGCGGCTTCACGAAGCGCAGCGTCGCGCGCACGCCGACCTGGTTCAATTGATGCACGATCGCTTCGTTGACCGGGCGCTCGCGGTCCGACCACAGCTCGAGATCGAAACCATTCGGATAACCGGCCTCAGCGAGCAGCTTTTTGGCGAGCGCCGGATTGTAGTCGTATTTCTTCACGTCCTGCGCGCACCCGAACTGCACCGGGTTGCACGCGGAGTACAAAACCTGCGACGTGCCTTTGACGAGGTTCTTCACGATCGCCGCGCGGTCGATCGCGTGGTTGAGAGCCTGGCGCACCGCCTTCTTCATGAGCGGCCCCTTCGGCTGCACCATGCCGGCGGCGTCGAGCACCAGAAATTCCACGCGCATCGACGGCCCGTGCACGAGGCGCACGCGGCCGCCGCGGGCGGCGTCCTCGGCAAGCTCGGTCGGTATGTTGAAGGTCCAGTGCACCCCGCCGCTCATGAGCTCCGCGGCCTGCGTGCTCTGGTCCGGAATGCTGCGGATGATGATGCGTTCCATCGGCGGGCGGCCTTTTGCGCTGTCGCCGCGGTAGTCCTTGAAGCGCTGCAGGGTGATGCGATCGGCGGTGAACTCGGTGACGCGGTACGGTCCGGTGCTGTTGATCGCGCGAGTGGCGGCATTCGGGTCCAGGCTGCCGTCCGCCTTGTGATAGGTGCCCTTCTTGCGGATCTTGGAATAATAGGTGAAATCGTAGAACACCAGCGCATTGGGCTGCTTCATGTTGAAGCGCACGAGATATTTGCCGCGCACTTCCGCATTTTTCAGCCAGTGCCCGATGCGCGCGGAAAACAGCGTCTTGCTTTCCGGGCTCACGATCCAGTTGAAAGAATACGCGACGTCTTCGGCGGTCATTTCGCTGCCGTCGTGAAACTTGATGCCTTCCCGCAATTCGACGTCGAGCGTCGTGTCGTTGATGAACTTGTGCGCTTTTGCGGCGAGCGGGACGGCTTTCAAGGTCTGCGGATCGACGTAATACAGCGCGTCGTCCGTCAAGAGGCCCAGCACGTCATTCTCGCGACTGCGCGAGTACAACCCGTCGAGCGTCGTCACTTCGCGCGGAAACGCCACCACCAGCGTGTTGTCGGACTTTGCCGCCAGCGCGGCGGGCGAACCGACGAGCGTCAATCCGCCGCACAACGCTAAGGCCAGCATCGCCAGCACACGATGCGCGCCTATCCGGAAAAATTTCACCGTACCCCTCGTACGACCTCAAGCACCCGTTCGACATCCGTCTCGTCGTTATAACAATGGAAGCCGAAGCGCAGCATCCCTTTGCGCATCGTGAACTTGACGCCGGCCGCCGTCATCGCGGCGCCGATCCGGTTGAGCTTCGGATCGTGGCTCGAATTCGTGTCGCCCGCGCCGAGCGTGCCGGCAGTGACGATATGAGTGGGCGCTATCCCGGGCGCCGGCTGGGCGACCGTCAACCCGGCGCCGCGCAATCCCTGCGCAAGTGCGGTCGCGAGTGCGACGACTCGCGCTTCGATCGCGGGAGTTCCGATCTGCAGCAGCTCGCCGAGCGACGCGTTGGCCGCCGCGATGCCGGCCCAGTTGAAATTACCCGCTTCGAAGCGTCGCGCGTCGGTCATCAGCCGGTAGCTCTCGCCTTCGAATTCGGATTGATGCCCGGTGCCGCGCTCTATGCTGTAGCGGCCAATATAGGCGGGCCGCAGGCGCGCGATCCAATCCGATCTCACGTACAGGAATCCAAGTCCGGCGATCCCCATCAGCCCCTTGCTCGTCGAGGTCGCGAGCGCATCGATCGCGCAGGCTTCGACATCCACGTCGAGGATGCCGCAGCTTTGCACGGCATCGACGAGGAACAGCGCGCCCGACTTCCGGCAGGCATGCCCCAACGCGGCGAGTTCCGTGCGCAAGCCCGGCACAAAGGTGACGGAAGCGGCGGTCACGATACGCGTGCGCGCGTCGATCGCCGCGATCATCGCCGGCGTGTCGATCGCGCCGTCCTTCGCGGGTATCGCGCGCACCTCGATGCCGCGCTCGCGCAGCGCAAGCCACAGGTAAATATTGTTCGGGTGCTCGAGCTCGGCGCACAGCACCACGTTGTCGCCGGCTTTCCAGTCGATCGCCGTGGCAACGATGTTCAAGCCCTCGGTCACGTTTTTGGTGACCGCGATTTCGTCCGCGCGCGCGTGAATCAGCTGTGCAAAGCGTCCGCGCGCCGAATCCATCATTGCGTAGCGGTCGTCGCGCGTTCCGGTGCCGGCCCATTGCGCCTCGATCAGCTTGTCGACCGCGGCCTTCGCCGCATTCGACAGCGGCGTCCCCGACGTGATGTTGAGAAACGTCGAGCGCCCTACCATCGGATAACGCGCGCGCACTTCGCGCCAGTCGGTCGTAACACCAGCCGTGCGCGCGGTGGCGCTGGATCTTGCTGCAAGTTCGACTTCGTTCACGAAAGATTTCCTTTGGTAGGTTGCCGGCACCAACGCGGGCCGAAGGTCAGTTATCCCTGAATATACCGATTTCGGGCGCGCCGCCCACTTTCATGCAGCCGCGGTACATGCCGGGGGTGGAAAACGGCATCGAGATGTTGCCCTTGCGGTCGAGCGCGATCAGGCCGCCGCTTCCGCCTAGTGCCCGCAAGCGTTCGAGTATCACGTGTTCCGCCGCCTGTTCGACGCTCCAGCCCTTGAATTCCATCAGCGCCGACAGCGTGTGCGCCGCGACCTCCCGCATAAAATACTCCCCTTCGCCGGTCGCCGACACCGCCGCCGTCGCGTTGTTGGCATAAGTGCCTGCGCCGATGATGGGCGAGTCTCCCACGCGGCCCGGCAGCTTGTTCGTGCGGCCGCCCGTGGAAGTCGCCGCTGCAAGATTGCCCGCGCAATCGAGCGCGACCGCGCCGACGGTTCCGTGCTTGTCGGATTCTGCAACGGTGGCCTGCCGCGCGAGGGTCTGCGCGCTTTTCATCCGTTGCAGCGCGTCCCACCGCCGCTGCGTGAAGAAATATTCCGGCTCGACGATCTCGAGCTCGTGTGCGCGCGCCACCGCCTCGGCGCCGGCACCCGCCAGCATTACGTGCGGCGTGCGCTCCATGACCACCTTGGCGAGCTTCACCGGATTTTTCACGCACGTGACGAGCGTGACTGCGCCCGCCTGCAAGGTTGCGCCATCCATCACGGCGGCATCCAGTTCGTTAGTGCCCTCGGCCGTAAAAGCAGCGCCCCGCCCGGCATTGAACAGGGGGGAATCCTCCATGACGCACACGGCGGCGACCACCGCGTCGATACTGGGGCCGCCCGCGGCGAGCACCCGGTTTCCCGCCTCGAGGGCCGCCGCGAGCGCTTCGCGATAATCCCGCTCCAGTTGCGGCGACATGTCGGTGCGGCCGATCACGCCGGCGCCGCCGTGGATCGCCACCATTGCCGTGGTGCTGTACTGCTCGCGCATGAGCCTGCTTTCGAGTCGCGTTTAGAACGGAAAAAAGTCTAATGCATAAACCGGCAGGGGCCAATGCCGCTTTGTTCTCAACCCATGCGCAAAATGCATAAATGCGCTGGCGGCGTGCGCGGGTGCGCCCTAGGTCGCCAGGCCGCGCGAATGCAGATAGCGCCGGCCTTTGTGCGACAGGCCGTAGCCGGCTTTGCCGTCCGGCGCCGGCGGATGCACATACGCGTGGGTCACCAGAAATTGCAGGTACATTTCGGCGATCTGAGAATTCATATTGTGCGTGCGCGCGATCGCGTCGGCGCTGGCATAGGCGCCTTGCGCCAGATATTGCAGCGTGCGGACTGCGTCGCCGTCGAGGGTTTCCCACTGCTCGATGTACTGCGCAAGCTCGTTCTTCAGCTCGGCGTTTTCACTGCGCAGCCGCGCGTTTTCCCGCGCCAGTATTTCGAGTTCGGCGCGGTATTTCGCAGCGGCGGGCACCGTGCCGAGCAATTCCTCCATCCATCCCATGTGCACTGATCCTGTTATGAAAGATTTTGTACAAGTTACCGGCCGCCATTGTTTCACACCGGCCGACGTGCCGCATTTTCGGGCAAGGACGATTGCGACTTGCGTAATGCGAGGCGCGCGGCTACTGTATATTCCCTCGTCGCACTTTCAGCGCCGCGCATGCGACGGCCGTGCGACACGCCCCGACCATTTTGAGGAGATGCATGATGAAGCGTACGACTTACCAACGCCGCGAATTTCTCAAGACCGCGGGCGCCGCCGCAGTCGCGCTCGCGTTCGGCAGCCTGCCCGTCGACGGGCGCGCAGCGGGTGCAACCGACGGCAAAGTCAAAATCGGCGTCGTCGGCTCGGGCCGCGTCGGCGGCACGGTGGGCGGAGTCTGGGCCAAGGCCGGACACGAAGTCATGTTCTCGTCGCTCGACCTCGAAGCCGACAAAAAACTCGCCGCGAGCCTCGGGCCGAATGCCAAGGCGGGCACGCCGCGCGAAGCCGCTGCCTTCGGCGATGTGGTGCTGATTTCCGTGCCATACGCGGCGCTGCCATCGGTCGGTCGCGATCTGGGCGACCTGATCAAAGGCAAAATCGTGATCGATACGTCCAATCCGATCGTTGCGCGCGACGGCGACATGGCGGTGGCGGCGCGCGAGAAAGGCGCCGGCATCTCCTCGCAGGAATTTCTGCCGGGCGCGCGCATCGTGCGCGCGTTCAACGCAATCGGTTACGCGCGGATGGGCGAAGCGTCGAAAAACCCCGGCAAAGTGGGGATGCCAATCGCAGGCGACGATCCGAAGGCGATCGAAATCGCTTCTGCGCTCATAAAAGAAATTGGCTATGAGCCCGTCATGGTCGGCTCACTTGCGACGATGGGCAAATATCTGATCCCGGGCACACCGCTTGGCGGCGAGCATACGCCGGCGGAAATCCGGCAGATCGCCAGCACGCTCAAATAAGCGCGGCGCAATAAAAAACGCGCGGTTCGGTGAACCGCGCGCTTTTTTTGTACGCTGGCTTCAGCGCGGCTGCTTGACCACGCGCAGGTAAGGCTTCGGCGATTTCCAGCCGCCGGGGAACAATTTCTTCGCATCGTCGTCGGACACCGAGCCCGCGATGATCACGTCGTCGCCGTCTTTCCAGTTTACTGGCGTCGCAACCTTGTGCTTTGCGGTGAGCTGCATCGAGTCGAGCACGCGCAGGATTTCATCGAAGTTGCGGCCGGTGGTCATCGGGTAAGTCAGCATCAGCTTGATCTTCTTGTCCGGCCCGATGATGAACACCGAGCGCACGGTCGCATTCGTCGCCGCGGTGCGCCCATCGGACGCAACTTCCTCGGCGGGTAGCATGTTGTAGAGCTTGGCCACCTTGAGATCGGTGTCGCCTATCATCGGATACTTGACCTTGGCACCCTGGGTCTCTTCGATGTCGACGGCCCATTTGCTGTGGTTCTCGACCGGGTCGATCGAGAGTCCGATCAGCTTGGCGTTGCGCTTGGTGAATTCCGGCTCGATCTTCGCCATGTAGCCGAGCTCGGTCGTGCACACCGGCGTGAAATCCTTGGGATGCGAAAAGAGGATCGCCCACTTGTCGCCGATCCACTCGTGGAAATCGATTTCGCCCTGCGTCGTTTTGGCCTTGAAATTCGGTGCGGTATCGTTGATGCGTAAAGACATAAGGCCTCCGGGAGAAAGATTAGGGGGGAAACAATATACCCATCGCGATTCGCGTCCGTCAATCCTTTAGTCGGGCGCGCGCGGGGTAAGAATTACACGCGTTTGCTTTGTGGCTACTCGCCTGCCAACTGCGTCGCATACGTGCGGGCTTCCACCCGCTTGACGTATGAAATGTTCCGGGTGATCAGCGCTATAAGTTGCCGTTGAATACAGGCGAGTTCAAGCGGGCGAGTTCAACGCCAACGTGTCCGCGAGCCAGTTTGCAGTCGCCGCCAACGCGCCATCGGCACCGGCCCCGCCGATCAACTGAACGCCCAGCGGCATGCCGTCGACCGTGAGCAGCGGCAGGCTGAACGCCGGAATGCCCATGAACGTCGCGTAAATCTGGTAGGCGCGGCTGCCCGTGTGATCGCGCGCGACGGGCGCCGGTCCCGGTGCGGTAAGCGTAATGAAGCCGTCGCTGCCGGCCAATGTCCGGTGCGCCTGCTCGCGCATGGCGAGCCGCCCGGCAAGCAGGCCCGCATAGTGCTCGGGCGTCATTGTCGCCGCCTTCACCATGCGGTCGAGCACGCGCTTTTCGAGCAGGTCGCCGAATTTCCGCACGTACTGCTCATACGGCCATTTCATTTCGTAAGTCGTCAGCTCGACCGAGCGCTCGACATAGCCGCCGTCCAGCGCGCGCTCGAATTCGCCGACTTCCTTGCTCGAAGTGCGATCGACGATCTCGATGCCTTCCTCTTTCAACTTATCGATCAATTCCTCGAAGGCATTGCGCGTAGCCGGGTCGACTTCCGTGTCCCAGGCGTTCATGTGCAGGCGAATCAACCGGCGCGGCTTGCGCGCTGCCGGCGGCACCGCGGCCGCGCCGTCGAGCGGCGCATAACCCGGGCTGCCCTGAGTAAGCGAAATATGCGAAGCGATGCGCCACACGTCGGCCAGCGTCGCGCCGATCACACCCAGGTGATCGTGCGTCAGCGTAATCGGATGCACGCCCTGCATTGGCAGCACGCCATGCGTCGGCTTGAAGCCGAAAGCGCCGCAGTACGCGGCGGGCCGCAGCACCGAACCCTGGGTCTGCGTGCCGAGCGCGACGGGCAGCATGCCCGCGCCGACCGCTGCTGCCGAGCCGCTCGATGAACCGCCCGGCGTGCGCGCAATGTCGTGCGGATTGCGCGTGACATTGGTGGCGCCGCACGCGAAGGCCGTGGTCACCGTTTTGCCGACGATCACCGCGCCGCCCTGGCGCAAAGACTGCACGCACGCTGCATCGTAGGCCGGCTGCCATCCTTCGAATGCGGGGCTGCCCATCTGCGTCGGCAAATCGCAGGTATCCATGATGTCCTTGATGCCGAGCGGGCAGCCGTCGACGCTCGACAGCGGCTTGCCCGCGCGATAGCGCGCAGTCGCCGCATCGGCGGCAGTGCGCGCGGCTTCGAGGTTTAACACGACGAACGCTTTGACTTCGCTTTCGCGCGCCGCAATGCGTTCGAGGCAGCGCTCGAGCAACTCGCGCGGCGTGAACTTTCCCGCGAGCATTTCAGGAACCGCGCGCGCGAAACTGTTCATCGCTACTCCGCCGTAATTTTCGCGGCGGTGACGACCTTCATCCATTTTGCGACCTCTGATTTGATATAGGCGTTAGTGGCGGTCAGCGACTCGGCCGCAGGCTCGAGGCCGATCGCGGCGAGGCGCGCCTTCATTTCCGGCGTGTAAAGGACTTTGATAATCTCACCATTGAGCTTGGCGAGCACCGGAGCCGGGACGGCGGCGGGCGCGAACATTGCGTACCAAACATCGACCGCATAACCGGGCACACCCGCTTCGGCCACCGTCGGCAATTCCGGTGCAGCGCCCGCCCGCTTGGCCCCCACCGTCGCCAGCGCGCGCAGCTTACCCTGCCGAGCGTAATCGAGCCCCGACACGATTGCACACGCGGTCAGCGAAATACGGCCTGCGATCGTATCGATCACACCCGGCGCGGTGCCCTTATAAGGAATGTGCACGATGTCGGTGCCGGTCGCGAGCTTGAACGCTTCGAGCGTGAGGTTCGCCGCGCCGCCATTGCCGGACGACGCGTACGTGAGCTGGCCCGGGTGCGCTTTCGCCAGTGCGATCAGGTCCTTCACCGACTTCGCCGGCAACGAGGGATGCACGACCAGAATGTTAGGACTATTCACGAGTACCGCGACCGGCGTGAAATCGCGGATCGGGTCGTAACCGAGATTCTTGTGCGACGCCGGGATCACGGCGTACGAAATGCTCATGGTGAGCAGCGTATAGCCGTCCGGTGAGGACTTCGCGACCTGATCGCTCGCGACCGCACCGCCGGCCCCGGGCTTGTTTTCGACGACCACCTGCTGGCGCCAGCTTTGGTCGAACTGCTGGCCGACGAGACGCGAGATCGTATCCACACCGCCGCCGGAACCGGCGCCGACGATGATGCGGATGGGTTTTGCGGGATAGGTTTGGGCCGGGGCTTCGCAAGCGACGAAGGCAAGATATACGGCGAGCAAGACTGTCTGAGCGACGTTCAGAGGCATGGTAGTTCGTTAGCGGTTGCGGATGGATTTTACGACGGCTTCCAGTATAGTTCCTGTCGGTGCCTCGCGAAAAGGAAAGTCATGCGTACCTGGTTGGCTGTTATGACATGTTGTGCAGCGTGCTGCGCGTACGCCGCGGATGTCTATCCGAACAAACCGATTCGCATCATCATCACGGTCGCACCCGGCGGCGGCGCCGACATCACGGCGCGGGCGGTCGGACAGAAACTCTCCGAGGCGTGGGGCCAGCAAGTCGTCGTCGACAACCGGCCCGGCGGCAACGGCATCGTCGGCATGGACATTGCCGCACACGCAAGCCCTGACGGTTACACCATTGTCGAAGGAACCATCGGGCCCGTGGCGGTCAACCCGAGCCTTTACAGCAAGCTGCCGTACGATCCGGTCAAGGATTTCGCGCCGATCGCGCGCGCCGTGACCGCGCTTAACATGCTCGTGGTATATCCGTCGCTGCCCGCGCATTCGGTCAAGGAACTGATCGCCTATGCCAAGGCCAATCCCGGCAAGCTGAACTACGGGTCGTCCGGGGTCGGCTTCGCCGATCACCTCGCGGGCGCGCTGTTCGAAACGCTCGCCGGCGTGAAAATGCAGCATGTGCCCTATAAAGGCGGCGCGCCGGCGATGGTCGACCTTCTCGGTGGCAATATTCAGCTGATATTCGCCACGGTTTCCACCTCCCTCACTCACGTTAAAGCGGGCAGGATCCGCGCGCTGGCGGT
>Ga0207676_10000835_pt1 | contig 23994 bp, 23 predicted proteins | sample KBSSwiS72_FD_184307 | JGI IMG/M metagenome (GOLD analysis project Ga0207676, IMG submission 184307) | Switchgrass rhizosphere microbial communities from Kellogg Biological Station, Michigan, USA - KBS Switchgrass S7-2 (SPAdes) (version 2) | ecosystem: Host-associated > Plants > Roots >...
CGCCGAGGCCTATGCCGATCAGAACGACCGGGACTACGACGCCCTCAAGGACGCGGCCGCGAGCGGCAGGATCGAAGTGAAGTCGGGGATCTGAGCAGAACGCGATCCACGATCACGCCCGAAACAACGACAACCCGCCCGCGAGTGCCCATCGGCGCACGCGGACCCGGCTGCGGACGCCGTCGGATAGACGGGCCGACGGGCAGGGATTAGCCTCCGTTCGCCGGACGGCGGGGGGCGCGTGGGGGCATCGGGAACGACAACGCAGAGCGATCGATCCTCTCACGACGAGGGCGGTGGCCGCCTGGCGAAACTCGATCCGCGAGCGCTCCGTCACGCCGACATCCGGATCTTCTCCTCCGCGAGCGACGCCCCGAACGCGCGACGCCCGACAGACGTCATCCTCCTGATCGTCGCGGTGGTGGGCGTCGTCACCCTGTCGCTCTTCGCCCCTGGGCCGACGGCCATCGACAAGACCGTCAGCGACCTGCTGACGGAGCTTCCTGGCCTCATAGGGTGGTTCTGGAACATCTGCTACGACCTGATGATCGCCTGGGCGATCGTCCTGCTCGTCTTCGCGCTCATCGCTCGCGGACGGAAACGGCTGTTCTTCACGGAGTTGATCACGGCAGGGCTGACATTGGGTCTCGCCCTCCTCGCGGGGAGGGTCGCCGGCACCGATTGGTCGACGAGCCTGAAGTCACTGTCAGCCTCCGACGCGCCACCCGTCTATCTCGCCGTCAGGCTGGCGGTGGCGACGGCCGTGGTCGTGATGGCGTCGCCCTATATGAGCCGACCGCTCCGGTTCATCGGACGCTGGATCGTGACGTTCGGAGCCCTGGCCGGCATCGCGCTCGGCGTCACGCTCCCGATCGGGATGGTGGCGGGGCTCCTGATCGGGTTGGGGTCAGCCGCGATCATGCATCTGATCCTCGGCTCGCCGGCGGGACGCCTCACGCTCGACCAGGTCGCCACGGCCCTCGAGGACCTGGGGGTGGAGGCCACCGATCTCCGGCACGCGCAGCTCGAACCGAGCGGCGTCGCGCTGGTCGTGGCGACCTCCCCGGCGGGTACGACCCTGCTCGCCAAGGTCTACGGGCGCGATGCGTGGGACGGCCAGTTCCTCGCCTCGATCTGGTCCTCGCTCTGGACCAGGGGCGAACGCCCCACCCTCGGGTTCGGCCGCTTACGCCAGGTCGAGCACGAGGCGTTCGTCACGCTGATGGCCGAGCGGGCGGGGATCCCGGTCCTACCGGTCGTTGCGGCGGGGATGGCCACCGCTCGCGACGCGCTGCTGGTGAGCGAGGTGACCGGACGCTCGCTCGATTCGGTCGACCCGACGGCCGTTGACGACGAACTCCTCCGCAACATCTGGCGAGCGATAACCCCGCTCCACGACTTGGGGATCGCCCACGGCCAGCTCGACGGGGAGCGGATCGTGGTCAGGCCGGACGGGGGCCCCGCCGTTGGAGATTTCGGAGGCGCCCGTGTGGCGGCGCCCGACGGGGCGATGATGGCCGACCTCGCGCAGGTCTTGGTCACGACGGCGCTCGTCGTCGGCCCCGACCGCGCGATCGCCGCCGCGGTCGACGTGATCGGGAACAACGCGTTCTCGGAGATCCTCCCGTTCCTGCAGCCCGCCGTCCTCGACCGGGATACCCGACGAGCGATCCGAGATGTGGAGTGGGACCTCGACGCCCTGATGGATCGCTCGACCGAGATCACCGGTGCCGAGGCGCCGGAGCTCGAGCAGATCCGGAGGGTCACCGGCAAGTCGATCGCGATCGTGGCGCTGATCGCGCTCCTGACCTACGGCCTCATCTCCACGCTCGCCGACGTCGGGCTCGAGACCCTCTGGGACGAGCTGAAGTCGGCCAACCTCGCGTGGATGCTCACCGCGCTGATCCTCGCCCCGATCTCACAGATCCCGCAGGCCTTCTCGACGCTCGGCGCGTCGCTCCGCGACATGCTGTTCGTCCCCGTCTTGATGCTCCAGTACGCGATCCAGTTCATCCAGCTCGCGGTGCCGAGCTCCGCCGCTCGCGTCGCGCTGGAGGTGCGGTTCTTCCAGCGCAACGGGATCGAGACCGGCGGTGCGCTGTCGATCGGTTTGATCGACAGCCTGAGCGGATTCGTCATCCAGATCCTCTTGATCCTCATCATCACGCTCTCGGGGCTCGCGAGCCTCGATCTCTCCACCAGCTCGAGCTCGTCGAGTGACTCCTCCTCCTCATCAGGGCCGAGCCTGCTGCTCCTCGCGGTGGCGCTGATCTTCCTCGGGGCGATCATCGCGCTGGCGATCCCCCGCTACCGGGCCCGTATCAAGGAGGCGATCCCGCGTTACCGAGCCGCCATCCGCTCGCAGATGGCCGAGGGGGCCAAGGCGCTCCAGGTGCTGCATTCCCCCTCGAAGGTCGCGATGCTGTTCCTGGGGAACCTGATCGCACAGCTGATGCTGGCGATGATCCTCGGGATCTGTCTGCGAGCGTTCGGACAGAGCACCTCGTTCGCGGGGCTGGTCCTGGTGAACACGATGGTCTCCCTGTTCGCCGGCTTCATGCCCGTGCCGGGCGGGATGGGCGTGTCCGAGGCCGCCCTTACCGCCGGACTGGTGGCGCTCGGCATCCCCAACACGGTGGCCATGTCCACGGCGATCGCCTACCGGTTGGTGACGTTCTACCTACCACCTCTCTGGGGTTCGCTCGCGACACGCTGGCTGAAGCAGCATCAGTACCTGTGATCCGCGGGTCGCACGCGTCCTCGGGTCGAGTTACCGCGTGCGGTTCAGGAACCGGCCTTCACGCCGGCCGTGTCGGTCGCGTGATACTCGGCGAGCAGCCGCTCCTCGTCGTCCTTCCTCGGGAACATGAAGAAGACGAGCGCCGCGCCGAGCAGCACCGCGACGATCCCAGCGCTGTACGCCCACTGGTCGCCCGAGAGGAACGATGCCTTCGCGGCCGCGGTTATCTGATCCGCGTACTTCGGGTACTGCTGCGCGACTGCCTCGGCGCCCGCGAACGACTTGGTCAGCTGGGCCTCGACGCTGTCGGAGACCTTCTGCGAGTTCGGTGAGGCCGCGATCGCGGCGGTGAAGGACGCGGCGTAGCCGGCCGCCAGGAGCGCCCCGAAGATCGACTGCATGATCGCACCGCCCAGATCGCGTTGGAGATCGGCCGTCCCCGAGGCCATCCCTGCCCGTTCGACAGGGACGGAACCGGTGAGCGAGTGCGAGGCGGGGGTGCCGGCGAAGCCGACACCGATGCCGATGAACGCGTAGCCGAGCCCGACCGCCCAATAGGAGCTGCCCTCGGTCCAGAGCAGGAGCATCGTGAGGAACCCCAGCAAGCAGAACACGTACCCGGTGAGCAGCGTGAACCTCGCCCCTTTCGCCTCGACCACCTTGGCCGAGCGCGGAGCGACGAGCACCATCAGGAACGCCGCGGGCAAGATCGCGAGTCCGGCGTCCAGGGTCGAGTAGGCCAGGACGTCCTGGAGGAATTGCTGGCCGACGAACATCGCGCCCATCAAGGAGCCGAACACGATGATCCCGGCGCAGGCGGCCACCCAGAACACCCGCCGTCCCGCGATACGGAGGTCGTACAGCGGGTTGGCCGCCCGCCTCTGTCGGATCACGAAGGCGATCCCCGCTGCGATCGCGATGATCGCGAGACCGGCCACCAGGGCTCCCTCGTTCGGCACGGCCGCGAAGTTGATACCGAGGATCAGCGCCCCCACGAGCAGCATGGAGAGGATGCCGCCGAGGTTGTCGACGGGGTCGGTCGCCTCGTTGACGTGAGCCGGGACCAAGCGCACGGCTAACGCCAGTGCGACGATCGCGAGCGGCAACGTGATCAGGAAGACCGAGCCCCACCAGAACTCCTCGAGCAGCAGCCCCGAGAGCAGCGGCCCGATCGCCGCGATGGCTCCACCGATGCCCGACCAGAGCGCGATCGACTTGGTCCGGCCGGGACCGGACCACAGCGCCGTGATCAGGGCCAAGGTGGTGGGGAAAGCCATGCCGGCGGCGAGCCCGCCGCCGACGCGAGCGACGAACAGGACGCCGTCGTTCGGAGCGTAGGCGGCGAGCAGGCTGAACGGGATCGCGAGCGCGGTCCCGAGGACGAGCATCAACTTGCGTCCGTACCGGTCGCCGAGCGCGCCGAGCCACAGGACGGAGGCCGCGAGACCGAGCGAGTAGCCGACGGCGATCAGGTTCAGGGTGGTCTGGGAGGAATCGAACGCGGCGCCGATCGATGGCAGGGCCACGTTGGCGACCGCGAGGTTGAGGTTGGCGACGGCCGCGACCAGGATCAGCGTGGCGAGGATGATGCCTTGCCGCTCGGGCGCTGAGCCGGTCGTCACCGCCGGTCCGGACGTTCCCGATGTGGGGTCGCTCAGGTCCAGATCACTCCCCTCGGCGCCTCAACCGCCCTGCTCGGCCATCTTGGCTTGGGCTTCCGCCAGCGCGCCTTTGAGCGCCTGCACGTGACGTCCCTCGGCCTCGCCGACGACCTTCTCGATCGCCCTGGTGACGGCCGGCTCGACGGTGCCGGCGTCCTCATGCTTGAAGGCCACGATCAACCCCGCGCCCCCGATCGGGATGGTTTCTCCGGCGACCTCCTCGATCTTGCTCCCCGTCTTGCGATGCAACGCCTTGCCGCCGACGGCGCCGAGGGCAGCCCCGATCGCGGTCGCCGCGAGCAGCGGGGGGGCGAACAAGCCGACCACGAACCCGACACCCCCGAGCCCGACCGCTCCCTCCTCGACCATGTGGTCGGACTGCTCGATCGAGAGCTCGCCTGCCATATCCTTCGAGACCACGACGGCCCCCCACAGTCGCGCGCCGCACGCAAGGACCGCTTCGTAGTCCTCCTTGGCCGCGTCCGCGGACAGGTAGCCGCCGATCAGCACATCGGTCGTCTCTGTCATCCCAGCTCCTCCCGAACCCGAACCACACTCATCCGGATAGGCTGTGTGCCGCGAGCCCGCGATGCATCTCCGCGTGCAGGTCCTGCTCGTCCTGGTCCGCGAGGTGCGGCTTGATGTCGAAGACCACCTTCTTCACCGTGCCCGTGAAGGCGAACGGCTTCCGGTCCTCGTAGGCGAGGTCCACAACACCGCCGTTGTCCCGCCCGATGTCCATGCCGGCGTAGGCCGAGAACCGGATCGGCACGGTGTGGTCCATCCGCCCCTTTCCGACCGGGCGGTCGTCGATGAACAGGGTCACCTCACCGCCGGTCGCCGGCTTCGCCTCGTCCGCCGCGAACTCCATCCGCACCGTGAGCTCGCCGGTCGGCAGGTCCTCCTCGGCGACCTGCTTGAACACGAACACGCCCATCATCGAGTACGTGTGGGTGAGCCTGCCGTCCTTCACGTAGAGCGTGAACCCGCCGAGGTGGTCCGACTCGGCGACGATGACACCCTCGGCGCCCCCTTCGGGCACGACCAGGTCCGCCGAGATCGCATAGGAGTGGTTGTAGATCCGCGGGATCATTCCCGACAGCACGTTCTGGACGTCGCCGCGGAACTCGAACGTCGTCCTCTGATCGCTCGGTGGAAGGATGCCGAAGAACGTCGACAGGGTCGCCAGCAAGGGCAATACCTTGTACTTCTCGGCCTCCTCCCAGAACAGGTCTTTCAGCTCCTGCACCTTGTCCGGATGTTCTGCGGCCAGATCGTGGGCTTGTGTGAAGTCGTCCGGCAGGTAGTACAGCTCGGCTGGACCCGCGTCCGGATCCCAGACACCGGGCGCGTAGGGTTTGAGGGCGTCCGGCGTGACGACCCACGGGATACGTTCGGTCTTCATCGCGAGCCACCAGCCGTCCTTGTACATACCCCGGTTGCCCATCGTCTCGAAGTACTGCTGCGTTCTGAACTCCTGCGCGTCCGCGTCGCCGAACGTGGCGGCGAAGCTGGTCCCGTGCATCGGCTCCTGCTCGATCCCGTCGACCGTCGTCGGCTGGGGGATGCCTGCGAGGTGCAAGATCGTCGGCGCGACATCGATCACATGGCCGAACTGCGAGCGCTGCCCTCCGGCGTCGGTGATGCCCGTTGGCCAGCGCATAACCATCGGGTTCCGGGTGCCGCCGAGGTGCGAACCCACCTGCTTGCCCCACTTGAACGGCGCGTTACCGGCCCATGCCCAGGCCGCGCCGTAGTGCGGGTCCATGATCTGGGCGCCCCACTCGTCGAGGCCACCGAACCGTTCGGCCAGCTGCAGCTGCATCTCGTCGGTGAGCGGGATGCCGTTCTGCATCGTCATCTCGTTGAACGAGCCGGTGACGGTCCCCTCCATGCTGGCTCCGTTGTCGCCCCAGATCCAGATGACCACGGTGTCCTCGAGCTCGCCGAGGTCGTCGATCGCGTCGATCACGCGACCCACGTTGAAGTCGGCATTCTCCGAGAAGCCCGCGTACACCTCCATCTGGCGCGCGTAGAACGCCTTGAGCTTGTCTGGCACGTCGTCCCACGCGGGGATCACGGCATCTCGCGGCGTCAGCTCCGCGTTCGCGGGGATGACGCCCAGCTCCTTCTGGCGCGCGAACGTCTCCTCTCGGAGCTTGTCCCACCCCTGATCGAACTTCCCCCTGTACCGATCGGCCCAGCTTCGCGCGACGTGGTGCGGCGCGTGGCTGCATCCGGTCGAGAAGTAGATGAAGAACGGCTTCTCGGCGTCCTGCCCCCTCACCCCGTGGAGCCACTCGATCGCCCGATCCGCCATCGCGTCGGGGAAGTAGTAGGGGTTCTCCTCGTCGTAGAACCTCTCTGGCGTGCCGATCACCTTCTGGTTCTCGATCAGACAGGGGTCCCACTGCCCCGAGTCACCGGCCAGGAAACCATAGAAGTAGTCGAAGCCCCAGCCGTTCGGCCACCGGTCGAACGGTCCGGCCGGGCCCTGTTGCCCGTCGGGCGTCAGGTGCCATTTGCCGTAGGCGGATGTGCTGTAGCCGTTGTCGCGCAGGATGCGGGGCAGCGGCGCGCAATCCCTGGGCAGCGCCGCCGAGTAGCCGGGGAACCCGCCCGCGAACTCACCGATCGAGCCGAAGCCGACGGCGTGGTTGTTGCGACCGGTCAACAACGCAGCTCGGGTCGGCGAGCATAAGGCGGTCACGTGGAAGCGGTTGTATTTCAGACCCTGCTCGGCCATCCGGGTGTAGTTCGGTGTCTGGATGGGACCACCGAACGTGCTCGGGTTCCCGAAGCCGGCATCGTCGATCAGGACGAGCAGGACGTTGGGCGCACCGGAGGGCGGCGTCGGGTGTCCGATCAGGTTCCAATCGGGTTGTGAGCCCTCGAGGGTTCTGTTCGTCACACCTTGGAACGACTCGCGGCGGATCGGGAGTCTCGTGCGGTCCGGCTCGGTCATCGGTACCTCCTAGCACGTTGGGTGATCTTCGATCTGCACCGAGCCCTGATCCAGGCTCCGTGGACCTGCACGCCACGATACCGGCGGCGGTCGCTGCGGGCCGTCGCGGCGATCCCCCCGCCGCAGGGATCTTTCCGGAGTTCACCCCTCGAGGAACGCCATCAGTCCACTCCGCCCAGGTGATGCCACCATCCCGTGGGGTCGGACTCATCACCCGGAAGGGATGAACTCGGTCAACGAACGTCACCGCCCCGGACCTGCCGCCGTCGAGGGACTCCCGGACCTGCTCGGATGGGTTCTGGGAGGTCGCCTGGAACCGCCGCGACGGTTCATGAGATAGTGCTGGCTTCTCATCAGCGATCTTCGGTGCCCAGAAGCGACACGGAAAGGAGACCACATGTCCATCGGTCCCGTCGAGTACATGATCGTCGCGTTCCCCGGGAACCAGTTCAAAGGTGAGATCGTCCCGGCCCTGAAGGAGCTCGTCGATGCCGGCACGATCCGGATCATCGATCTCGCGTTCGTCGTGAAGAACGCCGATGGCACCGTGGGGACGGCCGAACTCGCCGACCTCGAGTCAGACGTGTTCAAGGCCTTCGACGCGCTGTCGCCCGAGACGATGGGCCTGCTCAATCAGGACGATCTGGCGGCTGCCGGAGAGGAGCTCGACCCGAACTCGTCCGCCGCACTGCTCGTGTGGGAGGACGTCTGGGCCACCAAGCTGCGAGACGCGATCGTGAACGCCAACGGGGAGCTCCTCGATCTCGAGCGGGTTCCATACGAGGTCGTCCAGGCCGCCATGGATTTCGCGGAAGCCAACAAGTAGCCCCAAGGATCGAAGGGAGATACCACCATGATGCGAAGAGGACCAGGGCTCGTGGGGATGGCCGCACGGACGGCGGTGGTCGCAGGCACGGCGACGGCCGTGTCGGGACGGGTAGCCCGGCGCCAGGCGAACAAGTATGCGGATCAGGACGCCCAGTACGTGCAGCAGCAGACGGCTGCCGCGACGCAGGGCGCCTACGCCGCCCCCGCGCCGGCCGAGGGGGACGCAACCACGCAGATCCAGCAGCTCGCACAGCTGCACGCGTCGGGTGCGCTGACCGACGAGGAGTTCGCCGCCGCGAAGGCCAAGGTCCTGGGGATCTGAGGCGGAGAGCTAGACGGCCACCGGCGCCTCGGCGCCGTGGCAGTGCTTCCACTTGCGGCCCGAGCCGCACGTGCAGGGGTCGTTGCGGCCGCGCCTCGCATCCTCGGCCGCATACTCATGCACGAGCTCCGAGGGCGCGCGGCCGGCCCGGAGCAGTTGCGACATCCTCCGCATCGGGCCGTCGACGTGGTGGAAGAAGGCCTTGAAGCTCGGGCATTGATAGTTGAGGCCCGGCTCGCCGTACGGATCGTCCGTGAACCGGTCCTTGGGACAGCCGCCGTGGCACGCGAAGCGCACATCACATTCACGGCAGAACAGCGGCAAGGTATCGCGCTTGTCGAGCCCGAACTTCCGCTGCTGCGGTGACGCGATCAGTTCGATCATGTGCGTGTCCTTGATGTTGCCGAGCTTGAACGCCGGTTCCACGAAGTGGTCGCAGGAGTACAGGTCGCCCGTGTGCTCGATCGCCAGCGCCACCCCGCACGTCTCCGAGTGCACGCAGAGGCTGGGCGGTTCACCGTGCCAGTTGGCGAGCGCCACGTCGAACATCTGCACGTACACCTCGCCGATGTCGCGCCGCACCCAGTCCTCGAACACGTCGATGAGGAACCGCCCGTAGCCGTCCGGCGAGATCGAGCGGTCGGTGAGCAGGTCCCCCTCCTGCGTGTAGAGGGGTCGCCCTCGCACACCCTCGCCCCATCCCTCGTTGGCGACCGGCAAAGTGTCCGGCGTGGCCCGTTCGATGATCGGGATGAACTGCATGAACCGGGCCCCGCACTCGTCCCGCAGGAACCGGTAGATCTCGCGCCCCCGCGTCTGGTTCGCGGCGTGGATCGTCGTCAGGGCGTTCCATTCCACGCTGCGTCCTCGGAGGTGGGCGAGGCCAGCCATCACCCGGTCGAAGCTCCCCTTCCCGCCCTTGTCGACGCGATAGGTGTCGTGGATCTCCCTCGGTCCGTCGATCGAGACGCCGACGAGGAAGCCACGGTCCTTGAAGAATCCCGCCCACTCGTCGTCGATCAGGGTCGCGTTCGTCTGGATCGTGTAGACGATCCGCTGGTGTGGCATGCGATACGACTCGGCCAGCTCGACCGACCGACGGAAGAAGTCGAGCCCCATCATCGTCGGCTCCCCACCCTGCCATGCGACCGTGACCTCGGGCGCTCGTGCGTGCGCCTCGATCAGCTGGCGCAGATAGGTCTCGAGCAGGTCGTCAGCCATCCGGAAGCGGCTGCCCGGATACAACATCTCCTTGGAGAGGAAGAAGCAGTACTCGCAGTCCAGGTTGCAGATCGCCCCGGTGGGCTTCGCGAGCAGGTGGAACGCTGGAGGGGCATCGGGATTGGTCAACAGGGAAGTGTCGGTGACCATCGGGTTCCCATGCTACTCAGCGCGCCGATCTGTGGAACGCAGGAGGCCCGCCGCAGCGGGCCTCCTGTTCTCGTACCTCTCGCGACGTGGGTCAGGCGGTGACGTCGCGACCGTGCGCCGTGAGCGCCCAGATCACCGCGATATCGATCGCGATGATCGCGATCGCCGACACGGGTGCGAACGGGAGCCAGGCGAACGCCGCGGCCGCACTGACGAGCGCGATGATGACGCCGACCGTCCGCCCCCACACGGCCCCGCGGAAGATCGCGAAGCCGGCGAAGAAGACGATGATCCCCCCGATCAGGTGGATCCATCCCCACGCGTCGCTCGAGAGCTTGAACACGTAGTTCTCGGTCGTGACGTAGGCGTCCGGGTCCACCACCTGGGCCAAGCCCGAGATCGCGTGGAAGATGCCCACCAGGATCAGCATCATCCCGGCGAACGTGGCCCATCCCGCGGCCCAATAACTCGGTTGCTTCTCGGACTGCATGTTCCTCCCCCCTGGTCACCGACGGTCGGCCGATGACATCAAACGGACCTTTGGCGAAAGTGTCATCGCACCGAAACCCCGAGTCAAAGACCTTCGTGAAACGACTCAGATCCCCAGGATCTGCTTCTTCTTAGCCTGGAACTCCTCCTCCGTGAGGAGCCCCTGGTCCTTCATCGTGGCGAGCTGCTGGATCTGGGCCATGTCGTCCGGCGGCGCCGCGGCGGCAGCCGGTGCCGGCGGCGCGGCCTGCTGGGGCGCTTGCTGATCGGCCATCCGCCTCGACGTGCGTCGAGAGGTGCGCCTCGCGACCCTGCGTGCTGGCATCATGTGCGTCCCTCCTTCGGTCGGGTCCTCCTATCGCCTCGCGTCGGCGGCGGCGAGCGCCTCCGCCTCCTCGCGGGCGATGAGCCCGACCTCGACGAGGTCGAGCGGACTGATGAAGCTGCCGGCGATCGGGAAGCCGCCGGCGCGAACCATCGCGTCACGGAGCGGGATCGCCCAGCGGTGCTCGAGCAGGATCAGCGCGGCGGCGGCGTCGTTCGGGAGCTCCTCGAGGACGTCCCACGCCTCCTCCTCGTCGAACACGTCGACGCCGCCGGACGCCGCCTCAGCGCCCGCGGTCGCACCGACCTCCATGCCCTCCTCGCCGCCCTCACCGAGGCCGATGAGCGCGCCGACCATGGCGCCGAACTCCTCCGCCTCGTCCTTCGTGAGCTGGCTGCCCTTCGCGATCGTGACGTCGCCCTCCGCGTCCTTGTAGACCACGAGCGCGTCGATCACGCGCACGGTGTCGCTCTCGCGCAGCCGCTCGAACTCCTCGATCATCTCGCCCTGGAAATCGGGCTTGTCGAACCCGAGAGCGATCAGCTGAACCGGTCCGATCGTCATGTCCCATCCCCTTCCTTCGTCACGACGTCTTCTTGGCCGCGTTCGTGAAGAACTCGAGCGCGGTCTTGGTCTTCGTCTGCTGCTCCGCTTCTAGGTCTACACCCTTGCTGAGCAGGAACGCCCTCGCCTCCGCGGAGACCTGGAATGCCTCGTCGGGTCGAGCCTTGGTCGATAGCTCGACGATCTGCGACCCATCGGGATACATCCACAGCTCGCCGACCAGCTTGCGGCCGAAGCCCTCGGGCACGACCTTCACCTTGACGATCGGGATCGGGCCCAGGGTCGAGAGCGAATCGAGCTCGATCCCATCGGGCGCGTGCGCCTCGTAGAACGCGCGCTGTTGCTTCGAGAAGAGCTTGCTGATCGGCAGATCACCGTTGGCGGCATTGCTGATGGCCGCGTTGTCCGCCGCGCCCTTGAACGAGGCGGAGCACACGAATCCCCCCGGCATCGCGTCGACCTCGACATTGAAGGTCTTCATGACGCGCAGGTCCTCGGGCAGGTGGTCCGGGACGACCGGGCGAAGCTTGACGACCGTGTCGCCCTCCTCGTTCTGTCGGCGACGCGCTCGGACGACCACCCCCGCCGCGTTCAGGGCCAGCTCGGGCGTATCGAAGAAGAACACCTGGCGCATCTGCGAGTCGAGCGGGTCGATGCCGAGCGCCCGCGCGGCGTCGGCCCGAACGCTCTCGTGGATCGTGAGCTTGAGCTCGACGCTGTCCGCGCCCTTGATGAGATCCATCATCTGCTGCAGGTCTTCGTCCGACAGCGTCGTGGTTGGTCCAGCCATCTTCGTCTCCTCGATGCGCGCGTGCGTGTCTCGACGAAGGCAACACTGGCACCGCCTCGACGAGCCGTCGTCCTCCGATGCGGATGATTCGCGAGGCATTCACGTCGGCGCCATCTCGTGCGTCCACGATGGGAGCCCTGGCTGTCCGGGCGGACGAGACGTTGCATTTCCGAAGAACACCGCACGACGGAAGCGGCTACCCTAGGTCGCCATGGGGGTGGGGACGACCCGACGGACCACGCGGAAGGGCGCACAGGGCCGAGCCGTGTCCAGACCGGGATTCGAGGTGACGGAGGCCAAGCTCTTCCGACCCCCGATCCGCCCGGGGATCGTGCGGCGCAACGTGCTCGTCGATCGCCTCCGCGCAGCCACCGCCCCGGTCGTCGCCATCACCGCCCCGGCCGGCTACGGCAAGACCACCCTGCTCGCCGAGTGGGCCGAACGCGACCGGCGCCCGTTCGCGTGGGTCTCGATCGACGAGGCGGACGCTGACCCCGTTGTCTTCCTGGGACATGTCGCGGTCGCGCTCCATCGGGTCGAGGGCATCGATCCGGGCGTGTTCGAGACCATCGCATCACCGACCGGTATCAGGCCGCAGAGGGTGCTCTCGCGTCTCGGCTCGGCGCTCTCCACGCGCACGAGGCCGTTCGTCCTGGTGCTGGACGACGTCGACCGCCTCTCGGAGCCGATGGTGACGGATTCGATCACGGCGCTCGCGGGCTACGTTCCGGCGGGTTCGTTGCTCGCCCTGTCCGGCCGCACCGTCCCGAACAACGGACTCGCCCGGCTCCGCGCAGACGGTCGGTTGTTCGAGGTCGGCGTCGACGACCTTGCCTTGGGGCCTCCGCAGGCGCACCGGCTCCTTCGGGGTGCCGGGGTCAAGGCCACCAAGGACGAGGCGACCGAGCTCGCCGACGCCACCGAGGGATGGCCGGTCGGCCTGTACCTCGCCGCGTTGTCCCTCCAGGAGCAACGGCGGTCCACCCTGCCCCCGATCCGGTTCACCGGCGACGATCGCTTCGTCGTCGACTACGTCCGCTCCGAAGTCCTCGGGCCCCTCTCCCGGGACCGGCAGCGCTTCCTGATCCGGACCTCGATCCTCGATCGTCTCAACGGGGCGGTGTGCGACGCAGTCATGGAGCGGTCCGGCTCAGCGCGCACCCTCGAGTCGATCGAGCGCCAGAACCTCCTCCTGGTCCCGCTCGATCGTCAGCGCGAGTGGTACCGCTACCACAATCTGTTCCGCGACGTGCTCCGGGCGGAGCTCGCACGGCGCGAACCAGACTCGATCCCGGAGCTGCATCGGCGGGCGGCGGACCGGTTCGAGGAAGCCGGGATGCTGGAGGACGCGTTCATGCACGCGCACGCGAGCGGCGACACGAGACGGGCCGCCGAGCTGCTCCAACGCATGGGTCTCGCGTACTACCGGAACGGGAGGAGCGCCACCCTCCTTCGTTGGCTCGACCTGCTCGGAGAGGACGTGGTCGCCGGCAACGGGGGGCTCGCGCTCATGGCGGCGTGGATCGCGGCTCTGAGCGGGGATCCGGTGGCGGCCGATAGCTGGGCTTCTGCTGCGGACCAGGTCCCGCTCACCGGCCCGTCGTTCCTCGGCTCGCCGTCGCTCAGATCGGTGGCTGCGATGGTGCACGCCACGATGTCGAGGGGAGGAGCCGTGGCGATGTACGACGCCGCGCAGCTCGCGGTCCGGGAGGAGCCCGGGAGCAGTCCCTTCCGGGCCTCTGCCGTTGCGTACCTCGGGCTCGCGACGTTGATCCGGGGAGACGACGAGACGGCCGACGCCCTGTTCGCCGAGGCTTCGGAGGTGGGCGAGCGGATGGGCGGGATGAACGCCGCCTCGCTCGCGTTCGCCGAACGGTCGTTGATCGCGACCTCGCGCGGCGATCGCGATGCCGCAGACGAGTACGCACGGCTCGCTCGAGCCCTGGTGGACGACGCTCACCTCGACGAACACATCACCACCGGACCCGTGTACGCGGCCTCGGCTCGCGCCGCCCTCCGAGCGGGAGATCAGGAACAGGCTCGCGTCGAGTTGGCGGCCGCGCAACGGCTCCGCCCCATCCTCACGTGGGGGTTCCCCACGATCTCGGTCCAGACCCGGCTCGAGCTCGCGCGTGTCCACGTCGGGCTCTCCGACGTCCCCGGCGCCCGCACCCTCCTGGCCGAGGTCGACGAGATCCTCACGCACCGGCCGGACCTCGGAACGCTGACCACGCAGGCCGTCGAGCTCCGCACGCACGTCGGGTCGGTGCGCACCGGGCGCTCGCCGGGTCCGACGACCCTCACGGCCGCGGAGCTCCGCCTTCTCACGTTCCTGCCCACGCACCTGTCGTTCCGAGAGATCGGCGCTCGCCTGTTCGTCTCGCCCAACACGGTCAAGACCCAGGCGATCTCGATCTACCGCAAGCTCGGCGTGTCCGCGCGTTCGGATGCGGTCCAAGCCGCCCGCAACCTCCGGCTGCTCGAGCCCTAGCTCGGGCGGGCGCAGCCCGGCTTTCATCCCGTCGGGACGATGCTCAGGGGTGCGGTGCGAGGGTGGAATGAGGGGCCGAGCTCCGAAGGGACGGCGGCCGATGGCCAAGCACGAGGACGCGCTCCGATGCATGGCGCTCGGCGACGAGCGATACGTCAAGGACGTCCTGGCGATGTCGCCCTCCAACATCGACGCGTCGGGTCTCGACCCGAAGACACACGCGTTGGTGCGGCTCGGGGCGCTGATCGCGCTCGACGCGTCCCAGTCGTCGTTCCAGTGGAACGCCTCGACGGCGCTCGCGTCGGGCGCGACGGTCGACGAGATCGTCGGCGTGCTGATCGCCGTCGCGCAGACGGTGGGACTGGCGCGGGTCGCGTCCGCCGCGCCGGCGGTCGCGCTGGCGCTGGGGTACGACATCGATGCGGCGCTTGAGGCCCACGACGAAGGACGGTCCCTCGACGCGGGGCATCGGTAAACGAGTACCACGACGAAAGGAGACACGATGCTCGCGGACTACGACTTCGGGTCGTTCTTGTGGACGATGTTCGTCTTCTTCTTCTGGTTCATGTTGATCTGGATGTTCATCATGGTCTTCGCGGACATCTTCCGTCGCAAGGATCTCTCCGGTGGTGCCAAGGCCGGCTGGGTCCTGCTGATCTTCATCCTGCCCTTCTTCGGGATCCTGATCTACCTGATCGCCCGGCCGAGCATCGTCGATGCCCGCGAGATGACCGGGTCCACGGGTCAGATGCAGGGTGCTGCCGGGGCCGGGAGCCCCGAGCACTTCGCGTAACCCCTGACAGGAGACGCGTCAGCTCACGGAGGCGCGTTCGAGCACCGGGAGGATCCGCTCGAGGCCCCAATCGAGCTCGTCCTGGCTGATCACGAGCGGCGGCGCGAGACGCAGCGTGCTCTCGTGCGTGTCCTTCGCCAGGACGCCCTCCTCGAGCAGCCGCTCGGCAGAACGTCGCGCCGGGCGCGCGGCCTCGACGAGCTGGATCCCCGCCCACAGGCCACGCCCGCGGACCTCCTCGACGGTGTCGAGGTTCGGTGCCCGCAGCGCCGAATGCAGGTACCCGCCCAGCCGCGTCGACGCCTCCTGGAACTCGCCGGTCCGCAGCATCGCGACCACGCGGCGCCCGATCGCGCACGCGACGGGGTTGCCGCCGAACGTGCTGCCGTGCTCCCCCGGCTTGTAGACCCCGAGGATCTCCTCGTCGGCGACGACCGCCGACAGCGGCACGATCCCGCCGGCGAGCGCCTTCCCGAGGATGAACACGTCCGGTCGAACGCCGTCGTGCTCGCATGCGAACGTCGTCCCGGTGCGCCCGAGCCCGGTCTGGATCTCGTCGGCCACGAGCAGCACGTTCCGCTCGGTGCAGAGCTCCCGGGCGCGGCGCAGGTAGCCCTCGGGCGGGACCACGACGCCGGCCTCACCCTGGATCGGCTCGACCAGGAACGCCACGGTGTCCTCGTCGATCGCGGCCTCGAGCGCGGCCGCGTCGCCGTAGGGGACCACCTCGAACCCGGGGGTGAGCGGCCCGAAGTTCCGTCTGGAGGCCTCGTCGGTCGAGAAGCTGACGATCGTGATCGTCCGGCCGTGGAAGTTCCCGCCGGCGACGATCACCTTCGCGCGGTCGGGAGCCACACCCTTGACCTCGTACCCCCACTTGCGCGCGGTCTTGATCGCGGTCTCGACTGCCTCCGCGCCCGAGTTCATCAGGAGCGCCATGTCCATGCCGCAGAGCTCGGTCAGATCCCGCAGGAACGGACCCATCTGGTCGTTGTGGAACGCGCGACTCGTGAGCGTGACCCTGTCGAGCTGCTCCTTGGCCGCCGCGATCAGCTCGGGATGGCGGTGCCCGAAGTTCAGCGCCGAGTACGCCGACAACATGTCGAGGTACCGCTTGCCTTCGACGTCGGTGACCCAGCAGCCCTCGGCCTCCGCGACCACGACGGGTAGCGGATGGTAGTTGTGCGCGGTCGTCCGCTCGACGAGCTCGATGTGTTCTTGCGATGTCGTGGGCTGCGTGGTGCCCAGCCGCTCCGCCTGGGTCGTCATCGTGCCTCCTGGGTCGTGGGGGGTGGCGCGAAGGCCAGTCTACGGACCGATCGTGGCCGCGGCCTCGAGCAGGTCGTCGAGGATCTCGCCCATCGAACCCACCGCGAGCGAGAGGTGCCCGTGCTCCGGGCGAAGCCGCGTCCGGGCCGTCGGGACGTGCGCCACCAGCCACTCGCCGTGCGCGAACGGCACCATCAGGTCCTGGCGTCCCTGCCACACCGACACCGGGACCCGGATCGACGCGAGCTCGAACCCCCACGGCCGGACGAACGCGAGGTCGTCGTCGTACCAGCCCCACACGCCGTTCGCGAACGCTCGATGGAACGATGCCGCCAGCAGCTCGCCGAGCGCGCCGGTGACCTCCGCCTCGTCGACCTCCGACAGCAGCGTGCGGAGCTCCGACACGATCTCGTCCGGCTCGACGACGGCGAGCGCCTCGACCTGGGGCTGCATCCACCGGAGCAGCTCGTCGGGGTCGCGCGCCGCGAGCGGGTACTCGATCTGGTTGTCCTCCCCCATCCCGTCGGTCCACATGAGACCTTCCGCGTCGTACGGCGCGACGCCCGCGATCGTGGCCGCCGCGCGGACGCGTTCGGGGAGCAGCGCCGCGCACGCGAGCGCGTGCGGTCCTCCGCCCGACCACCCGATCGTGACGAAGCGTTTCGCGCCGAGGTGATCGGCCAGCGCGGCCGCGTCGACAGCCGCGCTCGCGACGCTCCGGCCCTCGAGCCGGCTCGAGTCCCCGAACCCCGCCCGCGACAGCGTCACCAGCCGGATCCCGCGCTCGGCGGCCGCGCGGTCGAACGACTCGAACGCCACCGCCGCACCGGGGCTGCCGTGATGGAAGATCAGCAACGTCCCGTCCGGGTCGCCCTCGTCGACGGCCTCGAGCGTTCGGCCGTCGGGTAGCGCGAGGGTGAGGACGCGGCTCACGTGCCCTCGAGCGCTAGGACGTGACCGCCCGCGCGAAGGCCTCGACGTTGTCGACGTAGCGTTGCGCGTCCTCGTCCGAGTGCCGGACCGAAAGCGTCCACGTCTCCTGCTTGGCCCACGGCGACTTGAACACGCCGCCGTTCTGCTGGAACAGCCACGCGAGGTAGGTTATGCGCTCGTCGATGCCGATCGAATCGCGATACTCGCGCACAGGCCGGGCCGAATAGATCACGGACCCCTTGGCCCCCAGGCCTGTGATGTACGCCGGCAGCCGGTACCGCTCGATCACGGACGAGAGCCGCTCCTGCAGGTAGCCGTCGAGGTGGTTCAGCGTGCGGTACGCGTCCGCCGTCAGCACCTCGGTGAGGGTCGCGTGCATCGCCGCCATCGTGAGCGGGTTGCCGTTGAACGTCCCTGCCATGTCGTACTCGCCGTCGACCACGAGCGCGAACAGCTCTTCGGTCGCGCCGACCGCGCCGCAGGGGGTGCCCCCGCCGATCGCCTTGGCGAGGCAGACCACGTCGGGCACGACCCCGAATGCCTCGACCGCGCCGCCGGCGGCGAGCGTCACGCCGGTCTTCACCTCGTCGAACGCGAGGTACGCGCCGAACTCGTGGCACAGGTCCGCGAGACCCTGCAGGTACCCGGGCTCGGGCAGGATGACCCCGCAGTTCATCATCGCGGGTTCGACGATCATGCCCGCCACCTGGCCAGGGTGCTCCTCGAACGCCTGCCGAGCGGCGGCTAGGTCGTTGAACGGCACGACGACCACGAGCTCGGCGAACGCCTGCGGGATCCCCGGCGCCTGCGGCAACGTCACTGGATGGTCGCGCGGCCCCATCAGCTCGGGATCGGGGATCACGCTGAACATCAGCGAGTCGTGGTGGCCGTGGTAGGTGCCCTCGATCTTGATGAGCAGGTCGCGCCCGGTCTTCGCGCGCATCAGCCGGGCGGCCTCGAGCGTCGCCTCGGTCCCCGAGTTGCAGAACCTCCACAACGGGAGCGAGAAACGTTCGGAAAGGTTCGCGCCGATCGCGTCGAGCTGCTTGGTCGGCTGCGCGAAGTGCGTCCCGTTCCGCACCTGGCGTTGGACCGCCTCGACGACCGCCGGATGCGCATGACCGACCACCATCGCCCCGTAACCGAGGTGGTAGTCGACGTACTCGTTGCCGTCGATGTCCCAGATGCGGCTGCCGTCGCCGCGCTCGATGAAGATCGCGTGCGGTGGGGAGGCCTGCCAGGAAGAGGCGACGCCGCCGGCCACGTGCCGACGCGCGATCTCACGGTAGGCGATGGAGGCGCGGTGCTTCGGTTCGAGCTCGGCCTCCTGCTCCTGGATCAGACGGTCGACCCGGTCTAGGTCGATCTCGACCGACTCGCGAACCGCCATGGCCTCGTTCCTCCTGCGTAGGGGGCGTTTGAACGGCCGTTCAATCATGGCAGAGGGCAGCGGGCTCGGCAAGGGCCCCGTCGACCCGCGGGTACAATCGCGCTCGAACGCGGTGGCCGTAGCTCAAGTGGTTAGAGCACCAGGTTGTGGTCCTGGGGGTTGGGGGTTCGAGTCCCCTCGGTCACCCGAAACCCCGAAGGTCCGGTTGCTAGACTGCGCCGGGCCTCTAGCTCAATCTGGCAGAGCAACGGACTCTTAATCCGCAGGTTCGGGGTTCGAATCCCCGGGGGCCCACACGTACCTCCGAACACCCCAATGGATCAGGGAACGTGTCCGGGGTTCGTTCCGAGCAGGAGCGCGGTGGTGATCAGCCCGCAGAGCACGATGACCCCCGCGATCATCACTGCGATTCCCGGAGCCGGCAGGGGTTCGCCCCGGCGGATCGCGGCGTCCATCGCCCGCCACCGGCGCCGTGCGAAGGCAGCGGTCACGACACCAGCCATGATCAGCAGGACCCCAACCGTCTCCCACGCCCAAGGGAGCGTCTGCCCCGCCAGGAGCCGAGCGGCCGCGACGCCGGAGGCGACGAGTGCGAGCGCCGTCCGCAACCACGCGAGATACGTCCGTTCATTCGCGAGTTGGAACTGCGGTTCAGGATTGCGCCGTTCGCTCATGTCCGCACCCCCGCTTTCGAGATGCCGAGAGCCTAGCTTTGGAGAGGAAGGTGTTCCTCGGCCCAGCGGCTGATCTGCGCGAGCGCCGGCAGCAAGGCCCGGCCGGCGTCGGTAAGCGCGTAGGTCACCGAGAGAGGCGGCCCCTCCCCGACCGTGCGGGTGACGAGCCCCGCATCGGTCAGCTCGCCGAGCCGGTCGGAGAGCACCGAATCGCTGATCCCCTCGACGGCTCGAGCGAGCGAGCGGAAGCCGGCCGGACCGCCGCTCAGCGTCCCGAGGAGCACCCCGGTCCAGCGCTTGCCGAGCAGGTCGAACGCTCGCATCAGTGCCCCGTCCGCGCGGCCGCAGGCTTCGGGGTCCAGACGGGGCACCTGTCGGGTTGATGGACTCATGGAATAAGACTAGCACCATCGAAGTTACTAGGCATGTGCAAGTTCTCTTGGATGGAAAGGGGATGAGGACCATGCGGCACCAGGTCGAGGAGACATCACGGGACGCGATCCTCGTGGAGGACGCACATATCCGGCCGATGATGGGGTTCGAGATCCTCGAGCCTCTCCCTTCGCGGAGCGTGCCGTACGGCCAGGTGGACCCGTTCATCCTCGTGCACGAGGCACGCTTCCAGCTCTCGAAGCTGAAGGACGTCGATACCAAGCACCCGCACCGTGGGTTCGACAACCTCTGGTACATCCTCGAGGGGTCGGCCAGCACGGGCCACAGCACGGGACCCGACGGAGCGATCGAACGCGCACAGCTGCCCGAGGGCGCGCTGCTGGCGCTCAGGACCGGGAAGGGCGCCTGGCACGCCGAGGGGATCGGCGCGGAGCAGCGCGCGGAAGGACTCGGCGACACGGAGTGGCGGAGCGTGCTCTTCTGGGTGAACCTCGCCCGCAAGGACAAGCAGGCCGAGCCGAGCGCACAGGTGCTGCTCCCCGAACAGATCGCGGTCCGGACGGAAGGCGACGCGACGATCCGGGTGCTGGTCGGCGAGGGCTCGCCCGTGCTGCTCGGGACGCCCGCGATCGTGTACGACGTCGAGTTCCCCGACGGGGGCGCATCTTCGCTGGGGGTCCCGACCGAGTTCCAGGGTTTCGCCTACCTGCTCGACGGCGAGGCCGCGTTCGGGGCGAACGCGCTGCCAGCGAGGCCTCCGCAGCTCGTGTTGCTCGGTCCGGGTGAGGAGCTCACGGTGACCGACGCCGTCTCCGGCACCCGTTTCCTGCTCATGGCGGGCAAGCCGTACGGAGAGAGACCTGTCTTCAACGGACCCTACGTGGACTAGCTCCCGAAGACCGAAGCACACCGGCCAGAAGGCTCGGGCTCCGAGCAGCGGTCCCTCGCCTCGTGATAGGAAAGGAGCACGACCCGATCCGAGGGAGGGACGATGTCGGCTCGAGCTGCTCGACGGACGGCGTTCGCCGCGTTGATGACCGGAGCGCTGTTGCTCACGTGGGTGCTCGTGCGACCCACCGGCCCGTCTCCGGCCGCCGGCGACGAGCCTGCGGGCCGGGGCGGCGGCTCCGAGGTCGAGCAGGAGCTGTCCGAACAGACCGGCGAGCGGCTCGAGGCTATCGAGGAAGCCAACGAGCAGGGCATCAGGTGGCAGGTGCGGACCAGGGTTGCAGCCGCTGTGGCGGCACCGGCGCCCGGCTGGGCCGGGGAACGCGTCGCCGACCCCGTCACGGACGATTGGGAGCCCGCGATCGCGGCGGATCCCGCCGCCCCATTCGTGTACCTGATGACGACCCACTTCGCCGACAAGCCGTGTCCGGGCAACTGCCCGGTGCCGCACATCTCGCTCCACGTCTCCTCGGACGGTGGGCAGACGTGGGCGGCGCAACGACCTCTTTGCGCGTGCAAGGGATCGTGGCAGTACGACCCCGTCGTCGAGGTCGTTCCGAACACCGGCGCCGTCGACGCCGCCTACCTCAACGGCTTCAACGTGGTGTTCGTGAGCTCAACTGACCACGGCGCTACGTGGTCGGCGCCGGTCAAGACCTACGGCAACGTCTCGTGGAACGACAAGCCGGCGCTCGCCACGAGCGACGACGGCAGGGACGTCTACCTCTCCTGGAACGGCCCCACCGGCGGCGACCCCTGGATCGCGCAGTCCCATGACTTCGGGCAGACGTGGACCCAGCTGAAGCTCGTCGACTCGAACCGCTACTTCTTCGCGTACGACGCCGACGTGCTGCACGACGGAACCGTCGTCTTCGCCCAGAGCGACATCGACTACTCCGGCCCCGGCGGCGCACCCGTCGGCGTCGTGAACCACCACGTGTTCATCTCGCGGGACGCCGGGGTCACGTGGGAGGACCACGTCGTCGACACGGTGAACGTCGGTGAGCCCTGCGTGTCCGACGGCTGTGGACCGGACTTCTACATCGGGCACGACGCGATCTCGGCGGATGACGCCGGTCGTCTCGTCGTCCTGTACGACGGCGCCACCACCGACCTCGGCCCGCAGCGGATCTTCGCGCGCCGGTCCACGGACGGCGGGCGGACGTGGAGCGCGCGGGTCGCCCTCTCGGTGTCCGGCGAGAACGCCACGTCGCCGGCGGTCGAGTCCCGCGGCACCGGGGACGTCCGCGCCTGGTACATGCAGACGGGCAACGGCGACGAACCCGGCACCTGGAACGTCTTCTACCGGACCTCCACCGACGGGGGCGCCACCTGGAGCGCGCCGGTCGTGATCTCGGACGTGACGGCGGGGGCCGCGTACAAGCACCCCGACGGGTTCGACGAGGTCTACGGCGACTACGGCGAGATCGCCATCACGAGCGCGGGGAAGACGATCGCTACCTGGGGCGAGGGTCTGAGCTACACCGGGCCCGGCGGGGTGTGGTTCAACCGCCAGACCTGAGCCGAGCGAACCCTGGGGGATCTTTCAGGAGACCCGCGCGGGGGCGTCGGCGGCGAAGCTCGCCAGCAGGTGGTCGGCGGCGATCTGGAAGCGAGCCGGATCGCCGTACGGTCGCGTGACGAGCATCGCCCCTTCGAGACCGCCGACGATCACCTGCGCCGCCTCGCTCGCGGACCCCGAGAAGCGGAGCGTCCCCTCCTCGCGGCCCTGGTCGAGGACCCCGACGAGCCAGGCTTCCTGGTCGTCGAAGAAGCTCACCACGGCCGAACGCATCGGCTTGGGGAGCGTCTGGTATTCGGCCGCGAGCATCCCGCACAGGCACATGCGCTTTCGACGGAGCACGTCGCCGTAGAGCTTCGCGTAGGCCGCGAGCTTCGCGCGGGCGTCGATCGGTCGTGTCTCGATCTCGTCGAGCGAGCCGGTGAAACGGGATGCGTAGCGCTCGATCAGCGCCTCGCCGAGCTCGGCCTTTCCGGCGAAGTGGTAGTGCAGGCTCGCCTTCGAGATCCCGAGCTCCTCGGCCACGTCGGCGTAGCTGAACCCGTTGAAGCCGCGGAGCTGGACCAGCCGCTCGGCCACGTCCAGGATCTTCGAGGCGGTCCCGCCATCGGTCCCTCGTGCCTGCCTCGCCACCCGAACATCCTTTCCCATCCGCCGAGCCCATCCTAGCGCTCCCCTTGACCCCTGACCTACTAGTAGATAAGGATAGCGCCGACCGGAACTCCCGGCGACCCGGAAGGGGGAGCACGATGCAGGAGACCGCACACAAGGGGTTCGAGACCGCGGACGAGGTCCGCCCGTTCCCGAATGGCCACGCCGACATCCTCATGATCGGCGGCGACGAGGTGGGGCGGCTGGTGTTCCAGCCCGGCTGGCGCTGGTCGACGGACGTCAAGCCGATCGCGAAGACCGAGAGCTGCGAGGCACCGCATTTCCAGTACCACGTCAGCGGGCGGCTCGCGATCCGGATGGACGACGGCACGGAGTTCGTCGCCGAGCCGGGAGACGTCACGTCGCTGCCGAGCGGTCACGATGCCTGGGTGGTCGGCGACGAGCCGGCGGTCGTGGTCGACTGGTTCGGCGCGACCAACTACGCGAAGAGCCCGAGCGAGGTCGCCTCCTAGCTCGCTCGGTCTGAAGCGCCGTCGGCGCTCTGAGATAGGGTCCCGCGCTTAGCGGGAACCGGGAGACGACCGATGGTGACGATCGACGACGTGCGCGCGTTCGCGATGACCCTGCCCCGCACGACCGAGGCGCTCGTGCGGGACCGGGTCAAGTTCCGTGTCGGCCGGATCGTGTTCGTTGCCTTCTCACGCGACGAGACCGAGATAGGGTTCGGGTTCCCCAAGGAGGAGCGGGAGTCGCTCGTCCGCTCCGAACCCGACAAGTTCATGATGCCCGGCAAGGGCGACCTCCGGTACCAGTGGGTGGAGTGCCGGCTCGCGGCGCTCGACGTGACCGAGATGCGCGAGCTCGTCCTGGACGCTTGGCGGATGTGCGTGCCGAAGAAGGTGGCGGCCGCGTAC
>Ga0207676_10000836_pt1 | contig 23989 bp, 26 predicted proteins | sample KBSSwiS72_FD_184307 | JGI IMG/M metagenome (GOLD analysis project Ga0207676, IMG submission 184307) | Switchgrass rhizosphere microbial communities from Kellogg Biological Station, Michigan, USA - KBS Switchgrass S7-2 (SPAdes) (version 2) | ecosystem: Host-associated > Plants > Roots >...
CGCGGCCTATGGCCCCGGCGAAGGGCCGGGCGGCGAGCGGCTGTTCAATGCCGAATGGGAGCGCGAGCCGACCCGCGCGGAGATGGTGACCTATATGCCGGCGAATGTGGCCGAGGGTTGGGGCATGGTCGCGTGCAAGACGATCCCGGGCAACCGCGTCGACAATTGCCGCTCGATCGGCGAGTCGCCCGGCTCGGGCCTGTCGCGGATGCTGCGCCTGGCGGCGTGGCAATTCCATGTCCGGCCGCCGCGGATCGGCGGCAAGCCGGTGATCGGCGCCTGGGTGCGGATCAAGTTCGACCTGATCCAGGGCGTGGTGAAATAGCGCCGCGCCTGCCCGGCACGTCTCAATCCCGCAGCGACGCCTCGAGCAGCACGAGCGACGGGTCGCCGTCATAGGGGCGCGCGGTGAAGCCCATTTCGCGCTCGAGGTTGATCGCGGCGTGGTTTTCGTGGCTCTCGATCGAGCAGATCTTCCTGATCCCCCTGGCGCGGGCATAGCGCGCGACATGCTCCAGCAGCGTCCAGCCGATACCCTGGCCGCGCAGATCCTTGCGGATCGAGATCGCCACCTCGGCGGTGTCGAGCTTGTCGTCGGCGGCAAGCATGGCATTGGCGATGATCGCGTCGCTGCCGGCCTCGAAGACGACGAAATCCTCGGTCTTGCGATGATCGACATGCGTCATGCCGGCGATCAGCGCCTCGGGCACCGTGTCCATCCCGCTGAGGAAGCGGAAGCGCAGATCATCGGACGACACGCCGGCGAAAAAGGCCGCCAGCGCGGCCTCGTCACCGACCGCGACGGGGCGGACATGGCAGTGAAAGCCGCTACGGGTGACGAGGTCGGCCGCCGCGTTGGCGTCGGCGGCGGGGGCGATCGTTTCCAGGTTCATGACGGAGACCTTTTCCTGTTGCCGCGGCGCGGCGGAACATGGCGCGGATCCTGCCGCGCGGGTGAGGCCGCCGGTATCGGTAATGTTACGCGGTAATGGCCGATCTGGTATCGGACCGGCGATGACGCCGACTTTCGCGACTCGCTGCCGATGAGCGCCGACGCGCGGGACCGCGCACGTTTTGTGCGGCCGCGCTTCCTGCGCGGCGTCGAGCTTGTGTCGGTCGTCTATCGCGACCGCGTGTTCCCGACGCATATGCACCCCGAATATGTCGTCGGGACGGTGCTTGCCGGCGCGGAGGCATTGCGCGTCGGCGGCGCGAACCATGTCGTGGGCGCGGGCGATGTGCTGCGGCTCCACCCGGGCGAACCGCATGCCAATCGCTGCCTCGGCGCCGAGACGCTGCGCTACCGCGTCTTCTATCTGCCGGGCGAAAACATCGCGCCATATCTGGACAATGCGCATTCCCTGTCCTTCGCCGGACCCGTCACGCGCGATGCGGGGCTGGCGCGGCTGCTCGCGGCCACCCACGAAGCGCTCTGCCAGGACGATATCGGGCAGCTCGAGCAGGAGAGCGCGCTGCTCACCCTGGTCGGAGCGCTGGCCGGCGATCCGCGCGATGATGGTGAGCCGGTGATGTCCAGCGCCGCGGTAGCGCGGGCGCGGGACTATATCGACGCGCATTTCGCCGACGCCTTCAGCCTGGCGACGCTGGCCGATGTCGCCCGCCTCAGCGTGTTCCACCTCGCGCACAGCTTTCGCAAAGGCACCGGGTTCAGCCCGCTCGCCTATCGCAACCAGTGCCGGGTGAGCGAGGCGCGGCGGCTGTTGCTGGCCGGCGCGCCGATCGCCGGGGTCGCAGCGGATGTCGGCTTTGCCGACCAGAGCCATCTGACGCGGCAGTTCCAGCGCATCTTCGGCGTGTCGCCGGGGCGCTACGCGCAGCAATAACGTTCAAGCCGGCGCCGCGCCGCGCGCCTAAGGCCGCCGCATAGCAGGAGACGAACATGCGGTGGATGAAGGCGATGGCGATGGGCGCGGCGCTGGTCGCCGCGGGCGCGACGGCCCAGACCGCAACGCTGACGCCGGCCGACTATCGCGCCGATGCCGGCGAGATCGCGGACCTGATCAAGGCCAATTACGCCTATCTCGACGACCTGCCCGGCGGCGTGGTGCCGACGTCGCCGGCGCTCGTCGCCGAGCGCGACGCGGTGCACGATCGGGATTCGCTGCTGCGCTATGCCGAGGACATGATCACCACGCTGGCCGATCACCATGCGCTGACCGGGAGCTCGTTCAAGGACGACTGGGCGATCGTGCCGAGCTATGCCGATCTGTGGATCGTGCGACGCGATGGCGATTATGTCGTCGATGCCGTCAAGCCGGGCACGCCCGCCGCGCTGGCCGGGATCGTCGCGGGTGACCGGCTGGTGGCGGTCGATGGCGTGGCGATCGATGCGGCGGTGGCGGCATTCTGGGCGCGGCTCGGGTTGCGGGCGATCGGGGAACGTGCGCCTTTCGCCGCACGCGTATTGGCGGCGGGAAGGCGCGATCGCCCGCGCCGGCTGAGCTTTGCGCGCGCCGGCGTCGTGACGCTCGCCAGCCTCTACGCCGGGCAGCATGAGCGGCCGCCGATCAGCGTCGTACCGGAGGCAAAGGGCGCGGTGACGGTGGTGTTCAACAACGCGCTGGGCGACGATGGGACGATCGCGGCATTCGACGCGGCGATGGCCAGGATCGCGCCGCGTGCGCGCGTGACGATCGACCTGACCGACACGCCGAGCGGGGGGACGACGAGCATCGCGCGGGCGGTGATGGGCTGGTTCGTGACGCGGCCGATGGCCTATCAGGTGCATAACCTGCCATCCGAAGAGCGCGAGACGGGCATTGCGCGGCAATGGATCGAGCAGGTGCTGCCGCGCGCGGGCAAATATCATCCCGGGCCGGTCAGCGTGCGGGTCGGGCGGTGGACCGGGAGTCTCGGCGAAGGAATGGCGATCGGCTTTGCCGCCTTGGGCAAGCCGGTGTGCGGCACGGCGATGGCCGGGCTGAAGGGCGCGGTGTATGATTTCGACCTGACGCACAGCCGGCTGCGGGTGAAGTTTCCGGCCGAGCGGCTTTATACGGTGGCGGGTCGGGCGCGCGAGAAGGTGGTGCCGGGGACTTGCCCTCCCCTCTCCCACTGGGAGAGGGGCAAGCCGCGGAGCAGCGCGGGGTGAGGGTCGGATCGAGACGGCTCGATTGGGCCGCGGCCCTGCCCTCACCCTTCCGGCGCTACGCGCCTCTCTCCAGCATCGGGTCAGCCATTCCCCCGGAATGGCTTAAACAGCGCGGGACGCTGTTTACCCGATGCTCCCGCAGGGAGAGGGACTTTTACTTCGTCGCGATGTCGCCGGGCTCGGCGCGGTATTCTTGCTTCACAAAGGCCTTGGCCGCGGTCTGGGTCTTGAACGTATCGGCGAGCTGCTCGGCCGAGACCAGGGGATAGCCCTGCGAATTGTAGCGCGTGGTGCGGACGGTGACGCGGAAAGCGCCTTCCTCGTCCTTGGCGACGAGGAAGGGACGGACGGGGACTCTGGACATGTCGTTCTCCTGAAAGGAACCGGCGGCGGGATTACGCCGCCTGGTCCTCGGTGGCGTCGGCGATCGCCGCTTCGGTGGTGAGCAGGAGGCCGGCGACCGACGCGGCGTCCTGCAGGCCCGAGCGCACGACCAGGGTGGGATCGATCACGCCGGATTCGACGAGGTTCTCGAACGTCTCGGTCTGGGCGTTGAAGCCCATGGCGGGATCATTGCCGTCGAGCAGGCGGCCGGCGACGACGCCGCCGTCATGGCCGGCATTTTCGGCGATCTGGCGCAGCGGGGACTGCAGCGCCTTGCGCACGATGTCGATGCCGCGCGTCTGGTCGTCATTGGCGCCCTTCATGCCGGCCAGCGCCAGCGAGGCGTAGAGCAGTGCCGTGCCGCCGCCGGGGAGGATGCCCTCCTCGACCGCCGCGCGCGTGGCGTGGAGCGCATCGTCGACGCGGTCCTTGCGTTCGCGCATCTCGACCTCGGTCGAGGCGCCGACGCGAATGATCGCGACGCCGCCGGCAAGCTTGGCGAGGCGCTCCTGGAGCTTTTCCTTGTCATAGTCGCTGGTGGTGTTCTCGATCTGCGCCTTGATCGCCGCGACGCGCGCGGTGATCGCCTCATGCTCGCCGGCGCCATCGACGATCGTCGTGTCGTCCTTTTCGATCAGCACGCGCTTGGCCGTGCCGAGCATGTCGAGCGTGACGCTGTCGAGCTTGATGCCGAGGTCCTCGGAGATCATCTGCGCCTTGGTGACGATGGCGATGTCCTCGAGCATCGCCTTGCGGCGATCGCCGAAGCCGGGTGCCTTGACCGCCGCGACCTTGAGGCCGCCGCGCATCTTGTTGACGACGAGCGTCGCGAGCGTGTCGCCCTCGACATCCTCGGCGATGATCAGCAGCGGGCGACCGGATTGAACGACCGCTTCGAGCACCGGGAGCAGCGCCTGGAGATCGGACAGCTTCTTCTCATGGATCAGGATGTACGGATCGAGCAATTCGACCGTCATCTTCTCGGCATTGGTGACGAAGTACGGGCTGAGATAGCCGCGATCGAACTGCATGCCGTCGACCACTTCGAGCTCGAACGCCATGCCCTGCGCGTCCTCGATCGAGATCACGCCTTCCTTGCCGACCTTGTCCATCGCCTCGGCGATCATGTTGCCGATTTCCTCATCGCCATTGGCGGAGATGATGCCGACCTGGGCGATTTCGGCGTTGTTCGACACGGGCCGCGAGCGTGCGACGAGCGCCTCGACGACCTTGATCACGGCGAGATCGATGCCGCGCTTGAGGTCCATCGGGCTGACGCCGGCGGAGACCGACTTCATGCCCTCGCGGACGATCGCCTGGGCGAGCACGGTGGCGGTGGTGGTGCCGTCACCGGCATGGTCCTGGGTGCGCGAGGCGACCGCGCGGAGCATCTGCGCGCCCATATTCTCGAACTTGTCCTTGAGCTCGATTTCCTTGGCGACGGTGACGCCGTCCTTGGTGATGCGCGGGGCGCCATAGCCCTTGTCGAGCACGACGTTGCGGCCCTTGGGGCCGAGCGTGGTCTTGACCGCGTCGGCGATGATGTCGACGCCGCGCAGGATGCTTTCGCGGGCGTCGCGACCGAATTTTACGTCTTTGGCTGCCATGTGACTGCCTTTCTCTGCTCGAATTCCTGCGAAAGCAGGAATCCAGGGTTAAATGCGTTGCGTTGCCTGGCTCTGGGCTCCTGCTTTCGCAGGAGCACGACTCAGCAGATTCGCAGGCTCAGCCGACGATCCCGAGGATGTCGGATTCCTTCATGATCAGCAGGTCCTCGCCGCCGATCTTGACCTCGCTGCCGGACCATTTGCCGAACAGGATCTTGTCGCCGGCCTTGACGTCGAGCGGCACGATGGTGCCGTCCTCGGCGCGCGTGCCGGAGCCAGTCGAGACGACCTCGCCTTCCTGCGGCTTTTCCTGCGCGGTGTCGGGGATGATGATGCCGCCGGCGGTCTTGGCGGTCGCTTCGATGCGGCGCACGAGGACGCGGTCATGCAGGGGGCGGAAGGTCATGGAACAGGGCCGTTCGGTCGCTGGGCCGCGACGGAAACGTCGCTTTCACAACCGGAAGCCAGCGCTGCCATATGCGAATTGGCACTCACCGAGAGCGAGTGCCAGTGACCCCCATGTGGCCCTTTATGGCGTCCGGGGCAAGGGCGCGCGTGCATTTCGACGCATCGTCAGACAACTCCGAACGGCACGACCTTGTTGGCGGCATCATGGGCGATGTCGGCATTGCCCAGGAACGGCACGCCCATCTCGCCGCACCAGCGCGCGATCATCTCGGCCGGGGTGCCCGACCAGGCCGGGGTGTTGGGCTTGATGTCGACGATGCGGCCGAGGCGGATGCCGGCGACGCCCTTGAGCTGCGTGGCGTGCGCCATGGTGAACAGCATGCGATCGACGCGGTAGAGCGGCTCCGACACTTCCTCGATCATCAGCACATGATCGGTCAGGTCGGGCATGTACGGCGTGCCGATCAGCGCCGACAGGATGGCGAGGTTGAAGGCGGCGGTCGGGCGGCCGTCGAGGCTCGGCTCCAATCCGGCGCGGTCCTTGCGTACCAGCCAGTCGAGCGAGCGCGTCACGGTGATGTCGCCGCCCTTGCGGTTGAGGTCGATGACCATCGGGCCGTGCACCGGATGGCCGATCTTCGCGGCGTAGAGCGCGCCGAGCAGGAAGCCCATGTCGGAATAGCCGACATAGCTCTTGGCGCGGGCGGCGGCGTTCAGTTGCGGCAGGACGGTGTGAAGGATGCGGTTCGAGCCATAGCCGCCGCGCGCGAACCAGATCGCGTCGATCGACGGATCATTGGCCAGGTCGACAAAGGCGGCGGCGCGCGCCTCGTCGGGGCCGGCGAAATGGCTGCCGTCATCGAGGAAGCATTGCGGGTGGACGACCAGCTCGACCTCCGGCAGGGTCAGCGCGACGAACGCCTGCGCCTTGCCGGCGGTGCCGGGATCGAGCCGATTGGCCGGTGCGCAAACCCCGATCTTCACGTCTGGACCCCTTCTTCCGGCCTACCCAGTTGGCGGTGGCGCTTGCCCCCCGAAGGTGCAGGCGATAGCGCGCGGGGATGGTGCACGGCAAACCCTACTTCTTCGTCGGTATCGGCGGTTCCGGCATGATGCCGCTGGCGATGATCCTCGCCGGGCGCGGCGCGGAGGTCGCGGGATCGGACCGCACGCTCGACCAGGGGCGGCTGCCGCGCAAGTTCGACGACCTGCGCGCCCGAGGCGTGGCGCTGTTCGCGCAGGACGGCAGCGGAATCACCTCCGCCGAGCAGGTCGTGGTGGCGTCGGCGGCGGTCGAGGCGAGCGTGCCCGATATCGTCGCGGCGGAGCGCGTCGGCGCGGCGCGGATGACGCGTGCCGCGCTGCTCGCCTCGCTGTTCAACGAAGCGAGCCTGCCGATCGGCATCGCCGGCACCTCGGGCAAGTCGACCGTGACCGGCATGATCGGCTGGATCCTGCATATCCTCGGCCAGGACCCGACGGTGATGAACGGCGCGGTGATGAAGAATTTCGTCGGCGACGACGCGCCCTATGTCAGCGCGCTGGTCGGCCAGGGGATGCCGTTCGTCAGCGAGGTCGACGAGAGCGACGGGTCGATCGCCGGATATTGGCCGAAGATCGCGGTGCTCAACAATGTCAGCCTCGACCACAAGTCGCTGGACGAGCTGCGCGACCTGTTCGGCGCGTTCATCGCCAAGGCCGAGACGACGGTGATCAATATCGACAATGAAGACGGCGCGGCGCTGGCCATGGCCCTGCCCGACGACCGGGTGACCCGCTTCTCGATCGGCGGCAAGGCCGATCTGGTGGCGAGCAACCTCGCCGAGCGGCCGTTCGGGGTCGATTTCGACCTGGCCGAGCGCGACGGCAAGACCGCGCACGTCAAGCTGCAGGTGCCCGGGCGGCACAATGTGTCCAACGCGCTGGCGGCGATCGGCGCCGCGCGGGCAGCGGGGATCACGCTGGAGGATGCCGCGAAAGCGATAAGCGGGTTCGTCGGCCTCAGGCGGCGGATGGAGCTGGTCGGCGAGGAAGCCGGCGTGTCGGTGATCGACGATTTCGGGCACAATCCGGACAAGATCGGCGCGACGCTCGATACGCTGCACGCCTTTCCCGGGCGCCTGCTGCTGCTGTTCCAGCCGCATGGCTATGGCCCGCTCAAGATGATGCGGCGCGAACTGGTCGAGACCTTCGCCGCCAAGATGGGCGAGGCTGACGAACTGGTGCTGCCCGATCCGGTCTATCAGGGCGGCACGGTGGCGCGCGAGGTGACCAGCGCGGATATCGTCGCCGATCTGGCGGTGTCGGGGGTGAAGGCGCGGCACATTCCCGATCGTGCAGCCGCCGCAGCGCACCTTGCGGCGATCGCCGAACCGGGCGACCGCATCGTGGTGATGGGCGCGCGCGACGACACGCTCAGCCAGCTCGCCGCCGATATGCTGGCGATGATCGCCGAGAAGAGTGGCAAAGCCATCGACGCGTGATAGAATTCTGTTCCAGCAAGATGGGATACCCAGCCATGTTCCGCCGCCTGTTCCTCGACCATCCCGCCTCGGTCGGCGAGAGCTATACCGAGCATTTCGGCGTGGCGTCGCATTTCGGGCTGAAGATGATTTCGGGCGGATTGCGCTGCACGCTCCACGCGATGCTGCCGTTCATGTGCAAGACCGCCGGCAGCGACACGATCAATGCGCTGCACGCCGAACTGGTGGTGAAACGCAACGCCGCGCGCGCGGCGCAGACGCAGATGAACACCGTCGAATATGTGATCTGATTTCTTATACCTCCCCGTGCCGGGGAGGAATTTAAAGGTCAGCCAGCCTCGCAGGCGGCGCATTTTCCGCGGACCTCGATCACCGGGCGCTCGGGCGTGAAGCCGGCCGCCACCGCGGCGGCGCGCACGCCCTTGGTGATGTGATCATCGTCGATATGCGTGGTCTGGCCGCACACGTCGCAGACCAGGAAGATGCAGTCGTGCAAACAATCCGGGTGCGCATTGGCGACATAGGCGTTGGCGCTCTCGACCTTGCGGGCGAGGTTGACGCCGACGAACAGGTCGAGGATGCGGTAGACGCTGTTGGCGGCGACGCGGCGCCCTTCGGATTTCGATACCGCCTCGGCAATGTCATAGGCCGAGGCGGGCTTGTCGAAGCCGGTCAGCGCGTCGAAGATGCGCGCGCGCATCGCGGTCCATTGCTCGCCGGCACGCTCGAGCGTCGCCTGGGCAGCACGGGCGAGCTCGACGCCCTGCGGTTCGTGATGCTGGTGTGAATGCGCGGCCATGGCCGGGAATCTAGGCGCGACGGCCTCCGATCACAAGGATCGATCTATCGGGTGGATCAGTAGGTCGCGCGGCGATTGAGGTCGTGGCCGAGCGCAAGGACGGCGACACCGAGCAGGGTCCATATCGTTTCATAGCCGGTGCCATGCGGCATGGTGACGGCGCCGGCCATCATGCCGAGGCCAGCCGCGCCGACCACCGCCGGGAGCATATAGCCATGGCGCATCGTACCGCGACCGAGCGCGACGACGCCGAACAGCATCGCGAAGCTGAGGCCCACCTCATGGATACGCGGATCGAGCAGCCCCCCGGCCGAGGCGGCCAGCGCCAGCAACAGCGAACTGGCGACGCAGTGGATCGCGCACAGCCCCGACAGCCCGATCGCGAATCGATCGAACCGCGCTTCCACCCAGCGGAACGCGAGGGAATGGGAATGGGTATGAGCATGTGCCGTCATTGCGTGCGTTATGTGGCACAGGTAGCAGCGGGTTACAATATAACATCGAGATTTTTGCTGGGGTGCGCCCGGCGAACGTCGCGGCTCCCCGACAAGAGGGGTTGGCAGGCGAGCCGAGTCGACGCGCCGCACCCCAGGCGCTAGAGGCGCGGCATGCTTCAGGCTTCCTCGCTCGCTCATCCCGCGCGGCCGCGTGCCGTCGCGAACTGGCTGTTCTTCGTCGCCGCGCTGATCCTCGCCATCGTCGTCGTCGGAGGGATCACCCGGCTGACCGAGTCGGGCCTGTCGATCACCCAGTGGAAACCGATCACCGGCATAATCCCCCCGCTGACCGATGCGCAGTGGCAGGCCGAGTTCGCCAACTATCGCAGGATTCCGCAATATGCCGCGCTCAACCAGGGCATGACGCTGGCCGGGTTCAAGGCGATCTTCTTCTGGGAATATCTCCACCGCTTTCTCGGGCGGATCATCGGCATCGCCTTTGCCCTGCCGCTGATCTGGTTCGCGGTGCGGCGGCGCATCCCGCGCGGTTACCTGCCACGGCTGATCGCGCTGCTGGCGCTGATCGGTCTGCAGGGCACGTTCGGTTGGCTGATGGTGCGATCCGGCCTGTCGGCAAGAACCGAAGTCGCCCCGGGGTGGCTGGCGACGCATCTCCTCACCGCCCTGTTCACCTTTGGCGGGATGATCTGGACCGCGCTCGACCTGCTGGCGCTCGACCGCGACCGCAGCGCGAAGCCGGCGCGGCTAACCCGGATCGCCGCGATCGCCGGCGTCGTGCTGTTCGTCCAGCTATTCTACGGCGCGCTGATGGCCGGGCTGCGCGCGGGCCTTGTGAGCAACAGCTGGCCGCTGATGAATGGCAGCTTCTTTCCCGGCGAAACCCAGCCGCGGCCTTTCCTGGCGGCGCTGACCGAGGACCCGGCGATCGTGCATTTCATCCACCGCTGGTGGGCCTGGGTGCTGGTCGGCGCGCTGGTCGTGCTGGCGCGGGTGGTGAAGCGCAGCGACCGCGCCGCTTCGCGCGCGATCCATATCGCGTTCGGCACGCAGATCCTGCTCGGCATCGCCACGGTGATGACCGACGTCAACATCACATTGGCGGCACTTCATCAGCTGACCGGCGCGCTGCTCGTCGCGGCGACCGCCCGGGGCATGCATGCCGCCGGGCGGGCGAGACGGTGAACCGGATCGCGCTGGTCCGCACGACATTGGCCGACATGGCGGCGGCCGAACACCTCGCGCGCACGCTGGTCGACGAAAAATTGGCGGCATGCGTCACGCTGGAACCGGTGCGCTCGATCTATCGCTGGCAGGGTGCGATCGCCGACGACGCCGAGATCGCGCTGCTGTGCAAGACCGCGACGGATCGCGCGGAGGCTTTGCGCGCGCGGATCGCCGAGCTGCACGATTACGGCCTGCCGGTAATCGAAAGCTGGGCCGTGGAGTGCGATGCGACGGCCGCCGCATGGGTGCGAGACGCGACCGTTTAAACTGGCGGTATCCCAATACCCGTCGTGAAACCCGCCAATTGCTTGACTTTCTCGCCCCTCGACGACATTAGGCCGGCCAACAGCGCCGCCCCGCCCGGGGCGGCGCGTGTCGTTTGAAAGCAGGCGCGCGAGCGTCTCGATAGAAAAAGGTCTGGCCCCATGAAGGCGCTGATGAAGACCACCAAGTCGGTCAAGCCGTTCGAGGTGGAGAAGAAATGGCATATCGTCGATGCCGACGGCCTGGTGGTCGGTCGCGCCGCGACGATCATCGCCAATGTGCTGCGCGGCAAGCACAAGACGAGCTTCACCCCGCACGTCGATTGCGGTGACAATGTCATCGTGATCAACGCCGAGAAGATCAAGTTCACAGGCAACAAGCTCAAGGACAAGATCTATTACAAGCACACCGGCTATGCCGGCGGCATCAAGGAAATCACCGCGGGCAAGGTGCTCGACGGCCGCTTCCCGGAGCGCGTGCTCGAAAAGGCGGTTGAGCGCATGATCCCGCGCGGCCCGCTGGGTCGCCAGCAGATGCGCAACCTGCGCATCTTCGCCGGTAGCGAGCATCCGCACGCCGCGCAGAACCCCGAAGTCCTCGATATCGGTGCCATGAACCGCAAGAACAAGGTGGGCGCATAATGTCCGACAACCGTCAGTCTCTTTCCGACCTGGCCGATCTGGCCAACCAGGCAGCGGCCGCGCCGGCAGTTGCCGCCGCCGGCAGCGAAGCCCCCGCCCCGATCGTTCCGGTGCGCGAGCCGCAGCCGCTGCGCGCCCAGGAGCTCGACAAGTTCGGCCGCGCTTATGCTACCGGCCGCCGCAAGGATGCGGTCGCACGCGTCTGGCTGAAGCCGGGCTCGGGCAAGATCACGATCAACGGTCGTGACCAGGAAGTGTATTTCGCGCGTCCGACGCTGCGTCTCGTCATCAACCAGCCGTTCGGCGTCGCCGAGCGCACCGGCCAGTATGACGTGGTCTGCACCGTCAAGGGCGGCGGGCTTTCGGGCCAGGCCGGCGCGGTCAAGCATGGCATCAGCCAGGCGCTGACCCGCTTCGAGCCGATCCTGCGCGCGCCGGTCAAGGCGGCAGGCTTCCTGACCCGCGACAGCCGTACCGTCGAGCGCAAGAAGTATGGCCGCGCCAAGGCGCGTCGCAGCTTCCAGTTCTCGAAGCGCTAGGCTTTTCACTTTCACGCGATCAGGGCGGTCCAGCAACGGGCCGCCCTTTTTCGTTTGTCTTTGACCGCAAGGGGCAGGAAGCGCCCGTCGCAGCACCGCGCCATGAGTCGTGACGGATAGACGGAGACGACCGATGACCCATCGCTTCACGACCATGCCTTCCCCGGTCGGCGAACTGACCCTGGTGGCGAGCGACCAGGGCCTGACCGCCATCTTGTGGGAGAATGACGACCCTGATCGCGTGCGGCTCGGCACGACGATCGAGGACAGCGACGACGCGATCCTGGTTGCCGCCAGGCGCGAACTGACCAGCTATTTCGCCGGTACGTTGACGCGGTTTACCGTACCACTCGATTTCCAGGGTACCGAGTTCCAGAAGAGCGTGTGGGCGGCCTTGCTGACCATCCCGTTCGGCGAGACGCGCAGCTATGGCGAGATCGCGCGGCAGATCGGCCGGCCAACGGCGAGCCGGGCGGTCGGTGCGGCCAATGGCCGCAACCCGATCTCGATCATCGCGCCGTGCCACCGGGTGATCGGATCGAACGGCGCGCTGACCGGCTTTGCCGGCGGTCTGGAGGCCAAGGCGTTCCTGCTCGCGATCGAGGGGCAGGCGGCACGGGTCGACCAACCGATGTTGGTGTGACGGCGATCCTTGTCTAGATAGCGCATGGCCTTTAACGACCCCGACACCCGCACGATCCTCGCCTTTCTCGAACGCATCGGCATTCCCGTGGTGATCGAGCCGATCGTCGACGACACCTTCCTGCCCGCGATGACGGTGCGCGGTGGCGCGCTGGTGGTCGATCCGGCGCGGCTGACATGGCCCGGCGACCTGTTGCACGAGGCCGGGCATATCGCGGTGACCGACCCGGCGCTGCGCCCGACGCTCAACGCGGTAAGCGACAGTCCGGCCGAGGAGATGTCGGCGATCGCCTGGTCCTGGGCGGCCGCGGTCGAGATCGGGCTCGACCCGACGGTGCTGTTTCATGCCGAGGGCTATCGAGGCGACGGTGCGAGCCTGGCCGAGAACTTCGCCGCGGGGCGGTATTTCGGCCACCCGATGCTGGATTATTTCGGCATGACGGTATCGCCTCTCCGTGCCGCCGAGCGGGGCGAGACGCCCTATCCGCACATGCTGCGCTGGTTGCGGTAGAGCGCTACGCCATCATCCGCGCGCTGACCGACAGCGCGCCGTTTTCGACCACGATCTCGTTGAACGACGGTCGGCTGCCGCGCAGCCGTTCCGACAGGGTGCCGGCGCCGATCAAGCGGATCGCATGGCCGGCAACGCTGCGATGAAGGTCGAACGGATCGTGGACATGCCCGCTGAGCACCGCCACCGCCCCCGCCCGGGCCAGCGCCGCGAGGGCATGGTCGCCGCCGCGCGTGCCGGAGCCGACCAGCGGATGGTGGCAGGCGACGAGGATCGTCGTGCCCGGCGGGAGCAAGGCGATGCGGGCGAGCGCCGCGGCGAGCGCGCTCTTCGCGACATGGCCCTTCGTCCAGTCGAGCCGCCAGTGAACGCGCGCCGTGGTCTTCAACGGCACGACGGCGATGCCGTCGAGCTTCAGCGGGCGCTCGGCAAGGCGTTCCACCACCTGGTAGCGGCGATAGGGCGTGACGAAGCGTTTCCACGGGTTGAAATAGGGCAGATCGTGATTGCCGACCTCGACCGTGACCGGCACGCCGAGCCCCTGCAGCCAGGCCGCGGCGGCGGAGAATTGCTTCGAGCGGGCGCGCATCGTCAGGTCGCCGGTCATCACCACCGCATCGGGCCGCTCGGCCTTCACCAGCGCGTCGAACCACGCGATGGCGGCCGGGTCTTCGGCACCGAAATGCACGTCGCTGACGTGGAACAAGCGGGTCATAGGGCCGCCAACGCACGAGCCGCGCTTTGGTCCCGGTCAGCTGAACGCCCAGCGCAGCGTCTTTGCGACGCCATATGTGCCGGCGCGGACCAGCGGACGGGTCAGCACCGGGCCGTGCACGCCGTGCATCGCGCGCGCCCAGCGCGGCAGCAGGTCGACCGCGGCCTGGAACACCATCGCCTGGATCGGCGCCGACGCCGGGCTGCGCGCCGGCTGGTTGAGCACGAGATGCGCCACCTCGCGGGTGCGGTCGGTGACCGAGAGGGCGGGACGCATCGCCTCGATCAGCGCGTCCGCCTCGGCGCGGCTGCGCGGCACGGTGTCGGCGCCGAGCATTTCGCCGATCATCGCCATCTCCGCAAAATAGCGATCCTGCTCGCTTGGCAGCATGTCGGGCTCGGCATAGCGGATCCAGGCGTCGAGGAAGCTCACCGCCTCGCTGACATGGACCCAGGCGAGCAGATCGGGATCATTGGCGCGGTAAGGCGTGCCGTCGGGCAGCGTGCCGCCAATCCGGTCATGGACGGCGCGCACCTGGGCGATGGCGGCGAGTGCCTCATTGCGGTCGGCATAACCGGTCACCGCGATGAAGCGCGCAGTGCGGCGCAGGCGGCCGAGCATATCGGTGCGGAAGTTGCTGTGATCCCATACCCCGGCGAGCACGGCAGGGTGAAGCATCTGGAGCAGCAACGCGGTCACGCCGCCGACCATCATCGAGGTAACGTCGCCATTGACGCGCCATGCCGCCGAAGCGGGTCCGAACAGGCCATTGTCGCTGCGCACGACCGGCTTCTCGCCCTTCGCCTCGTCGTTGAACAACGAGCGGATTTCGCCGACCAGGCGCGCCTTGGCCTTACGGCCGATCAGGTCGAAGGGCGGGATCATGCCGCGCCGGTCGCCAATGTCGCGGTCATGTGCCGTGCCGCCTCCCGCGTCGCGCGCTGGTTGCCGACGATCGCACCGAGCGCGATGTCGATGTCGGGATAAGCGAAGGCGAAGCCGCTGGCGAGCGCCGCTTGCGGCACGACGCGCTGGCCGCCGAGCAGCAGTTCATCGGCAAAGGCGCCAAGCGCGCGGCGCAGCGGCCAGGCCGGCACCGGAAGGACCGCCGGGCGCTGCAGCGCGCGGCCGAGCGCGGCGGCGAAGGCGGCATTGGTCACCGGCGCCGGCGCGGTGGCGTTGAGCGGGCCGGAGATGTCGGGTCGGCCGATGGCATGGACGATCAGGCGCACCAGATCGTCGCGGTGGATCCAGCTCATATATTGTCGTCCGCCGCCAAAGCGCCCGCCCAGGCCGAACTCGAATGGCGTCAGCATCCGCGCCAGCATGCCGCCCTCGCCGTCCAGCACCAGCCCGAGGCGCAGCAACACGGTGCGGATGTCATGGTCGGTCGCGGCAGAAGCGGTGTTTTCCCACGCCGCACAGAGCCGGCGGCTGAAGCAATCGCGGCCATCACTGCCTTCGTCGAGCGGCTCATCGCCCCGCAGGCCATACCAGCCGATCGCCGAGCCATTGATCAGCACGTCGGGCTTGTGATCGAGCCGGGCGGCGAAGGCGATAACGTCGCGCGTCATGGCGAGGCGGGAACGCGTGATGCGCAGCCGGCGGGCGAGCGTCCATGGCCCGCTGGAGATCGGTTCGCCGGCAAGGTTGACGATCGCATTGATGCGCGTTTCCTGCGCGATCTGGTCGAGCGATGTGACGATACGGATCGGCGCGGGCAGAGCGGCGGCGCGATCGCGGTCGCGGGTCAGCACTGTGACCTCATGCCCGGCGGCGACCAGCGCGGCGATCAGGCGGCGACCGATGAACCCGGTGCCGCCGGTGACGAGTACCGACCAGCGGCCGAACAGCGCCGCCGCCAGCGGCGCGGCGTCGGCCACGACCAGCCGATGCGCCCGCCGTGCCGCGACGAGATCGCGCAGGCCGGAGATCGCGACACCGGCGGCGGCAAGCGCGGCGAGCCAGCTCCACGCGCTGCGATATGCCGGGATGACCGCACCGGGCAGCGCCGCCCAACCGAGCAGCAGCGGCACCAGCATCGCCAGGATCACGCCATAATTGAGTGTCAGCAATGTGTGGGTGACGCGCTCGCTGGCGGGTAGATGGCGGGTGCGATCCTCCTCGACGAAGTCCCACAGCGTGATGAACAGTTCGACGAACAGCAGCGCGATCAGCATCCAGGCCGCGACGCCGTGCGGCTCGCTCCAGCCGATCAGTCCGAACAGCAGGGCGTAGATCATGTTGCGCACGCCGTGCAGCCGCAGCTCACGGGCCTGGGAGGGGCGCCAGGCGAGCCGCTCGACGCCCTCATGATGCCAGATCGTGTCGAACGCGCCCATCAGCGTCTGGGCGGCAAGGGCGACCCATAGCAGGGTGGTCATACCCCCCTCCCCTCATTGGCGAGGGTGGTCTGATCGCAGAAGCGGCAACGCTGTTCGATCAGCTCGCCGAACAGCGAGTGGCGGAGCATCAGCACGAAGTCGAACTGCCCACCGCCCTGATCGACATGGCTGATGGTCAGCGCACCCGGCGCGAGCCAGCGCGGCAGGCGCAGCCTTATGCCGCCGAGCGCGAGGAAATAATGGTCGCCCTCGAAGTGCAACGCCTGCTCGTCGGCGCGAACGGTCAACGCGATGCCGAAGCCGAAGCCGAGATATTCCTCCAGCCCCGTGGCGCCGGCGAAGCGCTTGGTGCTGCGGATCACCTGGGGGAAGCCGCGCGCCCGGCCATAGACCCGCGTCCAGTGCTGGCCGCCGGTCGCCGCATCCGCCGTCACCGCGACCGCCGCCGGCGCGCCAAGATCGCGACCGAGCGGCAGGGGCGCACCGATCAGCCGGCATGCCTGGGCGAGCAGCCAACCAGCACGGCTCATCCGGCAGGCGGTAATCGTACCGGCGAAGGTGACCGCCTCACCGCCGAGACGCTTGGCAAACCGCGCGCGTACCGCCGCCGGCAACCGCGCCCAGCCCTCCGCGCCGAGCAGCGCGCGGAAGCGATGATCGAGCAAGGCGAACTCCCCGGCCGGCGCGATGCCTTCGCTGAGGATTTCGTGTCGCAGGGCCGTGATCGTCATCGCCATTCCCCTTGCTGCTAGCTGGCCTTGCTCCGCCCGAAGCTGAGCAGATTGACCACCTTTGAGCCGAGCTTGATCAGCGCCATGATCTTGGCGGGCGGCACGGTGAGCATCTGGGCGTACCAGCCGTCGATCGTCGCGACGAAATCCTGCAGTTCGTGCAGCCGCGCGCGCGCCGCCTTTCCGACGCGGGGATCGCCCTCCGCCGCGTCGAGCACGTGGCGCAGCGCCACCACGGCGGGGTCGATCTCGCGCTCCTTGCGCCCCTGCGCGATGCGGCTGACCATCTGCCACAGGTCGGTCTCGGCCTCATAATGGTCGCGCCGATCACCGAGCACCGGGACGCGGCGAATCAGCTTCCAGGCAAGCAGTTCGCGCATGCTGTTGGACACGTTGGAGCGCGCCATGCCGAGCGCATCGGCGATGTCCTCGGCGGTCAGCGGACGCTCCGACACGTAGAGCAAGGCGTGGATCTGCGCGACCGAACGATTGACGCCCCATTGCCCGCCCATATCGCCCCAGCGCAGCACGAACTGCTCGATGGCGGGTGGAAGACCGGACGACTCGATTTCTATTTCTGTCATTACAGAAATATATGTTATTACTGTATCGAGGTCAAGACGCCAGCAAGGCGATCCGCGCGGTGGAAGCGGTGCTTCATGAGCAGCTCGCGCCGGGGTCGACCGGGACGTCACGCCGCGTCTCTGCCATCTTCGCTTCAATGGCTTGATGATCGCATGTAGCCATGCGGCAGCGACATATCTCTGCCCCCACGTTGCAATTTACGTTGTAGCGCATTCCGCATAGTTTGACGGCTAGCCATCCAGACAGGATCATGATGATCTCCTCCACAGCCGAAGAGACCTTTCCTGAGATTCGCGAGGGCGTGCGGCGCCTTTGCGCTCAGTTCCCCGGCAGCTATTGGCAGGCACTGGACGCGGACCGACGCTATCCCACGGAATTTGTGAGCACACTTGCCCAGGAGGGTTGGCTGTCCGTTTTGATTCCGGAGGAATATGGCGGCTCGGGTCTCGGCCTCTCCGCCGCGACAGCCGTGCTCGAGGAAGTCCACCGGTCCGGCTGCAACGGAGGCGCGGCGCACGCCCAGATGTATACGATGGGCACCGTGCTGCGACACGGATCCGACGCGCAGAAGGCGGAATATCTGCCGAAGATCGCATCGGGGGAATTGCGCCTGCAGGCGTTCGGCGTGACGGAGCCGACAAGCGGTACGGATACGACCCGTATTCGGACCTTCGCCAGGCGGGACGGCGACCATTATGTGGTGAACGGCCAGAAGATCTGGATCAGCCGCGCTGAGCATTCGGACCTGATGGTGCTGCTGGTCCGAACCGTCCCGCGTGAGGAATGCTCCAAGCCGACGGACGGCATCAGCGTCCTTCTCGTCGATATACGGGATGCGATAGGCAACGGGCTCACCATCCGGCCCATCCGAACGATGCTCAACCATGCCACGACAGAGCTCTTCTTCGATGATTTGCGCGTCCCTGTCGAAAATCTGATCGGCGAGGAGGGCAAGGGTTTCCGCTACATCTTGTCGGGCATGAATGCCGAGCGCATCCTCATCGCAGCCGAATGCATCGGCGACGCGAGGTTCTTCATCGATCGCGCCAGCGCCTATGCAAGGGACCGATCGGTATTCGGACGCCCCATCGGGCAGAATCAGGGCGTTCAGTTCCCCATTGCGCGGGCCTATGTTCAGATGACCGCGGCTTCGGCGATCGTCGACAAGGCAGCGGCATTGTTCGATGCCGGCGTTCAGCCGGGCACGGAAGCGAACATGGCGAAGATGCTGGCCTCCGAAGCGTCCTGGTATGCGGCCGACATGTGCGTCCAGACCCATGGCGGCTTTGGCTTTGCCGAGGAATATGACATTGAGCGGAAGTTTCGCGAGACGCGACTATATCAAGTCGCGCCGATCTCAACCAATCTCATCCTCAGCCACGTGGCAACACATGTGCTGGACCTGCCGAAGAGCTTCTGATGGCGGCAGCACTTGACGGCCTGCTGGTCGTTTCTCTCGAACAGGCGGTCGCCGCCCCGCTCTGCACCGCGCGGCTCGCTGAGGCGGGTGCCCGCGTCGTCAAGCTGGAACGTCCGGAAGGCGATTTCGCGCGCGATTACGATCATGCGGTCCATGGCGAGAGCGCTTATTTCGTCTGGCTGAATCGCGGCAAGGAATCGGTGCGAATCAATCTGAAGGGCGACGCGGACGCAGCCATGATCGCGCGAATGATCGCGCAGGCTGACGTTTTCGTGCAGAATCTTGCTCCAGGTGCTGCGGCGCGTGCGGGCTTCGGGTCCGCAGATCTGCGAGCGAAGCACCCCCGCCTCGTGACCTGCGACATTACCGGCTATGGCGAAACCGGGCCGGCTGCAGGCATGAAGGCCTATGACTTCCTGATCCAGTGCGAGACGGGTCTTGCCAGCATCACCGGCACGGCAGAGGGCGCGGCGCGGGTCGGCGTATCGGTCGCCGATATCGCCTGCGGCATGAATGCCCATGCGGCGATACTGGAAGCGCTGCTGGAGCGGGGCCGGACCGGCAAGGGGCGCGGCATCTCCGTGTCGCTGTTCGACGGCCTGGCCGAGTGGATGACGGTGCCGCTGCTGCATCATGATTATGCGGGCAGGGCGCCGGCGCGTGCCGGCCTCAAGCATCCTTCGATCGCACCTTATGGTGCCTTTGCGACCGCGGACGGCTCGCAGCTCGTCATCTCCATCCAGAACGAGCGCGAATGGCATAACTTCTGCGCGCAAGTGTTGGGCGATTCCGGGCTGGCCGCCGATCCCCGTTTCGCCTCCAACGCCCTTCGCTGCGCGAACCGGGCCGCGTTGGACGGCCTGGTCGGGCGGCGTTTCGCCGCCGACATGCCCGATGCGCTTATTGGCCGTCTTGAGAGGGCGGGAACGGCCTGGGCGAGGCTGAACGGTGTCGATGGGCTGTCGCGCCACAGCCAGTTGCGCCGCGTCACGGTCGACACGCCCTCCGGCCCGGTATCAGTCCCCGCCCCGCCGATCAGATGGGATGGCGAAGAACCGAGATCCCGGCCGGTACCAGGCCTCGGCGCGAACGACGCCGAAGTCCGGGCGGAATTCAAATGACAGCCGCAATCGAGCGCAACACCGATATCGCCGCAGCACGTCATGCCGATCTGCTTGCCGCGCTTCTCGACCATAAACATCCACCGTGGCGCGCCGGCGAGTTACCGCCGCTTGGCCATTTCCTGCTATTCCCACCCGACGCCCGCCAGTCGCGCCTCGGTCGCGACGGCCATCCTGCCAGGGACGATGGCGGGCTTCCACGACGGATGTGGGCGGGCAGTCGCACTCGCTTCCTCGCCCCTCTTCCGCTGGGGAGTACCGTGGTACGAGAAACCACGGTGCTGTCGGAAGCCGAAAAGACCGGTCGAACCGGGCGAATGCTGTTCGTGACTCTGCGACATCAGCTGAGCGTCGACGGGCTGGCGTGCATCGTGGACGAGCAGGACGTCGTGTATCGTGAGCCGGGCAAGAACGGTGCCCCACCGCCGCCGGGCAGGCAGGCAGTCGCACCACCGATCACCCGGAGCGTCGCGGTCGATCCGGTGCAATTGTTCCGCTTCTCCGCATTGACCTTCAACGCCCACCGCATTCATTATGATTTGCCCTATACCGTTGAGGTGGAGGGGTATCCTGGCCTCGTGGTTCATGGCCCCTATCTCGCCACGCTCCTGATAGACCTCTTCCTGCGGCATCATCCGGGAGCATGGATCGACAGCTTCACCTTCCGGGCGCAGCGACCTATCTTCGCAGGCGACTCCTTTGTCTTGGGATTGACCCCGGACGCAACGGGTGGAGACCTGGTCATCATCGATCACGCGGGCGGTGAAGCCATGCGGGCGAGAGTGGATATGAAGGAAGCGATCTGACATGATCGCCGCTACCGCATCCTTGAGCATCGCGCCCGAAATCGGAATCGATCGCGCTGCTCTAGATATATGTTGTCGCATCGTTTTTCGCTGAAAACCGGTGCCCACTTTTCAGCACGGATACTCTAACCCGCGCAGCCGTCGCGGTCTCGCCTGGCCGCTGAGAGTCGCGGCGCTAGTTCCGACGAGTTCGGCCAACGGGCGTGGGCCTCGCCAGACCACAGGACTTCCCATCGCGAACAGATTTGATAAAGAGGCCCCCGGGCGCCGGGTTGGCGACAGGCACAACGCCGGGACAAGAGAGCGACAGAAGTTTGTTTCGCCTCGGCTAAGTGTTTGAAATGCGGGTGTAGCTCAATGGCAGAGCAGAAGCTTCCCAAGCTTACGACGAGGGTTCGATTCCCTTCACCCGCTCCAGCCCTCAAACTTTGTTGACGATCGCGGACCGGGGCTTTCGATATTTCGCTTCCCCGCGGCGAGCAGCCCCTGGTCTGCGCCGCGACGATCCTCAGCGGTGCATTGTTCGCGGGCAACGGCTTGACGGCAGACTTGCACTTGTTGCTTGCCGTTTGCTGGATTAAATACGCGACCGAGCGTTGAGAATGACGCTTTGCAGGAACGTGACCGGGGCCAACCTCGGCTCGGCCTGACAGCAAATGATGTCCGTAGGAATGATAGGAGAGAATGTCATGAAATCGCTGAACGCCGCACTCGCGGCGGCCTGTCTGTTCGCCGCGCCCACAACGGCGATAGCCGCAACGTCCCAGCGCGGAGAAGGTGTTGAAATCGTCGCGCCGGCGCCCACGCAGCACGCCCGGGAACGGATCGAGCTGCGCGTGTCCACCGCCGGTCTCGACCTGCGTGATCCGCAGAACCTCGAGCGGTTTCGCACGCGCGTCACCAGGGCGATCGAAACCGCCTGCAACCCCGGCAACCGGATCAATGCCGATCTTTCGCCGGACTGGCAGTGCCGCCGGGAAATGGGCGCCAGTGCGACCGCGACATTATATTCGCTGGCGCGTCGGGGCGCGGGCCAGACCCTCGCCAGCAACTGATCCGCGCTTGCCGTCGCGCGGGCGCGGCGGTGAACGCAACAGTCTGTCACGCGATAACAACGCCGGGGTGCAGCACGCACCCCGGCGTTGTCGTATCCGCGTCACATGACTTCGGCCATGACTTGGGGCGCCGCGGGGCGGGCGCGAATAAGCGCCTGCAACAGCCGCCCCACCGATTGCGGCGAGGATGTGTAAGGCGCCAGCCAGCGATAGAGCAGCGGCACGATATAGAGCGTGACGCCGGTGGCGATGGTCACACCGAACACGATGACGACGCCGATCGCGGAGCGCGCACCGGCACCCGCGCCGTGGCTCAACGCGAGCGGAACGGCCCCCGCCGCCGTCGCGATCGAGGTCATCAGGATCGGACGAAGCCGCCGCCCTGCCGCCTGCCGGATCGCCGCCTCCAGCGCGATCCCCTCATCACGCAGCTGATTGGCATATTCGACGATCAGGATGCCGTTCTTGGCGGCAAGCCCGACCAGCATGACAATGCCAATCTGGCTGAACAGATTGATGCTCGTTCCGGTCAGCGCCAACCCCAGTACGCCCCCCGCCACGGCAAGCGGCACCGCCGAGATGATCACCGCCGGATGGATGAAGCTTTCAAACTGGGCCGCCAGCAGAAGATAGATGACGACGATCGTAAGCCCGAACGCCAGCCAGATCGATCCGCCGGTCTGCTTGAAGGCCTGGCTCTCGCCGCGATAGCCCGTCGCCTGGATTTCCGGCATGGACCGCGCCTTGTCCTCCAGAAAAGCAAGCGCCCGACCCAGCGAGTAGCCCGGTGCGAGGCCGCCCTGCAGCGTGATGGCCCGCATCTTGTTGAAACGGCCTAATGCCTGCGCCGTGGCCGTTTCTCGCACATGAACCACGCTCGACAACGGCACCAGGTCTCCCCCGCGCGAGCGCACATAGACGGTCGACAGGCTTGCCTCGGTGTCGCGGTTATCGGCTTCGGCCTGCAGGATGACGTAATATTCCTCGCCGTCGCGCACATAGGTCGAAGCGCGACGGGACCCCATCATCGTCTGCAGTGCCTGACTGACATCGTCGACCGACACCCCGAGGTCCCCGGCGCGCTGCCGATCCACGTCGATCAGCAACTGCGGCTTGCTTTCGACATAGTCGGCATCGACGTTCACCAGGCCGGGATTGTCGCGCGCAGCGGCCAGCAGCCTGTCCCGCGCGCGGGCAAGGCCCTCATAGCTGGAGCCGGCGATGACGAAATTTACCGGCTGTCCCCGGCCCCGGCTCAGCCGGGAATTCACCGTGGCGTTTCCCCTGATCGCGGCGATGTCGAGAAGCTTGGCGTTGACGCGTTTGGCGACCTCCTGGGACGTCAACTTGCGCTCGTCCCATTGACGCAGGAACACCGCGACATTGGCGATGTCGAAGTCTTCGGAAACGCCGGCGGTGCCGGGAACACGGGCATTCATCCCGCGCACGGCGCCCTTGCCGATCATCGGCGCAACCATGTCTTCGACCTGTTTGGTATAGCGATCGAGCTGCGCGAAGCCGGTCCCTTCCGGCGCATTGACGCGGATCTGAAACACACCCGTATCCTCTGGCGGGACAAGCTCGGCGTCGATGCCGGTGAACACCCAGCCGGCAATGGCGAGGAACACGGATATGCCCAGGATGACCGGGAGTGGCCGCCGCAGCGCCACGTTGAGCGAACGCCCGTAACCGGATTCGCAGCTGTCCATCAGGCGATCGATTCGGGCGGTCAAACGGCCTCGCGCAGAATGCTTCAGAAGCTTGGAACACAGCATCGGCGCGAGGCTGAGGGCAAGCACGCCCGAAATTGCCAGCGCCGCGATCAACGCGACGGCCAGCTCCCGAAACAACAGGCCGGTCTGACCGGAGAGGAACATGACCGGCACGAACACGGCGCAGACCACAAGCGTCGTCGCGATCACCGCGAACCCCACCTGACGCGTGCCGGCAAAGGCGGCATATAGCGGTGCCTCACCCTGCTCGATGCGATGATAGATGTTTTCAAGCACGACGATCGCGTCGTCGACAACGAGGCCGATCGCCAGGACTAGCGCCAGCAGGGTCAACAGGTTGATCGAATATCCCATCGCCCAAAGCACCGCGCAGGTCGCCAGCAGGCAAATCGGCACCGTCACGGCC
>Ga0207676_10000840_pt1 | contig 23832 bp, 20 predicted proteins | sample KBSSwiS72_FD_184307 | JGI IMG/M metagenome (GOLD analysis project Ga0207676, IMG submission 184307) | Switchgrass rhizosphere microbial communities from Kellogg Biological Station, Michigan, USA - KBS Switchgrass S7-2 (SPAdes) (version 2) | ecosystem: Host-associated > Plants > Roots >...
TTCGATCTCTTCTGGCGCAATCCGAGGCTGCTCGAAAAGCTCATCGCTGCGCTTCTGCCCACCGTGTTCGGGCGCGGCGGCGAAGACGAGCAGACGCCCGAGCTTCCCGCGCGCATTGCCCAGGCGATGTTGCCGCCGATGGGCCTCGACAGCCGTCCGCGCGACGACAAGGAGATTCATCTCGACGCCACGTTCACGACATCCGCGCGCGAGGTGCTGCAGCGCAAGGACTTCGAAACGATGACGGTGGAAGAGCTCGCCGCCGTGCGGGCGATGCTCTCGAATCTGCGGCTGCCGCTGCCGGAGCTGCCGGTGCGGCGGACGACGCCGGCGCTGCGCGGACACCGGATCGACCTCCGCGCGACGTTGCGGCGTGCGACGGGGGCGGCCGGAACGCTGTCGCCGCTCGCGTGGCGACGACGCCAGCGGCGAACGCCGCCGCTCGTCGTGCTGTGCGACATCTCGGGCTCGATGGACCGATATGCGCGGATGCTGCTGCACTTCCTGCATGCGATCACGAACGATCGCGACCGCGTGCACGTGCTGCTGTTCGGCACGAGGCTCACCAACGTGACGCGTCATCTCAAGCACCGCGACGTGGACGTGGCGCTGTCGCGCGTGACGACGGCCGTTTCGGATTGGGCGGGCGGCACGCGCATCGGCAGCTCGCTCGAGGAGTTCAACCGCTTGTGGTCCCGCCGCCTGCTCGGCCAGAACGCCGTCGTGCTGCTCATCACCGATGGACTCGAGGCGGATGCCGGCCTCGATCTCGGCAAGGAAACCGAACGCCTGCGCAAGTCATGCCGGCGGCTCGTCTGGCTCAACCCGCTGCTGCGCTACGAAGGCTTCGAAGCGCGTCCTGCGGGGATCAAGGCGATGCTGCCGCACGTGGACGATTTCCTGCCGGTGCACAATTTCGACAGCTTGACGGCGCTCGCAGCGGCGTTGGAGCGGCCACAACCGCGCGGGCGCTCATATTCAGGGACGGCGCAGGCTACCCAACTGCGGACGCAGCCGACGCCGCGTCCGACGATGCAACCGAGGCCGCAACCGAGGACGAACTAAAGAGCGACACATGGAGATGCAAAGCACCCGCACTGTTCCTGCGCCCGTTCCGACGGTGTGGGCCGCGCTCAACGATCCCGCGTTCCTCAAGGAGTGCATTCCAGGCTGCGAGACGATCGAGCCCGACGGCGAGAACGCCTACCGGATTTCTATGGCCGCCCGGATCGGGCCGGTCGCGGCCAAGTTCAACGGTCGAATGCAGCTGGCCGACATCGACCCGCCGAACGGATACACGCTTTCCTTCGACGGGCAGGGTGGCGCGGCCGGCTTTGCCAAGGGTGCGGCCAAAGTAGGACTCACTCCCGATCAGAACGGCGCCGCGACGACGATGTCGTATACCGTATCTGCGCAGGTCGGCGGCAAGATCGCCCAGATCGGATCGCGACTGGTCGATGGAGCCGCCCAGAAGCTCGCCGACGACTTCTTCTCCCGGTTTTCGGACAAGGTCGCCGCGAGCACGGCGCCGGTTGCTCCTGCGCCCGCCACGCCCGCGCCCGTTGCGCCGGCCGCCGGCAGTAACACGGCGTGGGTACGCTACGTCGCGATCGTCATCCTGCTGGCCGTCATCGTTTACCTGGCGATGCGCGGCAGGATGTAAGGTACGACCGGGGCGGCGGTGCTGAAGCACCGGTTGCCCAATGTTCGTTCATGATCCGGAGTTGCCATGGACAGCGTCGATCTCGAGGTACTGAAGAAGAGCGCCGAGTGGCTCGGGGCAGGGCACCGCGTGCTCCTCGTCACCGTGGTCAAGACGTGGGGCAGCTCGCCCCGTCCGCCGGGCGCGATGCTGGCGGTGCGCGACGACGGGCATGTCGTCGGCTCCGTGTCGGGCGGGTGCATCGAGGACGACCTCGTGGGCCGCGTGCGCCACTACGGTATGACGTCCTCGGCGTGCGAGGCCGTCACTTACGGCGTGTCGGCGGACGAGGCGCGAAGGTTCGGCCTGCCATGCGGCGGCACGATCCAGCTCGTTTGCGAGCCTTTGACCGTCGATTCGGGCATCGATGAGCTCCTCGGCGCAATCGAAGGCGGCAAGCTCGTCGCCCGCCGGCTCGAACTCGCAACGCGCAAGGCGACGCTGTCGCCCGCACTGCCGCCGCTCGATGTCCAGTTCGATGGCGACGTGCTGACGACGATCCACGGACCGCGCTACCGGATGCTCGTGATCGGCGCGTCGCAGCTCTCGAAGTACCTCGCGCAGATCGCGGTGGGCCTCGACTATCAGGTAACGATCTGCGACCCGCGCATCGAGTACACGGAGACGTGGGACGTTCCGGGCGTGACGCTCGTCAAAACGATGCCCGACGACACGGTTCAGGCGATGAACCTGGACGAGCGCTGCGCGGTGATCGCGCTCACCCACGACCCGAAGCTCGACGACCTCGCGCTGATGGAAGCGCTCAAATCGCCGGCGTTCTATGTGGGCGCACTGGGCTCGCGCGCAAACAACGCGAAGCGCCGCGAGCGCCTGCTCGATTTCGACGTGAGCGCGGAAGAAATCGCCCGGCTGCACGGGCCGATCGGCCTTTACATCGGCAGCCGGACGCCGCCGGAGATCGCGATTTCCATCCTCGCGGAGGTCACCGCGGTCAAGAACGGCGTCGCCTTGCCCGACGTGGCGAAGATTGCGGCGGCGAAGGAAAAGCTCGCGCCGTCAGTCGCCTGCGAAACTCAATAGAGGGTGCGTAAGGAAACGGCCGCGGCATTCGACCAATCCGACGCCCTCGTTTTCCCGGAGAGACCATGAGCAAGATTCGTTCGAGCATTGCGTTGGCCTTGGCGGCGCTGCTTTGCGCCGGTTCGGCGGCGATCGCCTCCACGTCGACGCCGCTGCCCGCGCCGACAGTGGATGCGCCGCCGGCGGCGAAGTCGGGAAGCGAGACGGCGGTGTTCGCCGGCGGCTGCTTCTGGGGTGTCGAAGCGGTGTACCGTCACCTTGCCGGCGTGTCGAAAGCCGTCTCGGGCTACGCGGGTGGCACCACGAAGAACCCCACCTACACCGGGGTCAGCATGGGCACCACGGGGCATGCCGAGTCGGTGCAGGTGACCTACGATCCCGCGAAGATTACGTACGGGCAGTTGCTGCGGGTGTTCTTTTCCGTCGCCCACGACCCGACGCAGCTCAACCGCCAGGGCCCGGATGTGGGCACGCAGTACCGGTCGGCCATCTTCTACGCGAACGACGAGCAGAAGCGCGTCGCCGAGGCTTACATCGCGCAACTCGGCGCGGCGAAGGCTTTCTCGGGTCCGATCGTCACGCAGCTCGCGCCGCTGACGGCGTTCTATCCGGCCGAGGACTATCACCAGAACTACCTCGCGCTGCATCCTCGCGAGCCCTACATCGTCTACAACGACCTGCCGAAGCTCGACGCGCTGAAGACGCAGTTTCCCGCGCTGTACACAAAGCGCTGAGCGTCACTTGTCCCCGCGATCGCGCCGCGGGATCGTGCGAAGGAGCGTCTTGAGATCGCGATTCACCGCGAGCGCGGTCCGACGCTCCAGCGCGCGGTAACGCCGCACGAGCTCGACCCCGACCGGCGTGAGCGTGGTGCCGCCGCCGCGCGAGCCGCCGGCCGCGGTCGCGACGGCAGGACGAACGAGGCAGCTGTTCGTTTCCTCGATCAGCAGCCAAGCGCGGCGGTACGACATTCCGAGTTTTTTGGCGGACGAGGTGATGGAGCCCGTCTCGCCGATCGCTTCGAGGAGCGCGACTTTGCCGGGGCCGATCCACACGGGAGTGCGCTCCTCGGAATCGCGAATGTGAAACCGGATCTCGGGTTTCATGGCACCTCCCGTCCTCATGCATAGCCCACGCTTCGCCGGTCGAACGACACTGCCTTGATCATGGCGTGAAGCTCGAGCCCGGGACGAATTCCCAGCTGCCGGCTCGATCGGCCGGTGATGCGAGCGACGACCGTGGAGCCTCCGACTGCGAGCCGCACCAGCACGAGCGCGCCGGGAAGCTCATCGAGCGCGACGACCGTCGCGGCGAGGAGGTTGAGGATGCTGACGTCGGCCGGCCGGGTCAAAGCGAGCGAAACGTCGCGCGCGCGCACCGTTGCGCGCACGCGGTCGCCGATCGCGGCGTCGAGACGCGGCACGAGAAGCTCGCCGCCGTCGAACGCGAGCGTCGTCAGGCCTTCCGTCGCGTCGTGCGCGGTCACGTGCGTATCGAGCACCGAGCCCGCGTCGTCGCGTTCGGGCTCGTGCTCCGGAGCGAGACGGCCGATCACTTCGTCGACGGCGCCGACGGCAACGCACTTGCCTTCGGACAGCACGACGACGGCATCGGCAAGGCGCGTCATCTCGGCGACGGAATGGCTCACGTAGAAGATCGGGATTGAAAGCTCGTCCCGCAGGCGTTCGATGTAGTCGAGGATCTCGCTCTTGCGCGCCGCATCGAGCGACGCGAGCGGCTCGTCCATCAGCAGGATGCGCGGCTGTGCAAGAAGCGCCCGTCCGATTGCCACGCGCTGCTTTTCTCCACCGGACAACGTGCGCGGCTTGCGCTGGAGAAGGCCTCCCAGACCGAGAAGCTCGACCACGCGCGCCTCGTCGATGAATCGGTCCCGCGGGTCCCGGAAGCGCTGCCCGTAGGTGAGGTTCGCCTGCACATCCATGTGCGGAAACAGGAGGCCGTCCTGGAACACGTACCCGATGCGGCGCGATTCCGGCGGCACGTCGATGCGCTGCTCCGCATCGAACAGGATCGCATCGTTGACGCGGATGCTGCCGCGCTCCGGCGTGGCGATCCCCGCGATCGCGTTGACGATGCTGGTCTTGCCCGAACCCGAGCGGCCGAACAGCCCTACGATCGGCGCTTCCGCCGAGAAGCGGACGTCGAGGTGAAAGTCACCCCGCCGCTGCTCGATGTCAACGTCGATCATCGCCTTGCCGATGCGCGGAGCGCCGGGTGAGCCATTCCGACGCTGCAAGCGCCACGAGCGACAACAGCACTGCGATGATCGACAAGCGAAGCGCCTGCGGGTCGCCGCCTGGAACCTGCGTGAACGTGTAGATGGCGAGCGGCAGCGTCTGCGTCTCGCCTGGAATGTTCGAGACGAATGTGATCGTCGCACCGAACTCCCCGAGGCCGCGCGCGAACGACAAAAGCGTCCCGGTGATGATGCCGGGCAGGGCGAGAGGCAGCGTGATCGTCGCGAACACCCACAGCCGCGAGCCGCCGAGCGTGCGCGCGGCCGTTTCGAGCCTTCGGTCGACGGCCTCGATCGACAGCCGGATCGCACGCACCATCAGCGGAAAGCCCATCAGCGCGGACGCGAGAGCGGCGCCCGTCCAGCGAAATGCGAGCACGATGCCGAACCACTCGTCGAGCAGACTGCCGATCGGCCCGCGCTTGCCGAACAGCACGAGCAGCGCAAACCCCACCACGACGGGAGGCAGCACCAGCGGAAGGTGGACGATCGCATCGACGAGTGTCTTTCCGGGAAAGGAAACACGCGCGAGCCCGTACGCCACCAGAATGGCGACCGGCAGGCTGCAGACGACGCTGACGACCGCGACCCGAAGACTCAGTGCCAGGATGCCGATTTCGTCAGCGCTGAGCTCCGGCATGCGTCATTGCGCCATCGTGAATCCGTATTTCTCCCAGGTCGGCTTCGCCTGCGCAGAACGGATGTAGTCGAGGAAAGGCCTGGCGGCTCGCGACTTGCTCGACGCCAGCACGGCAGCAGGGTAGGTGATGGGCGGATAGCTGCCGGCCGGGAACGTGTCGACGATCTTCACGCCGTTGTCGGCTCGCGCGTCCGTCGCGTAGACGATGCCGAACGGCGATTCGCCGCGCGACACGAGCGCGAGCGCCGCACGAACGTTGTCGGCGCGCGCAACCCGGTTTGCAACGCTCGACCACACGCCCAGCTTCTCGAGCGCAGCCTTGCCGTACTTGCCGGCCGGCACGCTGTCGGGATTCGCCATCGCTAGCTTGTCCTTCCCAAGCGCCGCGGCGAGTCCGAAATCGGGGCCGATGCGCAGGCTCGCTGCGCTGCGGGCGGGAGCGACCAGCACCAGCGCGTTCCGCAACAGGTCGACGCGCGTGCCGGGTGCGAGCAGGTTCCGCTTCTCGACGTAGTCCATCCAGTCGACATCGGCGGAGATGAAAACGTCGGCCGGCGCCGCGGTTTCTATCTGTCTCGCGAGCGCGTTGCTCGCACCGTACGAGACGATCACCTTGTTGCCGGTGCCCGCCTCGAACTGCTTCGACTGCCGGTCGAGCGCCTCCTTGAGGCTCGCCGCAGCAAACACGGTCACGTCCGCAGCGAGGGCCGCTGACGTTCCGCACGACAGGATCAGGACGAGAGATGCAACGGCGGCGCGCCAGCGGCGCATCGTGACGCTCCGGACTCGGTGTCCGCGTAACGCGGGCCCGCGTAATATACCGCCGAATATTGCGGCTATACAACCCGAATCGGCACCCCCGGTGCCATTGCGAGCGGTGTGCTAAGACCGGAAGCCCAGTGCGCGCAACTCCGCGCGGACGTCCGCATTTTGCAGCAGCGCGCAGAACGCGCGCACGGGCGGCAGTTCGAGACGCGCCGTTGGGACGACGAAGTCGTAGCGCTCTTCCTGGACCGGAATGAACGCGAGGCCGTACTGCCGCGCGACGGTGTCGATCGCGACGCCCCAGTCGGCGCGCCCCTGCGCCACTGCGGCGGCAACCGCGTTGTGCGATTTCGTCTGCACGCCATACCCGGACGGGCGTGCGGCGCCGAGCATCCTGTCGATGATGATGCGCGTGCCGCTGCCCGCGTTGCGGTTCACCATCACGCAATCGGAAGCTTGCGCTGCGGCCGCCACTGCCGCGTTCGCGTCGTTGCCTTCGAAGCGGGTGTCGCCGCGGCGGTGGACGATTCCCTGCAGCCGTCCGTAACCCGGGAGCAGCGAGAGGCCCGGCGTGAGGAAAGGGCGGTTGTAGTCGCCGGTGGCGGGGTCGAGGAGGTGAACGCCTGCGACATCGCATTCGCCGCGCTTCGCCGCCGCGAGCCCTCCCATGCTTCCCACGTACAGCGATTTCGTTCGCAGGCCCTGCCGCATCAGCTTGCCGATCAGAAGGTCGAGGCCGACGCAGTGACTGCCGATGATGACGAGATCGGCGGGCTCGAGCGAGCGGCTCAGGAGTTGCACCGACACCGCCGCTCCGGCGTCCAGAATCTCGGTGTGCTGGTCGATGGTGATGAAGCCGTCGGCGCCGCTGAACGTCGTGACGGATCCCGAGCCCTTTCCCATCGGATAGGCGCGAAGTGCCGACGCGCCCTGAACCAGCCCCACGAGCAGGTACTCCGTTCGCCCCCGCTCCGAGTTCACGCGCATCGGCAATGTCGCGTTGACGGTCTGGCGGCGCTCCACGGGCAACCCCGCGTAGGCGCGCAGCACCGGCGCGACGAACTCGTGAAACGTGAAGATCGCCGAGGTGGGAAAACCGGGGAGGATCACAACCGGCTTGCCGTTCGTGACGGCGAGGCAGATCGGCTTTCCCGGCTTCAACGCAACGCCGTGGGCCACGATGCCGGGATTCGCAAGCCGCTGGACGACGCGATACGACAGGTCGCCCTCGCCCTTCGACGTTCCGCCGGAGAATACGACGACATCGCATTCGAGGCCGCGCGTCAGTGCGCTCGTCAGCGCGGCTTCGTCATCGGCGATGACGCCGAGATGGACGGGCATGCCCCCAAGCTCCTCGACGGCTGCACCGATGATCGCCGCATTCGAGTCGTACACGGCGCCCGTACGAAGCGGATTGCCTGGCGCGACGATCTCGTTGCCCGTCGAGAAAATGGCGACTCGCGGCTTGCGATGGACCGTGATCTCGCGCAACCCGAGCGCCGCCAGCACGCCGATCTCGCGCGACGTGAGTCCTTGTCCCGCGCGCAGCACGGTCTCGCCGCGCGCGATGTCGGTCCCGGCATAGCTCACGTTCTCGCCGGGTGTCAGCGGTCGCCGCACTTCCATCTCTTCGCCATGCTCGCCTTGAACGAGCTCCGAGTGCTCGACCATCAGGACGGAATCGGCGCCGCGCGGCACCATTCCGCCCGTCGCGATGGGTGTTGCGACGCCGGCCGTGACCTGCGCGGTCGGTGCGACGCCCGGCGCGAGCACTTCGCCGTCCAGCCGCACGGTGCGCGGCCGCTCTTCCATGGCGCCGAACGAGTCGCTCGCCTGCATCGCGTAACCGTCGACATTCGAGCGATCGAAGCCGGGGACGTCTACGCCCGCGATCACGTCTTCCGCGAGCACGCGATCGAGCGCCGCGCCGAGAGTCACGACTTCGCGACCGAGCGGCGCGAGGTCGAGGTGCGCACGAAAGCGCGCGGTGGCCTCGTCGCGCGTGACGACGCTGAGGAACTGCGACTGGCCCGGATCGGCGGGGCGGCCTTTCGGCGGCGAGTTACGCATGGCGAAAAAGCGCTACTCGTACAGGTACACGACCACTTCGCTGCCGGGGCCGTATCCCTCGCTTTCGGCGGGGACGATCACAAAGCCGTCCGCGCGCGTCGTCGACGAGAGCACCGACGCGCCGCTCAACGCAATCGGCTCGACGGCGCCGTCGACGATGCGGACGCGGCAATAGTCGACGCGTCCGATCGCCGACACGATCTTGCGCGCCACGTTGGCGCTGGCGCGGCGATGCGGCCAATCGGCGGGGCGGCCTCCGCGCAGCCGGATGGCGCGGCCGGCGAAGAAGTCGTACGCGCAAAGGCACGATACCGGATTGCCCGGCAGAAGGAACACGAGCGCCTCGCCGATGCGGCCGACGCCCGCGGGACTCGACGGGCGCATGGCGACGCCGTGAATCGCGAGCTCGCCCGATTCGGCGACGAGCTTCGGCGCGTGGTCTTCGGTGCCGACGCTCGATCCGCCCGATACGAGGATCACGTCGGCCCCCGGCTCGCGGAGCGCAGCGCCAATGATGGCGGGATTGTCCCCGAGCCGATGGTGGCTTTCGAGCACGCCGCCGTCGCGATCCACGAGGGCGCGCAGCATGAACGAGTTGGCGTCGTAAATCTCGTACGGACCCTTCGGCGTGCCGGGCGCGCGCACTTCGTTGCCGGTGACGAGAAGGCGCACGCGCGGCTGCCGGACCACGGACGCCGACGCGAGACCCAACGAAGCGATGAGGCCGGCGTCCTGCGGGCGCAGGCGCCGTCCTTTGGACAGCGCCGCTGCCCCTGTGGCGATGTCCTCGCCGACGTGCCCGACGTGCTGTCCCGGTGCAACACTGCGGGTGATGGCGATGCGGCCGTCGGCTTCGCTCACATATTCGGCGGGCACCACGGCATCGGCGCCTTGCGGCATCGGCGCGCCGGTCATGATCCGGATCGCGGCCCGTTCAGGGATCGACCCCGCGAAAGGCTGTCCCGGCATCGACTGGCCCGCAACAGGGAACTCGAGCGGGTTGTATTCGCTCGCGCCCGAGGTGTCGGAACCACGCAGCGCATAGCCGTCCATCGCCGCACGATCGAATCCGGGGACGTCGAGCGGGGACACGAGGTCCGCCGCCAGAATCCTGCCCGCGACTTGCTCCAGCATCACAGTCTCGGGTGCCAACAGCAACGCGTGACGGTCGATCCATTCGAGAACGGCAGGCACTTCGCTGCGCCGGCTGAAGCCGTGCATGCGCACGTCCGCGGAGAAGGGAGCGGCTTTCATGTCAAGCGAATCTTACACACCGGCTGTACACGTCGGCCGCGAGCACGATCAGTGGAAATCCCGCGAGCGAGTCTGCAGCGCACCCAGCATCGGCGAGAGATCGGCGAGCCGTCCTGCGACGACGTGGACGACCTGTGCTTCGCGCTCTACCGTGCCGTACACCGCGAGAAGCTTCGCGCCCAAAAGCTCCCGACGCTGGCGATCGCTCAAATCGCGCCAGACGATGACGTTGGTGGCGCCCGTCTCGTCTTCGAGCGTGACGAAGATCACGCCGCTCGCGGTGTCGGGGCGCTGCCGGCCGATGACGATGCCCGCCGTGCGCACGATGCGGCCGTGCGGCGTTTGGGCGATCTCGGCGGCGGTCGCAAGCCGCCGCTGCGTCAGCTTCGAGCGCAACAGCGCAAGCGGATGGCGACGTAGCGTGAGCGAGAGCGTCCGGTAATCGGCGACGATGTCCTCGCCCTCGGTGGGCGCCGGCAGCTCGGGATCGGTTTCCAGGAATGCGCTTCCGGACAACAACGGCGGCAGGCGCTCGACGCCGGCGACCGCCCACGCGGCGCCATGGCGATGGCCGGCGAGCGCGGCGAGCGCGTCGGCTTCGGCAAGGCAGCGGAGGTCGCGGCGGTCGAGTGCCGCGCGATGGGCGAGATCCGCGCTGCTCGAGAACGGCCGTGCTCGACGCGCCTCGACAATTCGCTGCGCGGCGGCTTCCGAGAGTCCGGCGACCATGTTGAAGCCGAGGCGCAGCGCACGAGAAGAAAGTAGGGTCAGAGACGACTTTTTCTGCAATGGTGCATGGCAATCCGTTCGAAAAGTCGTCTCTGACCCTATTTTCTCCCGATGAAAAGTCGTCTCTGACCCTACTTTCTCGAGCGTGCACTCCCAGTCGCTCACGGTCACGTCCACGGGACGCACCTCGACGCCATGCCGCCTCGCGTCACCCACGAGCTGCGCCGGCGCATAGAACCCCATCGGCAACGAGTTCAGCAGCGCGCCGGTGAACGCCGCCGGCTCGTAGCGCTTGAGCCACGCGGAGATGTAAACAAGAAGCGCGAACGACGCCGAATGCGATTCGGGAAAGCCGTATTCGCCGAAGCCCAGGATCTGCTGGTAGATCTGCCGCGCGAACGCTTCGTCGTAGCCGCGCGCCGCCATGCCGTCGACGAGGCGCTGCTCGAATTTTTCGAGGCCCCCCTTGCGCCGCCACGCCGCCATCGAGCGCCGCAGCGAATCGGCTTCGCCGGGCGTGAAGCCCGCCGCGACGATCGCGAGCTGCATCACCTGCTCCTGGAAGATCGGTACGCCCAGCGTGCGCTCGAGCACGCCCTTGACCGCATCGCTCGGATACGTGACCGGTTCCATTCCCTGTCGCCGGCGCAGATACGGATGCACCATCCCGCCCTGGATGGGACCGGGGCGCACGATCGCGACCTCGATGACGAGATCGTAGAAGCATGCGGGCTTCAACCGCGGCAGCATCGATTGCTGCGCGCGCGATTCGATCTGGAACACGCCGATCGTATCCGCGCGCTGGCACATCGCGTAGACCTCCGGGTCTTCGGCCGGGATGTCCTGCATCGTGAATGGGCCGAGCTGCATTTTTTCGTCCGCGTGGCCCGTGCATTTCCCCCGGCGCAAGTCGAAAAGTGGACCTGACCCGGTTTTCCACACCATCTCGAGCGCTCGCCGGATCGCGGACAGCATGCCGAGCGCGAGGCAATCGACCTTGAGCAGTCCGAGCGCGTCGAGGTCGTCCTTGTCCCACTGCAGGACGGTGCGATCGGCCATCGCGGCGTTCTCGACCGGCACCATGCGCTCGACCAAGTCGCGGGCGATGACGAAGCCGCCCACATGCTGCGACAGATGCCGAGGAAATCCGATCAGCTCGCCCGCCAGCGCCATGAGGCGGACGAGCACCGGATTGTCGGGTTCGAATCCGGCTTCACGGATGCGCTCGGTCTTGATCGCGCGACCATCCCACCACGCGAGGATGCCCGAGAGCCGGTCGACCTGCGCCGGCTCCAGACCGAGCGCGCGACCGACATCGCGCACCGCGCTCTTCGGGCGATAGGTGATGAGCGTCGCGGCGAGCGCCGCGCGGTCGCGGCCATATTTGGCGTAGACGTACTGCATCACTTCCTCGCGCCGCTGGTGCTCGAAGTCGACGTCGATGTCGGGCGGCTCGTTGCGCTCCTTCGACAGGAAGCGCTCGAACAGCATGCTCATCCGCGAAGGATCGACCTCGGTGATGCCGAGCGCGTAGCAGACGGCCGAGTTCGCCGCCGAGCCGCGTCCCTGGCAGAGGATTCCGCGCGAGCGCGCGAACGCGACGATGTCGTGCACCGTCAGGAAGTACGGCTCGTAGCGAAGCTCGGCGATCAGCGCGAGCTCATGCTCGATCAGCTCGCGGACCGCGGGCGGGCAACGACTGCGGTCAGAGACGAAAGTAGGGTCAGAGACGACTTTTGGCCGAACGGATCCCCCTGCATCGACATCGCAGGAAAAGTCGTCTCTGCCCCTACTTTGCCTGCTTGGTCCGACGCCATAGCGCCGCGCGATTCCCTCCTCCGTCAACTGACGCAGGTACGACGCCGGCGTTTGTCCCGCCGGAACGATCTCCTCCGGATACTCGTAGCGAAGCTCGTCGAGCGAGAACCTGCAGCGCTGCGCGATCGCAACGGTTTCCGCGAGCAATTCCGGCGGATAGATCGAGGCGAGCCGCGCCCGCGAGCGCAGATGCCGCTCGCCGTTCGGGTGAAGCGCATGACCGCATTCGGCAATGGGTTTCCTGAGGCGAATCGCCGTCATCGTGTCCTGCAACGGCCGCCGCGCGCGCGCATGCATGTGGACGTCGCCGGCGGCAACGAGCGGCAGCCCGGTCGCAACGGACAACGCTGTGCACTGCGCGAGCTTCTCGCGATCGGCGGCGCGGGCCAGGAGCTCGACGGCGATCCACGCACGCCCGACGAAGGTCGCTGCGACCCAACGTGCGACGGCGAGCGGAGTCTGACCCGAGTTTTCCGGTGGCGTGTCGTCATCGCGATCCGCTCGGCGAAAAGTCGTCTCTGACCCTATTTTCGGGAGCCACAACGCGAGAAGGCCTTCGGCGAACGCGCAAACGTCGTCGCGGACGAGCGCATAGCTGCCTTTCACCGCGCTGCGCCGACCCCGGGTGATGAGCTGCGACAGGTTGCCGTAGCTCGTGCGATCGGTGGCGTAGAGCAGAAGCTTCACGCCGTCGGCAAGCGTGACCTCCGTGCCGATGACGAGCGGCAGCCCGGCGCTCTTCGCGGCGACGTGCGCGCGCACCGCGCCCGACAGCGAGCATTCATCGGTGACGGCGAGCGCCGCGTAGCCCAGCGCCTGCGCGCGCTCGACCAGTTCCTCCGGGTGCGACGCGCCGCGGAGGAACGAGAAATTGGTGAGGCAATGGAGCTCGGCGTAGGCGGGAAGCATGGCGAGGCCGCATCGGGCGACCGGAAAAGTGCGGAAAATGCATCGACAGGTACCGTACAAATATACGGTATCTTTGCTGGAAACGTAAGAGGCGGAGCCGCCGACCACGCTCCTTGCGGACCGTCACATCCTCCGGGCACGGCACCACCGGTAAGATGCGAGACGCCCCTCCCGAGTTCACGTCCTCTCCCTCATGCCTTCCATCGCTTTCGACCGTTTCTACCGCTACGACGACCTCACTGCCATCGTGAAGGCGCTCGCCGCCGAGCATCCGGACCTCGTCTCCCTCGAATCGATCGGAAAGAGCCATGAGGGCCGCGACATCTGGGTTGTGACCGTGACGCGGACCTCCACCGGTCCTGCGGCCGAGAAACCCGCGTTCTGGGTGGACGGCAACATCCACTCGACGGAAGTCGCCGCCTCGGTCGCCGCGCTCTATTTCCTGAACACGCTCGTCACCCAGTACGGGAAGGATCCCGAGGTCACCCGCACCCTCGACACGCGTGCGTTTTACGTATGTCCGCGCTTCAACCCGGACGGCGCCGAATGGGCGCTCGCCGACAAGCCGAAGTGGGTTCGGTCGAGCACGCGCCCCTATCCGTGGGACGAAGACGAAATCGAGGGGTTGACCGTCGAGGATGTCGATGGCGACGGACGCATCCTGCAGATGCGCCTCCCCGACGCGAACGGGCTGTGGAAGGACCATCCCGAGCAGCCCGGCCTCATGGTCAGGAGGGAGCCCATCGAGACCGGTGGGCGCTACTATCGCATCCTGCCGGAAGGCACGATGGAGGCCTGGGACGGCTTCATGCTTCGTGTGAAGAAGAATCGGCAAGGTCTGGACCTCAATAGAAATTTTCCAGCGAACTGGCGGCAGGAGCACGAGCAGGTCGGAGCCGGCCCCTATCCGACGTCCGAGCCTGAAGTGCGCGCCGTCGTGGACTTCTTCGTCCGTCACCCGAACATCACCGGCGGCGTCGCATTCCACACGTGGGCCGGCGTTCTTCTTCGTCCTTTCGATCATCTGCCCGACAGCGAGATGAACGCGGAAGACCTCTGGCACTACCGCCGAATCGGCGACAAGGGCACCGAGCTCACGGGCTATCCGGCGATTTCCGTCTACGAGGAGTTTCGCTACCACCCGAAGGAAGTGATCGGCGGGGTGTTCGACTGGGTCTACGAGCACCTCGGGATGTACAGCTGGGTGGTCGAGCTGTGGAGCCCGATGCGCGAAGCGGGCATCACGAACTACAAGTACATCGACTGGTTTCGGGACCACCCCATCAGCGACGACCTCAAGCTCTACCGCTGGAACGTCGAGAAGCTGGGTGGCGCCGCGCACGTTGCGTGGAAGCCGTTCGATCATCCCCAGCTGGGCCGCATCGAGATCGGAGGGTGGAACCGCTTTCACGCGTTCGGCAATCCGCCGCTGCCGCTTCTCGAACGCGAGGTCGAGCGCTTCCCGAAGTGGCTTCTCTGGCAGGCGCTGACATCGCCCCGCCTGGAGATCTTGTTTGCCGGTGCCGAGGCGCTCGGCGGCGGTCACTGGCGAGTGCGCCTCGTCGTCCAGAACACGGGATGGCTGCCGAGCTACGTTTCGAAGCGGGCGCTGGAGCGAAAAGTCGTCCGCGGCGTCATTGCGGAGATCGCGCTGCCGGATGACGCAGGGCCGGATGGCGCAGCGCTCGTGCAGGGCAGGCGTCGCGAGGAGCTGGGGCAGCTCGAAGGCAAGGCCTACAAGCACACCGGAGTGTCGTTCTGGCCGGACCGCAACGTCACGGACGACCGCGCCAAGGTCGAATGGATCGTGAGCGGGAAAGCGGGAGACGAGGTGCGACTCACGGCGCGACACGAGCGAGCGGGGACGGTGCGCGCCATCGTGAAGCTCGGCTGACCACTATCATCGGTTCGCGCGGCGCGAAGACCGCGTAGCGGCTTTCGCTCGGCTCGGATCCACCCCACGGAGGAGAAAATGCAGGATAAGCGCTTTCGGACAACGGCAGGCACGGCTGCATGCGTCGCACTCCTTGTCGGAGGCTGTGCGACGCCGCCGCCGGCAAAGCCAGGCCTCGAGGCCGTCCAGCACATCGTCGTGATCTTCGCCGAGAACCGCAGCTTCGATCATTTGTACGGCCTCTTTCCCGGCGCCAACGGCCTCGCCAACGCGACGCCCGAGCAGTACGTGCAGGTCGACCGCAACGGTACGCCGCTGCCCAACCTGCCGCCCGTGTGGAAGGGCAAGGAAGCGGACACCGCGTACCCGACGGGGTTGCCGAACAGGCCGTTCCGGCTCGACCTCCCGCCGGTCAACAAGCCGCTGACGGTCCCCACGCGCGACACCATCCACAAGTTCTACCCGCAGCAGGAGCAGATCGACGGCGGGCGCAACGATCGCTTCGTGGAAGTGTCCGATTCAGGCGCGCTTCCGATGGGCTACTACGACGGCTCGTCGCTGCCCATGTGGAAGCTCGCCAGGGAATACGTGCTGGCCGACAACTTCTTCATGGGCGCATTCGGCGATTCGTTCCTGAATCATTTCTGGCTCGTGTGCGCGTGCACGCCCTTCGACCCCAATGCCCCGGCTGACCTCCGCGCGAAGCTCAACGCCCGAGGGTGGCTCGAGCGCACGCCGGACTCGCCGTCGTCGGCGCTGCTGGGACCGACGACCTACACGCCGGGAGAGTTCACACCCGAGGGTTATGCGCTTACGACCAATCAGCCACCGTGGCAGCCGAGCCGGGTGCCGCCGGCGAGCAATGGCGACCCGCGCGCCGTGGACCCGACCCGGCACTTCCTCCCGCCCCAGACCGCGAAGACCATCGGCGACACGCTATCCGCGAAGGGAATCTCGTGGGCCTGGTATTCCGGCGCGTGGGATGCCGCCGTGAAGGACGGCATGCAGCGGCCGGACGCGAAGCGGATGGTCATCAACAACAACGAGCAAGGCTCACCCTATTTCGTCACACACCATCAGCCGTTCAACTACTTTGCGCGATTCGCGCCAGGCACGCCGGACCGCGCGAGGCATCTCAAGGACTACAACGATCTGGCCGCGGGCATCGATCGCGGCGAACTGCCGCAGGTTTCGTTCTACAAGCCGCAGGGCTCGCTCAACGAGCATCCCGGGAATACCGACGTGATGTCCGGCGACATCCACGCGGCGGAACTGGTCGCGCGGATTCAGAAGAGTCCGCTGTGGGCATCGACCGTCATCATCTTCACGTACGACGAGAACGGGGGATTCTGGGATCACGTTCCGCCGCCGAAGGGCGACCGCTGGGGACCGGGCACGCGCATTCCCGCGATCGTCATCTCGCCGTTCGCAAAGCGCGGCTACGTCGATCACACGCAATACGATACGACGTCGATCATCAAGTTCATCACGCGCCGGTTCGCCCTCGAGCCGCTGCCGGGCGCGCGCCCGGGTGCCGGCGATTTGACGAACACGCTCGATCTTGCCCTGTAAGGACGCATGACTCCGGCCGACCAAGCTGCACCATCCGAACGGAGAGACAGCATGCCGCCCGTCGACGCCGGGGGTCCGCCTTCGCGCAGCTACCTGTACTACCGCCACACGCTGCCGGTGCGGATCATGCACTGGACGAACGTCGTCGCGTTGACGATCCTGCTCATGAGCGGCCTGCAGATCTTCAACGCCCATCCGGCGCTCTATTGGGCGGGAAAGTCGTCGTACAGCGGTGTGCCGCCCGTCGTCGAGATGGGCGCTCGGGAGGGCGGCGAATCGGGCTACGTCGGGTATACGCGGATCTTCGGCCGCGAGTTCAACACCACCGGCGTGCTCGGCCTTTCGAACTCGGCCGACGGGCGTCTGTCGGCGCGCGGCTTTCCATGGTGGATGACCATTCCTGACGATCCCTGGCTCTCGATGGCGCGGTCGTGGCATTTCTTCTTCGCCTGGGTGCTGCTCATCAACGGGTTGCTGTATGTCCTGTACTCGATCGGAAGCCGCCATCTCTCGCGCGACCTCGCACCCGATCGCCGCGACTGGCGTTCGATCGGCCGCTCGATCAGGGATCACTTGCGGTTTCGCCACCCGAGCGGCGACGAAGCGAAGCGCTACAACGTGCTGCAGAAGCTCAGTTACCTGCTGGTCATCTTCGTCCTGCTGCCGCTCATCATCCTCATGGGCCTTGCGATGAGCCCGTGGATGGACACCGTGTGGCCCGGATGGGTCGATCTTTTCGGCGGGCGGCAGGCGGCGCGCACCATTCACTTCATTGCCGCGTGGCTGCTCGTCGCCTTCGTCGCGATTCACGTGTTCGAGGTGATCGTGTCCGGGCTGTGGAACCATTTGCGCTCGATGGTGACCGGCCGCTATCGCATCGTGGAGGAACGCCATGAACCGCTCGCCTGACGCAGAGCGCCGCCGTTTTCTCTCGCGCGCATTCGGCGCGATCGGAGCGGTCGCCCTGGGAGGTTGCGAGCGGCTGTCGCGCAGCGAGTGGTTTCCGAAGGTGCTGGGCGCGGGCGAGGCCGCGAGCTCCGCGGTCGCGCGCGCGGTCACCTCGCGCCGCTCGATGGCGCAGGAGTTCACCGAAGCCGATCGCTCCCCGATGTTCCGCAGCAACGGCACCGCGGAGCCCGATACCGATGCCTATCGCGCGATGGCGGCCAACGCATTCGCGAGTTATCGGCTTGTCGTCGACGGCCTCGTCGAAGCTCCGGCGAGCCTCTCGCTCGCCGACGTGCGCGCGCTGCCGAGCCGCACCCAGATCACCCGCCATGACTGCGTCGAGGGCTGGAGCGCGATCGCCAAATGGAAGGGCGCCCGGCTGGGCGCGCTGCTCGAGTCCGTTCGGCTGAAGCCGGATGCGCGTTTTGCGGTGTTCCACTGCGCCGATCCGATGGCCGAGGACGGCACCGATTTCTACTACGAGAGCATCGATCTCGAAGATGCATTCCATCCGCAGACGATCCTCGCCTACGAGATGAACGACACCGCGCTTCCCGTGGCGAACGGCGCGCCGATCAGGCTTCGGGTCGAGCGGCAGCTCGGCTACAAGCACGCGAAGTACGTCATGCGCATCGAGCTCGTGCCGAGCTTTGCGCACATTGCCGGAGGTCGAGGCGGCTACTGGGAAGACCTGGGGTACCAGTGGTTCGCCGGTATCTGAGCGTGCCTGCGCTCACGCGAATAACCCGTGCAGGAACCACTCGCCGTCGTCGATGCCGTACCGATGGTCGCGATAAATCCAGACGGTCTCCCCGCGCGGGTTCTCCCCGATGAAGTAATCGCGGCGCACGTCGGCGCCGTCCCACCAGCCGGACTCGATCCGCTCAGGTCCGTCGCGCAGTATCCAGGGTTGCGCTTCGAGACGATGACCCAGGAAGTTAACTAAGGGCTCCGGCATGGGCAGAAGCCAGATTGGCCGCCAGGCGAACGACGGCGCCGACGCATTCGCGGAAGTCGCTGTTGCCGCCGTCCGACTTTTCTGCAGGTGCTGTCGCTGGACGCGTGGGCCGGCGTGCTGCGTCTCGATCCTCACCTCGCGCGAGGCACGCTCGGGCCGGTGCTCGGCGTGCGGCGCGACGAGCGTCACGGCGTCGTCGCCCAATCGTGCGCGAAGCCGATCGAGTAGCGGCACCGCCGCCCTGTCGTTGTCGCCCGGAAGCAATCCCAGATTTTCGCTGCCGAGAGGGGCAATCGCCTCGCTCGCGAGCGTGATGCTTTCGACGGGCGCCGGCAGCACGACGCGCGTGAGGCGCTCGCGCAGCACCGAGACGAGATGCGCCGGCTCGCGCGCCGGCGCGGCAAGCGAGAAGCTCGCGCGAGTGGCGCGCACGCCGGTGGCGACGCCGACGTAACGCTCGTGCGCGAGCGTGAGCGAGATCGCGGTCACGCCCAGCCTGCGCCCCGTCAGCCATCCCGCCATTTCGAAGACGAGTCGATTGACCGCGAACGCGAGCGCCTCGACGTTCGCAACCGGCGCCGGCAAGTCGAGCTTGCCCATGTAGCGGGGCGGCGGCACGAACAACGGCCGCACCTCGGGGGCGAGGCCACGGATGCGATCGAGAAGATCAACGAAGTCCGTGCCGACGCGCCGTGCGAGCGCGGCGCGCGGCAACGCAAATGCCGCACCGAAGGTCGTGATGCCGGCCGCGGCGAGCGTCGCAATCGCGTCCGGATCGGCTTCGGCGAGAGACAAGGGCAGCGCCTCCAAATCAGGGTCAGAGACGAGTTTTCGCCCTTCGCCCTCGAAATTGGGGTCAGAGACGACTTTTCGCCCTTCGGCGTTTTTTCCTCGGCCGTTTGCGGAAAAGTCGTCTCTGACCCTACTTTTCGCGAGCAGCAGCGCCGCGGCGGAGGTGGCCGCGAACGCCCAGCGCGGCGCATAGCCCAGGTCGTGAACGCCGCTGGCAAGCCTCGCCTTCAAATGCGACAGGCCGCCGAAGAGCCGCAGGCTGGCGCCGATCTCCGCGAGCACCGCGTTGGGCGCAGCCACGGCGACGGTGGGGGTGAACTGCGTGGCCCACGAAGCCACGGCCTCGAGCGCCGCGGCTTCGGCGGCGGGATCGCGTTCGCGCAGCACGAGATCGGGCGCGAGCGCGAGCGATGCTGATACGAGTTGGCCTGGACGGATCCCCGCGTCGCGAGCGACGGCGTTCGCGTCGACGACGCGCGGCGTGCGCCCGCCGCTCGTGACCGCGAACGGCTTTACGGCGTCAGCGGGGGAGTGCCCTCGCGCGAAAACGTCGAGCGGCAACGAAGGGAGGAAGAGCGAGGCCCAGATCATGACGGCGCGAGAGGAACGGACGGTTCATAGGGCAGGCGGCTTACCCACACCACGCTCGCCCCAGATCGCCGTTTCGGAGAGCCCGATCTCGGCCAACTCGCCTGCGCGCAGATCATGCTCGTTCGCGCAGAAGAATTCGTCCAGCTGCGGCGGCTTCACGCTCGTCCCGGCGAGCATCGCATGGGCTTGGCCGCGATGGTGGATCTGATGCTGGAAGAGATGCGCGAGAAAGCGTGTCGTGTTCTCGGCCTGTAGCCCCTCGCGCCGCATCACCGGCACCGACGACTCGAGCGCGGCGTCGGTCAACGCTGCGCAAGCAGCGATCAAACGGCGATCGACGGCGCGTTGCTCCGCGCCGAGCTCGGCGCAGGTCTCGTACGGCTCTTCGGGATCGAAGAAGCGACCCGCTTCACGATTGGGAGGCTTGCCCCCCAGCGCGCGCTCGAGGGCGTCGACGTAATACCAATCGACGGTGAGGTTGTGATTGAGCGTCGCCTTGATCGTCGGGAAGAAGCTCGTGCGAAGCGCGGCGAAGTCGGCCTGCGACAGCCGCCCGCACGCGGTGAGCAGCCGATGGTTCGACCATGCGTTGTTGCAGGCCATCGTGAAGAAGTGATGGGCAAGAGGAGAGGAGGGCGCGCGAGGAGCCTGGGAGGGTTTCATGTCAATTTCCTGAAGGGCGGTGCCGTGCCTGCGTTTTTGCGGCTGTCGCGGACGCTGGCGCCCACCGCGATGCGGGCGGTCGCATCTACGCCTGCGAGCGCCAGCGCACGGCCCGCGCTCGTGCGCGGATCGGGCGGACGTGGCAAGCGCTGCGGCAGAGCGCCGTCGACGTCGATGAGGGCGGGCTGCGCGAGATCTCCGCCACGTCGCTTCAGCACGCGGACCGCGAGGCGGCCCTCGCGCGGCGCGAGCGAGAGCCGCAACGATGCGGTGGTGGCGATCGGCTGCTGGCCGGGCCGCCGCCAGAGCACACCCCACGTGCGTCCTTCGCGCGCAGCGACCGCGAGCCGGCGCATCGGGCGCTCATCGTGCGAATTGAGCCAGGCGAAGGCGGCGCCGCATTCCGGCGCGCGCAACGCCTGCTCATAGGCCCACAGCTGATCGGCGAGAGTGCGGCAGCGAACGATGAAAAGCCGCGCGAGGTCGAGCCCGCCCGCGATCAGCGCCGGCGCATACGGCACGTGCGGCGGCGCGATCCACGCGATGTCGCGACCCTGGGTCTGCAACCGCGCGAGCGCCGGCAGCGTGAGGCGCATCTCGCCGATGCCTTCGCGCTCGAGCACGATCTCGGTCAGCGCATTGCCCGGCCACCCCTGCCCAGGGAGCATGGCGTCGAGCGCCGCAAAGCCGGAAGGCAGCGCAGCGGGCTCGGGCGCGCATTCGCCGCCCCGCCAGATCGCGGGATTGGACAGCACGGCAGCGAGGGCGGAATTCATCGCACGACGACCCTCAATCCGAGCCGCCCCCCATCGCCTTTGCGGCGCGCTTCGCGAGCTCGGCAGGCGGGATGTCCTCGACGTGGGTGGCTAGATACCAGTGAAACCCGAATGGATCGTCGATGCCGCCGGTGCGATCGCCATAGAACTGGTCGGCAACCGGGCGGACGAGCTTGCCGCCGGCGGCGACGGCCTGCGCAACCTGGGCATCGACATCCGGCACGTAAACCATGAGCGAGATCGGCGAGCCGCCGTACGACCGCGCGCTGCGCGCGCCCATCCCGGGATTCTCGTCGGCCAGCATCACATGCGAATCGCCGATCCTGATCTCGGCGTGGCCGATCTTCCCGCCGGGCGCGGGCATGCGCAGCACTTCGATGGCCCCGAACGCCTTCTTGTAGAACTCGAGCGCGCGCGTGGCATCGTCGAGGACGAGATAGGGAGTGACGCTGTGATAACCCTCGGGAATGGGCTTGACGGCCATGACGGTCTCCTCGGAGAAGGGTCAGGTAAAAGTAGGGTCAGAGACGACTTTTCGGGGATACGGCGCAAGCAGGGTCAGATATTAAAAAGTCGTCTCTGACCCTACTTTTCCTTGGGCCAATGCTTCGCGAACACCGCCGCGATCTTCGGCTCGTTTTCGATGCGCATCAGCGTTTGATGGAAAGCAGGACGTGCCTTCTCGAGATGCGGCCTCGATCCTGCCCACTTCGATACGACCGCGGCGAGAAGATCGAGCGCGCCCGGTTTTTCGCCGCCGAGGAAGGGACGCGCCGGAAAGAGATCCGCAAACATTTCCCAGTATTGATGCAGCCGATCGCGGGTGCCGGCGCGTATGCGCTCCTGCGTTGGCTCGTCGGCATCCTTGCACCAGCGCTCGGGAAAATCGATGACGCTGATCGCGGCATAGCAATTGGCCGCGATGAACACGAGCCCGCGCATCGTCTGCGCGCGCTCCGAGCTGTGGGATGGCAACAGACCACTTTCGGGGTGCGCGCTGCCGAGATGAAGCAGGATGGCCGCGCTTTCCGACAGCACGCCGCCATCGGGCAGCACGAGCGTGGGGATCTGCCCGAGCGGATTGATCTTCAAAAGTTCGTCGAACGCCGCGTTGGTGGCCCACGATGCGGTCTCGACGATGCGATACGGCGCACCGATGATTTCCAGCGCCGCTTCGGTCGACGCAGAGCCCGAGCCTTTCTTGCCGTAGAGCGTGTACATGGGTTCTCCTTTTCAGGGCTCGTGCTACCAGCCCTTGCCGCCGCGCACGAGCCCGACGGCGAGGCCTTCGATGGTCAGCGCCGCTCGTTTCGGATCGATGACGATCGGTGCAAAGTCGGGATTTTCCGCGACGAGCATGATTTCTCTGCCGCGGCGCTTGAGACGCTTGACGGTGACTTCGTCGCCGCCCGGCCCGGAAAGCCGCGCGACGACGATCTGACCGGAGCGCGCCTCGGCAGTGCCATGAACCGCGAGAAGATCGCCGTCGAGGATGCCGGCGTCGCGCATGCTGTGGCCGCGCACACGCAAGAGGTAGTCGGCGCGCGGCGTGAACAGCGCGGGGTCGACCCGCACGTGCGCCTCGATGTGTTCGGTGGCGAGGATCGGGCTGCCTGCCGCGACACGACCGACGACAGGCAATCCCGGCAGCGACATCTGCGACGATTCGCGCGACCCCGGTGTCCCTCGTGCGCCACGAAGCTCCGGCATGTCTTTGAGGCGCAAGCCGCGCGATGCGCCCGGCGTAAGCTCGAGCGCGCCCTTGCGGGCAAGCGCACGCACATGGTCTTCCGCGGAGCTCGCGGTGCGAAAGCCAAGGCCGGAGGCGATCTCGGCGCGCGTGGGCGGCATGCCCGTGGACTCGAGATGCCCGCGGATCCAGTCCAGGACCTTCCGTTGCCGATCGGTCAACGGAAGGGATGAGGAGGCGATCGTTTTGGAGGAATCCATCGGGTAGTGAAACGCTGGCAGAAACGGCGGTGGAGACGAACGGCCGCAAAAACGAAAATCCACGGAGACCACGAAGACCGTATAAATACACGGTACCGTCATTATAGACGGCTGCCCTCGGGTGTCAATCCCGTCATGGCTTCACCTGTCATCGGATTCGCAACGCGAGGCGCCCGCGGCTTGCGGCGCATCAAGGTCACTCGCGGCTTCTGCAGTCTTCGTGTTGACTCCGGACGCGCGAGAGCATGGAATAGCCGCAGCGGCTTGAGGTCCTGTCGCCTGCGCACGCGGGCGGGCCGGATCGCGCAAGCGGCCGTTCGCGAACGATCCGTTGTCCCCCGCGAGAATCCTGAGGAGCGTTGATCATGGCTACCAAGTCGAAATCGAAAACCACCGCCAAGCCCGCCCGGAAGCAAACCGCCAAGCGCGCGCAGGGCACATCGCAACCCGCGGCGAAAGCGATGCCCGCGTTCGCGATGCCCGATCCGGCCCAGCTCGCGGAG
>Ga0207676_10000851_pt1 | contig 23676 bp, 20 predicted proteins | sample KBSSwiS72_FD_184307 | JGI IMG/M metagenome (GOLD analysis project Ga0207676, IMG submission 184307) | Switchgrass rhizosphere microbial communities from Kellogg Biological Station, Michigan, USA - KBS Switchgrass S7-2 (SPAdes) (version 2) | ecosystem: Host-associated > Plants > Roots >...
CCGCGCGGGTGGCACGGGACATTCCGGAAGGCGCCTATGTCAATCTCGGAATTGGGCTTCCCACCAAGGTCGCAAACTATCTTCCCATGGATCGTGAAATCCTGCTGCACAGCGAGAATGGTCTATTAGGCATGGGGCCGGCGCCAACGCCCGGAGAAGAGGACTGGGAACTGATCAACGCCGGCAAGCAGCCCGTTACGCTGCTGGCGGGTGGCTCCTATTTCCACCACGCTGACAGCTTCGCTATGATGCGGGGAGGCCACATCGACATATGCGTTCTCGGCGCTTATCAGGTTTCGACCAGGGGAGACCTCGCCAATTGGCACACGGGCGAACCCGGAGCGATACCCGCAGTCGGGGGCGCGATGGATCTGGCGATCGGCGCAAAAGAGACGTTTGTGATGATGGAGCTCTTGACCAAGCAAGGGGAAAGCAAGCTGGTCGAGGCCTGCTCCTACCCCCTCACAGGGCTGCGCTGCGTCTCGCGCGTCTACACTGACCTCGCCGTGTTCGAGGTCGGCGAAAACGGGGCCAAGATCATCGAGGCGATCGACGGATTGGATATCGGCGCTCTGAGCAAACTGACGAGACTCCACCTGTCCGAGTAGGGATATCGGCCAGATGCGGCCATCTGACTGTCGATTTCCACGGCCGCACTATCGCATCTCAAATGGTTAGGCATTCGGCACAGTCAGCGACACGCCGCAAATCAGACATCAAACGTGGTTATGACCAAAGCATATCGTTGTATCGTGTGGAGAGCGGTTTGCACCAGATCGTCTCCACCACCATCCATAGATTTCCAGATTGGCTTCGAGACGCCTGGAACAGCGATGGCGAATTTCCGGACTTGAACGGCTACTTGCTTCGAAAACCTGCTTTTTGAGTTGCTACGAATTGCCTCACCCAGCATCGAATGAGCCACCCCCACTCCCAAATCCATGATAGCCTTCTAATGCCGGGCGATCCGCAGGGGCATGCACATGACCATGACGATCTGCTCCATGGTATCTTCCAGAGCCTCCTCGAAGCCCTCACCGAACGCGATTTCGTCGGTTCCGTGATGCCGGACCAGAATATTCAGGAACATCAGGCTGATGCTGATAAGGCGCCGCTGCGCTACGTATGGCGGTAGATAGTCCACACGTTCGCGGAGCAATCTCAATGCCCGGGTCAGATTTGGCGGTTCAGTTCCGCTAAAGTCGCCAAATTCGGGCGATCGGCTTCGCAGCAAATACTGGCTCAGGAAGCTCGCATAGGAATGATTGCCGTCGGCATCCTGCAAATCTAGCTGCGGCAGCAAAACGATTTCCAGAAGTGTCCGCGCGTCCTTCAGACGGCCCTGGCGTTCCGCGCGGACGAGCATCGCGCCACGCGCTTCTTCCATCTGTTCCATCCTATAGTCGAAGATCGCGCGCACCAGCCCCTCGCGTGATCCGAAATGATATTGCACCGCCGCATGATTGCCCTGCCCCGCCCGGGATGCGATCTCGCGCATCGACGCGCCGTTGATTCCATTTTTGGCGAACGACTGTTCGCCCGCCAGGATCAGACGAGTCTTGCCGTCCATGCCGTCCGACTCAAACAGCGCCTTCTGTTCGTCCACCTGCTCCGCCAAGGCACAATCCTTAAAACATATGTTTTATCATTTAGCCGCTTCGGTGCCGATAAACCGCCTTCGACAGCCTGATATGCACCGCCCATACCCCGTGCCGCACATAAATACATGTTTACACTTGACTGAATCTCATTGCCAGCGCTATCAACCTAATTGTTATTAGGCATCGCTGCCAGCAACGCCGTGAGACGCGTTCGGCCACCGATGTCCGCGAACGATATGCGCTAAAGAAGGAGAGCGTTTCATGGCGATGGAAACCGGACTTATCTTCCACCCCTATATGAGGCCAGAGCGCACCGCGCGTCAGACCTTCGAATGGGGTGTGCAAAGCTCGATCGCCTGCGACAAGGCCGGCTTCACCTCCATGATGATCTCCGAGCATGCCTCGCAAATCTGGGAGAATATCCCCAATCCGGAATTGATTATGGCGGCCGCGGCGCTGCAGACGAAGACCATTAAATTTGCTCCCATGGCGCATATCCTGCCGCATCAGCATCCGACCAAGCTGGCGATGATGGTGGGCTGGCTTTCCCAGATTCTCGAGGGCCGCTATTTCATGGGTATCGGGGCGGGCGCCTATCCGCTGGCATCCTATATGCACGGCATCCGCGGCGAGGAACAGAATACCGAATTCCTGAACGCGATGGTGCGCGAGTCGCTCTTCATCATGGAAAAAATCTGGAAGCGGGAGCCGTTCTTCTACGAGGGGAAGTTCTGGAAGGCCGGCTTCCCGGAGGAAGAGGTAGCGCTGACCGAAGAAGACGAGCAGCACAAGCTAGCCAATTATTCACCCTATGGCGGGGCCTTTCCGGAGTTCGCGGTCACCGGCTTCAGCCCCAACTCGCCGTCGATGCGGCTGGCGGGCGAGCGGAATTTCAAACCCGTCTCGATCTATTCGGGTCTCGACGCGCTCAAACGACACTGGGAGATTTATTCGGAAGCGAACATCAAGGCCGGCTTCACGCCGGACCGCCAGCGTCACGCCGTATCGCAGACCGTCTTCGTCGCGGATACCGATGCCGAGGCCAAGCGGCTCGTTATGGAGGGGCCGATCGGCTATTGCTTCAATAAATATCTGATCCCGATCTGGCGACGCTTCGGCATGATGGACGGTTTTGCGAGGGACGAGGGCGTCGATCCCGACAAGGCGGATTTGGAGTTCCTGGTCGACAAGGTCTTCGTCGTCGGATCGCCCGACACCGTGGTCGAAAAGATCAGCGCGCTATTCGAGAAATGCGGCGGCTGGGGTACGCTCCAGATCGAGAGCCACGATTATTACGACGACCCCTCGCCCTGGTTCCATTCACTCGAATTGGTGGCGAAGGAAGTAGCGCCGCGGATCAAGCTGCCAGGCAGCATTCTTCGCGAAGCGGAGCGGACGCAGGCGGCGTGAGCCGAGGCGGGGGCCGGGTCGACATAGTCCGCCCCGCCCCCGCCAAAAGACGCGTCTGAAGAGACGTCGTTCGCGACACTGCGGATGAACGCCAAACAAAATTGGAGCACGCGAAAATGCACCTCGCCGGTAAACGGATCATCGTGACGGGTAGCGCGCAGGGAATTGGCCAGGCAGCGGTCGAGGCCTATGTCGCCGAAGGCGCCCATGTGTACGCGCTGGACGCGAACGAAGCTCTCGGTACGCAATCGGCCGCGGCCGCCAACCACAAGGGCCCGGGAACGGCCAAATTCCTGAAGGCCGATGTCAGCGTTCGTGCTGAAGTGGACGCGGCGTTCGCCACCGCCGTGGAGGATTTGGGCGGGCTCGACGTTCTGGCGCACATTGCCGGCGTGCACCGCCATGCTCCCACGCATGAGGTCCCCGACGATATCCTGAGCTGGATGTACGCGGTGAATGTCAACGGGACCGTCTACACCAACGGCGCCGCGTATCGATTCATGCAGGACTCGGGGGGCGCTATTATAAATTTCGGCTCGGAATCCGGACTGACCGCGGAGGTGAACAACGCCGTCTATGGCTCTTCGAAAGCAGCGGTTCATGCATGGACTCGCAGCGTCGCGCGCGAATGGGGCGCCCGCAATATCAGAGTCAATGCAGTGCTGCCTTATGTCGTGACCCCGATGTACGCCAATTTCCGCGCCGCCCTTTCGCCCGAAGAACTGGCGGCGCACGACAAGTCGACAGCCGAGCAAATTCCGCTTGGTGGCAAATTCGGTGATCCGGCCCTGGATCTGGCGCCCGTGCTTGTCTTCCTCGCAGGAGAGGGATCAAGATTTATCACCGGGCAGCTTCTGCCCGTCGACGGTGGACTTATATCCGTCCGGTGACACGAGCCGGGTGCCGGTATCCACGCTCAGCTTTTTGACGAAGCGAATCCATGGAGAAGCAAGTCGGCCGCCTGCTCGGCAATCTGTGCCGGCCCCAATTTGCCCGGGCGGTACCAGGAAGAGCAGGAATCCAGCATTGCGATCAGGAATTTGCGCACGACTGTGGCGTCGAGCGCCTTGCTGGCACTACCGTCCGCCTGCGCCGCGACGATGAGGTCGCGCCAATAATTGTCGAAGCTGGAATAGGCCGCCAACACGCGCCCCTTCATCTCTTCGGGAAGGTCGTCGAAGACACGCGCCACCGCCGACGAATAATCATCTCCGGTCAGCAGAAAGTCGATATGCGCCATGATGGCGGTGCGGAGCCGCAGCAGCGGCGGTGCGTCACGCCCCAGGACCTCCACCCTTGCCACGATATGATGGCTGTTGTGATAAATACCCTCCATCATCACATGCTCGACCAGAGCATCCTTCGAGGAAAAGTGATGATAGATGCTTGGCGCCAGCATCCCGGCGCCCCGCGCAATGTCGCTCAATTTGGCGCCCGCCAGGCCCTTGTGGCGAAGGATGGAGGCCGCTGAATCCAGAATGCGGGTCCGGCCATTGTCAGCTTGCGTCATGGATGGGCCATAACCGGATTTTGGGGGGATTGCAGCCCCGTGCGAAGGGCATCGACCTAACCGCCAAAAGGAACGTTAGGAACGCCAGGCGCCGGGGGTCCGAGAATTTCGAACAGGCCGCCCGCCAGCGGCTGCTGCGCGAATATCTCGGGGGTGAAACCCTGCGACCCCGTGATCAGGAAAAGTCGGGAATAATCGGTCCCTCCAAAGGCAGGCCGCAACCCGCGCCGTACCGGCAGGCGCCGTTCCTCAAGCAGCCTGGCATCCGGCGCAAAGCGCCGCAACAGCCAGCTTTCGTAAAAGGCCATCCAGATGCAGCCCTCGACATCCACCGCCATTCCGTCGGGATAGCCATCCTCGGGCTTGAAGGTCAGGAAATCGCGCCGGTTGCTCAGGGTACCGTCGTCCGCGACATCATATGCCCAGCTGAGCAACGGCATGGAATCGTTGACATAGGCGATCCGGCCGTCGGGGCTGAAGGCCGGGCCATTCGCCGTCACGATGTTGGTTTCCATTGTGCTTACCTGACCCGACACATCCAGCCGATAGAGCTCGCCCGTGTTGCGGACGTCCAGATTGCCGAGCGTGCTTTCCTTGTCCTCGGCCGTAGTGCTCTCGTCCCATTGGCTGGAATCGCAGGAGCCCGACCAATAGCGTCCCTTGCGGTCGGTAACGCCGTCGTTGAGCCGCGCGATCTTCGGATTGGGGACCGGGTGGAGGAAGGGTGCATAGACTTGGCGATGTGGATCGACATGGGCGAACCCGTCCACGCAGGAGGCAATGAATCCCCCGCTGGCGCGCGGGGCGATGGCACTCACCCAGGCGGGTGTCTTCCATGTCCCCTTGGCGCCGCTTTCCAGATGATACCAGTTGATGCTCGGTGCCTCGATATCGACCCAGTAGATGCAGCCGTCGCGATCGTCCCAGATGGTGCTCTCGCCAAGAATGGCCTTGGCATCCCACAGGCAGCGCCAGCCCTCGCCTTCCATCATCGTTTCTTCCCTCAATATTCTACAGCCTGACGATATCGTCGCCGAACGCTTCGTCGCGCTGCCGCACGGCTTCCTTGAGACCCTGTGTCCGGACCGTTTCGTTGAAGATCGCGCGGCTCTCGGCAAGATGGCCGCGCGCGTCCATTTCCGCAGCCATGCGCTGCAAGGTGCGCGCGCCCATCAATTCCAGTCCGATATTGACGATACGCTTATTGGCGCTGAGCAGATCGGGATCGATCATCGAAAGCCGGGCGGCGAGCGCGGCAACCTCCGCATCCAGCGCCTCGGCCGGCACTGCCTTGAGCGCCAGACCGAGCCGCGCCGCATCATCGCCCCGGATCGAGTCTCCGGTGAGCAGCAGGCGTTTGGCCCATTGCGGCCCCACCAGATACAGCCACATATGGCTTGGCAAGGACCCCTGCGATCGCGCCGGGGGAAAGCCGAACAGCGCATCGTCGGCACAAACGACCATGTCGCACAACAGCGCCAGATCGGTACCGCCCGCGAGGCACCGGCCATGCACTTGCGCGATGACCGGCTTGTGCATGTCGAACAACACCATGCGCAAGCGCTGTGCCCGCTCCTGATGCCAGACGTCGTCGTCGAACTTTGCCCGCCCGCGGCGATGCTCGACCTGATGCGCGACGGGCTGATCGTAGCGCTGGAGATCATAGCCCGAGCAAAAATCAGGACCCGCAGCCTGCAGAACGACGGCATGAACGCGATTATCCTCGTCCATTTCCCAGAGCAGCCGGTTGAGCTCTTCCATCAGCGGTTCGCTGAGCGCGTTTCGTTTCTCCGGCCGGTTCAGCGTAATCCACGCTGTACCGTCCCGGATCTCGCAAAGGACCAGTCGTTCAGATACCGCCATCGCCAGCCGTCCTTTCTATCCGTTCCGGCAAAAGCCACTCTACCGATATCGCGATACCAGCCGGCGCTGCGTCGCCCGTCGCTCACGCGACCGATTGCAGGCCGGCCGGAGGCGCAACCGGCGCGGACACGTCGATATCCTTCAGCCGCGGGAGTACCTTGCGCGCGAACAGCTCGAAATTTTCGCGCCCGACCTCAAACGGCATGTCACCGAATTGCGTATAGATGATGAGGCTGCCCACGCCAAAGCGGTCGACCATGGAGGTCAGCTTCTCGACCACCTCGTCCGGCCGTCCCCAGATCTGAAGATCGGCCAGGAAATTATTGAACTTCTCGATACCGTGCTTCTCGACGCTTTGGGCCAGCGCGCCATAATATTCATAGCCTTCGATCGACGCGAATTCCTTGTTACCGAACCGGTAGAAGGACGAGGTGGAGCGGGCATATTCGACCAGATATTTGTTGCGCATCTCCTGCGCCTTGGACGCGTCTTCGTTGACGGCGACAAAGGCAACGACGACCGGCTTGGGCGCGGGGCGACCGTTCATCGCGAAGAAGCGCTCGCGATAGCTCTCAATGTCTTCCTGCACGCGGTCCCACGGCTTCTGGGCGATAATCATCAGGCCAACGTCAAGATTGGCCATAAGCTTGACCGATTCCGGCGAAACGGCGGACGCGAAGACTCGCCCGCGATAGCTGGCATATGGCCGCGGGCGCAGTTCGACACGCGGCTGATGCAGATAATCGCCATCATATTCCATGACGCCGGTTTCCAGCGCTTCCAGCAGCGCCTCGGCATATTCGCGAAACCGTTTGCGCGCCTCGCCCATCGGCACACCGAAGCCATCGAACTCTTCCTTGCCGAGTCCCCGGCCGATGCCGAGGATGGCGCGGCCCTCGGAAAGGTGATCGAGCAGCAGGAAGCTTTCGGCAATGCGAACGGGATTTTGCCACGGGAGCACCGTGACGGTCGTGCCGAGCTTGATTCGCTTGGTCTGGCCCGCAACCCAGGAGAGGAACTGCGGCACGTTGGGCGTCATCATATAGCCGGTGAAATGATGCTCAGGCGTCCAGACGGAATCGAATCCCTGGTCTTCCGCACGCGCGGCGAGCGACAATTCGTGCCGAAACACATCGATGTCGGACACCTGATCCTTCAGATTCTGGAACGTCAGTCCCAACCCCACGTCCATACACACCTCCTAGATCACCATTCGATGCTAGACTAACGACAATTAGGTTACGTTGACAAGCCCCCTGTCGATTTTCCTTCATCATCGCCTCCGATTTTATCCAGGCCGGGGACATCCCCGTCCCGCGAGAGAGCTGAAATATAGATGTGATATTAGATAGTTATGCCATATATGGACTCGTAGCAGTTCGTCAGTAACAGCCAACGACGAAAGCTACGACATGCAAGGCGCTTGACGCTGAACGCAGGTTTCGCCACTTTAATATCAATTAGGTCAACGGAGTTTGGAGTCGAGGTGAGGCAGTCCATAGCAGCGAGGCGTCAAGCCATGGCCGATCGGCACCCCGCCTGGGAGGAGATGACGCTGGACGCCTATCTGCGGCGCGCCGCAGGCTGCTTTGCCGATCGCCCGCTGGTGATTACTGATGCGGAGACGCTCGACTATGCCAGCGTCGAGACCCAGTCGCGGCGCCTCGCCGCGGGGCTCGCGGCGCTCGGCATGGGTCGAGGCGATCGGGTCGGCGTGTTGATGGCCAATTATCCGGTCACCGTATCGCTGCTCTTTGCCATATGGCGCACCGGCGCCGTCGCGGTCGCGATCAACACGCTCTACGGCCCGAGCGACCTTGAATATGTCATCCGTGAATCGGGATGCGCCCTGCTCGTCAGCATGGCTGGATTCGGTTCGCGCCGGTTCGACCACGAACTGGATGCACGGATGCCGGGCTGGCGAACGGGTGACTATGCGGGCCTGCCCGAACTCCGCGGCGGCCTGGTCTATGACAGCACGGCTCCGTGGGAATTTTTCGAATCCCTGCCGCACGGCGATGCGCGGGCGGAGAGCGCCGCTCCCCATGATCCCGCCGTCATCATGTTCACTTCAGGGACGACCGGCACCCCCAAGGGCGTCGTGCAGACGCACGACAACCTGTTGCGCGCGGCTTATGCCGGGGCCTATCACCAGGCACTCGAAGATGGGCGGCGTGCCGTTTTTTCGCTCCCGCTCTATCATGGATTCGGCCTTGTCGTCGGGTTGCTCTCCGGCATGATCGTCGGCGGCGCGATCGTTCCGCTGCTCCGTTTCGATCCGCACGCGCTGCTATCCGCGATCGAGCGGCACCGCGCGACCTATCTGATGGGCGTGCCCACGATGACGATCGCCATGATGGAGCAGGCCAGGGTGCAGGCCTATGATCTCTCCTCGCTGACGGCCATTCACAGCGCCGCCGCCCCCACGCCGAGCTGGGTCTGGCGGGATATTCGCCACACCTTTGGGTGCGAGGAGATTTTCACCAGCTATGGTCAAACCGAGACCACGGCCACCATCGTCTGCACCCAACCTGGCGACCCGATCGAGGTTGTCGCCGAGACCCAGGGCTGCATTGTCCTGGCGGGCGTTGCCGGCATTCCCGAAAAAGGCGGCCGCATCGCCGAGTTCAAGACGATTGATCCGGAAACCGGCGTGGACCTCCCGCGCGGGTCGGCGGGCGAGTTGTGCACGCGCGGACCGCTGAACAGCCTGGGCTATTTCCGCCGACCCGAGGAGACTGCCCGACTGTTTCTGCCGGGAGGCTGGATCCGGACGGGCGACCTGGGTCAGTTCCGTCCGGACGGCAACCTGTTCCTCACCGGGCGCTCCAAGGAGCTCTACAAGAGCCGGGGCGAGCTGGTATCGCCCAAGGAGCTCGAACAGCTCGCCACTACCCATCCTGCTATCGTCCAGGCCTTTTTCATCGGCATGCCCGACGATCGATGGGGTGAATGCGGCTGCGCCTGGATCGTCCTGGCGGAGGGAGCGCGTTTGTCCGCCGAAGAGGTCATTTCGTGGCTGTCCACCCGCGTCGCCGGCTACAAGTTGCCGCGGGACGTCTGGTTCATCGCCAACACGGAGCTTCCCAAGACGGGCACCGGCAAGGTGCAGAAGAACATCCTCCGGGACATGGCGCTGGCGCGCCTCGCCGCATCGGCAGCTGCTGCGCGATCGGATGCCTCGCGGCAGATGGAGAAAGACGGACGATGAGCAATGAAGGCATCTCTTCGATAGAGGACATCATCCAGGACGCGATCGACGGCTTGCCCTACATCCTGGTCGATGCCGACGACCGCGAGAATGAGGGCGACGTCATCATCCCCGCCCAGTTCGCGACGCCGCGGCAGATCAACTTCATGGCCAAGCACGCGCGCGGGCTCATCTGCCTGGCGATGACGCAAGCGCGCGCGGAACAATTGAAGCTCCCTCCCATGACCGCCAACAACCAGTCGGGCCACGGGACCGCCTTTACTGTGTCAATCGAAGCACGCGAAGGCGTGACGACCGGGATATCGGCGCAGGACCGTGCCCATACGATCGCGGTCGCGGTTGACCCGACCAAAACGGCTGCCGACATCGTATCGCCGGGCCATGTCTTTCCGCTGACCGCGCGCGACGGCGGTGTGCTGGTGCGCGCGGGTCACACCGAAGCGGCGGTGGATATTTCCCGTATCGCCGGCCTGACGCCCGCGGGCGTCATCTGCGAGGTGATGAACGACGACGGCACGATGGCCCGACTGCCCGAACTGCTTGTGTTTGCCGGCGAACATGGGCTGAAAGTCGGCACGATCGCCGATCTCATCGCTTATCGCCGCCGCTTCGAAAAGCTCGTCCAGCGTGTGGCGAGCGCCCCCTTTCACAGCTTCTATGGCGGCGATCTCACCATTCATGTCTACCGCAATCTGGTGGACGGGGGCGAGCATGTCGCGCTGGTCAAGGGCGAGGTGCGACCGGACCGTGACACGCTCGTGCGAGTGCATCAGGTCGACATGACGGCCGATATGCTCGGTTGGTCGCAGGCGCATCCCGACTATGTGCCCCGGGCCCTGACCGCCATGGCCGCACATGACGGTCCGGCCGTGGCCGTGTTCGTCCGCGACCCCAGCCCGGATTCCATTTCGAAGCGGATCCAGGGCGGGCGCAAGACCTATCACGACACCCACGCGACGCGTGATTACGGCATTGGTGCGCAGATCCTGCTCGATCTTGGCGTGGGCCGGATGACCTTGCTCACCTCCAGCACGGCGAAGCTCGCCGCGCTCGAAGGCTTCGGGCTGACCGTGGCGGGTCGCGTGCCGCTGCGCGAGCTGATGACCCCAGGCCAGCCCATGATGGTAGCGTAGGAGAGGAGCGGGCTTCCCGGCGCGCTACAATCAATCTTCGGATCAAAGCAGCGGCGCGACTTTCCCGTAGCGGCCTTTGTGGAACAGCAGCGGCGTGCCGGGATGGTGGATGTCGAGGGCGTGGACCTGGCCGACTGCGATATAGTGATCGCCGGCCTCGTATACCGCGTAGAGCGAACAGTCGATCCAGGCGAGAGCGCCATCAAGGATCGGGGCGCCGCGCGCCGAGAGATGATGCGGCACACCGTCGAACTTGTCCGGCGCCTTGGATGCAAGCGTTCCGCACAGCAGATCCTGATCGTCAGCAAGGACATTGACGCAAAAGCCCCCGCAAGCCTCCAGTTTCGGCCAGGTCGTCGATCCTTTGTCGGGGAAGAAGGCGACGAGTGGAGGATCGAGCGAAACCGAGGTGAACGAGCCGACGATCATCGCGACAGGCGCGCCATTCGCCTGCATTGCGGTAACGGCGCAAACGCCCGTCGGATAATGGCCCAATATGCGGCGAAAGGTGGCAGCGTCTGTCGCGATGTCCATCACATTCTCTTTGACATTTCGGAATGGGTCAGTTCCGCACATCCCAGACGAGCGGCACATTTTCCACGGCGGCGACAATACCGGCATGGTAGATCGGCGCGGCATCGTCGCGCAGCGCGAAGCGCGGGATGCGGGCCAGCCATTCCTGCAGCGTGACGGTTACCTCCATGCGTGCGAGATGCATGCCCGCACAGCGATGCGGCCCCTGCGCGAAGGTGGAGTGGGTGACGTTGCGGCGGGAGAGGTCGACCGTCATCGGATCGGCATGTTCCGCATCGTCCAGGCCATGAAGCGCCGTCGGCAGAAGAATCAGGTCGCCGCTTTTCAGCTGCGTTCCGTAATATTCCATGTCGTCGATCACCATGCGCGCATCGGACACGACCGGAAAACGGCGGAACATCTCCTCCACACCGCGCTGAAGTTTCATCGGATCGGACCGCAACTCCTCTACCTTGTCGGGATGGCGCGCGAGATAGATCATCATGTAGCTAAGGAAATTGACGACTGTGTCCAGACCCGCGAGCAGCAACAAGGAAATCAAGCCAAGCGCCTTGTCGTCCGGCATGGGTTGCCCGTCGATCTCGCTGTTCACCATCAGGGTGATCAGGTCATCGCCATCCCCGCCCCGACGCGCCGCGATGATCGGCGCTACATAGGCGAAGAAGCCCTTGTTCGCCTCGTCCAGCGACCTGGCCTGTTCGGCCGGCGTATTGCCTTCCGGCCGGGTCATCTGTTTGGCTAGGCGGTTGAGTGCCGGAACATCCTCCATCGGCAGGCCGGCCATCGCCAGAAACACCTTGACCGGGAAGATCGCGGCATAGTCCTTCTCGAAGTCACAATGCCCTTGTCCGGCGAAGCCGTCGATCAGTTCGACCGCGACCGCCCGCACATCGCCCTCGAGCTTGCGGATTTCCGCAAGGTTCAATCCCTTGTCGATCGCCTTGCGATAGGGAGTGTGCTCGGGCGGATCCATGCGCGTGGGAACCATCTCATATTTCTCGCCCGCTTCCCGGGGCACCCAGATCACCTGGCTGGAGAAGCGTTCCGGGCTGCGATAGATTTCGTCGATCAATGCACCGCGCGTGGCGATCCAGTGCCCCCCGGTCAGCGGCGTCCAGATGAGCGGCGGCGTGCCGGGTTGCTGCACTCTCTTCCAGGCTTCGTGGAAGCCTTCCTCGATGCCGTCGAGCGCATAGGCGTCGACCTCGCGAACGAGGTCGGCGGGGATGTGCGGCGGAACGGAAACGCGTGACTTGGCAGGTGGCGGGGACAAGGTTTCGGTGGTCATGCCGACATCCATTCTCAACTGATGGTGGGATCGATGACCGCCTTGGTGGCAGCCCCGGTCTTGGTGACGTGCAAGGCCTCGGCCGCCTGGGCGATACCGAAGCGATGGCTGACCAGTTCGGCCAGCGGTACCTCATCCTGAACCCGTGCGGCGAACTGCATCGCCTGATAATAGTTCTTCGGGGCGGGAAAGGATGCGCCACCGATCGTAAGGTTCTTGAGCGTCAGGTCGCGCGGCGAAATCGGCTGCGTGCCGATCGCCCCCCACAGGCCAAGGATGATATAACGGCTGTGCATGCCAGCAAGGTCGACCCCTTCCGGAAAGGCCGGCAAGGCGCCCGCGGCCTCGATCACGATATCGGGACCTTGCTTGCCGAGGCGATCATATATCATGCGTCGACGCTCATCGGCTGGCAGGTCGAGCGAGACCGTTGCGGTCGCACCCAGCGCGCGGGCAGCCTCCAGTCGGGCTGGTGGACCGTCGATCACCATGACCTCCCGCGCGCCGGCCTGGGCGGCGACGAGCACTGCGGACAGACCGACCGGCCCGGCGCCCTGCACCACCACGGAATCGCCGAAGCGAACCGGGCCGCAGCGGTCGAAACCGCGCAGCACGGTCGGCAGGGCGCAACCGAGCGCCGCGATCGCCTCAGGCCTGGCGTGATCGGGCAGACGGTAGAAAGGCATGTTGCGAGGCAGCCACGCAAAGTCGGAATAGCTGCCCCAATTGGGCTTGGACGCATCCTCGAAATACTGGCTGTTCTCGCACGGCGTTTCCTCGAGGATCGTGCAGGAGTAGCAGCGATGGCACAATGCGATCGGCGACCAGATCACCAGATCCCCCGTCTTGACCGGTACCCCTGCATAATCCGTCGCCACGCCAGCGCCTAATTGCTCGATCTGGCCGACGCCCTCATGGCCAAGAATAATCGGAAAAGGCATCTCGCCCGCTTCGCCGGCGACAATGTGCACGTCGCTCCCGCACACCCCGCCCAGAATCGTGCGGACCAGCGCGCCGCCGGGCTCCGGGGCATGAACCAGCACGTCCCAGGTTTCCAGTCGGTTCGCCTCGACCAATACCGCCGCTTTACCGCGCATGCCGTTGACCTTATCCCAAATTTACAAACTTACCGCCCCTGTGGAGAATCTGGTTGGATCCATGCGGCAACGCAGGAATCCAACCGTCTTCCGACACACAATACCCGATTCTAGAACTTCACCGAGAGTTCCGCGCCAAAGGTTCTCGGCTCGCCAGGGATGGCCGTGTTGAAGCCGCCGCTCGCGCCTTCGACATAGCCCGACTGATAGTAGAACTTTTCGAAGACATTCTTGACGTAAACGCCAAGCGAGACCCTGCTTCCCATGATCTCGTTCCAGCTCAGCCGAACGTTAGCCGTCGTATACCCCGGCAATTTCGTGCGCGGCGTTATCGTACCATAGTTGCTGGAGAAGAAGGTGCTGGTCTGGCTGAAGCTATCCGCGTGCAGGGTCATTTCGCCGAGCGACTGGGGCACCGGCAATGTCACATCGGCATAAAATGACCCGGTCCACTCCGGCGTGTCGGGGTATGAGTCGAACGGTATTTTATAGTTCGGGATACCAGTCTGCTTCGACAGATCGACAATATTGGAAGTGTATTTGGCGCTTGTATAAGCGCCGGCAAAACCGAACCTCAGCCAATGCGCCAGCCGGATGTCGCCATCCGCTTCCACGCCCCTGATCCGCTTTTTGGGAACATTGACCGTGAAGCCTGCCGGATTGCCTCCGACAAGCGCATAGACGGCGTGCTGCGCATTCATCACATCCTGCTGGTATAGTGCGATATTGAAGTGTGCCGGCAATTGCGCCAGATGGCCATTGAACTTGTACCCAAGCTCGAAGTCATGCGTGTACTCGTTCCCGAAATAATTCAGGTCTCCGTAGGGAACAACGGCGCCGTTGAAGTTCCCTGATCGAAAACTTCCCCGCTGCGAGAAATACACCATATTGTTCGGACTGATCTGATATTGCAGACTGAAGGTCCAACTCGGCGCGCTCAGGTCCCTCGCCTGGATTGGCGGCGTTGGCATGCCCGCCAGCGTGAACAAGCTTCCTGGATTCTGGTGCAAGCCGACGCTTTCCCAAGTATAGCGCCCACCTAACGTGACGGTAAGGGCGTCCGTCAGCTTGTAGCTGCCCTGGGCATAGACCGCCTTGGATTTGTCCTTGTCCGTATAATAATAGGCTATATCGGCCAGTGGCGGAGAAAGTTCGGCGCCGACGACGACCGGAATATAGTCGGTCTGCGTCTTGGAGTCGAAGAACACGCCGACTATATAGTTCAGCCGGTCGTCGAGGCCCTTGCCCTGGAGTTGCAGTTCGTCGGACCAGCGCCTGGTGGTGAAGGTTTCGCCGCCGGGAGGGCCGTTGCCCAGGCCCGAAAAATTGAACAGGTCGAGCGAATTGAAGGGCGAGCCCGATAGGATGCCCGGCGTGCGCGCAAAGGATTCTCCCCAGCTGAAGATATTCTTGACCGTGAGGGTATCGCTGACGTCGATCGTCGTGGTGTTCGTGACGAAGGACGTATGCGCCTTGTGCGGCAGATCATAGGTCAGCCAGACGTCAAAGGGGTGCTGCTGCTGCCACGCCAGATACCCCGCCGTCGCGCCGGGCCATGTTCCTGGGCCTCGGGGGCCGTCGCCCAGGGTCGGCGCGAACGGGCTGTTGGGCCCATAAACACAATCGAGCGTCGCAGTCAGGGCATAGCCGTTATTGGTTTCACCGCATTTATGGTAGGAAAACAGACCGCCAGCGCCTTCGCTGCCGCCAAACTTGCTATATTGCGCCACCGTGACGTTCTTGAACGAATCTGACGGCTTGAGGACAATGGTGATCCGGCCCGACGTTGCATCGGTGTCGCCCAGCGTATGTCCGGTGTTGGCGTTTCGCAGATAGCCGTCGGAACTCATGTGATCGCCGGCAACGCGCACCAGCAGCTTGTCCGGGATCAACGGTATGTCGATCGCGCCCTGCATCTGGTACATATTCCGCTCGCCACCGCGCAGCGTCACATATCCCCCAAAATCATTGCCGGGTTGCGTTGTCCCATACAGCACCGCACCGCCGGTTGCATTGCGACCGAACAGCGTACCCTGGGGTCCTTTCAGGACCTGCAATGACGAGAAATCGAAAAATGCCGTCGAGGTGTTACCGCCGGTGAACGGCGCTTCGTTGATATAGGTAAGGACCGCGGGGCTCGCGCCGGAAAACGGGTCGAGCGTTTGACCGCGCATGGTGAAGCTGAGTTGGTTGGCGTTCTGGCCATTCTTGACCGTCAGACCGGGGACCAGCGCCGCAAGATCCTGCTCGCGCGTTATCACGCGCTGCTGGAGCGTCTCGGCATTGAAAGCCGACACTGACACCGGAACCTTCGACAGAGACTCCTCGCGACGCTGCGCCGTGACGACGATATCCTGGTCCTGCCCCTGCTCCGCAGCCACTGTTTCCTGGCCACCCGCACCCTGGCCCGCCGCGGCGGTCTGCGCCATCGCGGTGCCGCCAATCATGCAAAGAACAGTAGCAATGGCAAAACCACAACAGCCCTGTTTGAGACACTTCTTCATTTCTCATCTCCCCTTAGTAATTTTTCGTTGAACTATATTTCGCCCGTAACGGCGGTGGACGAAGCCGTTTCAAAACGCCGCTACGCGGCGGATGCGGAATGGAACTGGCAGCCCAACTAAGGCGATGCGCCAACATCATTTCGCCCGATGCAAAAGAAGCGGCACGCTTGGCAAAGACAGGTTTATCCATCCTCTACACCCATATTTGTCCGCATTTTCGCGGTTTACCGGCCCGTTCCGAATTTTTCCGATGGGGATGCGCACTGCGCGAATGCCCACTGACGGAAGACTCACTTCGAAACGACGTAATGAACCTAACCGTAATTAGGTTTAGATTGCAAGACCTGAATTAAAAGCGCGGGAACCTGATCCCTCGCATGGGCTTGGCATGCACCTTGAGACGCCCTGATATCGACCTGAAATCGCGTAATTTTCGTTATATACCGGTCACATCTCCGCACACCCCGCGCATCACCGTGCGCGATCCACTCCACGACTTGATATTGCCTCGCCAAGCATGGACGTATAATCGTCATTAGGCTACGTTAAGGCCAACACCACGAATCAGGAGAAATTTTATGCCCCGCCTGGAAGGCAAGATCGCGATCATCACGGGAGCGGCCAGAGGCATGGGCGCATCGCATGCCCGGGTTTTCGCGCGCGAAGGCGCGAAGCTCGTGCTGACCGATCTCAATGAGACGGCAGGTGCTGCCCTCGCCGCCGAAATCGGGCCGCAGGCGATCTTCGTTGCGCAGGACGTTACTCGGCCGGCGGATTGGAAGACGGTCGTCGCCAGGGCGGTCGAGAGTTTCGGCACGATCGATATTCTCGTCAACAATGCGGGGATATTGGGCCCGATGGCGACAACCGTCGAACTCGACGATACCGGGTATGACGCCGTCTGCGCCGTCAATCAGCATTCGGTCTTTTACGGCATGCGCGCGGTGTTGCCGGTGATGGTGAATGCCAATCGCGGGTCGATCGTCAACATCTCGTCCATCGCCGGCATGGCGGCGAATTACGGCTTTCCCAGTCTGGCCTATGTCGCCAGTAAATTTGCCGTGCGCGGCATGACCAAGGCGACCGCGATGGAATATGGGAAGAACAACATCCGCGTGAATTCCGTGCACCCCGGGTTCATCCAGACACCAATGATGGTTGAAGCGACCGATGAGGTCGGCGGCGAAGCGCTGGCCCAAATACCCTTGGGGCGAATCGCGGACCCCGTGGAAGTTTCCAACCTGGTCCTCTTCCTCGCGTCCGATGAATCGTCCTACATCACCGGCGCTGAGCATCTGGTGGATGCCGGCATGCTCGCACACTAAGGCCCGCGATGACATCCTGGGTCGAATTTACCGTCGACGCCCATGTCGCGCGGGTGCACCTCAATCGCCCATCAGCTCTCAATGCCATCGACCAGACGATGGAGGAGGCGCTAGGCGATGCCTGGGCCGCGATCAATAGCGACGGCGATATCTGGGTTGCGATCCTTTCTTCTGCCGGGGAGCGAGCCTTTTGCGCTGGGGCGGACATGTCGTCCCCCCCCGAGCCGGTGGGCGGCTTGTCTCTCGGAGGAGGACTGACAGGCATCGGCGGCACGCTTGTGCGCTTGAAAAAGCCGTTGATATGCGCCGTCCAAGGATATGCGCTTGGCCTCGGCTTCGAATTGGCGATGTGTGCCGACATCATATTGGCAACCAACGAAGCACTTTTTGGCTTGCCTGAGACCAGGGCAGGTGTGATCGGCCATTGCGGTGTCGTCCACCGCGCCGCCCGACAGCTACCCCATCACATCGCGCTCGGGATGATCCTGGCTGACGAAAGGCTAGATGCCGCCGATGCGGAACGCTTTGGTCTTGTGAATGCTGTTGTTGCACCCGACCAACTGGAAGAAACAACCCGCACCTGGGTCCAACGATTACTGTCCTGCTCCCCGCTTGCGATGCAAGCCGCGAAGCAGGCCATAATCGAAGGGCTCGAATCCTCGCTCGAGGGCGCAGTTCGGAGGCGCTACAGCCTCATCGACTCCTATTCTAACAGCTCCGATAAAACCGAGGCAGCTGCGAGTTGGGCGGAGCGCCGACCGCCCAACTGGCGCGGCAGGTGACGAACGGGTCTTGTCAGGGTGCTGTCAGACTAGAACATCGTGCCGTTAATCTGATCCATATCCTGCTTTAGCGAAGTAGTTGGAGCATTCGGTGGGGTTGTAGAGACGGCATATGTCGCCAATGGCGTCGATGAGGGCGTCAAAGGTGCGGGCCGCAGCTTTGCGGAGATGGGCTTTGAGCTTGGCAAAGGCCATCTCGATCGGATTGAGGTCGGGCGAGTATTGCGGCAGGAAGAGCATCCATGCGCCGCGCGCGCGGACAGCGGTCTCAGCCTTGGCGCTTTTGTGAACGGACAGATAGTCGAGGATCACGATATCGCCTGGCACCAGCGTGGGCGCGAGTTGCGTTTCGATGTAGATGTTGAAGGCGTCCCGATCCATCGCGCCGGGGATCACCCAAGGCGCCGTCAGCCCATCATGGCGTAGACCCGCGATGAAGGTCTGGGTGCCCCATCTGCCGAACGGCGCGCTCGCCTTGAGGCATTTTCCCCGCTTCGCGCGCCCGCGCAGACGGCTCATCTTGGTGTTGACCGAAGTTTCGTACGACAAACGCCGCTACAGGCGCCGCAACCGCATCGAGATCATGTTCGGCCGCCTCAAAGACTGGCGCCGTGTCGCCACCCGCTATGATCGCTGCCCAACCGTCTTCTTCTCCGCCGTCGCCCTCGCCGCAACCGTCATCTTCTGGCTCTGATCAGTGAGTCCTGACCCTAGGCCGGTTCGAGTAGATGGCTCCGAAGATTGGCGCGTTCCGCAGGTCCCATGCCGAGTTCCTCATCGAAATAAGCCTCGATACTCCCCCATTCACGCTCAATGGCATCCATGGCGGTGCGCACCAATGGCCTGCCCTTTAAATCGACAAGCGGTCGGGGATTAAAAATAGTTGGTCCATGACGCTCGATCAGCTTGACGTAATAGGCCGCGACGACATTGCGATCCGCGATCTCAGCTAAGCCTGCGCGATCCAGTTCGAATTCTGGTCGGCGCAACTGTGTGGACAGAAGATAGTCCGCATGAATCATCGGGCGGGGCACCCCCAGGACGGCAAGCAGCAGCGCGACCGCAAGCCCGGTTCGGTCCTGCCCCGCCGTGCAATGGACGATGGCCGGCGCCTCGCCAGACTGGAGCGCATCAAACAGGCCGCCGAAGGATTTCCCCAACAGCTTGGCGAACTTCAAATATAGACCGCCTTCCAACGCACCGATCCCGGCGCTATTTTCGGGAGTTCGACGAGCAAATAGAATCTCCCCATCATAGCTTCTATCCACTGGCCGTGGCGGCACCTTGCCGCGCCAGACCGTGGGGGCGATCTCCCGTTCCGCATCGGATCGAAGGTCGCATACGACACGGATGCCCTGCTCGTCCATCCACTGCCAGTCACTGCCATGCAACGCCCAGAGCGAACCGGACCGGAACAGTTTTCCCCACTTCACACGCATTCCGTCCGCGGCTGGATAGCCTCCGATATCGCGCAAGTTCGAACTGCCGTTCAACTGAATATGTCGACGGTCCAGCTCCATGACGAATCTCCCATGTCTTTAGGTGCCGGTCGATAGTACGTCGAACCGACAACTGCATCGTCGAATATCACAACTCGAATTCATGGCCTCGCGGGGGCAGAAAATCTGCAGCGAGCATTGCCAACTATGAAACGCCGCACATGATGCCAATGCATATCGTCGATACAACAACATAAGGCAATGTAGCCGTGAAATTCACCGAGCTGTGCAGCAAGCTGCTGGACATCGATCCTGCTGTCCCCGCAATTCAGTTCGAGGATCGCTGGTACAACTGGGGATGGGTGCAGCAGATCGCACGGCAAGTCCATGCCGAACTCGCAAACATTGGCGGAGCGCCCGTAAGCTTCGTCGCGCGCAATCATCCTGCCGCGCTTGCCGGTCTAGTGGGTTTGCTGACGCAGCCGCGAACAATCCGAATGATATATGCGTTCCAGTCGCCGTCCGCGATGGCGGCCTCTGTAGAAAAGCTCGGCTCGACAGCCGTCCTGATGATGGAAGGGGATTTGACGCCGGAGGTGCTGGACGTCGTTCAACGGCATACAATGAGCGCGATTACGGTGGGAGAGCATGGCGCGCAGACCGCCATCAAAGCGCCACGTCCGGAAGGCTCACCGCCCGACGCATATCCTACTATCGACATTCTCACCAGCGGCACTACGGGTCCGCCCAAACAATTCCCGATCAGCCACGATGTCTTTGCGCACATGGTGGTCCATCAGGGCAGCCCGGTCCTGGAAGATCCCACCGCTCCGCCGTTCATGATGGCTTTTCCATTCGGCAACATCGCCGGTTTTTCCATGCTTGTGGGGTCCTTTCTGCAAGGACAGCCGATCAGGCTGCTGGAGCGCTTCTCGCTGGAAGAGTGGCGGCGCTACGTCGTCGAATACCGCCCGACCGCCAGCGGTCTGCCATCTTCCGCGATCCCGATGGCTCTAGAGGCGCGGTTACCGCCAGACGATCTTGCCTCGCTCAAATACATATCGACAGGGGCGGCACCTCTCGATGTCGAGGTTCAAAAGCGCTTTCAGGACACCTACGGCATCCGGGTGTTGCTGATTTATGGTGCAACTGAGTTCGGAGGCCCGGTCGCAGCGATGACTCCTGCCCTCGACGCCGAATGGGGGGACGCTAAACTGGGCAGCTCCGGGCGCGCTCTGCCCGGTGCAAAGTTGCGGGTTCGCGATCAGGAAACGGGCGAGATCCTGGAAGGTGGTGGCACGGGCCTGCTGGACGTCGTGTCGCCCCGCATGGGCCCGGAGTGGATTTCGACCTCCGATCTCGTGACGATTGATGAGGACGGGTTCCTTTTCTGCATCGGGCGTGCGGACGGCGCAATCATGCGCGGCGGGTTCAAGGTGCTTCCCGAGTCCGTCGAACAGGTTTTGCGCCTCCACCCCACGGTCGCCTATGCAGGTGTCGTGGGTGTCAGCGATCCCATATTGCATCAGGTGCCGGCAGCGGTCCTGCAGTTCAAGAAAGGGGTCGAAGTGCCCGACATCGAGACGCTCAAGGTGCATGTCCGCAGCCATTTGCCTGCTCCCCATGTTCCAGCGCTATGGAAGTTCGTGGAGACGATGCCGCTCAACAGCGCCTACAAGATCGACCGTGCGGCGTTGCGCGCTCTTTTCGACACCGGTTCATAACTCGGTTGCGAGGGATGGAGTGAACATCACCGCTCGCTGCGCGAGGCGGACTCTTATCGCGGCGCCTCAGCATCGCCCCATGCGTTCCTCCGGTTCGCCCTGGGCTAGATCCTTGCGCGGAAACGGCCCAAGGGGTTTCAAGCGGCACCGCAATCAGCTACTGGATATTCGTACCTGATCCTAGCTCGCGCAACCCGGAATCGCGCCATAGGAAGAGCGGTCCGAATACTTGAATGAGGTAGAAGAATGCAGTCAATTGTCAGCAAGTCTCGTGTATCGGCAAAGGCAAAAGACGCGCCGTCGAGCGTCCCTATGAAGAAAAGCGATGCGACAAGACAGCGCGTTCTTGAAGTTACGTCTGATCTGTTTCGCCGCAACGGATATCAGGCAACGTCTATGCGCGATATCGCGACTGCCTTAGGCATGAAGTCCGGTAGTCTCTATTATTATTATGATTCAAAGGAAGCGCTGCTTGCAGCTATATTGAATGACAATATCGATGCCACTCTCGCTGACTTGAAGCAGGTGATTGCTAACCTACCTGCCGATGCATCAGCACGGCGAAAATTCGAGGCAGCCATTGCGGCGTCCGTCAAGACCATCTCACAGGCCGGCGACATGGCCGTCGCTTCCGCCCAGACTCTCTCCTTCCTTCAGGAACCGGAATTTTCCGAGCAGAGCGAGCATCGCCGCGCGTACAACCAGTTCTGGCGAGACATCATTATAGAAGGCAAGAAGAAGGGAGAGATTCGCAAGGATTTGCCGGACGCGGTCGCCTCAATGGCGATCGTCGGCGCCCTTACTTTCGTTGCCGAATGGTATGAGAGCGATCGCAGTTCCACCGATAGCATCGGCGCCATTTTTTCCCGCCTCTTCTTCGACGGCATGCATGCTTGAAGGCGCTTGCCACAAGCGACAAAAAGCTGATCGATAACTTACTCGAGATATATCCGCAACTTTGGCGGATTAATATCGCGCTCGACTATATACCCCTGCTGTAGGATCGCCCTCGCACGGAGCGGCCTCTCCCATTCTTCTTATCCGGCTCAAAACTGTCCGTCATTAGAGCGACTGGGCAGGGGCGTCAGCGTCTTGACATATCGATCTATCGACCGTTAGGTGGTGGTTGTACCCCGTGGGTGTTGGATTGGTTTTGCCTCGCACAATGCACCCGCTTTAGGTGAGCGAAGCCCAGACCTGCTCGGTGACGAGAAGAGGAAAACGATGTGACTTGGAGTCATCAAGACAAGTGCGCAATTGTAGGTGTCGGCGCGACGGATTATTATTTGCGCGGCAAGAGCTGGCCGCGGACGCTCAACGACCTGGCTGGCGAGGCGATACTGAAGGCCTGCGAGGATGCGGGCATCAGCGTCAAGGACATTGATGGTTTCGCGTACTATGCCGGCGCGAGCGCGGGCTATGTGGACAAGTTCGACAGCGCGTCCCTGATGGAGACGCTGGGCATGCCCCATGTCTCGTTCACCGCTGCCCTGACCTCGGGCGGCGGCGGCGTCGCCGGCGCGGCGGGTCTGGCGACGGCGGGCCTGATGAACGAGGATTGCCGCTATGCGGTGACCGTGATGGCGGTGCAGCAGGTCCCCACCGCACGGCTGGGCACCATTTTCCAGTCGATGAAGCCCGATCCGGAGAACAGCTTCCTGCAACCCTCCGGGCTGATCGGCCCTGGCCATCTGATGAGCGTGCTGGCGCGTCGGCACATGCACCTTTACGGCTCGACCGAGGATGCCCTGGCCGAGATCGTCATGTCCTCGCGGCAATATGCCCTCAATCGCCCCAAGGCGATCCGGCGCACGCCGCTGACCAAAGAGGACTATCTCAGTTCGGTGATGCTGGCGGACCCCTTGCGCCGCCTGGACTTCTGCCTGGAGACAGACGGCGCGGTGGCGTTCATCACCACCACGGCGGATCGCGCGAAGGACTGTCGCCAGAAGCCAGCCTATATCCATGCCTGCGCGCATGGCGCCTCGCGCAAGTGGGGCCGCGCCTTTGGCTGGATGGGCATGCCCGATCCGGAGTTCGCGAGTTCCGGCAGCCAGTTCGTGGCAGACAGGCTCTGGGCACAGACAGGCCTGCACGCCTCCGACATGGACGTGGCGCTGATCTACGATCACTTCAGTTCGATGGTGCTCGCCCAGCTCGAGGACTACGGCTTTTGCGAAAGAGGCGAAGGCAACGACTACGTCCTGTCCGAAAAGCTGCGCTACGATCCGGCGACCGGCAAGGGCATCAATGGC
>Ga0207676_10000852_pt1 | contig 23666 bp, 19 predicted proteins | sample KBSSwiS72_FD_184307 | JGI IMG/M metagenome (GOLD analysis project Ga0207676, IMG submission 184307) | Switchgrass rhizosphere microbial communities from Kellogg Biological Station, Michigan, USA - KBS Switchgrass S7-2 (SPAdes) (version 2) | ecosystem: Host-associated > Plants > Roots >...
GTGCCCGTATTCCCGTTGAACGTGCTGCCCACCACTGGTCCGGGACCAATCGTCAGGTTGCCAGCAACGTTCATCGTGCTGTTATTCATGTTGAAGGTGCCGCCCGTAACCACGACATTTGTCGGCGCGAGCGTGCTGCCCGCATTGTTGGTCCACGTGCCGAGCGTGTTGATCTCGATGTCGCCGCCGATCGTGGTATTGGTCCCATCCACGCTAACCGCCGCGGAAGTAGACACACTACTCCCGCCGTTGGTCGCGGTGTTTCCCGTAAACGTGATACTTGGCGTGGTGCCATTCAACAGCAAGCTTGCACCGGCGACGAAAATGCCGCCGCCTTTGTTTGCGGCCGAGTTATTCGTGAAGCTGGTAGTGGCCACCGTCGTCCCGAGAGACTCAACGATGATGCCGCCGCCGCTCGCAGTTCCGAGTGCCTGGTTATTTGAGAAAGTTGAAGTGCCGAAAGTCGCCGACCCGGTACCGATACCGCCGGGTGCTCCAAACGCAACGATCAAAAGTTCAGCACCACCGCCACCCGCCGTGAGAGACGCGGCGGTGTTGCGGCTGATAGTCGATCCGGTAACAGTCAAGACACCGGTCGATGCCATGTGTCGCGGCGCAGACGGAGTAAACATTAGACCACCGCCGCTGCCTGCTTGTGAGTTGCCGGTGTTGGTGCTGGACCGGTCAGTATAAGCACCTGGCGCAGCGCTACCGCCGATTGTGCAATTAGTGACGTTGAGGTCACCGCCAGTAATCTGGATGCCGCCGCCGCCGCCGTTCCCGCTTCCGATTGCCGTTACCTGATTATTCGCAATGACGACATTGGTTAGAGTGAGAACATTGTCTTTCTCACCACCGATGATGCCAGCGCCGCCTATGACTGAGCCTGTCGCGGCCGCCGTACCGTCACGCCCACCGACAAAACTCACACCTGAGAAGTTGTAAACGAGATTTAGCGTGAACGGCTCATTCATGCACATCACGCGATCGCCGTCGAGGGCTGGCCCGGTTCCGGTCTGCCGGATGATCGTGGTTGCGGCTCCGGCACCGACGATCGACATTGTCTGATTAGCTCCAAGGTCGCCCACCGTGTTTCCGTCACAACCTGAGGCGTTAGTGCCGTTCGTGGATAAGATGTATGTGTTCGCCGGCAGACTGATCGTGGTGTTGTTGTTCGTGGGAGTATTGGCGAACTGGAGAGCGCCGCGGAGACTACAGTCGTTAACGGCTACCGTGCACGCTGAGGCTGCGGCCAAGGCGCCGCCGTTAGGATCGTCAGTTCTATCAACAGTGATCGTTGTATTCGGAGCGTCAGGAACAATATTCGCTTCAGTGCTTGCTGCTTCGAGCACAACTAAATCGGTTACACCGTTGATCTTTCTCGGGAGAGTCAGAACCGCTACCGGTGTACTCTCCACGTCCAAGGCTACTTTTGCTGTGTCATCCGTAACTGCAAGTGTCTGGTCAGAGGTCAGGGCTGAATCATTCGGTCCGAGAGGACGCGTGATCTCGAGCTTCGAATTTGATTGTCCCATCACCACGAATTCATCCGTCTCACGATAAGACAGATTTGTCCGCAACAATGGCTTCGGCAGGTCAGAGCTCAAATTGCTCCCAAGGATCTGCTTACCGTCCTTCCACCCCGCAGCCTGTGCCGGTTTCCAACTCGGAACCGACTCTATATCCACTTTAGTAGTTTTTTGAGGCTTAAGATTGCCCCTGGTTCGCTGGGCTGCTTCCGCCTGACTAAATGGGCGAGTGTCCAGATTGCCGTTCCCCAATATATGTACGGTACCGTCATTTGTAAGGGCCGCGATTTCGCTTCGACCCTCGCGGTCCCACGTAAACTGTCCCACCGCTAACCCACGCACATCGGGTCCGACATTAACTCGCTCGACCCGCGATTCCGTCCCCACCTGCTCTTTGCGACCCCATCCGTGAAGGACAAGCACTTCACTACCGGCACTTACGGCGACATCCTGATACGGATCATCGTCTAACCCGCCAAATTCAATATCACTCGCGGGTGCGGACAGCTGGTATTGCGCCAGCGCGGTTGAAAATCCATTAATGCCATCAAAAATTAATACGGCGTTGGCACCAGGACCGCTTACGCCTACCGCCAGATCAGTAATTCCGTCCGCCGCACGAAATTCCCCGGCAGCCAATGTCGTTACCGATCCGGGCAATTCTATCTGCCGTGGCTCACCAAGCCGGCCCGCGCCATTTCCCTCCATTAAATAGAGTCCGCCACCTTTTGCGGCAAACACCACGTCCTTTCTAGAATCGCCCGTGAAATTACCGGCAGCGACGAAATCAGCAGGGACGGGAACAGCATAAACATCCTTGTCCTGCAACAACGACGGAGGGTTGTATCCCTGCTGAATGCGCACAAAAACCGAATCGTCAGCCGGAGCGAACGCATCCGGGTTTCCACGCTGAACCGTGATGATGCCCGTGCCATTTGATGCATAGGCGGTCACCACATCCGGCGTCCCATTATCATCAAGATCCGCCGAGGCCAATGCCCGCGCCTGCGCGGCGCCACCCTGCAAAGCGGCGGCGGCCGCATCGTCTCCTCGATACGTGACGCTCATCTGGCGCCCGTCCTGTAGATTCAGGAAGGGCTTGCCGCGACCTGCGGCCTGCACAGTGACTTGCTCTTTGGCAAGCTTCGTTCGCTCGACGGGACTCGCCACCTTACTAAACCAAGCTGAGCCACCCTCAGACTTGACACGCACATAAAGAGCGAGTGGCACCGCGACGACGATAAAAAAAAGAGCCAGCAGCTTCGCCGCGGCTCTGATTCGAGAAGATGAATTCAGGGACTGGTGAGTCTTATTCATTAGGGGACGCATAGTAACCCTCCTGGGAGCAAGCGCTTGATATTAGAGATTGTTAGGAACTAAGTACGGTTATCCTTCGGAGGCTGACTGGACGTGTGTCAAGAAAGTAGGAAGGAGCCGATTTTGGGACGACGTTACTTTACTTGCGTATCGTGTCAGCGTCAAGGCAAAACCCTGTACCTCAGTGATAGCAGGAAACCGCTATGAATAAAGGGGTTAAACAGTGTTCGCGTCACGCCGTCGCAGCGTTATCGCAAGCGTTAATTTCAATAAGCAAACCTCTCAAGAAAAGGACGGGGCGCGAGCTAATAACCCGCGCCCCGCACTACAAACTGTAAAGGACCAATTACCTGTAAACGATCAATCGGTTCTAATTACCACAATCGCGAGTGGCATCGTTCGTTATGGTCCAGGTCGCACTCTCCGAGCAAGTCACGACTTGATAGATAAAGCAGCCGTCTTGATCTTCGGCAATTACCTTAATACTTGGACCATTGCAACTTGCGTTGATCGTAACAGAGCCGCCATTCGTTGCAACGACGGAACTGCCAAGCTGGTCCGGACCCCAGTTGTTGGAATCCGGAGTTGATAGAAAGACATGTCGAACTTCACGATTCGAATTGTTCACGATCGTGATAGCAGTTGTTGGAGCATGGGCCTTTGATAGCAATGGGCCATAAGCCATCATGCCAACGAAGATGCCCAACACCATGAGTGACGTGAAAACCGGTCTCGACTTGCGCAACGTATTTCTCATGTCAGTTACCTTTCATCAAAACAAGTGTCTGGGCCACCCACTTATGGACAGCTGCTATTTACCGTATAGCCTGCGGCTGCACCGTTATCGACCGCTGAACCACCATTAGTAATGGGCACAGAGACCTTAACTGTTGCCGTAGCCGTGTTGCCGAACGAATCGGTGACCTTGAATGTAATCGTGTAGACACGTCCATTAAGGAGGCCGTCACGTTCACGTCGCAGTTGCACCGACTTACAATCCGGAGCAATCACAATGTCGTTCAGCGTGGTGCCGTCACCACCACTAGCGCTATCCTCAGGCTCGTCACTGCTCACCTTCTGAATAACCACGCTGCTGGTGATGTCACCCCCGCCACATCCGGCGTTAGCGCTCGCGACGAAGTCGCTCACGTTGAACGTCTTGTACTGGTGATTGGGCGGCCACATGGTCGCGGAATTGGTAATCAGGTTAATCTCCGGAGTGCCAGCGCTAACAGTCAGAGTCGCGGTCTGCATTTCACTGCCGCATGTGCCTGTTGTTACTACGGTCACCGTGTGATTACCAATGCTGAGCGAGCCAGTCGGGATGGTTACGTTCGGGCTATTTCCGCCGACCGGATTACCATCCAGAGTCCATGCATAGCTGAATGGGCCAGTACCTGATGCAACCGTCGAGAAGTGGGCATCAGTTCCCTGGCAAACCGTCTGATCCGCTGGATCGGTGGTGTGCGTGTTGGCATTGACAGTCAGCGTTGCGCTTTGCGAAGCGGTATTGCACTCACCGGTTGCTTCAACCGTGTAGGTGTCCGCGTCGCTCAGCACGGTACCACTGATGCTCAGCGTGCTAGTGTTAGTTCCGTTTGTGATCGTGACACGTCCGCCGAGATCCCCATTATTCAGAACCGTCGCGCCCTTCTTCCACACAAACGTAATGGTGCCTGGGCCACTGGCGGTCGTGGTGAAGGTTGCTGTGTCACCTTCACAAACAACCTGGTCTGAAGGATCGGTTGTTTGATTTGTGTCGATGGTCATGTTAGCTGTCACAGTCTGGTTATCACCCGTGACATCGACACTGGCAGATCCTGGCAGCGCCCCTGCCGTGAATGTGGCAGTAGCCACACCGTTAATAAAATTCGTGGCGCCTGAAACGCTTCCGCCTACTACGTTGTTCCACACCGCCAGGAATTCGGGCAGGCCATTCAACTCGTTAGTCAAAGGCGAGCCGAGATTTCTTTGCTTGATGTCGGCCGTCAAAGTAGACGTCGCACCACTACAGAGCTGATTCGGAGTGGCACTAACTCTGAGCTGCAGGTACGTATTCGGAAACACAGTGCCGACGAGGTTACGGAAATCATTTGCGCCTGGACCAGTGTTGATGCCCCACCAGTTATCGTCCGCGGTAAAAGGACCCGCGACGGCGAACAGCGTCAACCCATTCAAAGGATTCGGAACGCTGTTGCCGACCAGCCTGGAGAACGCGACCGATGCGCTGCCACTCGAACTAATCGCGCCGCCAGCAACACCCGCCGAGTTGTTCGCCAGAGAACTAGTCGTAACAGTCAGTGGCCCACTCTCAACGATAATCGCACCACCGCTGCCGTTCGGAGCGTTATTACTGGAGAATGATGAGCTGTTAATGGTGTAAGTGCCGCTGCCGGCATTCGAGTTGAAAAGATCTGCTCCGCCCCCACCTGCGGCGACGGAATTGGCGGTATTACCTGAGAACGTCGAACCACTTACGGAAAGAGTACCAATAGATGGCGTTCGGATCAGCGGATCGCCGGCGGTATAACCCAAACCGCCGCCGCTCGCGCTGGTGGAATTGCTGGAGAAAGTTGTCCCCGTTATCGTAAGACTGCCGCCTGTATGCAAGATGCCACCGCCACCAGGGGTGCCAACACCGGAGGCAGAGTTACCTGAAATCACGCAGTTCGTCACCGACATGGTGTTGGCGATCGAGCCGGAGATGATGCCGCCGCCTCCAATCCCAGTAGTCTCTTTTCCGCCAGTGATGGTCACACCGGAAATGTTGAAATTGAAATTGGCCAGCAGATCCGGGTTCACTTCAACGACGCGATCATTCGCGGTTGTCTGTTGAATTATCGTGGTAGCCGCGCCCGCGCCCGCGATGATCGTATTGTTCCCTCTGACGTCGAGATCTCCGATCGCGTTATTGCCGGTAAAGCCCTCCCCGGCGCCGGAGATATTCAACTGGTAGGTTCCGGCTGGCACATTGATCGTTGTTCCCGGGTTCAGGTTGGCGAACGCGACTGCGCCTCGGAGGCTGCAGTCGTTCGGCGCAGCGGTGCAGGCCGAAGCGGCGGCAGCATCGTCAGTTCGATCGACGTCAATGGGAGCAAATAGCAACGGGAAGGCTGCCGTGACGGCTGATTTCGCAGCTGCTGCGGACGGTACCCTCATGCGGTGGTTGCTTCGCTCAGCGCGGCCCACCGCAAAGACCGCCCCGGGTGCTATCGCGAATGCCAGAACGGTTGCTGCTACCAGGGAGAAGATAGCCAATCCGGTAACCGTCCGGCGTCTAAAGTCATTATTGATTTCTCTATTCTGAGCCTGAAGCATTTTTTCGCAACTCCTTACTTCCAGGGTAACGGGCTCTTCCTGGAACGGGAAAGGGGACGCAGTTTCGCGTGTCGAGCGGCGACTAATCGCAATGCGGGACCTTTTAAGGCCGCGCCGGAAAGACTCCCTGCAATGCAATACAGAAATTGAGCGTCAGATAAGGCTGCATGTTGTTATGCGGCTGGCTGCCTCCAGTAGGGGCCAGCGACAGCAACTCATTCACTTTCGCGTTGGCTGGCGCCTCGTGATACATCGCAAACGTTCCGCGAGCGAAGGGTGACTGGGCCCAGACAGAGGCCACAGGCGTAACTGAATCACCGTCCGCACCTTTCGCGCGGCCGACGAAGTGCGCGTGAGCCGACATTTCAGACTGTATCAGCGTTACAAATTGCGATCCGCCTATCTGGCCCAGATCGCGCAGCGACAACCCTTGTCCTTGCCCCGGGTGCATCGGTGAACTGCCTTGCAGATCCGGGAGCGCGAAGGTGGACTTACCGTCACCGCCATAGGTTGTTCCCAACAGGGAGAAGAGCGCTGTATTCTGACTTATCGGCAGGAGCTGCCCATCGCAGAAGGCCCAACCTTTGGGCGCAAAGTTGAATGGAAAAATTCTGATTTCAGCGACAAAAGGATCCATGTTTTCTCTCCCTCTTCTAGGTTTGCGACGGGAAAATTCCCTGGAGCGCTATACAGAAATTGAGCACAAGGTAAGGCATCATGTTGTTATGCGGCTGGCTGCCACCAACATTAGTGACTGCCCCCGGATGCATCGAGGCATTTGGGTTGGCCGTACTCCAGGTCGCCTTACCACTGTTGCCCCAGAAGTTACCGGTGGGAACTCCCTGAGTTGCATTGGTGTTGGCGCCGCCGAATGCCAAATTGCTGGTCAGCGTATGGATGTGCTGAGGCATCTCACTCATCGTGACAGTATGGGCCATCTCACCACCGGTTTGGCCCAGGGTGAAGCCGCTGCCTTCATGATTCGGCGCCTTGCCTTGCAGGTTGGGCAGCGCGAAAGTCGTTTGGCCGTTACCTCCATAGGTCGTGCCCAACAAGGAGAAGAGAGCCTGGTTCTGATTGATTGGCAGGAACTGGCCGTTGCATAGGGCCCAGCCCTTAGGGGCGAAATTGAAGCTAAAAATCCTGATTTCGGACAAGAACGGTTCAGCCATATTAGCAACTCCTTATATTTTGCGTTCAGCCTAAGTGGCACTGATTGATCAATAAGTATCGACAAACAACCACTCTCATGTTGGGGAAGGAAAGATGCCGAACAGCGAGATGATGAAGTTAATGCAGAGGAACGGCATACAATTCTCGTGTGGCTGGGAACCTCCAGTGATGTCGCTTGTCATCGCGGGGGTTCCCATTTGGACGTCTGGTCCCAGAGTGCTGAACTGGCCTAAATCCGATGGGGCGGCGACAGCATTGGTCGGATCAGTCGTAGGAGATCCACCGCCCGAGCTGCACATCATAGGATGAGTGTGGATCGGGAGCTGCTGCGTAGTCAGAGTCACTTCTTCTGTTCCAGCCGCCTCGGCCAATTGGAATGTAGTCCCCCCGAAGGTACCCATGTGCATGGGAATTCTGCTTTGAAGATTCGGCAATTGAAATGTTGATTCTCCGTCGCCACCATACGTCGTACCGATCAACTGAAACAAAGTTTCGTTCTCTGAGATCGGCAATAGCTGGCCGTCACAAAACAACCAGCCCACAGGTGGAAAGTTACCGGCGAACATCCTGATTTCGCCTACATAAGGTTGGGCCATCGAATCGTCTCCTTATTTCCTTAAAGGTAAGCCGTTCTGGAATCTTTATGATTATCCGGCCGACTGTTTGATCCTCTGGGCGTGGTCCAAACAGTGGTTTCCGACTTTGCACGGTTCTTTGCAAACCGGTGCAGAACTTGTCATGGTCAAGTTGCAAAAACTTACTGCGGAAAGGTCCGCCTTGTCTTAGGGTCGAGCGACTGAGGGCGCACTATAGATCGAAAGTTGAGATATTACAAGAGTGTAGTGGAATATTCTCTAAAACTTTTTCAGTGTGTTTTTTTTATTGCAAGTTTTGAGAAGACGACTTAGACTGCACCACCATTTCTACCGCAAGCCCAGATCAAGAACTTTCCTAGGAGGAAACAAATGAGTAGTAGTTCGCGCCGAGAATTCTTGAAGCGAGGTACGTTAGTGGCACTTGCAGCGGGGGTTCCGCTGGCCCTCACCGAGAAAGCCTTGGGCACGACAAAGTCAACGGCGGCTGGTTTGAATATGGTTTCATTCAAATCCCAGTTAGGCACGCGTTTTCAAATTAATTACCAGGCGTCAAAAGTGAATGTCACGTTGGTTGACGTAGCTAATTTTGCATCACGAAAACAGAGCGCGGCAGGGAAAGAAGGCTTTTCACTGCTCTTTCGTGGTCCAAAAGAGACAGCTCTTAAACAGGATACGTATCTGATCGAGCATGAACAGTTGGGGATGTTCTCCTTCCTGGTTGTTCCGGTTGGGACCAAAGATACGCGTGGTCCACACTACGAGGCAGTCATCAATCGTCTGCATTCTTAACTTCCTGATCAAACCGTGGGATTGCACTGCAAGAGCAGATGAATTCCGTGCTGCTCGCTCGGCGAGAAACCCAAACGTTCAAAGAGACGAAGTGAAGGATTGAATTCCTCCACATAAATTCGTGTGACTTTTCCGGAGCGGTTCGCTTCGTCCAGCAGTTGTCTGATCAGATAGCTCCCGATGCCGGCATTTCGCTCAGGCGGCAGAAGGGTGATATCGACAATTCGAATTTCCTGGTCCAACCGGGCCACGTAAAGACGTCCCACTGGCCGGTCTTCAGACATGATTATGTCGTGACTGGCGGTGGGATATTTTTTCGCGTAGTGATCTTGTTGCGCGGCGAACTGCGATCGGACGAATGCCTGCTGCTGTTCGGGGGTCCATGGCACTAACGCCAGTTCTTCGGCTCGAGTGCTGCCATAAACTTCAACGAGAAAATCGTAGTCATCCGGAGCAACTGGACGAAGTGTAATGTTTGCAGGTTGCGGGTGTTGGCTATTCATCTGACTTGCGAATGCGATTGAAGATTGCTTCGTAGTAAAAACCTTGTTCGTCCCGCTTAATGGGCACTATGAATAGTTCAAACTGGCCCATTTGATCGTGCGTAAAGTCGCGCACGCCCTGATCGAGAAAGGCGTTTAATGGACCACGAAACTCGATCGTAAATTCCTCTTGCTGAGGATACAGTTTGAGTTCCGAGACCGCGATCAGATCCAATTCCACGTGGGTGTTCTCGTCGACCTGAACCTTAAATTTAGTATTCGCATTTTTAGAAAACTCTTCGTGCGTTAAAGAAGCCTCCATCAAACCTCCTTCCACTTTTAGCCACAAAAGGCACAAACTAAGGCTTGTTCATGATCAAAACAAAAAAGTCTTTTATGTTGGGACCAAAATGATATTCCTTGCGCAGCGACGAGAAAGAATACCCGATCAATCCAATCTGTTCTACTATCGCCTGGCATCGTTTCTCGAAATCAGACTTCGAAATCACCGCATACGGCAAAACCTCTCCGTAGTTCCTCAAGACGTGATTCAGGCAGAGTAAATGCTCGTCACGTCCATTGAGCACCGGAACTTCATCATCCAAACCCAAAAAATCCTTCAGCGTTAGCAACCGGCACTGAAAGCCGACCCGCGTGGCGCATTGGGTAACGTGTCCAAAGTGAATCGTAAATTCGTCGTGGTTCAAGTGGAACGACGCGACCGGATAACGGTGCTCCGAGCCATATTCCGAAACTATGAGCGTCCCACCTGGAGTCAGATGTTTCCACGCGCGTTCGATGAAACGAAAAACGCCGGAGTTAACCACGAAGGAGTCAGGAGCATCTTTGTCTGAAAGATCGTATTTCTCCATGTAGTAAGCGCCGTCGCCCTGCAACTTCCCCCCGTTACGCTCAACAGGTGCGACTGGAAAATCTGCGATAACTTCATTCGAGACGATCAGGTCAAACGTGTGGCCCGGAATATCAAACTCGGTCGCATTCTGATGGAAGTGCCTGCTCTCAGGAAGAAGGTCAGACAAGATCTTTCTTTGGTTCTGCATCAACGCCGGCGACAGATCGAGTATGTGATAGTTGATGCTGGTCGCATTCAAGCTCGAGGCTTGCGTTATGAACGCACGCGCAAAGCTACCCGTGCCCCCACCAACTTCCAAAACTTCGAGCTGCCGCGAGTGGTTTAGCAAAGGAACCACTTCAGGCTGCAGCGTAGAAAGACAAAATCGCGAGCCATAATCAAGTTCGCCCAGCGCTTCATGAGGGAAGCGGAAACAGTGGTTTACGGTAGGCTCAATTAGATCGAATTCCCAACCCGCGTCTTCAATTCCGTATAAATGAAAATCGATTATGGTTTCGTTTGCACTGTCAGGACGCGGTTGGTCCCTTCTATCAGAGTGATAAAGATTGCGCGGCACGATATTGACGAACGAAAAAGGATCGTCCAGATCTTCTCGACGAAAAGTGAGTTTGATGAGCTGCCGTTCCTGGCTCGTTAGAAAACCGATAGCCGTTCTGAATTCGGCATCTTCGAGAATGTTGCCGCCTTCTCTTAGCGAGCTAAAAATCTGCTGGAGCGTCATAGTGCCGTCAGCCATCAACAGTATGCCGGCAGTCAATGGCGACAATGTCTCTTCGATGATTGCCGGTAGCTCGTCACGTTTTCGCGAGTAGACTGTATGCTCCGTTGAAGTGCGCACCAGGATCCATTCTCCGCTTGTCGCACGGTACGCAACGGCGGGATTTTGAATCGGGCGAGCCACGTACTGATCAACGAACGGAGCTAGAGGATCATAACCCTCTGGGATCAAACACCCTCTTTGAAGTAATTGTCTCAGTTGGGCTCCGTCTCCGCTCAAACTGTTCAAGAGATCGTCACTGAGTGAAATTGGACTGCCCGTTTTGCCGGCAAGCAACACAGAGCGAACGCTTTCGTTTGGCTCGAGTATCTCGCCGCTCAACCGATGAAACACCGCTTTCTGCACAAAACCGGGGAACAAACGACTCTCAATAAAACTGATGTATGGATTGATCTGGTAGGTAGGCATTAATTCAACTTGTGGCAGGGACCCATTTCATTTGCAGATATGCGGCGGTTTCGTCGCCACTTAGACGGAAGCCCAAACGCTCGTACAGGCGCACTGCGGGAGATGTGGACACGACGTGCAGCTGGATCGGTTTGCCCGCGGCGGTTGCTTCCTTCATTAGGTCCTGTATCAACCGGCTCCCGATGCCGGCGTTTCTATATTCAGTTAAAAGTGCGATGTCCCTCAGACGTATCAAGGCGTCCTCTCTGTCGACCATCATTCTGCCGATCGGACGCCCGTTCAAAATAATGATGCGATTACCGGCTTGAGGATAGGTCCGTTCGCGCGCCATAAACTGCATCTTAATAAAGGCTTGCTTCTGATTGTCGTCCCAACCTACTCCTTCGAGCTCTTCGGCACGCGTGCTGGCGTAGACCTCCAACAAAAAAGGCTCATCCTCGGGCATCGCCTCACGCAGGCATAGATCGACTTGTTCGCTTTGCATCTACTTCGACTGCTCTCTCAAATTCAGGTTCCGTACGAGGCGGTGCAGGTAATTAGGATGCACTCCAAGAAGCTTCGCGGCATCGTTGAAGTTACCCTGAGTCTGATCCATCGCATTCAGAATAATTGCTTTCTTCGCTTGTGCCACTGCAGTGTGATATGTGGCGGGATTAGTAACGTTAACTTGCCTCTCGAGCATAGTCTCCGGCAGATCTTCCGCCAGTACCAGATCGGTCGTGCCGAGTACTACCGCGCGTTCGATCGTGTTCTCCAACTCGCGTACGTTGCCGGGCCAGTCGTAAGCCGTCAAACACGTGCGCGTCTCAGGCGCAAAGCCCCGCAGCTTTCGATTACACCTCGCGCCATACTTATCAGCGAAGTAGTTCGCGAGCAGCATGATGTCTTCACGACGGTCGCGCAGCGCCGGCATCTCGAGCGAAACAACGTTGAGACGATAGTAGAGATCCTGGCGAAACTGTCCTGCTTCGATCGCTTCTTCGAGGTTTTTGTTGGTCGCCGCAACCATGCGCAGGTCGACTTTGATCGTTACCGTTCCGCCGACGCGTTCAAATTCTCTTTCCTGCAGCACGCGCAGCAGTTTCACTTGCAGCGCAGGTGTGAGCTCGCCGATCTCGTCGAGGAAAATCGTGCCGCCGTCGGCGATTTCGAGCCGGCCTTTTTTCTGTGCTAATGCGCCGGTGAACGATCCCTTTTCATGACCAAACAGTTCGGTTTCGAGCAGCGACTCGTTCAGCGCCGCGCAGTTCACGGCCATGAACGGTTTCTGAGCGCGTTTGCTGTTGCGATGGATAGCGCGCGCGGCCAACTCTTTCCCCGTTCCGCTCTCGCCGTTGATCAAAACTGTCGCATCCGTCGGCGCCACTTTCGAGATGAAGTGATAGACGCGTTGCATCGCCGGACTTTCGCCGATCATGTTGTGCTCGATGTTTACATCGGAAAGCAGCCGCTCGTTTTCCGTTTCGAGCCATTGAAACTGGCGCGCGTTTTCGATCGCGACCGCGGAGATGCCGGCGATCGCGGCGACGAGTTGCAGATGGTCCCGGTTGAACTGATCTCGCGCGCGAGTGGTGTCGAGATACAACACGCCCAGTTTGCGATCGAAGATTAGCAACGGCACACACATGACTGAATGCGCGCGCGTCAGGGCCAGGCTCTCGGATGCATGCGTCGATTTCGCCGCGCCATCGTTCGCCAGCAAAGCGACGCCGTCTCTCAACACCTGCTGCACGATTGTCCGGCTGACTTTGACGGCCTGGTTTTTTCCCTGGACACGATCGAGACCAAAAATCAGGCTCGTCTCAAACGAACCTTCGTTGGTCAGCAGAATTGCGCCACGCTCCGCGGGAACAACTTCAAACAGCAGCTCGAGCAAACGTTCGAGCAGATCGTCTAGACCGCGGATCGAGTTGATCGTGGTGCTGACTTTCATCAGCGCGCTCAGGTCGCGCGCCATCAGGTTGATCGCGTGGTCGAAACGAAACTGTACGGTCGAGCCGCTGATTACAGTGGCTTCGTCGAGCGTGACGTCGCTCGACTTCGACATCGCGTCGCCTTCGTGCGTGAGGAAAAGAAACTGCGAATCGCCGATGCGCACACGATCGCCGTGTTCGAGCACACGAGTCTTCACGGGCAGGTCGTTGACGAAGGTGCCGTTAAGACTGTCGAGATCCGTGATGACGAATGCGTCGTCTTTTTTCTCGATCCTGGAGTGACGGCGTGAAACGGAGGCGTCGGCGATGCAGAGATGGGCGGCAGTCTCACGACCAATAACCATCGCCTCCTCGTCGACGGCGAAGATTCCTCCCTTGAGTTTGCCCGATATTGCTGCGAGACGCGGAGACATTTTCATCCACAGATTACACCGATTACAGGAAATCTGTGTAATCTGTGGATGGAAAACTTATGGGACGATGCGCCAGTTGTTGTTCGGTGTGACGGGGATGGTCTTGTTCTTTTCGACCCAATCGATGATCAGCTCGCGGATTTCTTCGCTCGAGCGATAAACCACGGGCGCGTTCTTGTACATGACATAGCCACCGCCGCCGTTCACGCGGTAATTATTCGTGGCGAGGCGGAGTTTTTTCGTGGGCGCCAGGGGCTGACCACGAAAGCGCAGGTTCTGAATTCGCTGTCCGATGGGTTTGGAAATGTCGAGCTCGTAGGTGACACCTTCGGCGATGTCAAAGTTGTAAGCCGGAATTTTTTCGTCGACGAGATCGGTCAACGGTTTGCCGGGTTCGTAAGCCTTGAAATATTTCGCCGAGTGTTCCAACGCTTCTTTCAGTTGCTGACCGGTAACCTCCAGCACAACCAGCGTGTTTTCGTAAACGTAAAGACCTGCTATGTCACGCACGCTCACCGGACCTTTATCGATGCGCGCATCAGCATTGAAACTCGCCACCATCGACACGTCCGCCTTGCCTGCGTCCATCTGTACTTTCTGAATCAGATCGAGAATGGCGGTGTCGCGAAAGCGTGCTTCGCGTGCCGTTAACTCCTGCGACGATTCGCCAATGACTCGCGACAGCCAGCCCTGCGTCTCTCGATCGTAAGGCTCCGCCAGTTTGACGACGTCCGGATCAGGTTCGACACGATCGTCCGTGGGGATCGTGCGCGCTGACTTCGCATACATGCGCCAACCGACTCCGGCTCGCTGCAGGTAAAGATCGGCGCGGGCGAGATGGCGTCCCCAGTGATTCGCCTGCGTCAAAAGCACACCGTTGATGTAAACCGAGGGCACATCGCGATGCGTGTGGCCCATAAAGATCACGTCAACTCCCGGCACTTCCTTCGCAATCTCGATCGCCTCGTTCTCGTGCGGCACTTGCCCCGGAGTCACTTCGCCGGTGCGCAGATCCTCTTCAAGACCCATGTGCATCGCGATCACGACGACGTCCACCTTTTCCTGGTTGCGCAGGATCAGGACCCACTTCCGTGCTTCGGCAACAGGCTCGTGAAACTCGAGCCCGGCGTAGTTTGGTGGATTGTCCCAGTTGGGCACGCCCGGAGTCGTCAAACCGAGTACTCCGATTTTCACGCCGGCGACTTCTTTAACGATGTACGGTTTGTAGTGTGGTTTCTGTGTTGACTTGTCGTAGGTGTTGGAGGAAAGCCAGGGAAAGTTTGCTTCCTTGCGTGCTTTCTCGAGCACCTTGAGACCGAAGTTGTACTCGTGATTGCCGACCGTCATCGCATCGTAATTCAAAGAACTCATTATGAGCATCATCGGATCGGGCGGCTGGTTGTTTTTCCGGCCGTGAAACGACTCGAGCGGCGAGCCTTGAATCGTGTCTCCGGAATCGATGAGCAGGACGTTAGGATGTTCTTTGCGAATGCGTTTGATTAGGGTGGCGACCTTTGCGATACCGCGGTTGTCAGGCTTGTTGGTGTAGTAATCGATAGGGTTGATGTTGCCGTGCAGATCCGTGGTGCCGAGTATTGTTATTTGGACCCGATCGGGTACAAAGCTCCGGCCGACCAGGACCAGCGCCAGCATGATGATTAAAGTCGCAAGGGAGTAGATGAATGGTGAAACCCTACGGTGCTTCATATGCGTTAAGAATACCTCAACCGCACTGGCGCTTCGATTGCAATCCGCGTTCATCAGGGGAAATCTGCTGCTTATTGCGGTTGTTAGCTTAGACCAAAATGCTTTATGGTTATAGCGTACGCAGCCGCTGTCATCCATATGGACAATTTAGTTACTTCAAACATTCGCCAACGACCGATTCGCACGCTCGTCAGCGTGGCCGGCGTGGCGCTCGGAGTCAGCCTGATCATGCTCTTCACAGGACTCGCGCGGGGCATGTCAAACGATCTGCAAAAACGCGCGTCTAACGTCCGGGCGGAGCTGATCTTTATGCGCCCCGGCGCGGTCCAACTGACTGCTACCACAGCCAATCTCGACACGCGATACATCGACCGGCTGAAACAGATTGAAGGCATCGAAGAAGCGCTGCCCGTGATTCGCTATATCTTCCAGGGCAACAAAGGCTTTGGCTTCGAGCAGATCGACGGTGTACCGTGGGCCGCCTATGCCGGGATGAACGGCATCAACATGGTCGAGGGGCGAGGTCCGCAAGAGCTGAACGAAGTCGTCATCGACGAAACCAAAGCACGAAATAGCAATCTTCGCGTTGGAGATCACATCAAACCGTTCGGCACCGGAGATTACCGCGTCGTCGGAATCTATTCACCTGAATCGGGCGCGCGCGTGAAGATGTCGCTTGAGGCGATGCAAAAGGCTCTCGAATCGGAAGGCAAGTGCACGTTTATCTTTGTGAAGTTGCGCAATCCGGATCAGTTACAGGAAGTCGCGCAACGCATCGACCGGGAACTGCCGGGCAACACGATCCAACCGACGCGCGAAGTGTTTACGAGTTTTGAGAAGAGCATTCCGTATCTCGGCGTGTTTCTGCGCGTGCTGGTTGGGCTTGCGGCGGTGGTCAGCTCGTTGGTGGTGATGCTGGCGATGTACACGACGATCACAGAGCGCACGCGTGAGATTGGTATCCTGAAGGCGATGGGCGCTTCGCGTAGTTACATCGTGGGGATCATTGAGAAGGAAGCGATTCTGATCAGCGTCATCGGGTTGGTGGCGGGGTTTGTGGTGTCGCTAATCGCCGGGTATTTGATTCATAAAACGTACGGGCTTGTTTTTGAATACAGCTGGACGTGGGCAGTCGTGGCGGCGGCGATTGGGATTATTGGCGGCATCCTGGGCGCGCTGTATCCGGCATGGCGGGCTTCGAATCTCGATCCGGTTAACGCCCTGGCTTATGAATAGTGGCCACGGATTTACACAGATAATCACGGATCAAGCATTTCCCGTTTACTGTCTTGATCCGTGATCATCCGTGTAAATCCGTGGCCTTTTTTCCAAATCAATATTAACCCGATAGCGCTCCAGAAAATGTCGCGGCCTTTTCTCACGATCGCCAGCGTCTCGCCAATCCCGCGCGCGAAGCCAAGCACCTTCGATACCTGACCCGTTCCACCTTCATCAACTCCCGCGCGCAGCGGAATAAACTTGAACGCCACATTAATAACTCGATTCACTGATTCGAGAATGAAAGCCTGCGTCAACGTCGGCGCCACCGGACTGATAAACGAGAGCGTAATAAACACCTCCAGCACGCCCGCGAGGTGAAAACAACAGTCCAGCGCAAAGATCGACAAGAAGCTGCGTTCGCTGTGCGCGTAAAACCCGTAGACGCGCTCTTCGAGTGACTGCGCTCGCGGTTTCAGTCTTTCCATTAACTTCCGAGCTATCCCGCGATGTTGTAGAAAATTCAACGTGCCACTAATAAATCTAGCCTGGCTGCGAATCATTAGGTACACCAGCAGAATGACGATGAGTGTGACTATAAGCGCGCCGATGCTCGCGTATCGCAGAGCCTTCGGCAGTGAAAAGGTTAGCAGCAGAGTTGCGGTGCCGGAGAAGATGAACAGTGCGACTGACAACGCGTAAAAGATATTTTCGATCGCCAGTCCTGACAGTCCGACCAGCAACGGCACGCGATCTTTTACAAACACTGCCTTCGACGGTTCGCTCACCGCCATACTTACGAACGGAATGATGTTGCCAAGCGCGTCGCCCATGATGCGGGCGGCGAAAGCATCGCGAAAAGGTAGTCTGTGTGGTGGCTCGATACAGCGAATCCAGGCGAGCGCGCGAACGACGTAACGAAGACTGGAAACCGCGAGAATGAGGAGGAAGCCCGCGCCCAGAAGCTGAATCCGATAAAAGATCTCGGCTATGCCCGCCTTGCTCACAAAATAGGCAAACAAAAGCAGGCCCGCGAGTCCGAAGATGATTCCAAGTGGCGCAAATCTCCTGCCCCCACTGCGCTTCTCACTCAAAACATCGTTCGGCATCGAAGTACGGTACCATACGGTCTGAATTCGGCGGCAACCGTTATGCCGCCATTAGGAGTGACCTAACCACAAAGGCACTAAGACACAAAATTTTTTAAAATCACTTTGTGCCTTGGTGTCTTTGTGGTTAAGCCCTTCCTTTGATTATCATGCTACGTTCGATTCGACACCTTAAAAACGGGCACTTAAACTATGAGTCAATCCCAACCAGCTGTCGCGCCGCTTTCAGGCACTCCGCTAACCACGCTCAATGAAGACGAGACAATGTTTCGCGCCAGCGTGCGCGAATTCGCAGAGGGTGAACTGCGCCCGCGCGTGGAACACATGGATGAAGCGGCGAAGCTCGATCCGGCGATCATCAAGCAGTGTTTCGACCTGGGATTGATGGGCATTGAAACCCCCGAGGAGTACGGCGGCGCCGCCGCGAATTTCTTCACTGCGATCCTCGCGGTTGAAGAACTGTCGCGGGTCGATGCGTCGGTCGGAGTTTTTGTCGATGTGCAGAACACGCTCGTCAACAACGCCTTCATCCGTTGGGGCACTCCCGATCAGAAAAAGAACTACCTGACGAGGCTCGCGTCCGAACACGTCGGCGCGTACGCACTCAGCGAGCCCGGTTCCGGCTCTGACGCATTTGCGATGCAAACACGCGCCGTCGAAAAGGACGATCACTACGTCCTCAACGGCCGCAAGCTCTGGATCACAAACGGTATCGAAGCTGAGATCTTTGTCCTGTTTGCCAATGCGAACCCGGAAGCCGGCTATCGCGGCATCACGGCGTTCATCGTCGAAAAGAGTTTTCCGGGTTTTTCGATCGGCAAGAAAGAAAACAAACTCGGCATTCGCGCGTCGTCAACAGTCGAGCTGATCCTTGAAGACTGCAAGGTGCCGAAAGAGAACTTGCTCGGCGAAGCGGGCAAGGGCTACAAGATCTCCATTGAGACACTGAACGAAGGACGCATCGGCATCGGCGCACAGATGATCGGCATCACCCAGGGCGCGCTGGAAAGCGCACTGGCTTACACGGCGGAACGACAACAGTTCGGCAAGTCGATCAATCAGTTTCAGGGAGTACAGTTTCAACTGGCCGAGATGGCGACGGAGCTGGAAGCCGCTCGACTGATGGTCTACAACGCGGCGCGCATGAAAGATGCCGGAATAAATTTCGTCAAAGAAGCTGCGATGGCGAAACTTTACTCCTCGCGAGTCGCCGAACGCGTTAGCTCAAAAGCGATCGAGTTGTACGGCGGCTACGGCTACGTGAAGGATTATCCGGTCGAGAAATACTGGCGCGATTCGAAGATCGGCGCGATCTACGAAGGCACGTCGAACATGCAACTGCAAACCATTGCGAAGTTAATCATCGGAAAATGAACCAAACCACAGATTACACAGATTGAATCTGCGTAATCTGTGGATGGCTTTATGGCAACTAATATGACGACGTCTCGAATCGACATTTTTGAACAGATGCTGGCTAACGATCCTGCGAATACCGCTGTGCTTTTCGGGCTCGCAAAGGAATATGAAAAAGTTGGCCACGACGAAAAGCTGATCGAAATCCTGAATCGTTACCTGGAAGCTTCCGAAGATGAAGGCAATGCCTTCGGCATGTTGGCCGGCGCTTACGAGCGCATGGGCCAACGAGATAAAGCGCGCGAGGCTTATCAACGCGGCATCGAAACCGCACAGCGCCATGGGCACCCCGGCATGGCCGAAGAGTATCGCATGACTCTGGCTGGCAATTATGAAGACTGATACCAAAGTATTGAAACTGGTCCGCAAGACGGAATCATCATCGACAACTGAAGCTCCGGAACAAGAAGCTGAGATGGGCATGGCGCCTGGTCCAACTTCCGTCCCATTAGCACCTGAGCCAGAGATAGAGCAACGACCCAGACCCGCACCGATGCCTGCGCCGAAGCCCGTGCCCTCGCCTGCTCCGCGGGCCGGAGACTTGCCGGATCACAAACTTTTGCTCGAGATGTATCGCACGATGTATCTCTCGCGACGTGTCGACGACAAAGAGATTCAACTCAAAGGACAGAACCGGATCTTTTTCCAGATCAGTGGCGCCGGTCATGAAGCGATACTCGTCGCGGCGGGAATGGTGTTGAAGCCCAGTTACGATTGGTTCTATCCGTACTATCGCGATCGCGCGCTCTGCTTGCAGCTTGGGATGACGCCTCTTGAGATGTTGCTCTCCGCAGTCGGCGCTGAAGCAGATCCAAACTCGCACGGACGTCAGATGCCCTCGCACTGGGGCCACTCAAAACTCAACATCGTCTCGCAATCATCGCCGACGGGCACACAGTGCTTGCAGGCCGTCGGTTGTGCCGAAGCGAGTTATCGCGCGCAGCTCGTTCCCGAGTTGCAAAAACGGATCGGCAGTTTTCAGAAAGACGAAGTGACTTACGTTTCGCTCGGCGACGGCACGAGCAGCGAAGGCGAGTTTTGGGAAGCGCTCAACACAGCCTGCAATTTCAAACTCCCCGTGCTGTTTCTCCTCGAAGATAACGGCTACGCGATCAGTGTTCCGGTTGAAGTGCAGACTGCCGGCGGCGACGTTTCCAAACTGATCGAGAGTTTCCCTTCACTTTATTTACAGCGATGCGACGGTACCGATCCGATTGAATCACTCGAAGTGATGCGACGCGCGGTCGATTACTGCCGCCGGCGACAAGGTCCGGCGTTTGTTCACGCCAAAGTGATCCGGCCTTATTCACACTCGCTCTCTGACGACGAAAAGCTCTATCGCTCTGACGAGGAACGCGCGAGCGATGCCGAACGAGATCCGGTCAAGCGTTTTGGCGCGCTGCTGATCGACGAAGGCGTTATCGATCAGGCAGGACTGCAAAAGATCAAGGACGAAATCGATCGGGAAGTTAATGAAGCAGCAGACGCCGCGCTGGCGAGTCCGCAGCCTGCCAAAGAAACGGCGACGCAGTTTGTCTTTTCACCCGACGTCGATCCGTGTTCCAAAGAGTTCGACACTGAAGACCGTGTTCAACTCTCCGGCAATGCGGGCACGATGGTCGATCTGATCAATCGTTGCCTGGACACGGAGATGGCGCGCGATCCTCGGATCGTAGTTTTCGGTGAAGACGTCGCCGATTGTTCCCGCGAGGAGTATCTGGAAACTGTCAAAGGCAAAGGCGGCGTTTTCAAAGTTACCGCGAATCTGCAGCGCAAGTATGGCGGCGCGCGCGTTTTCAACTCGCCACTCGCAGAAGCAAACATCGTCGGGCGCGCCATCGGCATGGCCACGCGCGGCCTCAAGCCCGTGGTCGAGATCCAGTTCTTCGATTACATCTGGCCCGCGATGCACCAGATTCGCAACGAACTGGCGGTGATGCGCTGGCGATCGGGAAACGACTGGAAATCGCCGGTGGTGATGCGCGTCCCGGTTGGTGGTTATCTGAAAGGCGGCGCTGTTTACCACTCGCAATCGGGGGTGTCGACGTTTACGCAAATTCCCGGTCTGCGCGTGATCTACCCATCGAATGCGCTGGATGCGAACGGTTTGTTGCGCACTGCGATTCGTTGTGACGATCCGGTGCTGTTCCTCGAACACAAGCACCTCTATCGACAGGCTTACAACAAGTCGCAGTACCCCGGCGAAGACTTCATGATTCCTTTCGGCAAAGCGAAGAAGGTGCGCGAAGGCACGGACATTTCGATCATCACTTACGGCGCGCTGGTCCAACGTTCACTAGTCGCTGCCAAGCAGATGGAGCAGGAAGGCGTCAGCGTTGAGATTATCGATCTGCGCAGTCTCGTTCCGTTTGATTGGAAGGCAATTGAAGAGACGGTGAAGAAGACCAATCGCGTGATCGTCGCGCACGAAGATTCGCTCTCGTTTGGCTATGCCGCCGAGATCGTCGCGCGGATCACGGATGAGCTGTTTGAGTATCTCGATGCTCCCGTGAAGCGCGTCTGCGCCCTGGATACTTTCGTGGCCTACGCGCCGCTGGTCGAGGATGCAATCCTTCCGCAATCTTCCGATGTGGCGAAGGCAATTGCTGAGCTAAAGTCTTATTAACCACTAAGACACAAAGTCACAAATTTTTCAAAACTTTGTGGCTTCGTGTCTTAGTGGTTAAGAGTACAGACCTGTATTATTCTGTTTCGTAAATCTTCCCCAGTACTACCTATTTACTCACCTCTCCAGTTGGCATAAAGCTTGCGAATTATCAGGTTTAGGTGCGCCTCTGCGCGTCTCCCCGACATTAGTTCCCCCGCGTCGACAATTAATCGCGATTAATTAAACACAAGGGAGGTACAACTGATGAGCAAGCACGTTCGAAGCATTTTCGGAGCCGTGGTTCTGACTCTCGCACTTGCCGCAATCGCTCTCGCACAAACGACAACCACAACCGTTCAGAAGACGGCGGTGCAAAACCCCGATGGCACTTTCACAATCATTGAGTATCCAGTTAAGAAAGAAGTGACCGTTAATCTAACCCCTGTAAACGTTACCGGAGCCACGGGCGTTGCCACCATCCTCCGCGATGACGACGGCACGAGGATCAAACTCAATTTAACGAATGTCCCGGCAGATTTGACTGCGATGACTCTTTACGCAGTCGATGACAAAGGCGTAGTTACCGCTCTCGGGCCGGTTGCGATTACAAATGGTACAGGAACGTTAGCTGCCACGACGCCGCTATCGAGGTTCATGCTGGTTGCTTCGCCTGAGGCAGCTTTAACTGCGTACGATCCGAACACCAAAGTCTTTTTCAGGAGTGCGGTGCCCGAAGGTATGGCGGTGATCCCGTTGACCAGTGCGGAAGGTGAGAAAGTCGCGGCAGTGACAGCGCCAACCGCGAAGACTACGACAACCACAACGCCGGGAGCAGTGGTTAACACGCCGAGCGGAACCACAATCGTAGTTCCGATGACGGAAACAAAGACCACTTACTCGGCGCCATTGCTCAACATCCCGGCTTACAAAACGGGAGACGACACCAAAATCAAAGTTAACTTCTCCGGTGCTCTGACCGGCGCGCGTGCGAACGTTTTCATCACGCCGCGGAAAGACGGACCGACAGAGGTGAAGATGCGTTTCCACGATTTGAAGGAAGCGCCTGCGGGCCAGAAGTTCATCCTGTGGGCAGTTTCGGCTGACAATCATTTCACGAAACTCGGCCAGGTGGTGAATGCACCGGGACGGAATGAAGCTGAAATCAAGTCGGAAACGACGCTGCAGGACTTTGGTTTGGTAGTGACGATGGAAGGTGCTGATGCTGACATGCCGGCAGGACCGGCCGTTGGCACGATTACGATTGTTCCATAGCTGAATCGCAGTCGTTAGAAAGCCATCCACAGATTACGCAGATTCTTCTGTGTAATCTGTGGATTCTTTTATGTGTGTCAAATCTTTCACAAAAAGCTACCACTCTCACTCCATCTTGCGTTAAGATGGCGCGACTGAGGTTGCGCCGGAGCAGCATCAGGTTCCCGACTGGCTCTAACCGAGCCCTCATCTTTTACAGTAACGCGATCCCCTGCCAGTGACCCCATCACAGGCCGAAGTATCCGTTTTACCCTGAGTTTAACGACATGAATAAGAGAAGATACCCCCGTTTTACCCTGCTTGCGTTAGTTCTTCTCCTCGCCGCATCCGCGATCCACGGACAAGAAAGAGAAAACCTGCCTGCCCTGGTGAAAAGAGTTAAGCCGGCAGTGGTTGCTATTGCGACTTACGATGCGGCCGGCGAGCCGTTGATGACGGGCAGTGGCTTCTTTCTGAAGCCGGGACAGGTTGTGACCAACCTTCACGTCGTGCGCGGCGCGGTTCGGGCTGAGATCAAAACTCTCGACGGCAAGGGAAAGGTTTTTCCGGTGAACGGCACCCTCGCGGTCGACGAGGAAGGTGATCTCGCGCTGCTGGGCGTTGATACACCCACCGATAGGAGCACCGAGCTCGCAAGCGAACTTCCCGATGAAGGTGAGCCGATCTTCGTAATCGGTAATCCACTCAAACTCGAAGGATCGGTTAGCGACGGGATCGTTTCCGCG
>Ga0207676_10000860_pt1 | contig 23595 bp, 19 predicted proteins | sample KBSSwiS72_FD_184307 | JGI IMG/M metagenome (GOLD analysis project Ga0207676, IMG submission 184307) | Switchgrass rhizosphere microbial communities from Kellogg Biological Station, Michigan, USA - KBS Switchgrass S7-2 (SPAdes) (version 2) | ecosystem: Host-associated > Plants > Roots >...
CCGGCACCTGTTCGTGCACGAGACCGGGACGGCGTTCCGGCCCTACGTGCTGTGGCTGCGGCTGAACGTCGCCATCGAGTGCGCGATGCGCGGCGGCTCGTGGACCGAGGCCGCGCACGAGGCTGGCTTTGCCGACTCGGCCCACCTGTCGCGGACCTTCAAGCGCATGTTCGGCATGAATCCGGCCACGCTGATGCTGCAGCGATCGCCTCGCGCCCCAGGCGCGGCACGCCTCACCGCTTCGAACGCAGACGAAGCGCGTTCGTGATGACGGACGCGGAGCTGAAACTCATGGCCAGAGCGGCGATCATGGGCGACAGCAGCCAGCCGGTCAGCGGATACAAGACGCCCGCGGCCAGCGGAATGCCCAGGGCGTTGTAGACGAAGGCGAAGCCGAGGTTCTGCTTCATGTTGGCGATGGTCTCCTCGGAGAGGCGCCGCGCCTGCGCGATGCCGCGCAGGTCGCCCTTCACGAGCGTGACCTGGGCGCTGCTCATCGCCACGTCGGTGCCCGTGCCCATGGCGATGCCGACATCCGCCTTGGCGAGCGCCGGCGCATCGTTGATGCCGTCGCCGGCCATCGCCACGACCCGACCCTCGCGCTGAAGCTTTGCGACGAGAGCGAGCTTGTCCGCGGGCCGGACATCGGCATGAATCTCGTCGAGGCCGAGACGGGACGCGACCGCTCGGGCGGTCGTCTGGCCGTCGCCGGTGGCCATGACGGTCCGGATGCCCAGCGCCTGAAGCGAAGCCAGCGCCTCCGGCGTGCTGGCCTTGACGGGATCCGAGATCGCGAGGAGTCCGGCCAGACGGCCGTCGACGGCGAGATGCACGACGCTGGCGCCCGAGCCTCGAAGCTCTTCAGCCCGGGATGCGAGCGCATCGACGGCGATGCCGGCCTCGTTCATCAGCGCCACGCTGCCGAGCGCGACCGCCCGGCCGCCGAGCCGGCCGCGCACGCCGATGCCGCTGCTCGACTCGAAGCCCTCGGCTCGGTCGAGCGAAAGACCACGCTCGCGCGCGGCACGAACGATCGCCGCCGCCAGGGGGTGCTCGCTGCCCTGGTCGATGCTCGCCGCCAGGCGCAGCACCTCGTCTTCGCTCTCGCCGGCGGCAGCGATCACCCGGTCCACGGCCGGCCTGCCTTCGGTCAGCGTGCCGGTCTTGTCGACGACCAGCGTGTCGACGCGGCGCAGGTTCTCGATCGCCGCCGCATCGCGGAACAGGACGCCCTGCGTCGCCGCCTTGCCGGTGGCCACCATGATCGACATCGGCGTGGCGAGGCCGAGGGCGCAAGGGCAGGCGATGATGAGCACGGCCACGGCGTTGATCAGGCCCCAGACCCAGCTCGGCTCGGGACCGTACAGGCCCCAGGCGAGGAACGTCAGGACGGCCATGGCGATCACGCCGACGACAAACCAGCCGGCGACCCGGTCGGCCATTCGCTGCATCGGCGCCCGGCTGCGCTGCGCCTGGGCGACCATCTGCACGATCTGCGCCAGCACCGTCCCGGCGCCGACCGACTCGGCACGCATGACCAGGGCGCCGCTGGTGTTCATGGTCGCGCCGATCAGCTTGTCGCCGGCGCGCTTCGCGACCGGGATCGGCTCGCCGGTCAGCATCGACTCGTCGACGGCACTGCTGCCCTCGACGACGGCGCCGTCGACCGGCACCTTCTCGCCCGGGCGCACCCGCAATGCGTCGCCCGGATGCACGTGCGCGAGCGGCACGTCTTCCTCGCTGCCGTCGGCGTTGATCCGCCGCGCCGTCTTCGGCGCCAGGCCGAGGAGCGACCGGATCGCCGCCGATGTCTGCGCCCGGGCCTTCAGCTCGAGCAGCTGGCCGAGCAGCGTCAGCGAGATGATCACGGCGGCGGCCTCGAAATACACCGACACCCGGCCCATCGAAACGAACGAGGCCGGGAACACGCCCGGCGCCATCGTGGCGATGACGCTGTAGACGAAGGCGGCGGAGGTCCCGAGGCCGATCAGCGTCCACATGTTGGGGCTGCGATTGACGACCGATTGCACGCCGCGCACGAAGAACGGCCAGCCCGCCCACAGCACGACTGGCAGCGACAGCACGAGCTCGACCCAGCTCTGCGCCGCCATGTCCATGAGCCCGAACCGATGGCCGAACATCGCCAGCACGGTGATCGCGATCGTCGCCGGCAGGGTCCACCAGAAGCGGCGACGGAAGTCGATCAGCTCGGGGTTCTCGCCTTCCTCGAGACTCGGCATCTCCGGCTCGAGCGCCATGCCGCACTTCGGGCAGGCGCCCGGATGGTCCTGACGGACCTCGGGATGCATCGGGCAGGTGTAGACGGTGCCCGCAGGCGCGACCGCGGCGGGCGCGCGCTCGGCCGCGACGACAGGCGCAGGGTGCATGTACTTGTGCGGATCGGCATCGAATTTCGCCTTGCATCCGCCGCAGCAGAAGTACACGGGCCTTCCTTCGAACTCGGACCGGTGCGGCGACTGCGGCTTGACCGTCATGCCGCAGACGGGATCCTTGAAGGGTTCAGCCGGATTCATTTCTCTCTCCACGGAGCTTCGATTCGACCATGAACGGCGGCCGTGCCCGGAGCCGGGCGCGGCCGATCGCTCCGCACAGACGGAGTCGGGCAAAGGACGGGGCCGCGATGGGCCGCCCGATGACGAAGCGCAGCGTCAGTCGAGGCTGATCTCGCCGTCGAACTTCACGCTCAGGGCCAGGCCTGGGATGTCGAGCGTCATGGTGGCGGGCAGGCGCGCATCGCCCCGCACGCTGCCGATGGCAAGGCCCTTGGCCACGGCCTGCTCGATCTCGCGCTGCGAGCTCACGCCCACCATCTTCAGGAACTTGCGGATGCTGATGTTGAAGTTCTCGTCGTTCATTGCCGATCTCCGGTGGTCATCAAGCCGAAGGTTAATCCTTCCTGGCCTTCGCTCCGGCAGGCCCTTCGCCGCGGTGCTACCCTCGCGGCCGCGATGAAGGCATTTCTGCGCCGCTGGCGTCTGTTCGTCCTCGTGGCCGCGGTCCTGATCGCGCCGCAGGCGTCGCTGCTGCATGCGCTGGCACACGATCTTGAAGGCCGCAGCGCCAGCGAGAGCGGCGAAAAGCGCCACCACACGGTCGCCAAGGTCTGCAGCATCTGCCTCGCAGGTGCGCAGGTGGGAGGGTCGCTGCCCTCGCGCTTCGAGTGGCCGTTCGAGACCCACGCGGCCGTGGAGCGTGCCGCGACGCCGGCGATCGCGTTGCCCGCGCGCCATGCCTCCGTCTTCCAGGCCAGGGCGCCTCCGCTCGCGACGATCTGACTGAACGTCCCTCGGGGACCCGAGCGGTGCGCGCCTGTCGCACCGTCGTCATGTCGTTGCGCAGGAGCCTTTCATGTCTTCCGTTCACACGGCCCTCGGCCTGGCCGTGGCCGCCTCGTGCTGCATCCCCCTCTCGTCCCTCGCCGCGGACGAGACGGACCCCGCCGTCCAGCTGCAGCAGCTGAAGGAGCAGATCGCCGAGCTGCGCCAAGGCTACGAGCTGCGTCTCCAGGCCCTGGAGCGGCGGATCGCCGAGCTGCAGTCCGCTTCGGCCAAGCCGGCGGCCGCCGGCGTTCCAGCCGCGGCGGCGCCGGTCGTCGAAAGCCCGCCCGCTGCGGCAGCGCCGGCCGCCGAGCCGCCGCCCGTGCCGGTGGCGGCCGCACCCGCGGGCGGGTCGGCCTCGGCCTTCAATCCGGCGATCTCCCTGATCCTCGCAGGCACCTACGCGAACCTGTCGCGGGATCCGGCGACGTATCGCCTGCAAGGCTTCATCCCGAGCGGCAGCGACGTCGGCCCGGGCTCGCGCGGCTTCAGCGTCGGCGAATCCGAGCTGGGCATCAGCGCCGCCATCGACCCGATGTTCTCCGGGCGCCTGACCGCCGCGCTGGCCTCGGACAACAGCCTCCGCGTCGAGGAGGCCTGGTTCGAAGGCCAGGGCCTGCTCGCGGGCGCGACGCTGCGCGCCGGCCGGTTCCTGTCGTCGATCGGCTACCTCAACGATCATCATGCGCACACCTGGGATTTCGTCGACGCGCCGCTCGCGTACCAGGCCTTCTTCGGCGGACCGATCAAGACCGACGGCCTGCAGCTGCGCTGGCTGGCGCCGACCGAGCGCTTCCTCGAGCTGGGCGCGGAGATCGGCGCGGGCACGAACTTCCCGGGAAGCGACGTCGGTCGCAACGGGATCGGCTCGACGGCGCTCTTCGCTCACGTCGGCGACGACCTCGGCACCGACGCGAGCTGGCGCCTGGGCGCCTCGTTCCAGCACTACCGCGCCAACGATCGGCCCTACGACGACGTGAACGCCGCCGGAACGACGGTACGCAACAGCTTCACCGGCAGCAGCCGCACCTGGGGGCTGGACGCGATCTACAAGTGGGCGCCCGGCGGCAATGCGCGCAGCCAGAGCCTGACGGTCCAGGGCGAGTATTTCCGGCGCACCGAAAGCGGCACCCTGAACTACGACCTGCAGGCACAGGCGGGCGGACCCGCGAGCGGCAGCTACGCCTCTGCGCAAAGCGGCTGGTACGTGCAGGGCGTGTACCAGTTCGTTCCGCGCTGGCGGCTGGGGGTGCGCTACGACCGGCTGGACTCCGGCACGCCCGAGATCGGACTCGTCAGCGACGGCACGCTGGCGCCGGCCGACTTCTCGCTCCTGCAGCCGGCGCGGCCGTCACGCGGCACGGTGATGCTCGACTGGTCGCCCTCCGAGTTCAGCCGCCTGCGCCTTCAGCTCGCCGCCGACCGCAGCCGCTCGACCGAGACCGACCGGCAGGTCTTCCTTCAATACATCATGAGCCTGGGTGCCCACGGCGCTCACCAGTTCTAGGAGAAAGCGCCATGACGCCCAACTTCCGGTTCGTTCTGTTCGCTGCCCTGGCGGCCATCTCCCTGCAGGCGCGAGCCGACCTCAGCGTCGTCGCCTGCGAGCCCGAATGGGCCTCGCTGGCGGCGGAGCTCGGCGGCGACAAGCTCAAGGTCACCTCGACGACCACGGCCTTGCAGGATCCGCATCACATCGAGGCGCGGCCCAGCCTGATCGCGCGCATGCGCGGCGCCGACCTGCTCGTCTGTACCGGCATGGAGCTCGAGGTCGGCTGGCTGCCGGTGCTGCTCCAGCAGTCGGCGAATCCGAAGCTCGCGCCGGGCGCACCGGGCAACTTCGAGGCCGGCCGCTTCATCGTGCCGCTCGACGTGCCGGCGCGGCTCGATCGCAGCGACGGCGACGTCCATGCCGCGGGCAACCCGCACATCCAGCTCGATCCGCGCAACATCCTCAAGGTGGCCGGGGCGCTGAGCGCTCGCCTGGCACAGATCGACGCCGCGAACGCGTCGCTTTATCAGGACCGGTTTCGCGCCTTCTCCGGCCGCTGGGCCGAGGCCATGGGGAAATGGGAACAGCAGGCGCAGCCTCTGCGCGGCGTGCCCGTGGTCGCGCGGCACAAGAACATGAACTACCTCTGGAGCTGGCTCGGGTTGCGCGAAGTGGCGACGCTCGAGCCCAAGCCCGGCGTCGAGCCCAACGGCGGACAGCTGAGCCAGCTCAAGGCGCAGCTGGCGGCGCAGCCGGCGAAGATGGTGGTGCGCGGCGCCTACGAGGATCCGCGGGCCTCGCGCTGGCTCTCCGAGCAGGCCGGCATCCCCGACGTCGTCCTGCCCTTCACGGTCGGCGGCAACGACAGGGCGACCGACCTGTTCGGCCTCTTCGACAGCACGCTGTCGCTGCTCCTGGCGGCGGCGAAGTGACCTGGTCCGCCATCGACCTCTCGATCCTGCTGCCGGCGTTCGCCGCCGGCGTGCTGGTGCTCGCGACCCACGTGCCGCTGGGAGCGCAGGTGCTGCGCAAGGGCATCGTCTTCATCGACCTGGCGATCGCGCAGATCGCCGGCCTGGGCGTCATCCTGGCGGGAATGCTCGAGCTCGCGCCGGGGGGCTGGCAGGTGCAGGTCGCGGCCGCGAGCGCGGCCTGCCTGGGCGCGCTGCTGCTCACCTGGACCGAGAAGAAGTGGCCCGAAGTGCAGGAGGCGCAGATCGGAGTGCTGTTCGTGCTCGCGGCCACGGCCGGCATCCTCCTGCTGGCCAAGAACCCGCACGGCGGCGAGCACCTGCGCGACCTGCTCGCCGGGCAGATCCTGTGGGTCAGCTACGGCCAGCTCGCCTTTCCGGCACTCATCACGATTGCCGCCCTCGCCGTGCTGTGGGCGCGCCGCGACCGCCTCGCGCGGGTCGGCTTCTATCTCCTGTTCGCGCTGGTCGTGACCGCCTCGGTGCAGCTGGTCGGCGTCTACCTCGTCTTCGCCACACTGATCGTCCCGGCGCTGGGCGCCCGCAGCCACTCAGGGAGAAGGCGCCTGGCCATCGCCTACGGCGTCGGCGTCGCCGGCTACGCGGCCGGCCTATTGCTCTCCGCGGCCCTCGACCTGCCGACCGGTGCGATGGTGGTGTGGTGCCTGGCGGTGCTCGCCGCGGTCGCTCACGCCGCAGGGCCCGCGCGACAGCCGGCCGGCGGCTAGAGCGAGGGATCGAACGGCACGATCTGGGAGATCAGCGCTGCGCCGTCGCTGAGCAGGAAGTCCTTGAAGGCCTGCGCCACCGGAGGCAGCCGCTTGTGGCGCCGATGGACGACGTACCAGTTCAGCATCAAGGGAAAGCCCTGCACGTGGAGCAGGCGCAGGCTCTTCGCCTTCAGCTCCTTGCTGATGGTGTGCGCCGAGAGGAAGCTGATGCCCATGCCGGCGATGACCGCCTGCTTGATCGTCTCGGTGCTCGGAATCTCCATCGCGACCCGGATGTCGCGCATGTGCTCGCCGAAGCCCTCGTCCATCGACTTCCAGGTGTCCGAGCCCTTCTCGCGAACGACGAACTGCTCGCGCATCAGCGTGGCCATGCCGATCCGCTTGCGGCCGACCAGGGGATGATTCGGCGCGGCGACGATGACATAGGGATGCGGCGCGAACGGCTGGCTCTCGGCATCGGAGTCCGTCGGCGGCCGCACCATGATCGCCAGATCGGTGAGGTTGTCGGCGATCCGGGCGAGCAGCTCCTCGCGGTTGTGAACGGTGAAGTTCAGGACCACGCCGCTGTGCCGACCGGCGAACTCCACCAGCAGGCGCGGAAAGAAGTAGTCGCCGGCACTGATCACGCCGACGTTGAGCCTGCCGCCCGAGACGCCCCGGAACTGGGTCATGGCGTTCTCGGCCGCCTCGAACTGCTGGATGATCGCGCGGCTGATGCGCAGCAGCTCGGTGCCCGCCGGCGTGAGATAGATCTTCTTGCCGAACTGCTCGAACAGGGCGTTGCCGGCGTGCTCTTCGAGCTTCCTGATCTGTATCGAGACGGCAGGCTGGCTCAGGAACAGCTCTTCGGCGGCGCGCGAATAGCTGAGCAGGCGCGCGACCGCTTCGAAGACCTTCAGCTGGCGCAGCGTCGCGTTCTTCACCGGGCAATCCCGCGCGCGCCCGGCGTACGTTCACGCCTCTTGATCAAGGCCCCGGCGAGGCCCGAGGCGCTCTTTCCGTAGCGGGATTCAGGCGCCCAGTTCGCCGGAAATCGCTTGCGACCAGTCGAAATTCCTCGGCTGCATGCCGACGTTGCGGCTGCGGTGCTGGACCTGCTTCTGCCGGATGAGCTCGACCAGGAATTCGGCGTCGTAGGCCTTGAGCAGATGCGGTTGCTGTGCCGACAGATAGTGCCGGATCCGGTCCGCCTCGTCCGCGCTTCGCCGTGCCAGCTCGTCATAGGTGGCGCTGTCCCAGTGCCATCTGAACCCGAGCTCGTAGAACGCGGCGTTGTAGGCGTTGCGCTCGAGCTCGACTCCGCCTGTCTCGTTCTCGATGCTGTCGCAATGACCCATGAAGTTCCCCTTGAAATCGGCCGCTTCGGCCACTTGCTGCAAGGGGAATGTAGACAGGGGGATCGATAAGCGATAGTGAAACTTTCAAATCATCATCATTGCTGATGACTTATGGATCATCAGCTCGCCGACGCGGCCTGCAGCTCGGCCAGGGCCTGGCCGCCGCCGAAGCTGCCTTGCACCGGCGTCGGCCCGCCCAGGGAGAGGCGAACGGCGCAGTACTTGAACTCCGGGATCTTCGCGAACGGGTCGAGCGCCGCGTTGGTGAGCCGGTTGATCGCCGCCTCGTAGTAGCAGAAGGGAACGAAGACTGCACCGCGTGGCGAGCTGTCGTCGGCGCGGGCGTAGAGCGCGACGCTTCCCCGGCGTGAGGCGATGGTCACGACATCGCCGGGCGCCGCACCCATGGCCGCCAGATCCAGGGGATGGATCAGGGCGACCGGATCGGGCTCCAGCGCATCGAGCGTGGTCGCGCGCCGGGTCATGCTTCCGGTGTGCCAGTGCTCGAGCTGGCGTCCCGTGATCAGCACCATCGGGTACTCGGCGTCGGGCCGTTCGTCGGCGGGGATGATGTCGGCCGGAACGAACCGGCCGCGGCCGGTTTCGCGCGGGAAACTGTCCACGAACACGACCGGATCGCCCGGATCGCCTTCGGCCCGGCAGGGGTAGGTGACGGCGTGCTCGCGCTCGAGCCGCTCCCAGGTGATGCCGGCGATGTTCGGCATCGTGTGCCGCATCTCGTCGAAGACCTCGGAGACGGGATCGTCGGCCCAGCCGAGGCCGAGCTGACGCGCCATCTGCTGGATGATCCATAGGTCCTGGCGCGCGTCGCCGGGCGGGTTGACGGCTTGGCGACCGAGCTGGACGAGCCGGTCGGTGTTGGTGAAGGTGCCGGTCTTCTCCGGAAACGCGCTCGCCGGCAGGATGACGTCGGCGAGGTAGGCCGTTTCCGTAAGGAAGATGTCCTGCACGACCAGATGCTCGAGCGCGGCGAGCGACTCGCGCGCATGGTTCGCGTCGGGGTCCGACATCGCCGGGTTCTCGCCCATCACGTACATGCCGCGGACCCTGCCCTGCTTGATCGCGTGCATCACCTCGACGACCGTCAGCCCCGGGCGCTCGTCGAGGCTTCCCGCCGGCAGCTGCCAGGCCCGCTCGAAGCGGCTGCGCGCCTCCTGGCTGGAGACGTGCTGGTAGTCCGGGTACATCATCGGAATGAGCCCCGCGTCGGACGCGCCCTGGACGTTGTTCTGGCCGCGCAGCGGATGCAGGCCGGTGCCGGGCCGGCCGATCTGCCCGGTCATGAGCGCCAGGGCGATCAGGCAGCGCGCGTTGTCGGTGCCGTGCACGTGCTGCGAGATGCCCATCCCCCAGAGGATCATCGACGCCTTCGAGGTGGCGTAGAGGCGGGCGACCTCGCGGATGACTTCCGCGTCGATGCCGCAGATCGGCGCCATCAGCTCCGGCGGGTAGCCTTCGACGTTCTTGCGCAGCTCCTCGTAGCCGATCGTCCGGCTGGCGATGAAGGCCTCGTCGACCAGGCCTTCGCTGACGATGACATGCATCATCGCGTTCAGCAGGGCCACGTCGGTGTCGGGCTTGAACTGGAGGTAGCGGTGGGCGATGCGACCGAGCTCGGAGCGCCGCGGGTCGCAGACGATCAGCTTGGTGCCGCTCTTCGCCGCGTTCTTCATCCAGGTCGCGGCCACCGGGTGGTTTACCGTCGGGTTGGCGCCGATCAGGATCACGACCTCGGCCAGGGTCACGTCCATCACCGGATTCGACACCGCCCCCGAGCCGATGCCTTCGAGCAGCGCCACCACCGACGAGGCGTGGCACAGGCGGGTGCAATGGTCGACGTTGTTGTTGCGAAAACCCGTGCGGACGAGCTTCTGGAACAGGTAGGCCTCTTCGTTGCTCCCCTTCGCCGAGCCGAAGCCGGCCAGGGCGGCGGGACCGTCGCGGTCGCGGATCTTCTTCAGCGTGCCGCCGGCGAAGGCGAGAGCTTCGTCCCAGGTGGCTTCGCGGAACACGTCCATCACCCGCTCGGGATCCATCTCGAAGTCGCCGCGCTTGGGCGGCGCGTCGGCGCGGCGGATCAGCGGCTTGGTCAGGCGATGCGGATGGTGGGCGTAGTCGAAGCCGTAGCGCCCCTTCACGCACAGCCGGGCATGGTTGGCGGGGCCGTCGCGGCCTTCGACGAAGAGGATGCGGTCGTCCTTGACGTTGTAGGTGACCTGGCAGCCGACGCCGCAGAACGGACAGAGCGACGCGACCTGCTTGTCGGGCACCGTCAGCGCGACGTCGCGTGCCGGCATGAGGGCGCCGGTCGGGCAGGCCTGCACGCATTCGCCGCAGGCGACGCAGGTCGACGCGCCCATCGGATCGTCCATGTCGAAGACGATCTTCGAGCCCTGGCCGCGGAAGGCCAGGCCAATGACGTCGTTGACCTGCTCGTCGCGGCAGGCGCGAACGCAGCGCGTGCACTGGATGCAGGCATCGAGATGAACCGCCATTGCCGGATGCGACAGGTCTTCGGCAACCGGGGCGCGGGCCGGGAACCGCGGCTTGCCCACCCGCATCTGCGACGCCCACGTGGCAAGCTCGCTGTGCCGGGTGTACGTGCTCTCGCCGACGTCGGAAAGCAGCAACTCGAGGACCAGCTTCTGCGACTTCAGCACCCGCTCGCTGTCGGTCGAGACCTTCATGCCGGCGGCGGGCGCGCGGCAGCAGGACGGCGCGAGAACGCGCTCGCCGGCGATCTCGACCATGCACGAGCGGCAGTTGCCGGCCAGCTCGAACCCTTCCTTGTAGCAAAGGCGCGGGATGGCGACGCCCTCCCGGTCGGCCACCTGGAGCAGGGTCTCGCCGGCACGCGCCTCGACCGTGCGGCCGTTCAGCTCGAAGGCGATCGTCGGCCCCTGGACAAGCGCCGCCTCGGCGCGGGTGATGGCGTTCATGGCGAGTCCTGTTCGGCAGCCGCCGGGCTCCCCGCGGCGAGCTCGTGCGGAAAATAGCGGATCACGCTGTCGACCGGATTGGGAGCCGCCTGGCCGAGGCCGCAGATCGACGCGTCGCGCATCACGACCGAGAGGTCCTGAAGCAGCTCCAGGTCCCACGTCGGCTCGGCGAGCAGGACCGACGCCTTGGCCGTTCCGCTGCGGCACGGCGTGCATTGCCCGCAGGACTCGTACTCGAAGAAGCGCATCAGGTTGCGCGCCGCGCCGGCAGCGGTGTCGTGGTCCGAGAGGACGATGACCGCGGCCGAGCCGATGAAGCAGCCGTAGGGCTGCAGCGTGTCGAAGTCGAGAGGGATGTCGTTCATCGTCGCCGGCAGGATGCCGCCCGACGCGCCGCCCGGAAGATAGGCGTAGAAGCGATGCCCCTCCTTCATGCCGCCGCAGTATTCGTCGATCAGCTCCTGGATGGTGATGCCTGCCGGCGCCAGCTTGACGCCCGGCAGCCTGACCCGCCCCGATACCGAGAAGGAGCGCAGGCCCTTCCGGCCGTGGCGGCCGTGCGAGGCGAACCAGGCGCCACCGCGCTCGAGCAGCTGGCGCACCCAGTACAGGGTCTCGAAATTGTGTTCCAGCGTCGGCCGTCCGAACAGCCCGACCTGGGCGACGTACGGCGGACGCAGGCGCGGCAGGCCGCGCTTGCCCTCGATCGATTCGATCATCGCCGACTCTTCGCCGCAGATGTAGGCCCCCGCGCCGCGGCGCAGAAAGATCTCGGGCAGCGAAGCCGCCGGCGGGTCGGCCTGCAGCGCGGCAATCTCCGCGGCGAGGGTTTCGCGGCAGCCGTGGTACTCGTCGCGCAGGTAGACGTAGATGCGCTCGATGCCGACCGCCCAGGCCGCGATCAGCATGCCCTCGAGGAAGCGGTGCGGATCGGTCTCGAGGAGAACACGATCCTTGAACGTTCCCGGCTCGCCTTCGTCGATATTGATGGCCATCAGCCGCGGCCCGGGCTCGGCGCGGACGATGCGCCACTTCCGGCCGGTGGGAAAGCCCGCCCCGCCGAGGCCGCGCAGGCCCGAGTCTTCGAGCGTCGCGATCACCGACTCGACATCGTGCTCGCCGGCGAGGCAGGCCTTCAGCAGTGCGTAGCCACCCTCGCGGCGATAGCTCGCATAGTCGATGAAGGCCTGGCCGGGATCGCGCGTGGCCTTGGCGTCGACCGCCGCGACGATGCTTTCGCAACTGGCATGCGGCATCGGGTTCTGGCCAACGACCGCGGCCGGCGCCTGCTCGCAGCGACCGATGCAGGGTGCGGCGACGACGCGCACCCCGGGCCCGAGGAGCTTCGGCAGCCGGGCCAGCAGATCGCCGGCGCCGGCGATCTCGCAGGACAGGCTGTCGCAGACGCGAACGGTCAGCGGCGCGGGCGCCGTTTCGCCTTCCTTGACGATGTCGAAGTGGTGATAGAAGCTCGCGACCTCGTAGACCTCGGCCTGCGGCAGGCGCATCTCCTGCGCGAGGGCGGCGAGATGCGCCGAGGAGAGGTGGCCGAAGCGGTCCTGGATCTTGTGCAGGTGCTCGATCAGCAGGTCACGCTGGCGCGACTCGCCGCCGAGGAGCGCCTGGACCTGCGCCTGCGCCTCGGGTTCGACGCGGCGCCCTTTCGGCGCCGCGCGCTTACGCTGCCGCGTCGACGCCTCCGGCGCGATCGGAATGACGGGGTGGGAAAGGCTCAGAGCAGCCCCGCTCCACGCGCCCATTGGTACTTCGCGCCGAGCACCGCGACCGGAATCTCGGTCGAATAGGCGTACGCCGGAATGCCGTGCTCGTAGAGGTATTGCGCCGCTTCCTCGACCTCCACGTCGCCGGCGAGCGACGCCACGATCGGCTTGACGATGCCCTTGGCGCGCATCTCTTCGACCACCTGCACCATGTTCCTCGCGAACACCATGGGCGGCGTCACGATCGTGTGCCAATAGCCGAGGATGAGCGCGTGGATGCGCTCGTCTTCCAGGCCCAGGCGAACCGTGTTCATGTACGTGATCGGCGGCTCTCCGCCGGTGATGTCCACCGGGTTGCCGGCCGCGCCGAAGGGCGGGATGAACTTGCGGAACGCAGCGTCCAGGTCCGCGGGCATGGGCTTGAGCAGTTTCAGGCCGTTGTCGACGCAGGCGTCCGACAGCAGCACGCCGGAGCCACCGGCGCCGGTGATGATGACCACGTTCTCGCCCTTGGGCGTGGGCAGGATCGGCACGCCGCGCGCGAAGTCGAGCAGGTCGCGCAGGCTCTTGGCGCGGATCACGCCCGACTGGCGGAGGACGTCGTCATAGATCTTGTCGTTGCCGGCCAGCGCACCGGTGTGCGAGCTGGCCGCCGCGGCGCCCGCCGACGTGCGGCCGGCCTTGAGCACGATCACCGGCTTCTTCTTCGAGACGCGCTTGGCCACCTCGGCGAACGCGCGGCCATCCTTCAGGTCCTCGCAATGCTGCGCGATGACCTTGGTGTTGTCGTCCTGCTCGAAGAACAGCAGCAGGTCGTCCTCGTCGATGTCGGACTTGTTGCCGAGGCCCACGATCGCCGACACGCCCATCTTCGCCGAGCGCGAGAAGCCGATGATCGCCATGCCGATGCCGCCCGATTGCGACGACAGCGCCACCGAGCCCTTGACGTCGTAGGCGGTGCAGAACGTCGCGCAGAGATTGGCCGGCGTGTAGTAGAAGCCATAGATGTTCGGCCCCATCAGGCGGATGTTGTACTTGCGGCCGATCTCCGCCAGTTCAGCCTGGCCCTCGTGGTTTCCCGTCTCGGCGAAGCCTGAAGGAATGAGCACGGCGCCGGCGATTCGCTTCTCGCCGCACTCGACGAGGGCGCCGGCGACGAGCTTGGCCGGGATGGCGAACACCGCGGTGTCGATCTCGCCGGGCACGTCCTTGACGCTCTTGTAGGCCTTGTGGCCCATGATCTCGGCGGCCTTGGGATGGATCGGGTAGATCTGGCCCTTGTAGCCGCCGTTGATCAGGTTCTTCATCACCGAGTTGCCGATCTTGCCGGCCTCGTCGGACGCACCGATCACGGCCACCGCCTTCGGCTGCATGACGCGCTTCATCGACGTGACGACCTCGGCCTCCGGCGGCCGGTAGCGCGGCGCCTTCTGCGCGAAGTCGACGACGATGCGCACGTCGGCGGCGATCGCGCTGTCCTTGGTCGCGAACACCGGGTTCAGGTCCATCTCGGAAATTTCCGGGAAGTCGCTGACCAGCTCGCTGACGCCGACGATCAGGTTCGCGAGCGCATCGCGGTTGACTGCATCGCCGCCGCGCACGCCCTTCAGCATCTCCGTCGCCTGGATGCCGTCGAGCATCGACAGCGCGTCGCTCTTGCTCGCCGGCGCCAGCCGGAAGGTGATGTCCTTCAGCACCTCGACCAGCACGCCGCCGAGGCCGAACGCGACCAGCTTGCCGAAGCTGCCGTCGGTCACCGCGCCGACGATCACCTCCAGGCCGCCCTTGAGCATCTGCTGCACCTGCACGCCGTCGACCTTGGCGTCGGCCTTGTACTTCTTGGCGTTGGCGAGGATGGTGTCGTAGGCCTTGACCGCCTCGTCGGCGCTCTTCACGCCGACGATCACACCGCCGGCTTCGGTCTTGTGCAGGATGTCGGGCGAGACGATCTTCATCACCACCGGGAATCCCATTCCCGAGGCGAGCTGGCCCGCGGCGGCGGCGCTCGTCGCCACGCCCTCGCCCGGTACCGCGATGCCGTAGGCATCGCAGATCTGCTTGCCTTCCGGCGCGGTCAGGGAATCCCGGCCTGCAGCGCGAACGGCGTCGAGAAGCTGGCGTACCTTGGCTTTGTCTTTGGTCATGGTCTTTTCTCCGGATCGCGTGCCGTTGATGTCGTGCCGGTGCTCAGATGATCTTCGCTTCGCGCAGCGAGGCCATCTCGGCGGCGGAATACCCGAGTTCGGCGAGGACTTCCTCGTTGTGCTCGCCGAGCAGCGGCGAGCGGGTGACCTCGGTCGGGCTGTCCGACATCTTGATCGGATTGCCGACCGTCAGATACTTGCCGCGCGTCGGGTGGTCGACCTCGACGACGGTGCCGGTCGCGCGCAGCGACGGGTCCTCGGCGATCTCCTTCATCGACAGGATCGGCCCGCACGGAATGTCGAACTTGTTGAGGATGTCCATCGCCTCGAACTTGGTCTTCGTCATCGTCCATTCCTCGATGCGGGCGAAGATCGACTTCAGGTGCGGCAGGCGCGCCGTGGGCGTCGCGTAGTGCGGGTCGGTGATCCAGCCTTCCTCGCCGATCACCTTGCAGATCGCGCTCCACACCGGCGCCTGGGTGATGAAGTAGATGTAGGCGTTCGGGTCGGTCTGCCAGCCCTTGCACTTCAGGATCCAGCCCGGCTGGCCGCCCCCCGAGGCGTTGCCGGCGCGCGGCACCGCCTCGCCGAAGCCGATGTCGGGGAACTGCGGATATTCCTTCATCACGCCGGTGCGGTCGAGCCGCTGCTGGTCGCGCAGCTTGACGCGGCACAGGTTGAGCACGCCGTCCTGCATCGCGGCGAGGACCTTCTGGCCCTTGCCGGTCGTGTTGCGCTGGTACAGCGCGGCGACGATGCCGAGCGCGAGGTGCAGCCCCGTGCCCGAGTCGCCGATCTGCGCGCCGGTGACGAGCGGCGGGCCGTCGTCGAAGCCGGTGGTGGAGGCGGCGCCGCCGGCGCACTGGGCGACGTTCTCGTAGACCTTGCAGTCCTCGTACGGCCCGGGGCCGAAGCCCTTGACCGAGGCGACGATCATGCGCGGGTTGAGCTTCTGGATGTGCTCCCAGGTGAAGCCCATGCGGTCGAGCGCGCCGGGGGCGAAGTTCTCGACCAGCACGTCGCAGGACTTGATCAGGCGGTCGACCACTTCCTTGCCCTTCGGGTCCTTGGTGTTGACCGTGATCGAGCGCTTGTTGTGGTTGAGCATCGTGAAGTAGAGGCTGTCGACATCGGGGATGTCGCGCAGCTGGCCGCGCGTGGCATCGCCCTCGCCGGCCTTCTCCAGCTTGATCACGTCGGCGCCGAACCAGGCCAGCAGCTGGGTGCAGGTCGGGCCCGATTGGACATGCGTGAAGTCGAGGATGCGGACGCCGTCTAGTGCTTTGCTCATCGTGGGTTCCTGAGAGATCGAATCGGGGGAATCACTTCTTCTTGGCGGCGGTCGGGTTCAGGCTCGTGATGCGGCCGCTTTCGGTGCCGGCCGTCTCGTCGATCACCGCGTTGATGAGCGTCGGCTTGCCCGAGGCGACGGCCTCGGTCAGGCCCTTCCTGAGCTCGTCGGGGTTGGTCGCGTTGACGCCGATGCCGCCGAAGGCCTCCATCATGCGGTCGTAGCGCGCGCCCTTGACGAAGACCGTCGGCGCGACGTCGCCGCCGCGCGGGTTGACGTCGGTGCCCTTGTAGACGCCGTTGTTGTTGAAGACGATCACGCACACCGGCAGGCCGTAGCGGCAGATCGTCTCGACCTCCATGCCCGAGAAGCCGAAGGCGCTGTCGCCCTCGATCGCGATCACGGGCTTGCCGGTGGTCACCGCCGCGGCGACCGCGAAGCCCATGCCGATGCCCATGATTCCCCAGGTGCCGACGTCGAGGCGCTTGCGCGGCTCGTACATGTCGACGATCGAGCGCGCGAAGTCGAGAGTGTTGGCGCCTTCGTTGACGACGATCGCCTCCGGGTTTGCCTTGACCACGTCGCGGATGACGCTGAGCGCGCTCTGGAAGCTCATCGGCGAGGGGTTCTTCGCCAGCGTCTCGGCCATCTTGGCGAGGTTCTTGTCCTTGCGCTCGCCGATCGCGCCGGTCCACTCGGCCGGCGGCTTGGCCCAGTCCGCGCCCAGGCCGCTCACCAGCGCGCCGACGCACGAGCCGATGTCGCCGACCAGCGGCGCCGCGATCGGCACGTTGCTGTCGGCCTCGATCGGCGAGATGTCGATCTGGACGAACTTGCGCCCGATCGCGTTCGCACCGCCCCAGGTCTTGCCCTTGCCGTGCGAGAGCAGCCAGTTGAGGCGCGCGCCGATCAGGACGACGACGTCGGCCTCGGCCAGCACGTACGAGCGCGTCGCCGCCGCCGACTGCGCGTGCGTGTCGGGCAGCAGGCCCTTGGCCATCGACATCGGCAGGTACGGGATGCCGCTCTTCTCGATGAAGGCGCGGATCTCGGCATCGGCGCGCGCATAGGCCGCGCCCTTGCCGAGGATGACGAGCGGGCGCTTGGCGCCCTTGAGCACATCGAGTGCGCGCTGCACCGCGTCGGGCGCGGGCAGCTGGCGCGGCGCCGGATCGACGACCTGAACCAGCGAGCGCCTGCCGGCCGCCGCGTCGACCGCCTGCGAGAACAGCTTGGCCGGGAAATCGAGGTAGACGCCGCCGGGCCGGCCCGAGACCGCCGAGCGGATCGCACGGGCGATGCCGATGCCGATGTCTTCGGCGTGGAGCACGCGGTAGGCGGCCTTGCACAGGGGCTTGGCGATCGCGAGCTGGTCCATTTCCTCGTAGTCGCCCTGCTGCAGGTCGACGATCTCGCGCTCGCTCGAGCCGCTGATGAGGATCATCGGGAAGCAGTTGGTGGTCGCGTTGGCGAGCGCGGTCAGGCCGTTGAGGAAGCCCGGCGCCGACACGGTCAGGCAGATCCCCGGCTTGCCGGTGAGAAAGCCCGCGGCGGCGGCGGCGTTGCCGGCGTGCTGCTCGTGACGAAACGAGATGACGCGCAGCCCCTCGGCCTGCATCTTTCGCGTCAGGTCGGTGATCGGAATGCCCGGCAGCCCGAACACGGTGTCGATGCCGTTCAGCTTCAGCGCCTCGATGACGAGGTGGAAGCCGTCGATCGTCTCTTCGGCGTTCACGCCGCCTTCGCCGCTCGCCGGGCTTTCAGTGGTCGAGGCGGTGCCCGGCTTGAGGACTGCGGACATGCGTGTCTCCTTGGAATGGACGTGAGCCGTTGCGGTTCGCTACCCGCGACGGAGCGGCGCCGGATGGGGGCGTCCGGCCGGGCAGGAAGGTCGCGGTATCATCGAATCGATCAGTGTGCGGCCCAACCGGCGTGCGGCCCATTGACCTCCGTCAAGAATCCCCGGATTGGCCTCGCGCGAACGTCCCGCTGCCTGCCACGCCTCCTCAACTGAAGAATTGCCATGACGATGCTCAGGGATCATCCTGAGAGGAATGTGATTCGCCTGCAGCTCAAGCAGAACGTGGTTTTGCAGGGTCTCGACGACGAGGATTTCGCGGAGCTGGAGCCCCACCTCGTCATCGTCGACGGCCACAAGGGCGACTTCCTCCTGTACCAGGGCGTGCGCGAGATGGAGCAGTACTTCATCCTCGACGGGATACTGAAGCGCGTCGTCTCGAACAAGGAAGGCAAGGAGATGATCCTGCGCTTCGCCGACGAGCGCGAGATGGAGACGAGCTACGCGGCGTGGCGGCTCGGCACGCCGACGCCCTACGGCATCGTCTGCGTCACCAAGGCGCGGGTCGCGCGCCTGCCGCTCGAGAAATGGGTCGCGTTCCTCGAGGAGCGCGTCGAGGCGAAGAAGCTGTTCGAGTACTCCGTGATGCGCGGCATGAGCGAGATCATGGCGCACACCATCACGCTGCATCTGCTCGACGCGCCGGGCCGGCTGCACCGATTCCTTCGCAAGCATCCCCGCCTCGTAGACCGGATCCCGGGCAAGGAGCTGGCCGCGTACCTGAACCTGTCGGCCGAGACCCTGAGCCGGCTCAGGCACAGCGACAAGGTCTGACGCCCGCAGGCCCCGCGCGGGGGTCAGTCGACGGGCTGCTCCTCCGGGAACTGCTCGGCCTTGGGGGCCCGGATCGCGGCGAGCAGCTTCGAGATCAGCGGCCAGAGCAGCATGATCAGCGCCAGCGTCGTGATCGAGCCGACCAGCGGGTTCGACCACATGATCAGCGCGTCGCCTTGCGAGACCAGCATCGACTGGCGGAACGAATCCTCGGCCTTGTCGCCGAGAACCAGGGCCAGGACCATGGGCGCCAGCGGGTAGTCGAGCTTCTTGAACACGTAGCCGACGACACCGAAGCCGAGCATGAACCAGACGTCGAGCATCGCGCTGTGCACGGTGTAGGCGCCGATGGCGCAGATGACGATGATGACCGGCGCGATGATCGAGAACGGAATGCGCAGGATCGACGCGAACAGCGGCACGGTCGTCAGCACCACGATCAGGCCGACGACGTTGCCGAGGTACATGCTGGCGATCAGGCCCCAGACGAAGTCCTTCTGCTCGACGAAAAGCAGCGGTCCGGGCTGCAGGCCCCAGATCAGCAGGCCACCGAGAAGGACGGCGGCCGTCGGCGAACCCGGAATCCCCAGGGCCAGCATCGGCAACAGGGCGCTCGTGCCGGCGGCATGGGCTGCCGTCTCCGGCGCGATCACGCCTTCGATCTCGCCGGTGCCGAACTTCGGCCCGTTCTTCGACATCTTCTTCGCCAGGCCGTAGCTCATGAACGAGGCGGGCGTCGCGCCACCGGGAGTGATGCCCATCCAGATCCCCACCAGGGCGCTGCGCACCGACGTCACCCAGTAGCGGGGAAGCTCCTTCCACGTCTCCCAGACCACCTTGGCGTTGATGCGCGCCTTCTTGCCCGAGAACTGAAGTCCCTCTTCCATCGAGAGCAGGATCTCGCCGATCCCGAACAGGCCGATGACGGCGATCAGGAAATCGAAGCCGCGCATCAGCTCGGTCAGGCCGAAGGTCATGCGCAATTGCCCGGTGATCGTGTCCATGCCCACGGCCGCCAGGGCGAAGCCCAGCGCCATCGACACCAGGATCTTGAAGGGCGAGCCCTTGCCCATGCCGACGAAGCTGCAGAAGGTCAGCAGGTAGACGGCGAAGTACTCGGGGGCGCCGAACTTCAGGGCGAACTTGGCCACCAGCGGGGCGAGGAAGGTGATCATCACCACCGCCACCAGCGCGCCGACGAACGACGAGGTGAAGGCTGCCGTGAGGGCCTGGCCCGCCAGACCCTTCTGGGCCATGGGGTAGCCGTCGAAGGTGGTGGCCACCGACCAGGGCTCGCCGGGAATGTTGAACAGTACCGAGGTGATGGCGCCGCCGAACAGCGCCCCCCAGTAGATGCAGGAAAGCATGACGATCGCCGAGGTCGGCGACATCGTGAACGTCAGCGGAAGCAGGATCGCCACGCCGTTGGCGCCGCCCAGGCCGGGCAGGACCCCGATCACCACGCCGAGGATGATGCCAACGAGCATCAGGCCGAAGTTCATCGGCGTCAGGATGACGCCGAATCCGTGAACGAGCGCGCTCAGTTCTGTCATTGGGATCGGACTTCAGTAGCCGAGGAAGTGCAAGGGTTCGAGCGTGCCCTTGTAGAGCGGGACCTTGAACCAGACCTCGAACATCACGAAGAAGACCGCGGCGATGATCACGGACAGCACGATGCTCTTCACCGGCGGGTACTTGCCCAGGAAGATCATGAACCCGGCGATGTAGATCGCGGAGGCCACGTACAGGCCGAGGAACACGACGACCAGGACATAGAGGGTCGCAGGCAGCAGCACGGAGAGCACGCGCACCGCCTCGACACGGTTGACGAAGGGCCCTGTGTCGCGCGACTTGCCGAACACCGACTGGTAGAAGATGCCGACACTCGCGATGATCGTGATCAGGCCGATGTAGAAGGGGAAATAGCCTGCGCCCGGACCGTCGCTGGTCCAGCGGGCGCCCAGGCGCCACGCTTCGATCGTGATGACGACACCGAACACGAAGATCAGGGCCGCCACCAGTGCGTCGACCGTGTTGTTCTTGGCGACGGTCGGGCTTTCCGTCTCGGATGAGTTTTGTTCTGACATGGCTGCAGCGGTTCGGGACTGGCCGCTACTTCGCCATGAAACCGGCTTCGGTCATCAGTTGCTTGTGGGTGGCCTCGGCCGCTTCCAGCCACTTGCGAAACTCGGCACCCGTCATCGAGGTCGTGTTGAAGGCGCCCTTCTCGATGAAGTCCTTCCAGTCCGGCGTCTCGCGCACCTTCTTGAGAAGGTCGACATAGAACGCGATCTGATCAGGTGCGACGCCCGGGGGCATGAAGACCCCGCGCAGCATCAGGTAGTCGGTCGGCACGCCGGCTTCCTTGCAGGTGGGGATGTCGTTCCACGACTGCGTGTCGGTCACCTTTTCCTTGTAGGGCATGCGCGTGTCATCGAACACGCACAGCGGCCGGACCTTGCCGGCGCGCCACTGCGCGACGGCCTCGATGGGATTGTTGACCGTCGAGTCGACGTGGCCGCCGACCAGCTGCACCGCCACTTCGCCGCCGCCCTTGTAGGGCACGTAGATGAACTTCGTGCCCGTGGCCTTCTCGATGCCGGCGGTCAGGATCTGGTCCTCCTGCTTGGAGCCCGTCCCGCCCATCTTGAACTTGTTCGGCCCGCCCGACTTGACGGCGGCGATGTACTCGCTGGCGGTCTTGTACGGCGTGTCGGCATTGACCCAGAGCACGAACTGGTCGAGCGCCATCATCGACACCGGCGTCATGTCCTTCCAGTTAAAGGGCACGCCGGTCGCCATCGGCGTCGTGAAGAGATTGGACAGCGTAACGACGAGCTTGTGCGGATCGCCCTTGGCCTCCTTGATCGCAAGAAAGCCCTCGGCGCCGGCGCCGCCGGACTTGTTGGAGACGATCATCGACTCCTTCATCAGCTTGTGCTTGACGATGATGCCCTGTATCAGGCGCGCCATCTGGTCGGCGCCGCCGCCGGTGCCTGCAGGCACCACGAACTCGACCGGCTTGGTGGGCTCCCACGCGAGGACCGGCGTCGCGCCCGTGAGCGCAAGGATGGCAGCGAGGCAGGCTCTTGCCATGTGCGGGCGGGAACGCGAAACGACTGCGTCGATCATTGATGTCTCCAAAGTGCTCATGCGGCCGGTCAGTGCAATTGCCTGCGTCGCCGGATGGATTTTCGTCCTCAAGCGCGAGTCGAGGCGGAAGGAGTTTCGTGCCATTTCTCGCCAAAGACTCTTGACCCGAGTCAATTTCCGGAGACGGCGGCGTAGTGGTTGGCCCCAATGAGGCGACGGCTTCGCAGGCCACGAAGCCGGCCGGATCGCGGCGCTCCTCGATTCGCACTCCGCAAAGAAGAACGGGCTGCAGCAGCGATGCTGTAACCCGTTGACTTGGCTGGCGGAGTGGACGGGGCTCGAAGCCGCGATCCCTGGCGTGACAGCGTCTCGCGGCCGGACTTCTGCCGACGTCCTTGGACGGAAATTATCCATGTAGTTCAATGGGTTACGTCATTCCATTCGTCCGCGGACGTCCGCCTCAATACACTGGAATCCAGCGATCTTGAGGGCACGGTGAGGGCACGGAAAATGGCGACCCTGATTGGCGACCCTGATGGTGAGAGGCCTCGAGGCTTTGAAGCCCAGGAGAGCGGGCAGCTGCCGGGGTCACCATCGATCGCGGCCTGTGCCTGCGCGTCGCAAGCGACGGCACCCAGACCTGGTTCGTTCGATACCGGGTCGGCGAACGCCAGTTGCAGGCGCGCCTGCCTCGCCACTACGGAAGCGCCGGCGACCCGGTCACATGTCGCTTGCGCAAGCAGTCGCCGGGAACGCGAGAATACAGGCGCTTGCACGGGACGGCATCGACTTCGAGGCACAGCGCGCCGAAACCGCGCGCAAGGCCGCGATCGAAAGCAACCGCGCGCAAGCCGCAGCTACCCCCTTTCGCAACCTGTACGAAACCTGACTCGCACAAGACGTGAGTCGCAAGGACGGCAACGCCGAGCTGCGCCGCAAGTTCGAGCGAAACCTGATGCCAGCCTTGGGCACCAAGCCTGTGCGCGAACTCACCGATGCGGATCTACTCGCTGTTCTGCGGCACGTCGGCAGGACGCGTAAGCGCGCCGGGACCGCGCAACACCTACTGAGCGCCACACGACAGATATTCCACTGGGCCATCATCAAGCGTCAGCCCTGGCGATCGTTGCTGACCGACGGGAATCCGGCCGACCTGGTCGAGCCGAAGCAGGTGGTTCCGCACGGCTACCAGCCCGTGATCCGCGAGCGGACTCTATGCGCCGCAGAAATCCGACAGCTGCGGGACATCTTCGAGATGACGTCGTCCGAATGCGAAGCTGCCGGTGTTCAAGGCCATGCGGCACTCTGGCAAGTGCTATAGAAAGAGGCGCATTTCCGGATAGACGGTCGCGAGCTTGGGGCACAAGTTCACACGTTCTTGCCCAGCATGTTGATCGCAGGTGTTCACGACACTGTCTACTTGGCGTTATCAACCGAAATGGCATCGCCACCCTGCAGCAAGCGTCCAACCAGGCCCATGAAGCCAATTCTTCTCGTCCTGCTGATCGTCGCAACCGCAGCTCACGCTGACGGTGTCCCGCTCTTCACTCCGACTACGACGGTCGCCTACATCGACCGGGAGTACATCGAGAATCTGAAGAAGAATCCCTTGGTCGCGAGCGTCACGCCAATGACGCTCAATCGCAACGCCGTCGATTCCGACGTCATCACGGTAGCGATTGAGGGAAACGAGTATCGGTTCGTCGGAAAGAAGCAACCGCCGTCGTTCAACGCCGAATACAACGACGAGAGGTGGGAGCTGAACACGGAAGAGATATGGACCGGCACCTCCGACGTCCCGGAAAACCGCGCCCTGCTCATCCGGAACAGGTTGTGGTTTACCGGAACGATCCATATTGGTTTCCAGCGCTACCAGGTTTCCTCA
>Ga0207676_10000861_pt1 | contig 23561 bp, 23 predicted proteins | sample KBSSwiS72_FD_184307 | JGI IMG/M metagenome (GOLD analysis project Ga0207676, IMG submission 184307) | Switchgrass rhizosphere microbial communities from Kellogg Biological Station, Michigan, USA - KBS Switchgrass S7-2 (SPAdes) (version 2) | ecosystem: Host-associated > Plants > Roots >...
GGCGATGGTGTTCTGATCCCCCGGGCCGGTGATCCGCACGGTCAGCCATCCATAGGCATAGCGTTTCATGGCGCACTCTGGATAGTCGACCGCCGTCGCGCCGGCGACGGCGGCCCATGAGAATCAGGCGGTGACGAGGTTGACGGCGCTTGGTTTCGCGACGGGGAGGCCCACGCCCTGGGCCGTGGCCATCAATTCTTCCTTCCGCGTCATCATCTGGTCACGCAAGGCGACGAGATCGACGTCGGTCTCGCGAGCTTGGGCGAACATGCCCTCCTTGGCCATTTCCTCTTCCTTGACATGATGCTTGATTTCCTCCGACAGCACCGTGACCTTGGCATCGTAGAAATCATCTTCCGGGTTCGCCGCATCGAGATCGTTGATGAGCACCTTCGCGCCGTCATGCTCGACATAAGCCTCGTCCAGCGTGTCGTCTTCGATCTTCCCGCGCAACGCCGGATAGAAAATCTCCTCCTCGATCATCGTATGAATCTTCAGTTCGGTGCAAATCTCGCGGCAGAGTTGGCGCTTGCGATCGGAGCTCTTCGCCTTTTCGAACTGCTCGAACAAATCCTCTACCTTGCGGTGGTCGGCCTTCAGCAGCGCGATCGCGTCGGTGAATTCCTGCTTTGCCATATGGGCTCTCCGGTATGTGGGTTGACCTCGCTCGAACGCACGGCGGGGCGCTCCGCTGCTTCTGCGACCGATTCTCAATCGATGTGCGTGACCCCTCACTGGGAGCCTTTCCCCGGAGCCGACGTTACCGCCCCACAGGAGAAGAGCATGAATGGGCAATTAGTTGGTCGAGCGGTGGGCGCCGCAAGCCTGGCGCTTGGGATTACCGACATCCTTTCCGGCCGCCGGCTCGGACGGAATGTCGGCGCCGGTGCAGCGATGGGCGGTCGGCTGTTCCAGATCGCTGGAGCGCGTGAGGTGGCAACCGGAATAGCGGGTTTGATGGCGCCCGGCAGCGTAGGGCCGCTACAATGGCGGCTTGCAGGTGACCTGTTCGACCTTGCCGCCCTCGGCTATATCGCGGCGCCCGGCAATCCCAGGCGAAAGACGGCGCTTCTGGCACTGGGCATCGTCGCCGGAGTGACGCTGATCGACCTTCTCGCGGCTCGGAAATTGGCCAAGGTCTCAAATTCGCGTGCCGAGGAAAGCGAAGCACCCAAGCAAGGCGGCGGGCTCACCGAGAGGGGCCGGAAAGCGGTAGCGGCCTATGGGGACAAGCTCGATCGGATCGAGATGGGGCTCGAGGAAGACGATCGGACGCCGTTGGATCGCCCGGGCGTTCAGGCTGGGACAGCGGGGACGGGTGGCGAGAACAAGGTCCAGGACTTGCTCAGCTGAGCAGTGGTGCATTCGTGGCGGTGACATCCGCCTGGAATAATGATGATCGTCATGCGTATCAGGGCTTGAGCGAATGGGAGTCGACCCAGCACTGCCGCTTCGCTCGCACGATAACCTCGGTAATAGGAACATCGGGTGAGGATCTGGCGAGCTATCGGGCTTGAGGAACCTCGCCGTTGCGGTAGCGTCTAACGTCGATGGCGCATTGGATCGAAGCTTCCCCGCGGGGCATTTACGTTCGCCCGGCGGATGCCTGGATCGACCCGACGACGCCGGTCGATCGTGCGCTGATAACCCATGGCCATAGCGATCACGCCCGAGGTGGCCATGGCATGTGCTGGGCGACCGTTGAAACGCTCGCGATCATGGCCTTGCGCTATGGCGCCTCTCCCGGTGTCGCCGTCGGCTATGGCGAGACGGTACGGCTCGGCGAAGTCGATATCAGCTATGTTCCGGCCGGCCATGTGCTGGGATCGTCGCAGATACTCCTCGAACATGGCGGGGAGCGCGTCGTCGTAACCGGGGACTATAAGCGGCGTGCCGACCCCAGCTGCGCTCCCTTCGAGCCGGTTCCCTGCGATATCTTCATCACCGAGGCCACGTTCGGGCTCCCGGTTTTCCGCCACCCCCCGATCGGCCAGGAAATCGACCGGCTGCTCGCCGCGCTTCACGCCGCGCCCGAACGCTGCGTCGTGGTCGGCGCCTATGCGTTGGGGAAAGCGCAGCGGCTGATCGCGGAGTTGCGCGCGCATGGCCATGCCGATCCGATCTACATCCATGGCGCGCTCGAACGGATGTGCGATCTCTATCGGGATTTCGGGGTCGATCTCGGCGAACTTTACCAGGCGACCGGCGCGTCTTCGGACCAGATGCGCGGCAAGGTGGTCATCTGCCCGCCATCGGCTCTCAATGATCGCTGGTCCCGGCGATTGCCCGATCCGATCACCGCCATGGCTTCGGGCTGGATGCGCGTCCGCCAGCGCGCGCGGCAGAAGAATGTCGAGCTGCCCCTGGTGATATCCGATCATGCCGACTGGGACGAACTGACCGGAACGATCCGAGAGGTGGCCCCCTCGGAAATCTGGGTGACCCATGGCCGCGAGGAGGCGCTGGTCCATTGGTGCGAACTCAACCAGATGCGTGCGCGTGCGCTGGCGCTGCCGGGCTATGAGGACGAGGACGAGGGGTGAGGGCGTTCTCCCGGCTTCTGGACGGCCTCGTTTACACCCGCTCGCGCAACGCCAAGCTGGCGCTGATCGCCGAATATATGCGTCGGACACCGGATCCGGATCGCGGCTGGGCGCTCGCCGCGCTAACCGGCGGGCTCAGCCTGCCGGCCGTCAAGAGCGCCGCGATTCACGCGATCGTCGACGAGCGGGTCGATCCGCTGCTGTTCCGGATGAGCCGCGATTATGTCGGCGATCTCGCCGAAACGGTGGCGCTGATCTGGCCAAAGCGGCTGGACCAGCCGCCGGAGATCGACGATGGCTCGCTCAGCCTTGGTGCCGTGGTCGACCGGCTTGCCGGCCTCGGCCGCGCCGAGGCGCCCGCCGCGCTCGGCGAGATGCTCGACCATCTCGATGCGAGCGGCCGCTTCGCGCTGCTCAAGCTGGCTACCGGCGGCTTGCGGGTCGGCGTCTCGGCCCGGCTGGCCAAGACCGGCTTCGCCCAGGGCTTTGGCCTCGATGTCGATGCGGTCGAGGAGGTGTGGCACGCGCTGGCGCCGCCCTATATCGAACTTTTCCGCTGGGCCGAGGGCGGCGAGCGCCCGGACCCGCGGGGCAAACCCTTCTTCCGGCCCTTCATGCTCGCACATCCGCTGGAGGATGGGACGGTCGATCTCGCCGACTATGCCGCCGAGTGGAAATGGGACGGGATTCGCGTCCAGATCGTCGGCACCGGTCGCGACGTCCGGCTCTATAGCCGCGCCGGCGACGACATTACGGCGACCTTTCCCGACGTTGCGGAGTCCGCCCGGGGCATCGACGCCGTTCTCGACGGGGAAATGCTCGTCGAGGGGGAGGCCCAGGGTGCCGCACAGCATGGCGGTTCGGCGGCCTCGTTCAATGCGCTTCAGCAACGGCTCGGGCGGAAGAATGTCTCGGCGCGGATGCTGTCCGACTATCCGGCCTTCGTGCGGCTCTACGACATTCTGATCGAGCGCGATGAGGATTTGCGGGAGCTGCCGTGGGCCGAGCGGCGTGCGCGCCTGGAGACGTTCGCGGCGCGGCTCGATCCCGCCCGTTTCGACATATCGGCGGTGATTCCCGCCCGGGACTTCGAGGAGTTGGCCGAAATCCGCTCCGGCGCGCGCGACGCGGCGATCGAAGGGGTGATGCTCAAGCGCCGCGACAGTCGCTATGTGGCCGGCCGTCGCACCGGGCTCTGGTACAAATGGAAGCGCGATCCGCTGACGATCGATTGTGTGATGATGTATGCGCAGCGAGGACATGGGAAGCGATCGAGCTTCTATTCGGATTACACCTTCGGCTGCTGGTCGGACGATGGCGAGCTGCTACCGGTGGCGAAAGCCTATTCCGGCTTCACCGACGAGGAGCTGAAATGGCTCGACAGCTTCGTCCGCAACAACACGCTCAACCGTTTCGGCCCGGTCCGTGAGGTCGAGAAGACGCTGGTCGTCGAATTGGCCTTCGACAGCATCCACGAGAGCAGGCGCCACAAATCGGGCGTTGCGATGCGTTTCCCACGGATCGCCCGGATCAGGAAGGACAAGCCGCCGGAGGAGGCGGATACCATCGCGGGGTTGAGGAAGATGATCGTTTAGACCACGCTATTCCTCGCCGACGACATAGGCCTGTTTATCGGCAGGTTTCTGCGTTCAGCGTAATGCTCCTACCGGATCAGTACGACGTCCACGCCAACGGAGTCAGCGATCTTCTCCCATTGACGGTCTGCGGTCCACGCCGGCAGTCCTTCGCGAGATGCGAGAGCCAGGCAGAAGCGGTCGCCCAACGACAGGCCGGCATGGCGGGTATCGGCTTGCAGGTGACCGGCTCGATAAGCCAGTTCTTCGTCCGCATCGGCGATAGTCAAAGATAACGGGCGCAGCATCTCATCGACCGCTTGAGCGCCAAAGCCCTTGCCTATGAAGTAGCTGACCACCTCGGTAAGATTGACCGCACAGATCAGTGATCGGGAAGCGATCTCATCGACGGCCGATCCACCCGGCTCTCCGCGGATCAAAGCCAGAACCGCGGACGCATCAAGAACCGCGCCGCTCATTCTCCGCTATCAGCACGACGGTTTGCGAGGAAATCATCGACGGAAATATCGGCTCGGTCGCCGGCATAATGACGATAGACTGCCCGGGCTTCCGCTACCGCCTGGGCAGGGGTGCGAAGGATCACGCCGTGGGGAGTTTCTTCTACAAGAAGAGTGCCACCATCGATGAGCCCTAGTCGCCTACGGATATCGGCAGGAAGGCTCATTCGCCCACTGGCCGTGATCATCACTTGAACAGTCATGGCATCAAGTCACATCTGTGGCGCACCGGCGTATTTATGGCATAGCGCGGTGATCATGACAACATGTCTTCACGGGCGAAGCATTGTGGAACCCTAGCCTCCGTCGCGGTTTGAATCCGCCTGTCATTCCGCAGGAGGAATCATCATGGCCGCGCGCGCCTATTGGCAGGGGCAGATCCGCCTCGCGCTCGTCTCGATCCCGGTCGAGATCTACAATGCGACGAGCAGCAGCGCGCAGGTCGCCTTCCACCAGATCCACGAGCCCTCGGGAAAGCGGATCAAATATGAGAAGGTCGTGCCCGGCGTCGGGCCGGTCGACCCCGACGATATCGTCAAGGGATATGAAGTCTCGAAGGGCAATTATGTCCTGCTCGACCAGGACGAGATCGATGCGGTCAAGCTGGAAAGCAAGCGAACGCTTGAGTTGATCCAGTTCGTGGATGCCGACGAGATCGACGTACTCTATTTCGAAAAGCCCTATTATGTGGTTCCAGCCGACGAGCTGGCTGAGGAGGCGTTCATCGTCCTGCGCGAGGCGCTGCGGCGGACGCGCAAGGTCGGCCTCGGTCAGCTGGCCATGCGCGGGCGCGAATATGTGGTGAGCCTGAAGCCGTGCGGGCGGGGGCTGGTGATGGAAACGCTGCGCTATGCTGACGAGGTCAGGAAGGCGCAGAGCTATTTCCGCGAGATTTCGGATGCCAAGCCCGACGAGGAGCTGCTCGACCTTGCCGAGACGCTGATCGAGAAAAAGACCGCCAAATTCGACGCGAGCGAGTTTCACGACCGCTATGTTGACGCGCTCAAGGCGCTGATCGAGAAGAAGAAGAAAGCCAAAGGGAATAAGAAAATCCTTGAGGACGTCGATGACGAGCCGTCTGCCCGCAAAGGCAATGTCATCGACCTGATGGCGGCGCTGAAGAAGTCGGTCGGCAGTGGCGGCGGCGCGGCCAGGCCCACGGCGGCGAAGGCGACGGCCGGAAAGAAGCCGGCTCCCCCGAAGGGTTCTGGCGAAAAGGCCCCCGCCCGCAGGAGAGCATGAGCGATGGCGGACCTCGGCGAATATAACCGCAAGCGCGACTTCAAGAAGACCGCGGAGCCAGCCGGCAAGATCGACAGCGCAAATCGCCACCGTTTCATCGTCCAGAAGCATGATGCGACACGGCTCCACTACGACTTTCGACTGGAGATGGACGGGGTTCTGAAGAGTTGGGCGGTGACCCGGGGGCCGAGCCTCGACCCAGAGGATAAGCGGCTGGCTGTCCGCACCGAGGATCACCCGATCTCTTATGCCGACTTCGAAGGAATGATTCCCGAGGGCGAATATGGCGGCGGGACGGTCATGCTTTGGGACAGGGGCACCTGGGCACCGATCGAGGGCAAGAGCGAGAAGGATTTGGAGAAAGGCCATCTTCACTTCACCCTCGCGGGAGAGCGGATGAAGGGCGAATGGCTGCTGGTCCGGATGAAGGGCAAGCCCGGCGAGCGGCACGAGAACTGGCTGCTGCGCAAGATCGACGACGCGGCGGCTGGTGGCAGCGACGATCTCGTCGCGCGTGAGTTGACGAGCGTAAAGACCGGTCGGACGATGGCGGAGATAGCCGCCGACAGGCAGGGCGTCCAAAGCCTGAAGGGCAAGCGCGGCAAGGCGTTCGACAAGGTGATGGCCGACGCGGACGCGCATATAGAGGCTATTCGTCGTTCAGGCAGAGCGGGTAGCCGCAAAAAATTGTCCCGCGCCAAGGCTCCACGCGGCCCGGGTCTCGATCGGGGCGAGCTTCCCGAGTTTCGAGCGCCCCAGCTCGCCACGCTGGTCGACAATGTTCCGGCCGGCAATGCGTGGATCCACGAGATTAAGTTCGACGGCTATCGCGCGCTGGTCGCCGTCTCGGGCGATAGCGTGAAGATCTACACGCGATCTGGCCTCGACTGGACCGACAAATTCGCCCCCTTGGCCGAGGCAGTCGCCGCGCTCGATCTGCCGCCCGCGCTGATCGATGGTGAGATCGTCAGTCCGGATGAGCAAGGGAATCCGAGCTTTTCGGCGCTGCAAAAGGCGATCAAGGGCGAAGGCGGCAGCTTTGAATATTTTGCCTTTGATCTGCTTTCGCTTGACGATGAGGATCTGACCGGGCTTCCCAACATGGACCGGAAGGCCCGCCTCGCCGAGCTGTTGCCGGCGAAACATGCGACGATCCACTATGCCGACCACGTTATCGGTGCGGGCGAGAAGCTGTTCGACGCGATGTGCAAGGCCGGACAGGAAGGCATCATCTCGAAGCGTGCCGATGCCCCCTATCGTGGAAAGCGGAGCACGCACTGGCTCAAGGTCAAATGCACACAACGGCAGGAATTCGTGATCGTTGGCTGGAGCGAGAGCAGCGCCACGAGCCGCTTTTTCCGCGCATTGCTGCTCGCACAGCACAAAGGGGGGGAGCTCGTCTATGCCGGGAAGGTCGGCACCGGCTTCGACCAGGACACTATGGAGATGCTGGCCGGCTTGTTTGCCGTGCGTAAGGCGGACAAACCCGCAGTCAAGGTGCCTCGCGCGGAGGCGCGGGGCGCGCACTGGGTAACGCCCGACTTGGTGGCGGAAGTCGCCTTCGCCGAGTTCACCCATGATAATGTGCTGCGCCATGCCAGCTTCCTTGGATTGCGCGCCGACAAGAAGGCGGAAGAGGTCGCGCGCGAGGAGCCGACGCCGGTCGAACAGGCGATCGAGTCGGAGGGGGATGATGAGCTCCCGGTCACGATCAGCAATCCCGACCGTGTGATCTTTCCCGAATCACGCGTCACGAAGGGCGACCTCGCCAGCTATTACCACGCGGTGCGTTCATTGCTGTTGCCATGGCTCGGCGGTCGTCCGGTCAGCCTTGTTCGCTGTCCCCAAGGGCGCGCCAAGCACTGTTTCTTTCAGAAGCACGATTCGGGCAGCTTCGGCGATCACGTCCGCCATATCCCGGTTCGCGAGAAGGACGGCGGCACCGAGGACTATCTCTATGTCGACGATAGCGAGGGCGTGCTCGCCTGCGTCCAGATGGGGACGATCGAGTTCCACATCTGGGGCTCCCGCGTCGAGGACATCGAAAAGCCCGACCGGATGATCTTCGATCTCGATCCGGACGTCGGTCTCGCCTTCTCCGATGTCAGGAAGGCGGCGAAGGATATACGGACGATGTTGTCGGACATCGGGCTGGTCAGCTTCCCGATGCTGTCGGGCGGCAAGGGCATCCACGTCGTCGTGCCGCTTACGCCCGAGGCGGAATGGCCCGCCGTCAAGGACTTCGCGCATCGTTTCGCCGAGGCGATGGCCCAGTCCGAACCCGATCGGTTCGTCGCCAATATGGCCAAGTCGAAGCGCGTCGGCCGGATTTTCGTCGATTATCTGCGCAACCAGCGCGGAGCGACGGCGGTGACCCCATATAGCGCGCGATCACGGGAGAATGCGCCGGTCGCCGCGCCTGTTTCCTGGGGCGAACTGGACGGCTTCGACAAGGCCAGCGTCTTCACGATCAAGGATGCCGGCTTGTTGCTTGAGCGGGCATCGTCGAAGGCCATGCTCGGCTGGGGCGTCGCCGATCAGCGGCTACCGGATCTGTGACTGTCGAGAATGATCCCAGCACCGTAGGCCGGGAAGGGGAGGGTTCAATGTTCGTCGCGGTCTATTGGTGGCGGGTGCATCCCGGCAAGGAGGAGCAGTTTATCCGCGCCTGGACGCGCGGGACCGAGCTGATCCGCGAAATCTATGGAAGCTACGGGTCGCGGCTTCATCGCGATGCGGACGGCCGCTTTGTCGGCTATGCCGAATGGCCGGACCGCGCCACGTGGCAAGCGGCCTTTGATCGGAAGATGGTCTATGACGACCCGGCCACGCGCGATTCCTTTGTCGACGCGATCTGCGAAGTGCCGCCCGATGCGGATCCGATCTTTACCATGGACGTCGTCAGCGACCGGCTGGCGTTGCGCCGCACCGTCGCCGCAACGGACTGAACCGTCCGGAACCCGCTTCGTTGGTCGGCGGAGAGGAGAGCATCATGGTCGATCAGCACCAACCGATGATTCACGAAGATGACCTGCCGGGACATGAAAGCCGGCTGGAACCCAAGCCCGACTGGGAGCCGCGATATCAAGGCTCCGAAAGGCTGGCGGGCAAGGTCGCCGTGATTAGCGGCGCCGATAGCGGCATCGGGCGAGCGGTCGCCGCGCTCTATGCGCGTGAGGGCGCCGACATCGCGGTTCTCTATCTTTGCGAGCATGACGACGCGAGGAAAACGGTGGAGATCGTCGAGCGCGAGGGTCGCCGCGCGCTGGCGATCGCCGGCGATGTCGGCGACAAGAGCTGGTGTGATGCGGCGATCGCGGAAGTGATGGCGAATTTCGGGCACATCGATATTCTGGTCAACAATGCGGGAGAGCAGCATCCCGACGAGGACATTACCGACATCAGCGAGGAGCAGCTGCGTCGGACCTTCCAGACAAATATTTTCGGGATGTTCTTCCTCACTCAGGCCGTGCGGCCGCATCTGAAACCGGGCGCAGCGATCGTGAACTGCACATCGGTGACGATGTACCAGGGAAGCAAGGAGCTTCTCGATTATTCGAGCACCAAGGGCGCAATCACCGCCTTTACCCGATCCCTGTCGGAGAATCTGGTAGGCGAGGGAATTCGGGTCAACGCCGTAGCGCCGGGTCCGATCTGGACCCCGCTCAATCCCTGCGGCGGCGCCAGCGAAGAAAAATTGAAGACTTTTGGCGAAAGCACCCCGATGGGCCGCCCGGGACAGCCCAATGAAGTTGCTCCGGCCTTCCTGTTCCTTGCCTGCGAAGACAGCAGCTACATGTCGGGGCAGGTGCTTCATCCCAATGGCGGGACGGTGATAAACGGCTGACGCCGTCAGGTTCCAACAAGCCGGCCATGAAAAATGGGCGCCTCCGCGAGGAGACGCCCATTTTCTCAGCAATCAAAGCCCAATCGGGCCCGGATCACTTCTTGTCTTCGACGGCGTCCGCAGCGTTCTCGGCGGCATCCGAGGCATTCTCGAGCGCGCTCTCGGTCGCTTCGTTCGACGCATGATCCGCGGCGTTATCGAGCGCGTCGGCCTGATTTTCGAGCGCAGCGGCCTGATTATCGATCGCATTCTCGGCCGGGGTTTGCTTGTTGCACGCGGCGAGAGCCATCAGGCCGGCGGCAACAAAAACGAGGCTCAGCTTCTTCATTCGAGCAGCTCCCATAGCATTTTTTCGGCCCGGCTCGAACGCCGTTCCTGCTGCTGACATAGCGTCGCCGATTAGGTCGTCAACGGAAAATCAACATGAAATGAACGGGTAAGACCTGCCGGCTCAGCCGTCGATGGCGTCTGCCGGGGACATGGGATCATCCCGAAAGTCGCGAATTTCCGGGGCTTGTTCCGCCGTCGGCGTGTGCTCCAGCGGCGGCAAGAACAGTGGCTCGGCCAGCGACAACCGGTCCAGAATTCTGGCGGTCTCGTCGCGAACTGAGAGCATGACATGACGCATTCGGCATTGCGTTTCTTCGATGCAATGATCGCAAGGGGCATAGGCGAGGCGAGCCGCGCAAGGCACCAGCGCGAGCGAACCGCGCGTGGCGCGGACGATGTCGCCATATGTGATCTCGCTGGGCGGGCGGGCCAACCAGTATCCCCCCTCCTTGCCGCGCATCGTCTCGACGAAACCGGCCCGCTTCATCTCCGAGAGGATGACCGTCAGAAACTTCGCTGGAATATTCTGGCGCTCGGCTATTTCGGCGAGTTGAACGGGCCCCTGGCCATGCCGGTCACCAAGGTGGAGAAGCGCACGTATCGCGTAGCGGGTTCGTTGGGAGAGCACGGCATCGCCTTGTGCGACCTGATGCCGCGCGAGGCAAGACATCTATTGCGAAATGGTAGAGTAACCGGAATGATGCGCGCTTGCTTCGGGAGACCCCATTCCTTATGGAGCGCCATCGCGGCGCCTGTGGTGCCTGTGGCGGTCGTAGCTCAATTGGTTAGAGCGCCGGTTTGTGGTACCGGAGGTTGCGGGTTCAATCCCCGTCGATCGCCCCATCGCCTTATTAGCCGCAATCCGCCCTGGGCGGCGTGAAGGAAAAATCCGGCTCGTCAGGCCTGACCCACGTTGCTGACGGCGGTGCTGCGGCACGTATTGTCACTCGTTGCCCGATTCGGCATCGGCGCAATCGCTGCCGCCGATATCCTGCTTCCAACACGATGATCGTGAACAAGGGTCAGCAGTGCTGCGCGCGACGGGCGCTCGGCGGCGCTGCACGGCCCGGCGCATTCCGGCGCGAGCGGATTGGCCAACGATAAGCGATCGCCGCGGCCTCATTCTGCCGTGCAGTTTCATCTCATCGCGCGTATCGCCCGATCGAGCGTTGATGCAGCGCGGAATTTTTATAAAGAGATGCAATAAAATTACGTAGGAATTTCATGAGCCCCTGGGAATATGCCGACTTTGACAACCACGAAGCTGTCCACTTTTTCCGTGACGCGCAGGCCGGCCTGACCGCGATCATCGCGATTCATTCGACCCATCTTGGCCCGGCCGCCGGCGGCGCACGGTTCTGGCACTATGCGCAACCCGATGCGGCGGTGATGGATGCGCTGCGCCTGTCCCGGGGCATGAGCTTCAAAAATGCGATGGCGGGCCTGCCGATGGGCGGCGGCAAGGGCGTGATCCTAGCCGACCCGGCCGGTACCAAGACGCCCGAACTTTTGGCGGCGTTCGGCCGCGCGATCGACTCGCTGGCCGGCCGATATGTCACCGCGGAAGATGTCGGCATGAGCGACTCCGACATGGTGGCGATCGCCACCGCCACGCGGCATGTCTCGGGTCTCCCCGTCGTTGCTGGCCATGCCGGCGGCAATCCGGGGCCGAGCACTGCCAAAGGCGTCTATCTCGGGGTCCTCGCGGCCATCCGCCGCACGCTCGGCAAGGAGAACGCAGCCGGCGTCCATATCGCGATCCAAGGTGTGGGTAGCGTTGGCGGCGGACTGGCCCGGTTGCTATCGGCCGATGGCGCGCGTCTGACGCTGGCCGACCTTGACGTCGGGCGCGCGCGCGCATTGGCGGCGGAACTCGGCGCTGACGTTGTGGCTGCGGACGACATCATGACGATGGAAGCCGACATATTTAGCCCATGTGCGCTTGGCGCGATCCTGAACGAGCGGTCGATCGCGGGGCTGCGGGTCGGCGCGGTGGCGGGAGGGGCGAATAATCAGCTGGCTACTCCCGCCGACGCCGATCGCATCCACGCACGCGGAATTCTCTATGCACCCGATTATGTAATCAACGCCGGCGGCATCATTAATGTCGTGCTGGAGTATCTCGGGCAGGGCGATCGCGCCGAGGTCGAGGCTCGCGTGGCGCGCATCCCGGAGCGGCTGGAAGAGATATGGGCGAAGAGCGCAGAGTCAGGCCTGCCCGCGGCGACGGTCGCCGACCGGATGGCCGCGCTCCTGATAGGCCGCGCCTGAGCCTGCCCGGATCGGCGCCGGGGTTTGCTTCCGCGCTTCGCATCTCGCGGCATCGAAGCCGCAAAGCGCTTCCACCGGCAGCGATCTGGCTTTATGGCCTCCGCCCGTGCACATCTTCGCCAACCCCGCGCGTTTCCTCTCGATCGCCCGTCCCTTGACGCCTTGGTTGGGCTGGAGCGGTGGGGCGATGATCGCGATCGCCCTTGCGGGCGGGCTCTTCGTCACCCCGCCCGACTATCTGCAGGGCGAAAGTGTGCGGATCATGTACGTCCATGTCCCCGCCGCATGGCTCGCTATGGCGGGTTGGAGCGGAATTGCGATGGCCAGCCTGATGCAGCTGATCTGGCGGCATCCGCTCGCCGCGGTCGCGGCGCGCGCCATTGCGGTGCCGGGGGCTCTGTTCGCCGCGATCTGCCTGATCACCGGCTCGCTCTGGGGCCGGCCGACTTGGGGCACCTATTGGGAATGGGACGGGCGGCTCACCTCGATGCTTGTCCTGTTTTTCCTCTATCTCGCCTTCATCGCGCTCGCTTCGGCGGGCGCCGAGCGCGGCGGCAATGACCGTGTCTCCGCCATCTTCGGCGTCGTCGGCGCGGCCAATCTGCCGGTCATCCATTATTCGGTGGAATGGTGGCGCACGCTTCATCAGGGTCAGAGCCTTTCGCTGGGCGGCGGATCGACGATCGACAGCTCGATGCTCTGGCCGTTGCTCGTGTCGGCGCTGGGGTTCACCCTGTTGTTCGGCGCGATCGTCCTGATGCGGATGCGCGCATCACTGGCCGCCGCCAAGGTCGAGGCCAGACTCAAACGGATGGCCGACGAGTGAATCACTGGCCATTCATCATCATTGCCTACGCGTTGTCGATCGGCGGGACCGCCGTGATCACCGCGGTCAGCTACGGCGCGATGCGTCGTGCCGAGAAGCGCGCCGATTCCCTGTCGCGGCGGGCTGAACGATGAGGGCGAAGAACCAGCGTCTCGTACTCGCCCTTCTCGCGCTCGTCGCGCTTGGCGGCTCCGCCCTTCTTGCTATGTCGGCGCTCAAGGACGAGGCGGCCTATTTCTACACGCCGAGCGACGCGCAGCGCGACCATGTTGAGCCCGGCCGCGCGGTGCGGCTCGGCGGCATGGTCCAAAGCGGGTCGATCAGGCGGCTGGGCGATGGCGTCACCATCGACTTCATCGTCACCGACAATGCAGCGACGGTGCCGGTACGCTTCACCGGGATCGTGCCCGACCTGTTCAAGGAGAATTCGGGCGTCGTTGCCGAGGGCAGCTTCCAGCCGGACGGAAGCTTCGTCGCGACCAACATCCTGGCCAAGCATGACGAGCGCTATATGCCGCCGCAGGTGGCGATGAAAAATCCCGAAATGCACGAAAGCAAAAGTCTCCAGAAATGATAGCCGAGGCCGGACTTGCAGCCCTGTGGCTTGCCGCGGCGCTCGCCGCGCTTCAGCTCGTGCTGGGGGCGATGGGGGTATCGAGCCGGCGGACCGATCTGCTCGCGTCCGTGCGGCCCGTCGCCGTCATTCAGGGCGGGTTGACCGCGCTGGCCTTCCTCGCGCTGATCTGGCTGTTCGTAACGGTCGACCTGTCGGTCGCGCTGGTCGCCGCCAACAATGCCTCGACCAAGCCTTGGCTCTACAAGTTGGCAGGGACCTGGGGAAACCACGAAGGCTCGATGCTGATGTGGGTGACGATCCTGGCGGTGGCGGGGGCGGCGGTCGCGCTGTTCGAACGGCGGCTGAACGAACGGACACTGATCGCGACCCTGTCGGCGCAGGCGGCGATCGGCCTCGGTTTCTATGCTTTCCTGCTGTTCGCGTCGAACCCGTTCGCGCGGCTGAACCCGGCGCCGGCCGAAGGGCAGGGGCTCAATCCGCTGTTGCAGGATCCCGGCCTCGCCTTCCATCCACCGACGCTCTATCTCGGTTATGTCGGCCTGTCGGTTGCTTTTTCCTTCGCGGTAGGGGCGCTAGTCACCCGGGATGTCGGCGCCGCCTTCGCCCGGGCGATGCGCCCTTGGGTGCTGGCTGCCTGGATATTGCTGACGATCGGCATCACCGCCGGCAGCTACTGGGCCTATTATGAGCTGGGCTGGGGCGGCTGGTGGTTTTGGGATCCGGTCGAGAACGCCTCGTTGATGCCCTGGCTCGCCGCGACCGCGCTGCTCCATTCGGTGACGGTGCTGGCGACCCGCGAAGGGCTGCGCGCCTGGACGGTGATGCTGGCGGTCGTGGCCTTCTCGATGTCGATGGTTGGGACCTTCCTCGTCCGCTCGGGCATCCTCACCTCTGTCCACGCCTTCGCAGTCGATCCCAAGCGCGGCACCTTCATCCTCGCTTTGCTCGTCGTCTACATCGGCGGCGCACTTGCCCTTTTCGGGCTGCGGGTCGGCACGGTGCGTGAGGGGTCGCGGTTCGACGCCGTCAGCCGTGAAGGTTCGCTGGTCATCAACAATCTGTTGCTGTCGGCGATCCTCGGGATCGTGCTGGTCGGTACGCTCTATCCGCTCGCCGCCGAAGCGGTGACCGGCGAGAAACTTTCGGTGGGCCCTCCTTATTTCAACAGCGCGGCGGGGCCGCTCGCGCTGATCCTCGTTCTCGTCATGGCGGCCGGCCCGGTCATGCGCTGGCGTCGCGACGATTTGCGCCAGGTTGCGACGAGAATGGCGCTGCCCGTGCTTCTCGCCGCGCTCGCGTTGCTGGCGGTGGTCGCGTTGGCGCCGGGGATCCGCATTCTTCCGCTGCTCGGCCTCGTCGCCGCAGCCGGCGTAGGGCTTGCAAGCGTTGCGCCGCTCTGGGGACGTAACCTTCGGCGTACCCCGCTTTATATCTGGGGCATGGTGATCGCTCATCTCGGCATCGCCGTGAGCCTTGCCGGCATGGCGAGCGAAAGCGCGTTCACCAAGGAGACGCTGGTCGCCAGCCGGCTGGGCGAAGTCCACCGCGTCGGTCCTTATCTGGTCGAGCTCGACGACGTTCAGCCGGTAGCCGGGCCGAACTACACCGCGATCGAGGGAACCGTCGTCGCCCGCCGCGGCGAAGGGGGCGCGCCGTTCACGCTGCATCCGCAGACCCGCAACTTTCCCTCACCGCAGACAGAGACCAACGAGGCGGCGATCACCACCGTCCTCGATGGTCAGCTCTATATCGTCGTCGGGCGCTCCGATGACGAAGGGCGCTGGCAACTCCGCCTCTGGTGGAAGCCGTTCGTGACGCTGATCTGGCTCGGGGGCGGGCTCGTCGCTCTGGGCGGCGCGCTTGCGCTGATCGGCCGGGTGCGGCGCGAGATGAGGCATGGGCCGCCGCGGGAGACGATCTGATGCGCAAGCTCCTGATCTGGCTGCCGCTGGCGATCTTCATCCTGTTCCTCGGTGTCTTCGCCGGCGGACTGATAAAGCCCGAGGGCAAGGTGATTCCATCGAAGCTGGTCGGCAAGCCGATGCCCAGCTTCTCCCTGCCGCCAGGCCTGCCGGGCAAGGCGGGGCTTTCGAGCGAAGCGCTCACCAACGGTCAGCCGCATCTCGTCAACGTCTTCGCGAGCTGGTGCCTGCCGTGCATTGCCGAGGCGCCGCAACTCGATCAACTCGCGAAGGCCGGTGCGCCGATCTACGGCATCGCGATCCGCGACCGGCCCGAGGATCTGGCGCGCTTCATCCAGCGCCACGGCGACCCCTATCGCGCGATCGGAGCTGATGCGAACAGCAGCGTCCAGATCGCGCTCGGCTCGTCGGGCGTGCCCGAAACCTTCATCGTCGATGGCCGCGGCATCATCCGGCGCCAGATCATCGGCGACATCAAGCCGGAGGACGTGCCGGGTATCATGACCGACCTGGCGGCCGCCCAATGACGCGCGGCCTGATCGTCCTCGCCGCGCTCGCCCTGGCGGTTCCCGCGCTCGCGGATTCGCTGATGCCCGCCGCGCGCTATGCCAATGAGCAGCTTCCCGATCCGCAGCAGGAGGCCAGGGCCAAGGCGTTGATGGAGACGCTGCGCTGCCTCGTCTGCCAGGGCCAGTCGATCGCCGATTCGGACGCCGAGATGGCGGGCGACATGCGTGCGATGGTGCGCACCCGCATCGCCGCGGGTGAGGAGCCCGAGGCGATCCGCAAATGGTTGATCGAGCGCTATGGGGACTGGGTCAGCTACAGGCCGCCTCTGGACGGCCTGACCTGGCCGCTCTACGTCCTGCCGACGCTGCTGTTGGCGCTCGGCCTGTGGATCGCGAGCGGGCGGCTGAAGCGGCGAAGGAAAAGCTGATGGGCTGGCTGATCTTCCTGGTCCTGGCGCTGATCGTCGCCGGCCTGCTGTGGCGCTTCGGCCGGCTGCCGCGGGGCGGGCTCGAACTGGTCGGCGCGGCGTTGTTCCTCGGCGTCGCAGGCTATGCCTGGCAGGGCAATCCCGACCTTCCCGGCAAGCCAACCCCACCGGCCGAGACTGCCAAGGTGCCCGACAGCGCCTTCGCGCACCAGAAGGACAAGATGCAGGCGCAGGTCGGCACCGACGCCGACGTTCTGACCAGCGCCGAAGGGCTCCAGGCGCGGGGCCTCAACCTCTATGCGATCGCGATCATCAAGAACGGGCTGGAAAAGCGACCCAACAGCGCCGATCTCTGGGTCGGGCTCGGCAATGCGATGGTGATCCATGGCGGGGGCCTGATGTCGCCGGCCGCCCAACTCGCCTTTCAGCGCGCCGAGGCGATCGCCCCGGACCATCCCGGCCCACCTTTCTTTATCGGCCTCGCATACGCCCAGGCCGGCCAGTTCGACCGCGCCGAAAGTGTCTGGCGCCAGCTGCTTGATCGCAGCCCGGCCGATGCGCCCTACAGGCCCGAACTTGAGCAGCGATTGAACGAGGTCGAGCGGATGAAGCAGGGGATGAACTAGCTCCGCCCCGGCCGTCCGGCCGCGGACGCTAATCTCGACCTTGAGATGGGCGCCACGAGTTGCGCCTCTGCACCTTCATCGCGTGACCCGGCGGAAAGAGCGATCCGGCTTTGCCGGCAGCGCCATAGGCGCTGATCTCGATCTACGTTCCGACTTGCGCAGCCGGGTAGAGAAGACGACCTTCGACAGCTTCAATCCATTTCTTTTGAAATGGACCATTAAATGGTCTAAATAGTCGTGAGCGAATATTTACGATCAAGGGCAATGCGATGCACATATCTGTGACTGATGCGAAGGGACAGCTGACTGACCTGGTGCGACGTGCGGAGGCAGGAGACGAGATCATCCTGACCCGTCACGGCCATGCCGCCGTGCGACTGGTCCCGGTCAGGCCGGTCGCCGATGCTCAATCCCGCAAGGCATTGCTCGACGCCGTTCGTGCTTCTGCCGCGACGAAAGCGACAGCGGGTCCGAATGCCGCACTTAGCCAAGACTTCCTCTACGGTGAGGATGGCCTTCCCGGATGATCGCGGTAGACACCTCCGCGCTGATGGCGATCATATTGGATGAGCCCGAGGCGGACGCCTGCGCTGCTGCGCTCGAGGCCGAGGATCGCTTGCTGATCTCGGCTGGCACCGTGGCGGAGGCGCTGATTGTTGCCGCGCGGCGCGATGTTGGCGAGGAAGTGGTGCGACTGATCGATGGGCTCGGGTTCGAGATCGTCAGTGTGACGCTCGCCTCGGCGCGCCGCATTGCCGGGGCCTACGACAAATGGGGGAAGGGTGTTCACCCGGCGGCACTGAATTTTGGAGACTGCTTCGCCTATGAGGTGGCGAAGGAGCATGATTGCCCTCTGCTCTATGTGGGGGAGCATTTCTCCCAGACCGATGTCGAAGCTGCTCTCGCCTGAGATGCGAGACGGTGGCTCCCCGGGCCTGATTCGAACAGGCGGCCGTCCGATTAACAGTCGGATGCTCTACCGCTGAGCTACCGGGGACCATCACCACGCCGAAGCGAGGCGTCGCTATAGCAGCGTGCGGGCGGCTTGCAACCCCTCAGAAGGGGAGCATTGTATCGGCCGCGGCTAGATTTTCAGACGGTGAACTGTTCCATCGTTATGCGATCGTCGAGGGCATGTTCGGGGTCGAAGAGCAGCGTGAGCGGGCTGGTTCGATCCATCGATACCCTTACCATTGCGACATCGCGAACCTCGCGCTGATCGGCGACAGCGCTGACCGGCCGCTTGGTCGCATCAAGCACCCTGAACGATATCGGGGTCTTGTCGGGGAGGATCGCACCGCGCCAGCGGCGCGGCCGGAACGGGCTGATCGGCGTCAGCGCGAGCAGCGACGACTCCAGAGGCAGGATCGGCCCTTGCGCCGAAAGATTATAGGCGGTCGAACCGGCCGGCGTCGCCACCAGCACGCCGTCGCAGACCAGTTCCGGGAGGACGATGCGATCGTTGACCACGACTTCAATTTTGGCGGTCTCGCGTGTCTCGCGCAGCAAGGAGACCTCATTGATCGCCGGAATCGAGAGCCTTTCGCCGTCCACCGTCTCGGCGTCCATCCGGAGCGGAAGCACAGTGATCGACTTGGCATTCTGCACGCGCTGCTCAAGCAAGGCCGACTTCCACTCGTTCATCAGGAAACCGACGGTGCCGAGGTTCATACCGAATATGGGCAGGATCCTGTGCCGGTCGAGCATCGCGTGGAGAGTCCGTAACATGAAGCCGTCGCCGCCGAGCGCCACGACGAGGTCCGCCTGGTCGACCGGGTGCCACTCATAGGTGCCACGCAAGGCGGTGGCGGCGGCCTGGGCCGCCTCGGTCGGCGAGGCAACCAGCGCCATCCGCCTTTCGCTAACCCCCCGATGACGATCGTTCATCCGCCGGTGACGCTCATATGTCGGCTGACGGCGGGGGCCGCACCCCGCCTGTCGATCCGGAAATCATGCGCGCGCGGCTTGAGGCGCATCGCCTGGTCCAGCAGCGCGTCGAGATCCCCGGGGCCGCCCTCGCGCAGCGCCTTGCGCAGATCGATCCGGTCCTCGTGGCCGAGGCACATATAGATCTGCCCGGTTGCGGTGACCCGGACGCGGTTGCAGCCATCACAGAAATTGTTCGTCAATGGGGTGATCAGGCCGATCCGGCTACCCAACTCCTCCACCCGAAAATAGCGCGCGGGTCCGCCGGTCCGGACGTCGAGAGGCGTCAACCTATAGCGCGATTCCAGCGTGCGGCGGACGCCGTCGAGCGGCAGATAGCGATCGGTCCGATCGTCCTCGACCTCACCGAGCGGCATAGTCTCGATCAAGGTGAGATCATGACCTTCCGATGCGCACCAATGCATCATCGACTCGATCTCATCTTCGTTGAGACCCTTGAGCGCGACCATGTTGATCTTGATGGCAATGCCGGCTTCTCGCGCTGCCGCGATGCCGTCTAGCACGGTCGCCAGCTCTCCCCCGCGCGTGATGAAGCCGAAACGTTCCGGCTGAAGGCTGTCGACGCTGACGTTGATCCGCCGCACGCCCGCACCGGCCAGCGCCGAGGCGCGCTCGCGCAGACGACTGCCGTTGGTGGTGACGGTCAGCTCATCGAGGCCGTCGCCGATCCGGCGGCCTAAATTTTCCACCAGTGTGAGTATCCCTTTACGGACCAGCGGTTCGCCCCCGGTCAGGCGGATCTTGCGGATTCCCCGCGCGATGAAGGCGTCGGAAAGTGCGGCGAGCTCCTCGAGCGTTAATATCTCGCGCTTGGGCAGGAACTGCATCTGCTCCGCCATGCAGTAGCGGCAGCGAAAGTCGCAGCGGTCTGTCACCGACAGGCGGAGATAGGATATGCGCCGGCCGAACCCGTCAAGCAGCGGTCGTGCCTGAAATTCGGTCGGACTATGTTCCATCATCATCGCCCCATAGTAGCAGGCTGCGCCAGCGAAGCATAGGAATGACGCGCCGGGAGACCGCCGGCACACCGCTTTGCGATTGGCCTTGCCGGTGCGATCCGGTAACGGTCGATCGATGGACACCCGCGGCGTCGTCAACGAAGAGACCGCCGGCTTTGCGGCTGACGGGACGATGTTGCCGGTTTTCCTGCTTTCCTTCCGTTACCGTGACGAACTGGCGGTACTCGCGGAAGGTGCGGGCTGGCCCGTAATCGCCGCGCGGCGTGCGGACGGGGTCGATCGCCGGTTCGTGGCGTCGGGCGCGTCGATCGCGCTCCTCGATGCGAGAGCGGCCGGAGAGGAGGCGGTCGCCGCCTGCGCGTCGCTGGCGCCAGCCGCGGTATCCTCGGGCGCCGCGATCCTCGTGGTCGTCGACGACGCGTCCTTCTTGGCCCGCCTGCATGACGCGGGCGCGACGCATTTTCTAATGGCGCCGTTCGATCTGACCATGTTGTCTGCCGCTCTTCGATTCGCGCATAGTTTCGTAGAGCGGCTGGCGGGCGGAGATCGCGCTGCGGCCGGGCGTGCGAGGCTGCGGCTTGCCGAAAGCGAGGCGTGGATCTGGAAGCCCGGCGATGCCAAAGTGACGCTGAGCCCCGCTTTCGCGCAGCGTATCGGCGCGAACAGCGACCATGTAACGATGGCGATGCTGTTCCGCCTGATGGACCGAGACAGCCGCAAACTCGCGCGCGAAGCTATCGACCGACTGCTGGCGAGCGGGCAGGCCACGGCGTTCGCGCATCCGAGCTGGCCTAATGGCGAGAGGCTTGCCCATCACATCTCCTATGACGACCGGCGCGGGGCGGTGGTGGCGCGGGTCGAGGTAACCCGCGCGGACGGCAATGGAGAACGGGACGATCGTGACGCGCTCACCGGCCTTCGAAGCGCCGATCATGTCAGGCTCTGGGTCGAGGAACGGCTGGAGCATCGGGCCGCCCCCGCGCCCCGTTGCGTCCTTTTGCTACTGGGGGTGATGCGCTTCGGGCTGGTCAATGCGGCCTTCGGACGAGCGACTGGCGATGCGGTGCTGCAGGGGGTCGCGCGCCGGATCGAGCGGGTGCTTGACCGTATCGGCCATGGCAATGCGACGGTCGCGCGCAGCGGCGGCTCCGAATTCGTGATCGCCTTGGGGCCGCCGGTCACCACCGACAGTGCGGAGCTGATCGCCAATCGGCTGGTGGAGGCGGTCGCCTGGCCTTTTGTCTCGGGAGAATCGCTGATCCCGCTCTCGTGCCGGGTCGGGATTGCCGCCAGCGATCCAGGCGGGCGCCGCAACGCCGGTGCCTTGTTCCAACGCGCGGCGGCGGCGCTTACTGCAGCCAAGCATGGCGCCGCAGGACTGGTGCGCGCGCTCGACGCCGATTGGGAGGCTGAAGCAAACCGCCGCAATCAGCTCGAGATCGATTTGCGGCGGGCGCTGGATCACGATCAGATCGACATACTCTTCCAGCCGCAGGTCGAGATCCAGTCGGGTCGGATCATGGGGGTGGAGGCACTGGCGCGCTGGCGACATCCGCAGCTCGGCGAACTCGGCGCAGTTCCGCTGTTCGCGACGGCCGCGCGTTCGGATTTCGTCGTCCAGCTGTCCACCCATGTCCAGCAGCGTGCGCTGAGCCTGGCGGCTTCGTGGCCCGAAGCCCTGGCCGATCTGCGCGTGTCGGTCAACGTCACTGCCGCCGACATGGCGCTGCCTGGCTTCGCGGAGGACTTTCTCGCTCGCGTCGATGAGGCGGGCTTTCCGCGCGAGCGCCTGACCGTCGAACTCACCGAAAGCGGGCTCATCGCGGATCTCGGGGGCGCGGCCGACCTTCTCGCCCGGCTACGTGGAGCGGGGCTGCGGGTTGCGATCGACGACTTCGGCACGGGCTATTCGAGCCTGGCCTATCTGAAGGCGCTGCCCCTCGACTATCTCAAGATCGACAAGACGCTGGCGGACGACATCACCGGATCGACCCGTGACCGGATCGTCGTGCGCGGGGTGATCGATATGGCCCGCTCGCTCGGTCTCGCGGTGATCACCGAGGGGGTGGAGAGTGAGACCCAGCTTACCCTGCTCGCGCGCGAGGGATGCAACTATTATCAGGGCTATCTCTGCTCCCCGCCGATCGACAGCGCCGCGCTCGAGGCGCTTGTCGCGAAGAATGGCGAACTGCTGATGTCGCGATAACCTTCCATATTCCGGGTCCGGGTCAGGGACTGGCGTACGGCCGCTGAGCCGCGGCGGATGAGCAGTGGCTACGCCAAAATCTTGGCCAGTCCCCGCGAGAGCTGCAGCGCGCCATTCAGCCGCGATTTCGAATCCTCCCAGTTGCGCGTGATCACCAACTTGCTGTCGGGGCGCAGCTTCGCGCTGTCCTTCAGGCGATCGACATAGCTCAGGAGGCCGGGGAGATTCGGAAAATCATCGTTGTGGAAGGTAACGAGGGCACCCTTCGCGCCGACATCGAGCTTCGCCACACAGGCCTGGCGGCAATTCTGCTTGGTTTCGATCACGGTCAGCAAATTCTGGGTCGGTTCGGGCAGTGGGCCGAAGCGATCGATCATCTCCGCAGCAAACGCCTCGATCTCGGCCCGGGTCTCCGCTTCGTTCATCCGCCGGTAGAGGCCCATCCGGAGGTCCAGGTCCGGAACATAGTCTTCGGGGATGAGTATCGGCGCATCGACAGTGATTTGCGGTGAGAAAGCTTCGCGCCTGTCTTCGGCGACCCCACCGGCCTTGGCCTCCAGAATAGCCTCTTCGAGCATCGACTGGTAGAGTTCGAAGCCGACCTCCTTGATATGGCCAGATTGTTCGTCGCCAAGGAGGTTGCCGGCGCCGCGGATGTCGAGATCATGGCTGGCGAGCTGGAAGCCGGCGCCGAGCGTATCGAGATTCTGGAGAATGTGGAGCCGCTTTTCCGCGGTATCGGTCAGCTTGCGGTCGGTCGTCGTCAGATAGGCATAGGCCCGCGTCTTCGCACGCCCGACGCGTCCGCGGAGCTGGTAAAGCTGAGCCAGGCCGAAGCGGTCGGCGCGGTTGACGATCAAGGTGTTAGCGGAGGGAATGTCGAGCCCGCTCTCGACGATGGTTGTCGAGACCAGGACCTCGAACTGCTTATCGTAGAAGGCGGACATCCGCTCCTCCACCTCGCCGGGGGCCATCTGCCCATGCGCTACGACGTAGCGGATCTCGGGCACCTCTTTGCGGAGATAGTCTTCAATCTCGGGAAGATCCTTCACCCTCGGCGTCACGAGAAAGCTCTGGCCGCCGCGATAATGTTCGCGCAGTAGGGCCTCGCGAACGACGACGCCGTCCCAGGGCGCGACATAGGTGCGCACCGCGAGCCGATCGACCGGCGGAGTCTGTATCACGCTCAGGTCGCGCAAGCCGGACATCGCCATCTGCAGCGTGCGGGGAATGGGG
>Ga0207676_10000863_pt1 | contig 23503 bp, 36 predicted proteins | sample KBSSwiS72_FD_184307 | JGI IMG/M metagenome (GOLD analysis project Ga0207676, IMG submission 184307) | Switchgrass rhizosphere microbial communities from Kellogg Biological Station, Michigan, USA - KBS Switchgrass S7-2 (SPAdes) (version 2) | ecosystem: Host-associated > Plants > Roots >...
GATCGTCCCGGCCCTGATCGACGCCATCATCACCCGCTACAACACCCACAAGCACCGCGACAGCCGCACCTCGCTCCCACTGTGGGAGCGCCGGTCCGGCAGCAAGACCGGTCAGTCCGAGGTGCAGTCCAGCCGCAAGGCGAAGACGGAGCAGGACACTCCCACCGAGGAGTAGCCTCGATCTGCCACATGTACACATGAGCTAGGTCGGATACCCAGCTCAGAACCAGGGCCCCTTCCAAGATTCTTTGGAGGGGGCCCTGGTTTTTGTCGTACCCCCTCGTTACCGTGACGGGACCAAGGTCAAGGAGGGGCGCGTGGACGACGGCTTCGCACGATTGCCTGGACCAGATCCCAGGACCACGGCCCTTAAGGCGGAGCTGTCTAAGATCATCCTCTGGAACGAACAGAACTCGTCTCGGTCTCAACAACGGGCCATCGGACCCTCGGAGCTGGGCAACGAATGTAACCGTCGCATCGCCTATCGCATCGCCGGCACCACTGCGGTCAACATCTGGGCCGACCCCTGGCCAGCCATCGTAGGCACCTCGGTCCATGACTGGCTGGAAAAGGCCATCAACCGCTACCAGGGCCAGGTCGAGGATCTGAGCTATGCCACCGAACTCAGGGTCTATCCCGACGCCCTGGTCAAGGGTCGAAGCGACATCTTCAAGTACTCAGATGGATTGGTGGTGGACTGGAAGACCACTGGAGCCAACGGAATGCGGAAGCTCCACAAGGGACTAATCCCGGAGGGATACAAGACCCAGGTCATGATCTATGGCCTTGGCCACAAGCGTGCCGGCCGTGACGTACGAGAAGTGGCGCTGGTGTTCCTGCCCCGTAGCGGCTGGCTGGACGACATGTACATCTGGCGCGCGCCCTACGACGAGGAGGTTGCCCTCAAGGCCCTGGCTCGGATGTATGCCATCGGCGACCAACTCATCGGCATGGACATCGAGAACAACCCCCATCGGTTCCAGTTCGTTGAAGCCACACCAGGCGACGAATGCGTATGGTGTCCGTTCTTCAACAAGGATCTTGACCCAGACATCGCGGCCACGGACAAGGGCTGTCCGGGCAGGTAGGAGAGGAGAACCATGACACAGTCAGCAGACTGGTTCGAGGCCATGGCCAAGGCCATGAAGGTGCGGGAGAAGTGCCTCAACGCCATCGAGCGTTGGACTGCGGCACTGAACGAGGCCGAGGCCAAGATCAAGGAGCTTGGCGCTCAGGCTGGAGCCGACGTGCCGGAGCCTCAGGTTCCTGGGCTCGCTCCTGACTACGCCGACAGCGCCGAGTAGCAACCCCCCGAAGGAGAGAACCCATGACTGACGGCTGGGGCCGACCAGTAGAAACCACGGGTGAGTTCATCACCCCGGCCAAGCTGCAGGGCCACCTGATCATCGTGTACCCGTTGGGCTACGTGCCCCACATCCAGACCAAGTTCACCCGGGCCGACAAGCCTTCTGACGCCATCACTGTGGACGTGGTGGACCTGGACGACAAGGACGAGGCGACCGGCCTTCCGGGCAAGGTCTACCGCCAGTGCAACTGGATGCAGGCCCACATGATCGCAAGTCTCCGACCCATGATCGGGTCCAGGATTCTGGGTGTGGTGAGCCTGGGCGTCAGCAAGAGCGGCATGAACGCTCCCTGGATCATCGTCGACATGCTCGACAACCCAGGCGCCAAGCAGCGGGCCGTGGAGTGGGGCCAGGCCAACCCGGACTTCGCACCCAGTGCCTTCTCGCCCAGGGCTGAGCCCCAGGCGGCGCCGCCACCGCAGCCGGTTCAGCATCAGGCGCCAGCGCCGAGCTACCAGCAGCCGGCACCCAGCTACCCACCCCAGCAGCCACAGGGGTACCAACCCAACTACGCCCAGCCCCAGTACACCCAACCTCAGTACATCCAGCCGGCTCCGCAGCCGCAGTCACAGGCGTACCCGGTCCAGGGTTCACCTCAGGTCAGCAACGAGGAGATGACCATGCTCCAGCGGATGCGGGCGGAGCAGCAGCGCAAGGTCCAGGAGCAGCAGGCCCAGTTCGGCGACAACCCACCGTTCTAGTGAGGAGAATCAATGACTGACCAGACTCCCAGCGTTGGACGAATCGTCCATTACAAGAGCTACGGCACACCCGGGGGAGAGTACGGGAGCGTATGCCGGGCAGCCATCATCACAGCTGTGGGTTACGGCGAGGTCTCCCTGTGCGTCCTCAACCCCGAGGGACAGTTCTTCAAGCAGGGCGTGGAGAGCGACGAGGACGAAAAGGCCGGAGGGACCTGGCACTGGCCGGAAAGGGTCCAGGGCTAGATCGAGCACCGGGACCTCGTGACCCTCTGCCCGACAGTCCCGAGGTCCCGGCCAACCCCTGGAAGAGTTGACCTACAAGATACCCAGACGGACTCTGGCGTGGCTACCTTCAACGGGTCTACAGTCATGGTCACTGTGAGCGGTGAGGGGCCCGCCGTCGACAGGCGGACCCCTCTGGCAACCCCCATTACCCAACGGGAGTCATGATGGCAGATGTTGTGGGTTACGTGCAAGGAAACCCCAACATCCCGGCCAACATCGCCCGTGCCTGGTATGACGGGGGCGCCTCGGTGGTGCCGATCCAGGCCAACGGAAGTAAGCGGCCAACCCGGGACTGGTCCACACTCCAGCGGGAGCGGATGCTGCCCGAGGAGGTCGACTGGTACTGGCGTCCCGAACAGCCCGTGGGTGTAGCGGTGATCTGCGGGGCCGTCTCCGGGAATCTGGAGATGACCGAGCTGGAGGTGGACGCCTCCCGGGAGATTCACCTGCTCCGGATCGGCGAAGAGTGTGACCTTCGCGGAGTCAAGGGGATCTGGGACTCTCTGCTACTGGAGGGCTACTCAGAGGTCACGCCCACTGGTGGCATTCACCTGCTGTATCGCATCTCTGACCACGAGATCCCGGGTAACACGAAGCTGGCCTCGACCGCCAGCGGCAAGACCCTGGCCGAGACCCGGGGCGAAGGCGGCTACGTCATCGTGGCCCCCACCACCGGGGCATGTCACCCTAACGGTGGCTCCTGGGAGACCATGGCCGGCAAGCAGGGCTCGGTCCCGACCATCACCTGGTCCCAGCGCATGGCCATTCATGCCGCCATCACCGAAGTCCTGGACGAAACACCCCCGCCCCCACCAGCAGCACCTCGTCGTGAGGTGTCCGTCCGTACGGATGGGGAGCTACGGCCTGGAGACGACTGGGAAGCCAAGCACGACTGGGACGAACCCTGGTTCACCGACCAGGGCTGGCAGGTTAGTCACCGGTCCCACCATGAGACGTTCTGGGTGCGTCCCGGCAAGGACAAGCGGGACGGCCACTCTGCCACCACGGGGTACGCCGGAGACAAGGACCGGCTCTACGTCTGGTCCACCTCGGCCGGGCTCCCGACCGAGACCCCACTGAACAAGTTCTGGGTGTTCGCCCACTACTACCACCACGGTGACCTGTCCCTGGCGGCCAAGGCCCTTCGGCAGGAGGGGTATGGCAGTCCACTGTCTGTAGCGCCCCAACTCCAGGCACTGGAGCCCTGGCCCCTCGCCGACGACAAGTCGCGGGTATCGTCGTCTATACCACCCCCACCAGGGGGATTGGATCTGACCGACACAGGTAGCGGACGCAGGATGAAGGAACTGTTCGGTGACCAGTTCCGCTTCAACACTCGGGACGGCCAGTGGTACGAGTGGACCGGAACGGTCTGGCGCAAGGACGAACGCCTGGCCATCCATCGGGCTGCCGTCGTCTGCGCTGAACGAGCCATTTTCATGGCCCAACGCGCCCTTAACGAGGCCGAGGCCACTGGCGACGAGGTCGAGGTCAAGCGACTCACCAAGGCCCGGGACACTGCGATCAACGGGAAGAACCTGCCCAAGCTCAAGGCCGCCATGAACTGCTTCGCCTCCGAGCCTGGGATATCGATTACGTCGGATGAGTTCAACCAGGACTCGAACCTGCTGAACCTGCCCAACGGCACCCTGGACCTGGAGTCGAACGAACTTCTGCCACACGACCCCACGAACCTGATCACCATGACGATGGGCGCACAGCTGGACAAGGATGCTGAGTGTCCACTGTTCCTGGACTTCATGACTGATGCATTCCCGGACATCTCGGTGCGGGAGTACGTCCAGCGCTGCCTGGGCTACACGATGCTGGGTCAGCCCCAGGAGCGGGCCATGTTCATGCTGCATGGCCCCAGTGGCACCGGCAAGTCGGTCCTCACCGACGTCATGACCCAGGTGTTCGGCGACTATGGCACTACTGCTCCAGCGTCCACGTTCCGGATGAAGAAGCAGTCCGAGACCATCGACCTGCACAAGCTGCGCGGGGCCAGATTCGTTGCTACGTCTGAACTTCCCGAGGGCCAGCTCCTCGACGAGGACCTCGTCAAGCGACTGACTGGTGGTGACCGGGTCACGTCACGTGGGCACTACGAGCTGTACTCCGAGTGGAAGCCACAGTGTGTCATCTGGATCGCCACTAACTTCCTACCCAAGGTCACGGCTGACGACAACGCCATCTGGCGCCGGGCCAAGACCATCCACATGGGAACTGAGTTCGGATCCAACGGCCGCGAAGAGGTCCTCGGCTACGCCGATGTTCTGGCCAAGGAACGGGACGGCATCCTCAACTGGCTGCTCCAGGGTCTCAACGCCTATCGACTGCGCGGTCTCGATGAGCCCGACGCCGTCACCAAGGACATTGAGAACTACCGCCTGGACGTGGACTCCGTGGCCTGCTTCATCCGGGACCGGGTCGAGGAGGGCGTCCTCATCCGGGCCCCAGAGTTCGAGATCAGGTCCGCAACACTACGAACTATGTTCGACCAGTACTGTACGGAGCAGCACCAACCGGTTCTGGGCGCTCGCAGGTACCAGAACCGACTCAAGGCCCTGGGCCTGGAGCCGGTGAAGATCGGTGGCGTTGCCCACTGGCGAGGACTGCGGCAGGACGTCCAGTTCGGTATCATGGGAACGGTCCGACGATGAGTGCCGGGGACGAACACGTCTTTGCTGATGGCTTCAGCTTCATCGAGACCGAGTGTGGTCCCAACGTCTACGGCATCTGTGCCGACTGCGGAGCCTCGGCTGGCTGCCACTTGTTTGCCATGGTGTCACAGGTCCGATGTGGACGGTGCTGGGCGTTGCGCCACCAGCTACTACCCGGCCAGCGGAACTATGAGCTACTATCCTTGTGGCGTAAGGAGAATCCGGTTGTCTCCCGACGAACAGCCTAACATGATGACCCCAGCCGAGTGCCTCCAGGCAATACACGAAGAGCTAGGCAGCTGGGGCGTCAGTCAGCTCAGCGACCAGGGCCTGAACGATGCCATCTGGGACACTGAGCCCGGCTACCAGGACCTTGACCGGGCCGCTCGTCAAAGCTACTTTGACGCTGTTCGCGAGGAGCTTTGGGGATGAGGAGACAGCTTGCCTCAGCTACGTAAGCCGCGTGAGGGTGTTCACGGTTACGGCCCCTACAGCAATGGCTGTCGATGTGACACCTGTCGTGACGCAGCCCGGGTCCGGCGCCACGAACAACGAGAACAGCACCGGCTGGCGCTGCGTGAAGCCAGAGCCAATGGTAAAGTTAACATTGTCGATGGAATCACTCACGGCATCAGCGGCTGGTCCAACTTCATGTGCCGTTGTGTCGTCTGCTCAGAAGCCAAGAGGGAAGAGAGCGCCCAGCGCCCGAGGAGAAGCACGCCGACTCGTACCTTGACATGGACAATAGTGACTGAACCTCTGATCCCATGCGACGCACGGCGTGGCCCCAGGGCAACGGTGACCTGCGAGCGTCCAACGGAGCATGAGGCATTCCACGCCGGCCGGACCCGACGCGGCTCCTGGATCCTTTGGACCAGCGATGACTGAGCCCATTGACGAGGCCGAGGAGCTACTCCAGGTGGCCGAGTTCCAGCTCGCCTGTCCCGAGTGCGAGACCCCAGTCAACGTCGGCGTCCTGCTCAAGTGGTCCCTCGACGAGGAGGCCGGGACCCAGATGATGACACTGCACCCTGACCTCACGGACATCTGGGCCCACAGCTTCATTCACCAGGGCTAGTTGATAATGAAGGTCAAGCTGCCCAGGGCAAGGCCCAGGGCTATCAGGTCGACCCGGGTCCACCGGCCAGGACCGAATGCAGCGATGGCGAAACACACGAAGGCCAGGATCCACAGGATCAGATCAATGCTCATGATCCGGGGGTTACCCTAAATCAGCTGGGGATACCCAACTTGCCATGCTCCCGGGGCCATTCACCAGTCGCCCGGTGGTGGAGGTTGGCACACAGGCCCTCGGGATTGCGAGGGAAGTACTTCCTCAGGTGTCGCACACAGCGCTTGAATGATCCGTCCGTGCCCCAGCGGATCTTGACGAGGCCGCCTTTTCCATGGGTCCAGTACTCCATGAGCCGTTCGGTGGCGACTGGGTTCTTTACCGTGCCAACCGTGACAAACTCATCACATTCGACACAGCCAGAAGCCCATTCCCACTTATTCGCATAGGAAAGCGACAGTCGCCCGGCCATGCGGACAGGGTACTGCCATTATGTCCGTTTAGGAAGTCTCGACCGAATCAGCTCACGTCCAGGCCGAACCTGTTCAATGGACCACAGAGTCCCGCCATATGGCTGACAGACCCAGCGCCGCCGTCGTCGCACCCAGAGCCGAAGATAGCCGAATTCAGTGTCACGGTAATGCAGCCATTCACTGATGGCCAGCCACCAGAGATAGGGCATGGGCTCGGACGGAGGAATCATGAGCCAACATCGCCAGCGCTTGATCATGACGTCTTACTGGGCCCAGTCTCATCAAGAACATCAACGGCAACGGCAAGTCTGTAACCTCGGGAGCCTGGGGACAGGTCAGTTACATCGGCTGGCAACAAGACGCGATATTCCTGGGCCGCCTTGACTACCTGCTCGATCTTCGTCAACCGTGTGAGAAGGGCGTCGTATGCAGCGCCACGTAGCTCGACGGTCTTGATGGCTGAGTCCAGCGCCTTTTGCAGCTTATCCCGCTCCTCGGCGAGGGCATTGCGCTCGTCCAGGTACTCCCGTGCCATCGCGGCCAGGGTCTTGTTGGAGTCCTGGGAGCTGCTGAACCGGCGCCAGTAGTCATCGCGTTCGGCCTGCAGCCGGTCCCGCTCGTTCTCGAAGTCATCAGCAAGACCGGCCAGTGTCCAGGCAGTGTCCCGGGAGTCGTTGAGAGCGGCCTGCAGCTGGTCCCGTTCGGCAGCGAGGGAAGCAATCTCGGCGCGTAAGTCAGCGAGAGAAGCAATCGCCTCCCATGCTCTTCTGCTCATGGTTTGTCTCCTTAGCGGGTTGCCTATTTCCAAAATTTCTGGGAGTTGGGTTCAGAAAGGAGGGATCAGTAATCTTAATTTCATGAATCTATTAACAGCCGCAGCCGCCGGATTTCCTCAAGAAGGGCAATGATCACACGGCGATGGTGACAGTAATCATGGGCGGTATCATCGTTGTACTCCATCTCGTCGACATACTCACGAGCGATGGCAATGGCCAGCTCTGCCTCCATGGGCTTGGCATAGCGACCAGCACGTGAGTCGACATAAGGAGTCCAGTCGGGGTCATTGGAGTCGCTGGCCAGGTCCTTGGGACCGCCCATGACCACTGCCCTCGATACAGTGTCGTAGATGACCCACGACTGGAGCTGCCGGTCGAACAAGTCCAGCGCGCGTGGATCTGGATTGCAGTCCAGGCCATGGACCCGAACATCCAGTATCCTGCTATCAGTAGCACGAAACTCCATGTGTTCGGTGTACCGATGATGCAAGTGACCGTGGAAAAAGTGGCACGGCCGCAGGACCTCGATAGCCCGCTGGAGTCGTTCCTGGTTGGGCAGGCAGGCGTCCAGGTCCTTGCGATTCCAACCAGGCTCAGAGTCTCGGGGCTTGTCGTGAGCCAGAATCACAGTCACCAGGTTTCCATTGGCCAGGATCCGGTCCATGTCCTCGTCGGACATCTCCTCCTCAGGGAACCAGGAGGAACCGGCTGGAGCGCCCAGGGTGTGCTCCCAGCGCAGGCGTTGGCGCTTGTCCACGGAGTAGGCCCCGCCCAGGGCAATGAAGCTGGAGCCGTCCCAGGTCCAGCGATGACCTCGTGGGGCGTAGTAGATACGCTCCCGGACCCTGAGGAAGCCCTCATCATCCGCGTCTTCGGCGTACCGCTCCAGGATCATCGACATCTTGTCATGGTTCCCGTCCAGGAAGTACACCGTCACACCCTTGCTGCCGGCGTAGCCGTCGAGCTTGTCCAGGAACAGGATGCCGGCCGGCACGTGTTCCCAGTAGCCGAAGTCGCCCAGCACAAAGAGCCTGGAGTCAGCTTCGACGCTGGCCACGTCGACCAGGTACTGAAGGTGCTCCAGGTCCATGTGAGTGTCACCAGCCATCAGGATCTTCACAACAACCCCTCCGCTGGGAACGTGGCATGGTGCCCGTCATAGGCGCCAACCCTGAAGAAGTCGCAGTCAGAACAGGCGAGGACCGGCCTCCACTCAGCTGCGACCTTGGTCTGGGCGCCCGCTAGCGACCATGTGCCAAGCGGCTTGGCGGCCAGCTTGAACTCCACGGACAATGAGCCAGGGGGTGCCTGGCACTTGGGGCACGAAACATCCTCCGGTCTCATGTCACCACGATTCCATACCCGTACGTAGGGGTCAAGGTGTATTTGATCTAGCAATCAGTTCCTTGGCCCATTGCACAAGTCGCTCGTGCCGGATGCTGGACCACACGGCCAGCCCAACGAACACGAGGCCCACCGAGCCCACCATCCATTCCGGAGCATGGAGCCCGTACGTCTTGGCTAACAGGAACAGGCCCAGGACTCCGATAGCCCAATGGGCGCCATGCTCCAGGTACCGGAACTTGGCCAAGGTGCCGGCACGGACCAGGTGGACGGTCAGCGACCGGACCCACAGAGCCCCCGCCCCGAGGCCGGCCATGATGACAAAGATGTTGCTTGACAAAGCAAATGCTCCGATGACGCCATCGAAAGAGAATGAAGCGTCAAGTACTTCGAGGCGTAGGAACATGAAGAACGCAGCTCCACCGACCAGGACCTTGACGACCTGCGCAGCGGCCTGCCCGTTGCCCTCATCGTCCTCGCCCTCAGCGGCTGCGCTGAAAATGCCCAGGCCCACGCTCAGGGCAATGCCGCAAACGGCCGCCAGAAGCACCATGAGCCGTTCCTGAGTGTCACCAGGCACCGTGAGGGCCATGACAACAGCTAGGACCGTGAGCACGAAGATAGCGACATTGTCGTAGCGCCCAAGGGCTGCCAGCCGGCGCTCCAGGAACTTGAGCCAGTGAGTGTCCTTGAAGTCATCCAGGAAGAATCCAGCCGCGACCAGGACCAGGAATGTGCCACCGAAGGAGTCGATGGCAGGGCCAGCCTTGGCCAGCTCCTGGGCATAGACGTCGGGCTGGTTACGGGCCAGGTCCATGGTCTCCAGGAGCCCGAGCCCCGACGTGAGCATGACGATGAGTACGGGCAACAGGAACCGGACCACGAACACAGCGATGAAGATGCCCACGGTCATGAAGAACGCTTGCCACCAACGGGATAGAGAGCCCAGCAGCTTGGCGTTGACAACAGCGTTGTCGAAGGAGAAGGTGACTTCCAGCAGGGTCAGGAGCATGACGGTGACCAACGCACCGGCCCCTAGACCAAGGGCCACCGTTGCCCAGATGACAACGGTGGCCCCTGCTGAAAACCCAAAGGTTTTCAGGTGTCCCATCAGGCCTTCAGTACTCCTGCTGCGGTGGCCACGGTGATCCAACTGGACCACTCGTCGAGCATGGCCTCGATGAACTCGGCGTCGGTGCAGGTCAGCAGGTTCAGGCTGGTGCCCTTCTCCGGCTTGGCGTCCACGTTGTCCAGGAGGCGCTTGTCGTCGCCCAGGTCATCCAACTCGGACAGGTAGTCGACCGGACGCAGGGCCAGGAACTTGATGAACACCGGGTAGCCAGCCAGCTCGCAGACCAGCCGGGTAGTGCTGGTCTTGTTGTCCGGGTTGCCGTCCGTGACGATGATCGCGAAGATCGGGTCGTCGGTGTTGGAGGCGATCTCCTTCAGCTGCACCAGGGCGTCGGTCAGGTTGGTGCTGCCCATGTTCTGCGGCCGGAACAGCGCGTCGTTGACGACGGTGGAGAAGTTGGTCATGGTCACATCGATCACGGGCCACACCCGGCCGTCGAACGGAATCACTGGCACAGTGCCGTCGACATCGACCTGGAGCGCAAAGCCCAGGGCCCGGTTGATGATCTTCGCCACGGCGCCTGACTCGTAGTCGGCCCTCATGGACCCGGAGTGGTCGAGGATGACCACGACCTGGGCCCGGACGCCGGACAGGTCCTGCTGCGACAGCACGATCCCAGCCTTGTCGGCCAGCTTCGCGAGTTCTGGTGCGGTCTCACGAACCTTGGTGAGGTCCACAGCCGGGCGGCCGGACGGGTCCTTGGTGAGATTGACGCTCTTCTGTACGGTCACTTTGATCTTCTCTCATGTTGTTGTTGGATCTGGGGTTTGGCCAGGACGGGCTGAAATTGGGGGCTGGATGCTCGTTGGTCCCGGCCAGGGTGTCCGTCAATTGGACGTTGTTAAGGCTATGACCTTGGCCAAGGCGCTCTCAATTTGGCTGCTGGGCTTCCCTCGGCCCCGGCCAAGGCTTGGTGCTAGTGGGCGGCGAAGACGCCGTCCAGCTCGTACCGGAACTTCTCGGCCGTTGCCCTGAACTGCCAGGCGCCGTCGTCCTTGCGGTAGACCTTGCCCAGTTCCACCGACTGGACCGGACCAGCGTCCTCGGTCAGGTCGAACCGGGACAGTTCGGTGCCGCCGTTGTCCTGGTCCAGGATCCGGACGAAGGCATTGTTGACGACGCCGAAGTTCAGATCGCCACGGGCCTTGGCCTCGTAGATGGTCACGTAGATGCGAAGGTCCACGACCTCGGCCGGCAGCGCAGACAGGTCCACGTCGGCCGTCTCATCGTCGCCGTCACCAGCGCCGGTCAGGTTGTCGCCATGATGGATGATGGCGTCGCCAGGGGACTTCTTGTTGTTGAAGAAGATCCGCCAGTCGTCGTTGACGGCCTTGCCATTGGCGTCACAGCCGATGAGGACCAGGTCCAGGTCGAACTCCGGGCCTTCGCCCTGGCGTACGTCCCAACCGGCAGCGACACGAAGCTTGCTAAGGCCTCCGGTGGCGCCAGCCTTGGTGGCAAGCTCCTGGAGATCGACCTTCTCGCCCTTGACGAGACTCTGTGACATGGGTGTTCCTTTCCTGGGCTTCCCCGACATGAGGTAGCCCGTAGGGGTCGTCGCCAGCTCCTGGCCCACTGCCAGAAGCCAGTGGTAGGCCGGGGTTCCGGCCAGCGGGGTTAGCTCGTAGTCCGTTCCGAGGCCCCGAGTCTGATCTATGTGTGCGATGCGGTCCGCTACCACGGCCCGGCCGTTGAATCTACCAACCAGCATCCAGCCGTCGCTCGTTGCTGCGTTCCCGATCAAGCGTCCCCATTGGACTGCCAGACGTGATGGTATGAACGCCTCATAGTGCAACAGCGGGTCAAGGTCTGAGGCCAGGCCCAGGTAGTCTTCGGCTGCCTTGAGGAACCGGTGGAGAACGTACCAGCCACGGTTGGTGATCGCAAACGGTCGACCTGGCAGGTCCTCCAGGCGCAGACCAAGGTCCTCGCGCGGGACGAGGGTCCACCAGGTCGACATGGAACTCCTTCAATGGCCAAGCTATTTGTGATCTGAGAACTGCCGATGAGTTGAGCTTGGCCAAGCTGTTGGTTGATTGGGAACTGTCGATCCTCTGAACTTGGCCAGGCTGATGCTTGAGTGAGGGCTGTCGATGGTCTGGGCCTGGCCAAGACGGCGGCATTTGAGTGCTAGCAGGGTACTGGTCTTGGCCAAGGCGGGGAAGCTCCGAGTATGAGTAGCTACTGTGGCCTTGGCCAAGGCGCACCGACTACGGGTATTGAGCGACGATTGGTCCCTGGCCAAGGTGTTCATTCAATGGATGGAGACATGGAGCAGACCCTGGCCAAAGTGGAAGCGCAATGGATGCTGGAGGCTCAATGACTCTGGCCAGGGTGTTCCTTCAGTGGGTGGAGTCATGGAGCAGACCCTGGCCAAGGTGATGGGCGAATGAGGAAGAGTAGTGGATATGACCTTGGCCAAGGCGTATGAAGGATGAGCATTTCGATAGGCTTTTGACCCTGGCCAAGGTGTCGAAAGAATGGAAGAAGTACTGATTATGACCCTGGCCAGGGCGAGCGTCCCTTGTGGACAAGTGTGGACAGTGGACCTGGCCAGGTTGCCTTTTACGTGAGCATTGGTGTTGGGATGAACCTGGCCAAGCTGAACGTCATTTGGAGTTGATGATGCGGTGGAACCTGGCCAGAGTCGGGGGTGGACCGGGCATTGCTCTACGACGGGACCCTGGCCAGACTGCCTCCCATTTGGGACTGGCTTTAGCGATGAACCTGGCCAGGTCGGTGATGTTTTGGGAGCAACAGTCATGCTGAACCTGGCCAGGGGCTGAGACACAACTGGGCTACGGCGCACTTTTGAGCCCTCGGCCAGGACGGGGTTACGTTGACGACCGTTCGAGTGTTGGTCCTGGCCAAACTGTCATTTCCTTGGATGGATGAAGTCTTGATGAGCTTGGCCAGGGCGTCGGGTAAATGGATGAAGATGATCATGCGGGCCTGGCCAGACTGCAAGCACGTTGGGTGAGGTTAGACCTCTGAGCCCGGCCAGGAAGTCTCAGCGATGGGCATGAGAGGTGCCATTGGTCCTGGCCGGAAGTCATAGACCTAGCCGCCTATTGATCTCGGCTATGTTGCGGGCGGTGACCTCGGGGCCGCAACGCCGGCACACAAGCAGCCCATCCACCGATGCGCCGTCGCGGGCAGTCTCATGACCACCGAACATCTCTCCGCACTCGGGGCACGGCAGCCAGAAGTATCCAGCGACCCAGGCCCAGGTCTGATGGACCCACGCAGGCAGCAATCGCCTACGCATCCAGGAACCCCGGCAGAATCTGCTCGACCGTCACACCGGTTCTGTTGGCATACCTGATCGTCGCCCATGTGCCGGACCGAAGCTCTTCGTTCGGTGTGCGTGGTGTCGCGAACATGAGGCTGCTCTCGTCAACGATGTCGTGGTTCCTTACCAGCGGGGCCTTCGGGGCACGGGCCTCAGAGATCAGATCCGTGTGTACTGATGTTTGGTTCGGCAGGTTTGACGGATGCGACACCACCCAGAAGCCCATCTCGTGGGCAAGGAGAGCTGCTTCCTCATCTGCCCCTACGGCCTGACCATAGTGGAACACCACGTCCCCATACTCTGCCTTGATGGACGCTAAGCGCTTCCGCAACATGTGCCATTGGTCGGACGTCATGCCGGCGCGTGTACCAGTGAACCCAACGTGATAGCTCATGCCTGTTACCGCTTGCTCATCCGGTAGGCAACGAATCGACAGCTGTAGCGACTGCAATCGACCATCATGATCCATGCATAGTCGTCATCATCCTCAGGAACATTGACCTTGACGCTGGTGGGTGTACCCAGCTGACTCACGTCTGTGCGGAGAGTCTCATCGGTGGCGTATAGAAGGACCTCTTCCCGGCTGTAGGCCAGGACTTTGGCGTACTTGCTGTGGAGGTCGATGTGCCACACTCGAACATCCGGGGTGTCGAGAACCAGGTCAACGTGACTGACACGGACCTCGCCGGGGGTGACTACACCCGGCTCCAGTAGAAGTTCCCGTTTCACGCCCCCTACCCTAGCGTCACCCCCACGTACGGGTCAAGACCCTACCCGAAGGCTAGGTCTGGACCCTTAGGTGACCGACCCGTGGTCAAGCCCCAAGCCCACGGAACCAAGGTCCACGACCAAGCACCAGGCTCCCGCGACCAACCACCCAGCACCCAGTTCCAAGCCCCCAGGGCCACGCTGCCGGGCCAACCACCCAGCACCCAGGTCCCAGGCCCCACCGCCGGCTGCTGCTGGTCCCTGCCCCGACTGGAGCCCGGCCTCTCTGGCCTGGACCAGAGTGCGCGGCTGCGCTGGCTCAAGGGTGTTGGCTCAGGCTCTTTTGACCACCGACAGTACATAGCTGATTACTGTGGGTTGAACTCCTGGCGCCGGTCCTGACGTTTTCCCAGGTCACGGCCTCTTTGAGGAGTGACTGGAGGAAGAATGACCATTTTCCTTGGTGACCCCCTTGGCCCTGTGAAACGTATAAGTAGTGACAACTACAATCCTCTGGTCTCTATGTCCCTTTTGTCCGTCGTAGTTTCTATTACTTGTTCGTTTCCTTGGACCTAGCCCTATACCTTTTACTCAGTCATTCTTATTGTTCTTCCTAATATAGAAAAAAAAGAATATTACCTGGAACAGGTAATAGAGACTAGGATGGACGCAAATGATCTTGAATGGATCAACAGGAGTTGGTGTCGTTGATCCTCGCCCAGAGGTGGGCAAATTGGACCAGAGCCGAGGGCCTCGTAGTAGCTACAATGACGACGACAACAACAGTGACAAGACCTTGTTCATCGTCGTTGTCTCTGTTACGATGGGAGGGTGCCGAGGCGCGAGAAGCTACCGCCCGAGTGGTGGAACAAGGTCCTCGACGGTCGGCCCTACGAAGTGGATCTAGCTGACATCCCCACCTTTGGGTCACTGTCCAGCTTCCGGGCCGCGACCTACCGCCAGGCTGATCTACGGGGACTCAGCGTCAGCACCAGGAAGGTGGACGTTCACGTCCTCCTGGTCCAGGCCACCTGGACCCAAGGTCCGGAGATCACAGTCGACTTCCTGGGCCGGGGCCAAGGGCTCACGCCGCCGAGGGTGGAACTGGAGCCTGTGGTGCGTAGCGCCCGGGGACGAGGCGTGGCACCGTTCGTCCACGCCAATGCACCAGCTCCGTTGACCCGGATCGTGGAGGATGACGACGAGCTGCTCGGTCCCTGCTCCTGTGGCCTGTCCCCCCAGTGCCTACCCACCTGCACCCGGGTCCTGGGCTCAGCTCCTGGACCTACGGCTGCGGGCTCGGGTCCAGGCCAGGATCCTGATTCGATGACTCTTGGTCTGGCGTTGGGACCGGGGCCGGACCTTCGGTCCTTCTTCGAAGATCCTCCGCCTGGGCCTGACGCTTAACTTCCAGGTCTTCCAGCTGGGCCAGGACAAGCGCCTGCCGGTCCACGCCGGTGATGCTGGGGTCGTCTTCTTCCTCGACGGGGGGTAGGACGCGGCCCATCTGGTAGAGGGCGGCTTCTTCCTTCAGGATGCGGATGCCGATTTCCAGGAACCTGGGGTCGATGGGGCGGCCGTTGTCGTGGTCCTGGTCCTGTTGGACCCGTTCCTGGACGCGGTCCCAGAGCTGTTCGTAGCGCTGCAGGTGTAGCCAACGGACCCGAGGCTTGGCGGTGGCGATGTCGTCGTCGGTCAGTTCCCGGGGGGTGGGTTCCAGCTCTTCCACCTTGGTCATGATACGTGCCTGCGCACATATAGGTATGTGCCTAGGCAACATGCATGTGTGATTTGTATCGTCCCAGGTACAAGATCATAGGATCTTGGTGTGGTATCCGGGCTCCCCGAGCGGCCGGAGTCAGAACCAAGGCATTGAAGAGGAGCAAAGTCTTTGGGAAAGGATCAAGGGCCTGGGTGCAGGCTCTTTGCGTAGGTCCTTTGCGCCCGGATTAGGAAAAAGGTCCTACCTACCGGGCTTGTCCCTTTGGTCCGGGGGGCTAGCTCCTGGGCCCTCCGGCCTGGGCCTGGGGGGTGGGCGCGAGGGATTCGGACATAGGGGACATGTCTGACTTGTGGGCCCTGGGCCCTGGGGCCTGGGCCCTGGTCTCAGGTAGGCCCCTGGTCCCCTGAGCTACGCCCTGGGGCCCTGTGCCTGGGCCTAGGTCCAAGGGTACCGGCCCTGGGCACCTTCGTCTAGGCCCCGTGACCGTACCGTGTCCTAGCCACCGTGACCATGACTGTCCACCATGGACCATCCACCGTGGACACTGGGCCCAACGACAAAGGCCCCGGGCCTGGACCGTAGCCCAGGGCCCGGGGCCCTTGCACCGTGCCGTGTGTCCCGGGCCTGGGGCCCAGGTCAGGGACCTAGAACCCGGGCCACCCTAGGCGCTTGCCTAGGGCCTGCACAACGGGCCTGGACCAGAGGTCTGGGGCCTGTTCTCTCAGGGCCTTGGCGCGTGCCGTCCGGTAGTCGTGAACCTCCGGCATGTCCTCGTCCCGTGGCGGCCTGTGCCCCAGTAGCCGGAGCGTGGCCTCCACTGCAGGGAACCACGCTCGGAACCCTGGTCTAGCTCGCAGTCCCCGGGCGACGACTGTGTCGGCCGGCTCGCGCTCCCCGCTGTACGTGCCAGCGTGTCTGCCCAGGTGAGCGGTGACCTCGGTCTCCACTCTGGCCTGGGCGAACCGGATACAGTCCTCGTCCGACGTGAACCCGTCCAGATCCCTCTCTTCGATACCACCTGGGCGCAGGGTGTACACCTCACGCGGTGGCCTCTTGTGTCTGCGTTGCCTTGGGGCCATCGCTGGTCCCCCTTCCTATTCGGTTGCGCGGGGACCGTCCCCGCCTACCCCGTGCCTACGTACCTCGCACGGACCGTGCCGGCACCGGGAGTCGAACCCGGCGCCGGTCACTTGGTGCTAGCCGGACCCTTCCCGCTGGTGCCACACGTTCCGCGTGGCATGCTCGTATGCCGCCTGATACGAGTCGTATTCGTTGGCGCACAGGAAACACAGCGGGACGTCGGGCCCCGTCATCTCGCAGTCCCCCGCATGGAGCGGGGACGCCGCGCTGTCGCCCAGGACGCCGCGCGGGTCGTTCTCTCCGTCGTCGGCTGCCCAGGTCCGGCACTGACAGACGATGCACCTACCTACAAAGCGTAGGACGCGATCGGTCCGGCGCCAGTCATCGTGATACTCGATCACAACGACCTCGGGCCTAGCGAACATGACCCGTAGCATCTGGGCCCACCCCGGGCCGTCTGCTGTATGGACCCGCAGACTGTAGCCCGGCATGGTGGTCGTACTGGTGGTGCTCGCGTCCATGATGGACACCCTTCCACTTACCTACTGCCCAGGGACCGTCCCCAGGCATGGTGCCGGCACCGGGAGTCGAACCCGGCGCCGGTCACTTGGTGCTAGCTCGGCTTGCTCGGCCACGTACGGACGATGATCACATAGGCCAGGATGACCCACGCGAGACCGACCAGGTACGCCGCCACACGCGCCCACTGGGCGCCCGTGACCAGCCACACGACCGTCGCGAGTCCCCAGGCAGGGGACACGGTCAGGAATGCGTTACGGACCATCCTGAGCGAGCGTGGCTCGCTCATAGCCGGCCCACCAGCCACGACACAGCAGCCACGACCAGGGCCACGGCCAGGGCTGCTGCGCACCCGCGCAGCATGCCCAAGAGATCGGCCGTACTCATGATGCCGTCTCCCCGTCCGCGACCAGCACCGTTGCATTGATGTTGGACTGTCCGACCATGATCGGGCAATCGCACCGGTCGTGACCCTTGTGGTACCCGTGCGCGTAGAAGATACGAACGTCGATATCCGCGCCACGCTCGTATAGGTCACGGTCACGATCGGGCAGACCTTCCGCCCGATCCGTCGCACCTGCCCGCTGGGCCTCGTACTTGTCCATGATGGACCCTCCCTTACTCTGCTGCCCAGGTACCGTCCCGGGCATGGTGCCGGCACCGGGAGTCGAACCCGGCGCGAGCTACGGTTGTCACGGTGTGCCGGGACGCTGCGATACGTCCCGGCACCCATGAGTGATCACGGTTTCTCGATGGTCTCCGCGAGGATGTCTATCGGGCAGTAGAACGCGATAGCCCGACGCATGATCTCGGAGACTGTGACTCCGTCCCTCTCGGCCATACGGTCCAGGGCCTCCCGGTACGTAACCGGCATGACTAGCTGGAACTTGGTATGGTCGTCAGCCACCCGCGCATACGTGGATCTCATGATACCCCGATGTTACTCGGGCATGATCTCCGCGTCCACCACGGCGGGCCCCATGAAGACAGGCTCGATCGCACGGGCCCGCTCACGTAGGTCCACCACGGCGGCCTCGATCACCGGTCCGGATGCGCCCGTGCCAGGGTGACCCGCGATCCTTGCCCGGCGCCGTTTCGGGCGCTCAGGCTCAGGCTCAGGCTCAGGGGCCGGCTCAGGGCCCGCTGTAACGTCCGTAGGGACATCAGCGGACTCCGACGCTGGCACAGGCTCAGCCGGAGTGACTGGGGCCTGTACAGGTGACACAGGGCCGGCAACGGGCGGCATGGATGCTGCCCTAGCTACCGCCTCAACCGCAATCTCCAGGAGACGGGTCGAAGGATGGAATACGGCTTCCACCGTGACCAGGAATGCAGCGGCCGGGACCGCTGCCACGGCCATAGCTGCCCACCCCCTTTCCTTGGCTGACAAGATGTTGAACGTCACGGTCAGCATGGAACCAAACCACAGGGCCACGAGGGACCAGAATCTAGGCCGGTAGCCTCGAATCCGGTCGACCCATGCCATGAGTGCGCCTGTGACCATCATGCCATCGACGGCTATCGGCAGTAGCCCGCTCGATGGTTCCTGGACTGTCCGTCCAACGTGGACAATGTGCTGCCACGACATGGAACCGGTAGCCACGGCTACGCCAATGACCACCAACAATCCAAGGGTCGACAGGATCGACACTCGCCATGTATGCCAGAAACGGATCATGCGGCATACCCTTCGTGCCTACTGCCCGGGACCGTCCCGGGCATGGTGCCGGCACCGGGAGTCGAACCCGGCGCCGGTCACTTGGTGCTAGTCGGGGCGACCAGCGCGAGACCAGCGGGCCCAGTCACCTGGGGCCCACTCTGCCTGCGGTATGCACCGGACGCTGGTCTGTACGGTGGCCACGGGGCACCAGTCCGTGTACAGGACCCATTGGTACCCGCGACCGTTGCTGACAGGGCTAGTGAACGCGCACGGCACCGTGCCATCCGTGCCGGGACCGTCCTCGGCTGGACACGGTGCCACGGTCTCCAGGTCCAGGCCCAGGGCCTGGACTGTCGGCACCACCGGCGCGGCGTACAGCTTGCCGGCAACGTTGAGTGCCGTAAGGCCCGACACCGCGACCAGGGCACAGAACGCGATCATGGGCCACCCGTTGTGGCCCTTGCCCTTGCGCCGTTTCATGGGCGCACTCCCTTCTACCTACTGACCAGGGACCGTCCCTGGTCATGGTGCCGGCACCGGGAGTCGAACCCGGCGCCGGTCACTGGTGCTACTCGTCGGAGCTGCGAGCCTCTATCTCAACCTGGGCGCGCAGTGCGCCCATGGTCAACGGTGCCGGCACGACCGGCGGGCCCTGAGCTGCCTCCCACGCTTCGACCATGGCGTTGTGCTCCCGCAGGCGGGCCAAGGCTTGTTCCCTGGTCTGCGGGGCCGGCACGGTCAGCGGGCCAAACGCGCTGACCATGGCCTCCATGAGGTTGCCCAGGGCCTTGCGTAGCTCCCTGCGGGTGCGGCGGGCCCGTATCTCTTCCCGGATCATCGCCGCCACGAACGTGGCCACGATGCCGATACCGATACCGGCTACGGTCCAGGCCCATGCGTCCATTGTGGATCCTTTCCCTTGCCCTGACCAGGGACCGTCCCTGGTCATGGTGCCGGCACCGGGAGTCGAACCCGGCGCCGGTCACTTGGTGCTAGTCGTTGTCGCAAGCATGCTCGCATTCCGAGCACCGTTCGCAGTGACGGCAGTAGTGCTCACCGCCTGCCTCATGGTGCACGGAATGGTCGGGGCAGTAGCCACAACACGAATACCAGCCGTCCTGGCATCCGCCGTGACACTGCCCGCAGGCGTAGTCCTCGCATGAGTCGCACTCACCCTGACAGCGGTCATCGTCGCAAGCGTCACACTCGCACGTGCGGTCGTCTTCGACATCCTCGTCATCGTCCGATGTGGATGATGCCGGGGCCTTGCCGTCGAACACGATGGCCATGATGTTGCGCACGCCATTGACGTAGCCCGACTCGCCACTGTTCCGGCGAATCATGACCTTACCCGTGCGGTCCAGCTTGTCATGCCACTCACTCACCACTGCTGCCCGAGTCTCTGCCTCGATGGCCTGGACCGCAGGCGCGAGCATAGCCATTACCTCCGGTGGCATGGCCACCATCGGCTGAACACTGATAGGCCCCATGGCCCCACTCCTTTCACACCTGCCCGGGGTACCGTCCCCAGGCATGGCACCAGCGCCGGGAGTTGAACCCGGCACTGGCACGGATGGTCGGTTAGATCACTCGGTCACCGTGGCGGGACGCTCGTACCCGTTCCGGTCGTACCGGTAGCGGTCGCGTCCCTGGGCGTCGAACCCCTGACGGTTGTATCCGTAGTCGTCGAAACCCTCACGGTTGAACCCGTCCGCGTCCTGACCGTAACGGTTGAACCCGTCACGGTCGAATCCGGCGCGGTCGAACCCGACCGAGTCGTACCCATCCTGGTCGCGCCCATCGGGCCCGAACCGGAATTTGGATCTTCCATCCTTGTCGACGTTCTCGCGGTTGAACCCGAACCGGTCGAGACCCTCGCGGTTGAACCCGTCCGCGTCCCGTCCGTCGTAGTTGAACCCGTCCTTGTCCCGGCCGTCACGGTTGTAACCGTTGGGCGCGAATCCCTCGCGGTTGTACCCGTCGCGGTCGTAACCCTCACGGTTGAACCCGTCAGCGTCGCGACCGTTGCGGCTGAACCCGTCAGCGTCGAGACCGTCCCGGTCGAACCCGCTGCGGTCACGACCATCACGGTTGAGTCCGTCCTGGTCGTACCCGTCCTGGTCGAACCCGTCCGCGTCAAAGACGCGGGGACGGTTACCGTACCGGTCCAGGCCGTCCGAGTCGGTCCAGCCGGTAGCTGGGGCCTCACCGAACGCCATCGTCAGACCGTGGTAAACCTCGTCACACCAACCGCGCGCGCGGGCCTCACGGACCGCCGCGTCAACCGCCCGAGCCTTGACCGCGTCGCGCTCCGCAACCGTAGTCGCGGCCGCGTACGCTGCCAGATACTCCCGCGCGGGGACCCGATACTCCTGGGGGAGTACGGACAGGACTGCGTTCACGTCGATGGTGGTGCTGGTCTCAGTAGACATGACTGAGCCTCTCTTTACCTACTGCCCGGGAACCGTTCCCTGGCATGGTGCCGGCACCGGGAGTCGAACCCGGCACCGGTCACTGGTGCTAGCTGTCAGCGCTTGTCTGAGCGCTTGCCTGACAGAGTGTTGGCCAGCCAACCGATGTCATCGGCCAGCGAGCACAGCAACCCGGCGGCCTGGGCGATGGTCATAGTAGCCACGGTGGTGGACTCCATGACACCGCTGGTCGCCTGTGGATGGTTGTACAGGTCAGCACCGTTGGCCGATGTGACCTTGACGGCTGGTATGTGCAAGATCTCGATGACGTCGTTCCCGTTCTCGTCCTCACTGATCCGTGCCTCATACCTCGGTTGGGGAATGACGTTGACCATCGTCAATCCTTCCATACCCTACTGCCCAGGGACCGTCCCTGGTCATGGTGCCGGCACCGGGAGTCGAACCCGGCACCGGTCACTGGTGCCTTACCGCCTGCCCCAGGGCCACCAGCGGCGCCGGGTGGGCGCCGGGGCCTGGACCATGGCGGGTCGTGCGTGGGTCATGGTGACGGACCTCGGGCGCATCATCGCCGATAGCTCCGCGTCATCGCCGATGGGGCCGGCCTCGGACGCCCATCGGGTGTACGCCTCCTGGGCGCTGTCGATGGCCTCGGCCACGTCAACGCCGTAGGTGTACGAGGTCCAGGGCGTAGGCCAGAGCGTGATGCCCATGGGGCCCTGGACCCGCCGCGCGCCCATGGCCACGGTGGACCCGTCGTGACCCGCCATCACAGCAGCGATCACCAGGGTTCCCTCAACGACCATGCCCACCACAGTCCATTCCTTGGTTGCCGACTGACCCATGAGTCAGTCCCCCTTTCCTAGCTTGGTGTGTGGCCCCAGGACCGTCCCGGGGCCCCGTGCCGGCACCGGGAGTCGAACCCGGCGCCGGTCACTTGGTGCTAGCTGACAGGGAAGAGTGGCAACGGCACGGGCCCCATGTCCTCGGGACCGTAGCCGTACACTTCCCCCTCTCCGTCTGCCTTGCGGTCGATCACTCCCCAGAGTCGGCCCACACCAACCGCCGCCCAAGTGGGCAGGATCAGCATGGGCGCAACGCCTGGATACTGGCGGATGCGACCGAGGCCCGGACTGTCCACGCCGGACCCCTCTGAGTAGTCCCGGACCCGTTCGTACATGGGCCGTCCTCTCTCTTGGTGCTGCCCAGGACCGTCCTGGACATCGGGGTAGCGCCGGGAGTCGAACCCGGCACCACCGTTGTGCATTGTGCGGCTTGGATCAGGCCACGGTCTCGACGTCGTTTTCGACGTTGTACCGGTGCTGGTCCAGGGCCTCGGCCAACATGGCCTCTTCCTGGGCCGTGAGGCCCAGGTCCAGGACGCGCCGGATCAGGTCGGCCTGTTCGGCCGGGACCGTCAGGGTAACCTCCCGGACCTCGGTCACGTTCGTGACCCGCAGGCCCCGGTACTCGATCGGCGCGACCCGTGCCACGTACTGGTCGATGACCTCGGCCACGTTGGCGGGACCGTTGATCGTGCCGAACCCGTCCGCGTCCACGATGCCGCTAATGGTGACGTTGTAACGCATGGTGCGCTCCCTTACTCACTGCTGCCCGAGGCCCTGTGCCCCGTGGCATGGTGCCGGCGTCGGGAGTCGAACCCGGCGCCGGTCACTTGGTACTGCCTCCCTTCCGTTGTCCGTGGGGCCCCAGGACCGTCCCGGGGCCTATGTGTCTGTGCACTGTGGAGAGTCATGGCACCGGCACCGGGAGTCGAACCCGGCACCGGCGCACCGGTCGGCTAGACGCTCTGCCAACCGGTGGGCCAACCGCTGTCACCGTTGCCCGGCGCCTGATCGCAGTCGTAACCCTTGTGATACGGGTTCGTCTGGACCGTGCAGACGTCGGGCAGCGTGATGCGGCCGGAGAGACTGTCATCGGTCACCATGAGTGCCAGCGGGATGATGCGCCCGTCCGGCTTGGCCATGAAGATCAGCCCGACCGGATCGGTACCATCCAACATGGCCCGCATGAGTCCGATGTCGTCTCCGTTGCCGAACGACGGGCCCAGGACGTTGGTCACCAGGATGTCCGACACGTCGCTCACCAGAGCGTAGAAGTGCTCGCGCTCACGGTTGCTCACGTCGGGCATGTCGTCGATCGAGCGGGTGTTACTGGGGTCGAAAGGCATGAGAAACCCTCTCTACCTGCTGCCCGGGAACCGTTCCCTGGCATGGGGGTCCTAGCCGGAGTCGGACCGACTGCATCTCCCTGGG
>Ga0207676_10000881_pt1 | contig 23317 bp, 17 predicted proteins | sample KBSSwiS72_FD_184307 | JGI IMG/M metagenome (GOLD analysis project Ga0207676, IMG submission 184307) | Switchgrass rhizosphere microbial communities from Kellogg Biological Station, Michigan, USA - KBS Switchgrass S7-2 (SPAdes) (version 2) | ecosystem: Host-associated > Plants > Roots >...
GTGGACCTCAATATGCTGCGCCTGCCGATCGAAGAAATGTTCTACCGGTTCCTCGTGCACGGCGAATTCGATGCCTCCGAAGTTTCGCTTGCGAAGCTCGCGGCGCTCACGTCACAGGACGATCGCAGGTTCGTCGCGCTTCCGGTCTTCACGTCGCGAGTGTTTCGCCATTCGTCGATCTACGTGGCGAGCGACCATACGATCGAAAGACCCGAGCAGCTCGCCGGCAAGCGCATCGGCGTACCGGAGTGGGCGCAGACGGCTGCCGTCTATTCGCGCGGCCTCCTTCGTCACGAGTATGGCGTCGACCTCGCGTCCATCCATTGGCACCAGGGCGGCGTCAACGACGCGGGCCGCCGTGAAAAGGTCGCGCTCGAGCTTCCTTCCGGCTTTCGACTCGACGTCGTGGCCGACCGCTCGCTCTCCGAGATGCTGCTGGCGGGCGAGCTCGACGCCGTGCTTTCGGCGCGGGCGCCCGCGCCGTTCGTTGCCGGCGATCCGCGCGTGCGGCGGCTCTTCGCCGCGCCTCGCGAGGCCGAGCTCGCTTATGTGCGCAAGACCGGGATCTTTCCGATCATGCACGTCGTCGCGTTGCGTCGCGAGCTTTTCGAGCGCCACCGCTGGCTCGCGATGAATCTGTACAAGGCGTTCGAAGAGGCGCGGCGCCGGAGCCTCGAGCGGCTCGCGGACGTGACCGCATCTCACTTTCCTCTGCCCTGGATGCCGGATGAGCTCGCGCGCGCGAGGGAGCTCTTCGGCGCCGATCCGTGGCCTTATGGCATCGAGGGCAATCGCACCACGCTCGATGCGTTCCTGAGCTACGCGTTCGAGCAGGGTGTTTGCCGGCGGAAGCTCGAGGCCGAAATGCTGTTCCCGGCGGAAGTCCAGCAATCGTTCCGCGTGTGAACCGGAGGGGCCGGTGCGTCCCTGCCGCTACCAGTCGAGCGAACGACCGGCGAGCCATTCGGCGCCTGCGGCGTACAGCCGTTCGACTGCCGCGCCTTTGAGTCCCGGCATGTCGCGCTTCACGGTATAGCCGATCTTGGTCTGCAGATAGGCGAGGTGGCGATAGCCTTCGGGATACTGCGCGAGGAGCGCAGGATCGAGGTGCAGCTTCACGGCGGGGTCGATCGGATCCAGCCGGTCCTTCTCGTAGATCGGTTGCCGCAGAACGATGCGCCACGCGTCGCGGCGCTCGAAGAAATCGTAGAAGCGGCCGGTGCACACCACGTCGCACGCGACGTCGTCGACGTTCGCGCGCTGCGAGATCGTCATCTTGGTCTGTGCGATCGCCCGGGTGCCCGCGACGTCGATGGCCGTGCCACCGAGAAAATGCAGAATGCTGACGCCCTTGTTCCAGCCCTCGCGGCTCACTTCGATGAAGCGTTGCGCGGTCCCCTGGAACCACGTCGCCATCATTCGTGCGTCGGGATGCCAGACGGTGCGAAAGCGCTCCCAATCGCCGGCATCGCGCCAGAGCGCCCAGTTCTCGACGACCTCGCGGATCGCCAGCCGCTCGCGCGCTGCTTCGTCGACTGAGGGCTGCATCAAGGTTGCTTTCCTGGATCCTTGACGTCGACGAACTTGTCGAACTCGATGTTGTAGAGCACCCCGTCCACCTTCTCCACGCGGCGTATGTAGACGGTCTGCACGATGTCGCGCGTATCCGCATCGATCATGATCGGCCCCCGAGGGCTGGCGAGGCGCATGCCCTTCATGGCCGCCACGAACTTCTCCGGGTCCGTCGAGCCACCGGTCTTCTTCAGCGCTTCGGCGATCGCCGCCATGCCGTCGTAGCCGGCGCACGCCATGAAGTTCGGGCGCAGCTTGGTGCCGTTCGTGTCGGCGTAAGCCTTCAGAAACGCCTTGTTCTCGGGCGAGTCGTGCGCAGCCGAATAGTGGAAGCTGGTGATGAGCCCGACCGTGGGATCTCCCATCGCCTGCAGCACGCCGTCGTCGGTCAGGTCGCCGGTCGCAATGATCCGAATGCCGGCCTGCTTCAACCCGCGCTCCTCGTAGCCCTTGATGAAGCCGATCGTCTGGCTTCCGGGCGGCAGGAAGACGAAGACGGCTTCCGGCTTCGTGTCCTTGATCCGCTGCAGGAACGGGGCGAAGTCGTTGTTCGTGAGCGGCGAGCGCACGCTGTCCACGATCTCTCCGCCGACCGCCTTGAACGACTTCACGAAGGTGGTTTCGGCGTCGATGCCGGGCCCGAAATCGGACACGAGCGTGAACACGCGCTTGATGCCGTTCTTCGCCGCCCATTGCGCCATCGGCTGCGTGTCCTGCGGCAGCGTGTGGGAGACGCGCACGATGTACGGCGACCGCGTCGTGATCACCGAGGTTGCGGCATTCATGACCACCATGGGCTTCTTCGCCTCGGCGGAGATGGGCGCGACAGCGAGCGCGTTCGGCGTGAGCCCGAAGCCCGCGAGGATGTCGACGTTGTCGCGCGTCACGAGCTCCTGCGCGTGGCGCTTCGCGATGTCCGGCGCGGGTCCGGTCGTGTCGCGGATGACGATGTCGACCTTGCGGCCCGCGAAGACATCGCCGTTGAGCTTGAGGTAGGTCTTCATGCCGCCTACGATCTGCTGCCCGTAATCGGCGAACGGCCCCGAGAATTCGGCGATGACGCCAATCCGAACGGGCCCCGCGTCCTGGGCGATCGCGGGCGCCGATGCCGGGAAGCCGGCGGCGAACACCATCGTGGCAAGGATTCGCTGTGTTTTGGTCATGTGACTTCCCCGGGTGCCGAGTCGCTGGTGACGCCCGCGGGGCTCGAGGCCTCGTAAGCGATGCGGGTTGAACGAATCCGCACGAAATCGTACATTCGTGCAAGCCATCGGCGCAACTTCACCGCTCGCAAGCGGATTTTCCTCTCACGACAGCGCATCCCGTGAAAGCACTCGGCACCCTGGACGAGCTGCCTCGCGACTACGTCGCGGCGCTCACTGATGCGAACCTCGTGCCGCTCTGGCCGAACCTGCGCGCGCTGCTGCCGCCGAAGGCCCCGCGCACGAACACCCTGCCGGCGCATTGGTCGTGGGCGGCGATTCGCCCGCTCTTGCTGCGCGCCGGCGAGCTCACGCCGATGGAGAAAGCAGAGCGCCGCGTGCTCGTGCTGGCGAATCCCGGGCGCGGTCTCGACAACCTGCAGGCGTCGGCGACGATCTATCTCGGCGTGCAGCTCGTCCTGCCGGGCGAAGTCGCGCCCAGCCATCGGCACACGCCGAACGCCGCGCGCATCGTCATCGAAGGCGAGGGCGCGGTGACGGTGGTCGGCGGCGAGGCGTGCGCGATGGAGCCCGGAGACCTCATCCTCACGCCCACGGGTCAGTGGCACGAGCACCGGCACGAGGGGCAGGGGCCGATGATCTGGCTCGACGTGCTCGATTTGCCGCTGATGGTTTATCTCGATGTCTCGTACGTCGTCGACGGGACGCCGCAGACGGCGCGCCGCGCCGACTATCCGTACGTTGCCGGCGGACTCGCGCCGATCGCGCACGGTCGCCGCGCGCAGGGACCCTATCCGCTGCTGCGGTACGAATGGCGGCGCACGCGCGAGGCGCTGGAGGCCCGGGCCGCGAGGTGCGAGCCGGGCGAAGCCGTACAGGTCGCCTACGTCAATCCCGAGACGGGCGGCGACTGCCTCAACACGATCGCGTTCGCGGCGCTGCTGCTGCGGCCCGGCGAGGAAATCGGCTTGCCGCGCACCTCGGCGGCGTGCGTCTTTCATGTGATCGAGGGTGCGGGCGACGCAACCGTCGACGCAACGGCCGTCGCGTTCGAGCAGTCGGATACGTTCTGCGCACCGGGCCTTGCCGCCGTGCGGCTTGCGAACCGGTCGAGCCGCGCGCCGCTTTATCTCGTCACGGCCGACGAATCGCCGCTGCAGCGCAAGCTGGGCGTGTACGAAGAGCGCTGAGGAAAGCGAGAGCCCGATGGGCGCGCGAATTCCACTATGAGCGCTCCCGAGTGGCCCCGCGAAAGAGTAGACTCGGCACCCCTGACGGCGTCGCCAGGGTGGTCTGGGCGGCGCGGGTCGGCGTCGCATTTCACCTGGAGGTCCCCATGAATTCGCTTTCGCGCATCGCGCTTTTCGCGACCGCTATCGGCGTCGCCGCAAGCTTGTCCACTGCACCGATCCTGGCACAGGAGGTCGTCAAGATCGGCTTTGCGTCGCCGTTGACCGGCGGCCAGGCCAATTACGGCAAGGACAACCAGAACGGCGCGCAGATGGCGATCGACGAGCTCAATGCGCAAAAGCCCAAGATCGGAGGCAAGGACGTCAGGTTCGAGCTGATGGCCGAAGACGACCAGGCGGATCCGAAGATGGGGCCGCTCGTCGCGCAGAAGTTCGTCGATGCGAAAGTGAACGGCGTCGTCGGCCATTTCAACTCCGGCGTCACGATCCCCGCGTCGTCGGTCTACTCGACCGCGGGCATTCCGCAGCTCTCGGTGTCGACGAACGTCAAATACACGCAGCAGGGCTACAAGACCGCGTTCCGGCTGATGGCGGATGACGGCAAGCAGGGGAAGGCCCTTGGCGAATATGCGGTGAAGACGCTCAAGCTGAAGCGCCTCGCCGTGATCGATGATGCGACCGCTTATGGACAAGGACTCGCCGACGAGTTCGAAAAAGCGGTGAAGGCTTCAGGCGGAACGGTCACGAAGCACGAGCACACCAACGACAAGGCGGTCGACTTCGCGGCGGTGCTGACCACGATCAAGGCGACGAATCCGGAGGCGATCTTCTTCGGCGGCTATGACCAGCAAGCGGGACCGATGGCAAAGCAGATGAAGCAGCTCGGAATGGACAAGGTGAAGCTCATGGGCGGCGAGACGGTGAACTCGGCGAAGTTCATCGAGCTCGCGGGCCCGGCGGCAGACGGCGCGATTGCATCGACGCCGGGCGCCGATCTCGCGTCCAGGCCGGGCGGCAAGGCGTTCGCCGACAAGTACAAGGCACGCTTCGGGAGCGACGTCGGTCTCTACTCGCCGTATTTCTACGATGGCGTGATGCTGATCGCTGCGGCGATGAAGGCCGCCAACTCGACGGATCCCGCGAAGTACCTGCCCGCCCTCGCGAAGATCAACTACAAGGGGGTCACTGCCGACATCGCCTTCGACACGCACGGCGACCTGACGCACGGCCTCATGACGATCTACGTGGTGAAGAACGGCAAGTGGGAGGTCGTCAAGGGCTGATTCGGTTTATCGCGCTCGCCCACACGGCGGCATCGCGTGAGCGACGGCAAGCGCATCGTCGGCATACTGCTCGCGGCAGGCCGCGGCGAGCGCTTCGGGGGTGAAAAACTGCTTGCGCGAGTACGAGCGGCCCCTGCGGGACCAGCGCCCCTGGCAAGCGCCGGCAACGATTGCGTCGGCGCGCTCGCATGCCGGAATCTCGCTGCAGCTTTGCCCGATGTGATCGCCGTCGTGCGCCCAGGTGATGCCGCGCTTGCAGAAGCGCTGCGAGCGGCGGGCGCACGCATCGTGCCGTGCGCGAACGCCGCAGACGGGATGGGCGCGAGCCTCGCATGCGGGGTCAAGGCCACGCGAGACGCCGCTGGCTGGATCGTCGTGCTCGGCGACATGCCGTGGATCGCCGAATCGACGATCGTGCGCGTGGTCCGCGCAATCGCCGACGGAGCGATCGTTGCCGCGCCGTTTTATCGCCAGCTGCGCGGACACCCGGTCGGTTTTGGAGCCGCTTGCTTCGCCGAGCTCTCGGCGCTCTCGAACGACGACGGCGCGAAGTCGGTCGTTGCGGCGTATCGCGACTCGCTCGTGCGAATCGACGTCGAAGACCCCGGAACGCTGCGCGACGTGGACCGGCCGGACGACCTCACCTAGATCCGCGGAACGTCGATCAGAAATCCTGCGAAGAATGCGCCAAGTTCTTCCTGCGCGTCGAGCGGCAACACGTTCGCAACGTATTGATCCGGACGCACGACGACCATCGCGCCTTGGAGACGGTCGATGCCGCGCAGGACGAAGATGTCGGGGCCGTTCTTGAGGTCGGGGCAGTAAGCCTTCTCGTAGTCGATCAGCCCGAAGCGACCTTTGCGCGGAAGCAGCAGCGTGGGCAGCTCCTCGACTCTCACATCGCGGTGATGCTGCTGGAACACCGCGCGAAAGTCGATCACGCTGTCGATGTCCGCGCCCGCCGGAGTGAACCGGCGGATCGGCGAGTCGAAAGAGCCCGTCAGGAAATCGGCGAGTGTGCGCAGTCGCTCTCCGCTCGTGTCCGCAAACGCGTAGATGCGCCACGCGCCGTCCGCGCGCGCAGCGTGGCCGAGCTGCATCGGTTTTGCATCGGCGAGGCGCACTACAGGCGCGGAATGGAAGCGCATGCCAATCGTGTAGCCAGTTGCCAGAGCCTGATGGGTGGATTTCGCGGTGAGCTTTGTCGCCGGCGGGTAATGCGTCGCCACGCCCGCCGTATAGCGCAGCGACTTGACGAAGTACGCCTGAAGCTCGGCCGGATCGACGCCTCCCAGTTCCGGATGCTGCACATCTTTGGGATGCGACGCCATGATCTTCGACCATTCCCTGTCGAAGTTGATCAGCTGTTGCGCTATCGCATGGCGCTCGATCGAATAGGTGCGCAGGAGCTCCGGCTTCGCACGGCCCTCGAGAACCGCCGCGAGCTTCCAACCGAGGTTGAAGGCGTCCTGCATCGAAACGTTCATGCCCTGGCCGGCTTTCGCGCTGTGCGTGTGGCAGGCATCGCCCGCGATGAAGACGCGTGGCTCGCGAGAGCCGGCCTGCGTCGACGGGACATCGTCGAACCGATCGGTGACGCGCTGGCCGACTTCGTACACCGAGAACCACACGATGTCTTTGACGTCGAGCGTGTAGGGCCGGAGCACGCGTCGCGCGATCCCGATGACTTTCTCCGCCGTGTATTTGGCCCGAACAGCGCCGCGGTCGTTCGGGTCGACGTCGCCGAGGTCGACATACAGGCGCACCAGATACCCTCCCTCGCGCGGGATCAGCAGGATGTTTCCTTCCTCCGCCGACTGGATCGCTGCCTTGAGGCGAATGTCGGGAAAGTCGGTCACGGCCAGCATGTCCATCACGCCCCAGGCGTGATTGGCATAATCGCCGCGCGGCTCCCCGCCGATCGACTGACGCACGAGGCTACGCGCGCCGTCGCATCCCACGACGTATTTCGCCCGGATCGAGTGCTCGGCGCGGCTCGCCAGCTGGCGCACCGTAGCGCGGACCGGATGAGCACCCTCCGCGTCGACCTCGAGGCGAAGGAACTCGACGCCGTAATCCGGTTCCAGGCGCGTCGGCGACTTGCGCATGTAGTCGAGCAGGTACTCCTGCATGCGGGCCTGGTTCACGATGACGTGCGGGAACTCCGACAGGCCGTCCTCGGTGTCCTGAACGCGTCCGGTGCGCACGATCCGCGAGCGATCGTCCGGCGACGGGCGCCAGAAGACGGTCTCGTTCACCCAGTACGCTTCGCGGATGAGCCTCGCGCCCATCCCGAAAGCCTCGAACATTTCCACGGTGCGGCACGCGACGCCATCGGCCTGGCCGAGCTCGAGCGGACCGTTGCGGCGCTCGATCAGTCGGGTGCTGATCCCGGCAAACATGGCGAGCTGCGCCGCGAGCAGCGTCCCGGCGGGGCCACTGCCGACGATGAGGACGTCGACGGCAGCGGGAAGGTCCGTCGATCGCTTCGCGGCACCGGATGGCTGCGGGAGGACGTCGGGATCGCCGGGCGCGTACCCGTTGAGGTAGAACTGCATGCTTTCTCCTGGGCTCTCGCCAAGCGCGTTAGGAGCTCTGTCGTGACGACGCCATTGGCAACTGTGGCAAGCCTAACCAACCTGCGAGCGTAGGCAGCGCTTCATCATCGCAACCAGCGGAATCGAGCCGCCACGGACGGACCCGAACGCAGTTTAGCGGACGGCCCCTTGATCGATGGCTGCTTGCTCAAATCTGGCTGGCGAGGCAATTAAAACGCGGGCGGTCGGGTCTTCGAACGGCAGGCGGTCGGCCCGCAGATCGCGGCTGACCGGCGACTTAGCGCAGCGGCCGATTCCCGAGGGGACGAGATTTTGAAGTCCGCTTCTCGCCCGGAGCGGAGCATGTCGGGATCGAATCACTCGATCGATAGTGAGCCGCCCTCGGGTTGCCACATATCCGGCTGAAGCGTGACGCTGGGCGACGCCTGCTCCTGCGCCTTCCACCACGCAAGGAACTCCTTTTCCTCGAGCGGCCGGCCGATCAGAAATCCCTGCGCCGACTCGCAGCCGTGATTCTTGAGGAAGGAGAACTGCGCGCGCGTCTCCACGCCTTCGGCGATCACGCGCAAACCGAGCGAATGCGACAGCGCGATGATCGCCTGGGTGATCGCGACGTCGTTGCTGTTGTGCTCCAAGCCGTGCACGAAGCGCTGGTCGATCTTGAGCGCCTCGATGGGCAAGCGGGCAAGATATGAGAGGCTCGAGTACCCCGTGCCGAAATCGTCTACCGTGATCGAGATGCCGCGCTCCTTGAGCTTGACGAGCGTCGCCACCGCCTTCTCGGGATGGCTGATGATCACGCTCTCGGTGATCTCGAGGTCGAGATACTGCGGCGCGAGGCCGCTCGCGCGAAGGGCCTCGTCGACGACGGCGAGGCAGCTGTCGTGCTGCAGTTGCTGCACCGAAAGGTTGACCGAGAGCCGCAGCATCATGCCCACCCGGTGCCACGCGACGAGCTGACGGCACGCGTCGCGCAGCACGCGCGCGCCGAGCGCGTGAATCATGCCCGACTCTTCAGCGATCGAAATGAACTCGGAAGGCGGGATCACCCCGCGCGACGGATCGCGCCAGCGGATGAGCGCTTCGACGGCGCGCGTCCGCCCCGTCTGCAGATCCACCTGCGGCTGATACGCGAGGAAGAACTCGTTCTGCAGCAGGCCGCGGCGCATGTCCGTCTCGAGCTGCAGCCGCGCCTGGACGCGCGCGTTCATGTCGGCCGTGTAGAACCGATATGCGTTGCGGCCGACTTCCTTGGCCGCGTACATCGCGGTATCGGCCTGCTTGATGAGCGTCACCGTGTCGCTGGCGTCGAGCGGGAACATCGACACGCCGATCGAGCACGTCAACGTCGGCGTCTGGTCCGCGAGCTTGAACGGCGTCAGGAACGATTCGCGGATGCGCGCCAGCACGGTCATCGTCTCGAACGTCGCATGCGCGGGGTCGAGGCCGGGCAGGATGACCACGAACTCATCGCCGCCGAGCCGCGCGACCGTATCGGACTCCCGAACGGCGGCGATGAGGCGCTGCGACACCGCCTGCAGCAGCTGGTCGCCCGAGTCGTGGCCGAGCGTGTCGTTGATCCGCTTGAAGTGATCGAAATCGAGGAACAGGCAGGCGACGTGCGCGCCGTTGCGCTGCGACAGCGCGAGGATCTGCTTCAGCCGCTGGTTGAGCAGCGCCCGGTTGGGCAGCCCGGTGAGAATGTCGTGCTGCGCGAGCTTGTAGGCGTGCGCCGTCGCGATCTCGAGCTCGTGCGTGCGCTGCGCGACCTTCTCCTCGAGCGTGCGCTGGTAATCCGCGACCTCGGCCCGTGATTCGGAAAGCCGCTGCGTCATGTGGTTGAACGCGTGCGTCAGCGAGCCGAGCTCGTCGGTCGAGCTCGGCGGGACGAAGACGTCGAGCTTTCCGGCGCCGACGGCGCGTGCCGCACGCATCAGGCGGTGCATCGGAGCGACGAGGCCGCGGGTGAGCAGGAACGTGGCACCGATGGTGAGCCCGATCAGCAGTGCGATGACCGAGAATGCGCCGATCAGGTGCTTGCGGAATTGCTCCTGCACGCGATCGAACGTCATGCCCAGGCGAACGTAGCCGAGCGTGTTCCCGGCCTCAGCCGCCGATGCCGGCGTGCCGTTGCTGTCGGCGTTGGCCCTGAGTTCGGGCGGTCGTTGATCGATGCCCATCGTCGGAACGATCTTCGCGCCGCTTACCGGCGCTATCAGCTCGACGTAGCGCCTGCCGCGAATGGTGAGGTCGGCGGCCGAAGTGCTGCCGGCGACGGGCAACGGCGCATCCGCTGGCAGCGCCGGCGGACCCGCGGGACCGAGCGCATCCGTGATGCGCCGGACCGCGACCGTCTCGCCTTTGCGATCGACGACCGCGGCATACGCGATGTCGCCTTCGGCCGGCAGGCTCGCGAGTATCGCCTCCAGGTACGCGCGGTTGCCGGTGTAGAGCCCGAACTCGGACAGCTCGGAAAGCATGATCAGCGCCGAGGCGCCGCGCTGCCGCAGGTCGCCCGTTTCGTCGCGCCACTGCTGCCAGACGTAGAAGCCGGTGGTGCCCCCTGCGGTGAGGAAGATGAGACCGACTGTCAGCAGGTTGAGCTTGGTGAGCAGTCCCATCCGCACCCGCGGCAGCGAGAGCGCCGAAGCGGGTTCGGTCGCATTGGCCACCGAATCCTTGCGGAACAGATTCATCCCGTCATGCCAGTGGCGTCACCGGTATCTTGCCGATCCGGCCCCGCCACTCGCGCGGACCGGTGTCGTGCACTGACGTGCCGTTCGAGTCGACGGCGACCGTAACGGGCATGTCCTTTACTTCGAACTCGTAGATCGCTTCCATGCCGAGATCGGCGAAGGCGACCACGCGCGAGCCGCGGATGGCCTTCGAGACGAGATAGGCGGCGCCGCCGACCGCCATCAGGTACGCGGCGCCGTGCCTGCGTATCGCCGCAATGCCCTCCGGCCCGCGCTCGGCCTTGCCGACCATGGCGATGAGCCCGGTCTTTCCCAGCATCATCTCGGTGAACTTGTCCATCCGTGTCGAGGTGGTCGGACCGGCGGGGCCGACGACTTCGTTGCGCACCGGATCGACAGGTCCCACGTAATAGATCACGCGGTTGGTGAAGTCGACGCCGGGCGGCAGCGGTTCGCCTTTCGCGAGCAGGTCCGCGATGCGCTTGTGCGCGGCGTCTCGTCCGGTCAGCAACTTGCCGGACAGGAGCAGCCGCTCACCGGGCTTCCACCGGGCTACCTCCTGCGGCGTCAGCTTGTCGAGATCGACGCGCCTCGACGACGGGGCAGGCGCCCACGCGACGTCGGGCCAGCGACCGAGATCCGGCGGCTCGAGCTTCGCGACACCGGAGCCGTCGAGCACGAAGTGCGCGTGACGGGTGGCCGCGCAGTTGGGAATGAGCGCGACCGGCTTCGAGACGGCGTGCGTGGGATAGTCGAGAATCTTCACGTCGAGCACTGTCGAGAGCCCGCCCAGCCCTTGAGCGCCGATGCCGAGCGCGTTGACCTTCTCGAAGAGTTCGAGCCGCAGCGACTCGGTCGCGCTCTTCGGCCCGCGGCGCTTGAGGTCGTAAATGTCGATGGGGTCGAGCAGCGCTTCCTTCGCGAGCACCATCGCCTTTTCGGCCGTTCCCCCGATGCCGATGCCCAGCATTCCCGGCGGACACCAGCCCGCGCCCATCGCCGGAACGGTTTCGAGCACCCAATCGACGATCGAGTCGGACGGGTTCAGCATCACGAAGTTGGCCTTGTTCTCGGACCCACCGCCCTTCGCCGCGATTTTCACCTCCACCCTGTCCCCGGGTACCACGTCGAAGTGCGTCACCGCCGGCGTGTTGTCGCGAGTGTTCTTCCGCGCGCCCGCGGGATCGGCGACGATCGATGCGCGCAACTTGTTATCCGGATGAAGATATGCGCGGCGCACGCCCTCGTTCACCATGTCGGCGATCGACATCGAGGCGCCGTCCCACCGAACGTCCATTCCGACCTTCACGAATGCGACGACGATGCCCGTGTCCTGGCAGAGCGGACGGTGACCTTCGGCGCACATCCGCGAATTGGTGAGGATCTGGGCGATCGCGTCCTTCGCCGCCGGCGACTGCTCGGCGTTGTAGGCTTCGCCCAGCGCCTCGATGTAGTCCTGCGGGTGGTAGTACGACATGAACTGCAGCGCGTCGGCGACGCTCCCGATGAAGTCTTCCTGCTTGATCGTGGTCATGGGCTTTCGTGCCGGACGTGACGCGAAGCGGTAGCGGCGGCTAACGCTTTGAACGAAAATACAAGTTTAGCATCGGGGGGCGTCCGATTGCCGCCGACGCAGCCGTTTGGTTAGACTGCGGAGGGCCAACAATCTCGACAGCACTGCGACCCGATCGCGCCGCGCGTAGGGTCTTCCGGAGGAGATGAAACCATGTCAACGATCGAGTCGGTATCGCACGAGCACCGGATCTTCGAGCCGCCGCGCGAGTTCGTCGCCCAGGCGACCGTCAAGAAAGCGGATTTCGACGCCCTCAACGCCAGCGCCGCGCGCGACTTCCCCGGCTTCTGGGCAAAGCTCGCCCGTGACGAGGTGCAGTGGAAGAAGCCGTTCACGAAGACGCTCGACGAGTCGAACGCGCCGTTCTACAAGTGGTTCGAGGACGGCGAGCTCAATGTGTCGTACAACTGCCTCGACCGGAACGTCGAGAACGGCAACGCGGAGAAGGTGGCGATCATCTTCGAGGCCGACGACGGGACGGTGACCAAGGTCACGTACCGCGAGCTGCTCCAGCGCGTATGCCGCCTCGCGAACGGGCTGCGCTCGCTCGGCATCAGGAAGAGCGACCGGGTGCTGGTCTACATGCCGATGTCGATCGAAGGCGTCGTCGCCATGCAGGCGTGCGCACGCATCGGCGCGACGCATTCCGTGGTGTTCGGGGGCTTTTCGGCGAAGTCGCTGCAGGAACGCATCATCGACGCGGGCGCGGTCGCCGTGATCACGGCCGACGAGCAGCAGCGCGGCGGCAAGGCGCTGCCGCTCAAGTCGATCGTCGACGAGGCGTTGGGCATGGGCGGCTGCGAAGGCATCCGCCACGTGATCGTCTACCGGCGCACCGGCGGCAACATCGACTTCAAGCCGTCGCGCGACGTGTGGCTGCACGAGCTCGTCGCGAAGCACGCCGATACCTGCGAGCCCGAATGGGTCGGCGCCGAGCATCCGCTTTTCATCCTGTACACGTCGGGATCGACCGGCAAGCCCAAAGGTGTACAGCACAGCTCCGCGGGTTATCTCCTGTGGGCGATCCTCACGATGCGCTGGACGTTCGACATCAAGCCCACCGACGTTTTCTGGTGCACCGCGGACATCGGCTGGGTGACGGGGCACACGTACATCACGTACGGACCGCTCGCGTGCGGTGCGACGGAGGTCGTGTTCGAAGGCGTGCCGACCTACCCCGACGCCGGCCGCTTCTGGTCGACGATCGCGAAGCACAAGGTCACCGTCTTCTACACGGCGCCCACGGCGATCCGCGCGCTGGTGAAGGCTTGCGGCGTCACGCCTTCGACCGCGCCCAGGAACTACGACCTTTCGACGCTGCGCCTTTTGGGCACCGTCGGCGAGCCCATCAATCCGGAAGCCTGGATGTGGTACCACGAGCAGGTTGGCAACGGCCGCTGCCCGATCGTCGACACGTGGTGGCAGACGGAGACCGGCGGTCACATGATCACCCCTCTGCCCGGTGTCACGCCGACGGTCCCGGGCTCATGCACTCTGCCGCTGCCTGGAATCATGGCGGCGATCGTCGACGAGACCGGCCACGACGTCGAGAACGGCCACGGCGGCATCCTCGTCATCAAGCGGCCATGGCCGGCGATGATCCGCACGATCTGGGGCGATCCCGAGCGCTACAGGAAGTCGTACTACCCCGAAGAGCTGGGAGGCAAGCTGTATCTCGCGGGCGACGGCGCGGTGCGCGACAAGACGACGTCGTATTTCATGATCATGGGCCGCATCGACGACGTGCTGAATGTTTCGGGGCACCGTCTCGGCACCATGGAGATCGAGTCGGCGCTCGTCGCGAACCCGATGGTCGCGGAGGCGGCGGTGGTCGGGCGTCCGGACGACATGACCGGAGAGGCGGTTTGCGCGTTCGTCGTGCTGAAGCAGGCGCGCCCGACGGGCGCCGAAGTGGAGAAGATCGCGAAGCAACTGCGCGACTGGGTCGGCAAGGAAATCGGCCCGATCGCGAAGCCCAAGGACATCCGCTTCGGCGACAACCTGCCGAAGACGCGCTCCGGCAAGATCATGCGGCGGCTGTTGCGCTCGATTGCAAAGGGCGAGGCGATCACGCAGGACATCTCGACACTGGAAAATCCGGCCATCCTCGAGCAGCTGAAACAGGCGGTCTAGGCGCAGCCGGATTTCGGCGAAGGCTAACTCGGCGCCAGGGGCGCCCGTTGGCCGAAGCCAAAATCGCCCATCCTCGAGCAGCTGAAACAGGCGGTCTGACCGACTGTTCGCGCACCCCATGAAAAAGGGCCCGAACGGGCCCTTTTTCGCTGCAGCGACCGGCGGGCTTGCGCGCGCCGGCGATCGGATGACTTACGCGTGCTCGTAGGTGCGGATGTCGCGGTCCTTCGTCTCGTGCAGGAAGATCGATCCGATGATGAGCGTCATGACGGCGACGACGATCGGATACCACAATCCGTAGTAGATGTCGCCGGACGCCGCGACCATCGCCGTCGCGGTGAGCGGCAGCATGCCGCCGAACCAGCCGTTGCCGATGTGATACGGCAGCGACATCGACGTGTAGCGAATCTTCGTCGGGAAAAGCTCGACCAGGAACGCCGCGATCGGCCCGTACACCATCGTCACGTAGATCACCATGACGAAGAGGATCAGCAGCGTCATCCCCCAGTTCACCTGCGCCTTGTCCGCGTTCGCCGGGGCGCCGGCAGCCTTGAGCGTGTCGCCGAGCTTCTTCTGATCCCAACCTTCGACTTTCTCGGTGCCGATCGTGGTCACGACTTTGCCCGGGTCGCCTTGCACGGACTTGAACGACAGTCCCTGCTTCGTGAGGAAGTCCTTGACGCGGTCGCAATCCGAAAACTTGCTCCACGGCCCGACGAAGATGTGGAACTTGCAGTCGGCGTCGCTGGCGGCAACCGTGATCGGGGTCTTCGCCGAGAATGTCTCGAGCGCGGGATTGACGTAATGCGTGAGGCCCTGGAACAGCGGGAAGTACGTCACTGCGGCAATGAGGCACCCGGCCATGATGATCTTGAGCCGGCCGATCTTGTCCGACAGCCAGCCGAAGAAGATGAAGAACGGCGTGCCGAGCAGCAGCGACGCTCCGATCAGCGTGTACGCCGACACATAGTCGAGCTTGAGCGTGATCGTGAGGAAGAAGAGCGCGTAGAACTGCCCGGTGTACCAGACCACGCCCTGGCCGGCGGTGGCGCCGAGAAGCGCGAGCAGCACGTACTTGTTGTTCGGGTACTTCAAGAAACTGTCGGTCAGCGGCGACTTCGAGCCCTTGCCCTCAGCCTTCATCTTCTGGAATACCGGCGATTCGTGCAGCTTCAACCGGATGTAGATCGAGAAGATCAGCAGCACGAGCGAGAGCCAGAACGGAATCCGCCAGCCCCACTCGGCGAACGCCTTCGCATCCATGTTGCTGCGGCACAGGTAGATGATGAGCAAGGCGAGGAAGAGGCCGATCGTCGCCGTCGTCTGGATCCACGATGTGTCGTAGCCGCGCTTGTTGTGCGGAGCGTGCTCCGCGACGTAGGTCGCCGCTCCGCCGTATTCGCCTCCCAGCGCCAAGCCCTGGACCAGCCGCAGCGTGACCATCAGGATCGGCGCGCCCCAGCCGATCGATTCGTATGTCGGCAACAGGCCAACGAGGAACGTCGACAGGCCCATGAAGACGATCGTGACGAGGAAGGTGTACTTGCGTCCCACGAGGTCGCCGATCCGGCCGAACACGAGCGCACCGAACGGGCGCACCAGGAAGCCGGCCGCGTAGGCAGCGAACGCCGAGAGGAGTGCCGCGGTCTGGTTGCCGGGCGGGAAGAACAGCGCGGCAAAGAACGGCGCCAACACTGCGTACAGGTAGAAGTCATACCATTCGAACACGGTGCCGAGCGAAGAGGCGAATATGACTTTCCTCTCCTCGGTACCCAGGCTCTGGATCGACTCCTCCCGCATCATTCCTCGTGCTCTCGCTTCCGCCATCGTTTCCTCCTGAGTTCGAAATTCCCGAGTAAGTCTCTTCAAAATGGTGCAGCGTTCCGCAAAAAGTCGGTGGACGCATCCCATTCGGCGCGCGTTCCCCTGCCTCGCGCCGCGCCATAGTATCCCAGCCGGCCCTTACATCAAACTTACAAATCTGCACCGTGTTGCAGTGCACCATCACTGGTTCATGCGCGAGCACCTCCGGTCGCCGTTGCGAGCAGCCCTTCGATCTTCGCCATGAGGTCGCGCGTGGAGAAGGGTTTCGTCACGTAGAGGTCGGCACCCAAGGTCAGCCCTCGGACCACTTCCGAGTCGCGTCCCTTGGCCGAGAGCATGACGATCTTGATGTGGCGCCACTCGGGGCGTCTGCGGATCGTCTGGCACACTTCGTAGCCGCTCGCCTGCGGCATCATCACGTCCAGAAGCACGAGGTCGGGAACGACCTCTCCCACGATCGAAAGGGCAGCCGCGCCATCGGCCGCGGTATGGACCTCGTGGCCGCGCTGTCGCAACAGGAATTCGATCGCCGCGACGATGTTCGGCTCGTCGTCGGCGATCAGTATTTTCTTCATCCGCGATCCCTCCGACACTTCATGCCGCAAGCGCCCGCGTTGCCTGTCCGATGGGCACGGAGAAAGAGAACGAGGCCCCGCACCCGACTTCGCTGTCGACCCAGAGCCTGCCGCCGAAGTGCTCGATGATCTGGCGGCTGATGTGAAGGCCGAGCCCGCTGCCGTGCGGCTTGTCGGTCAGCTTGTCGCCGACCTGGTGGAACTTGCTGAAGATCTCCGCCTGGTGCTCGGGGCTGATGCCCCGGCCGTTGTCCCGCACCTCGACCTCGAGGCTGCCGCTCTTCTCCAGGAGCGTGATCTCGATCCGCCCGCGGCTCGGATCGCAGAACTTCGCGGCGTTCGACAGGAGGTTCAGCATCACCTGGATCATGCGGTCGAGGTCCGCGATGACCGGCGACACCCGGTCCGGCAGGCGCGCGACGACCTCGATGTTCCTCTCCTTGAAGACCTGTCCCATCGCCGTCAGCGTATCCGCGATCACATCCTTCATGTCGACCGGCGTCTCGGCCCACTCGGCCTTGCCCGATTCGATCTTGGCGAGATCGAGCACCTGGTTGATGAGACGCGTCAGCCGCTCGGTTTCCTTCGTGATGATGCCGAGGAATTTCTTCCGCTGGCCAAGCTCGACGTCCGGGTCGTCGAGCAGGATCTCGGTGAACGCGCGGATCGACGTGAGCGGTGTGCGCAGCTCGTGCGTCACGGTCGAGACGAAGTCGTCCTTCAGCCGGTCGAGCTCCTTGAGACGCTCGTTCGCCTCGCGCAACTCGGCCGTCGCCGCCTCGAGCTCGCGCGACTTCTGCTCGAGCCGATGACTGTACACGACGACCTGCGACGCCTCGTCCAGGATGTCGCGCACTTCCTCGATGGTCAGCGTTTCCTCCTTGACGACCGACGCCACCATGATCCGCGCCGATGCGCCGCCCACCGCGCCCGCAAGCTGGACTTCGACGTAGTGGACGAGCTCGGCGTCGGCGGCGAGCGCGGGATCGGGCCATGCGAGACCCTTGCCGCGGGCATATTCTTCGAATGCGTCGTCGGCGGTGGCGGTACCCAGGAATCGCGCCAGCAGGTTGTAGAGATCGGGAACCGACGCCGTGCCCCGCCAGAAACGTGCGCCGCCGGCTTCTCCCGAGTGGCGGAAGACGTCGACGAAAACGCTCGCCTGACGGTGCTCGTCGGCATTCGGCGACGCCGAGAGCGACACGCCGACATACGCGCCGACGTTCGCGATCATGCTCCAGATCATCGCGTGGCTGATCGAGTCGAGGCCTGCGAGTCCGAAGAGCTGCAGCGGTTTCAGGAGCGCGATGCCGAACGGACCTTCGTCGAGCAGGCTGACCGGCAACCACCCCGAGCGGGCGATCGCCGGCAGCAACAACGTGTAGAGCCAGACCACGAATCCGGCGGACAGGCCGCACAGCGCGCCGGCGCGAGTGCCGCCTTTCCAGAAGATACCGCCGAGGATGGCGGGGGCGAACTGGGCGACGGCGGCGAACGAGATAAGGCCGATCGAGACCAGCGCGTAGGCCTCGCCTGCGAGCCGGAAGTACAAGTACCCGAGCATCAGGATCAGCACGATCGCGCCGCGCCGTATGCCAAGCAGAAGCCCGGTGAGGTCGGGGCGCGCGTTCAGGCGCAGCCGGCGCAGCCGCAGGAGCACCGGCATCACGAGGTCGTTGCACACCATCGTCGACAGCGCGATCGTCTCGACAATGACCATGCCGGTCGCCGCGGACAATCCGCCGATGAAGACGAGGAGCGCGAGGAGCTCGTGCTTCTCGGCCATCGGCAGCGTGAGCACGAACGTGTCGGCGTCGACGGTGCCGTCGGGAAAGCGCAGCAGGCCGCCGAACGCGATGGGCAGCACGAAGATGTTGATGGCGAGCATGTACAGCGGGAACATCCAGATCGCCTTCCTGAGATGTTTTTCGTCGACGTTCTCGACGACGGCGACCTGGAACTGCCGCGGCAGGAACATGATCGCCATCATGGACAGCACGGTCAGCCACGCCCAGTTCGAGTACCCGCCCGCAACGCCTTCGAGCGGGGTCATCATCTCGCGCAGCTTCGGCTGCGCCGATGCGCGCGCGAAGAGGTCGCCGAAGCCGTCGTACATGCCGAACGTGACGAAAGCGCCAGCGGCGAGAAACGCGAGCAGCTTCACGAGCGATTCGAAAGCGATCGCCGCGACCATTCCCTGGTGATGCTCCGCAGCGTCGAGGTGGCGCGTGCCGAACGCGACCGTAAACGCGGCGAGCAGGAGCGCCATCCACAGGGCGGCGTCCTCGCGGATCGACGACGTCCCCGCGCTCGAGGGCATGATGATGTCGGGATACTGGACCAGAATCGAGAAGCTGTTCGACACGGCTTTGAGCTGCAGCGAGATGTAGGGCAGGATCCCGATGACGGCGATGACGGTGACGAGTCCGCCCAAAAGCGCGCTCTTGCCGTAGCGCGACGCGATGAAGTCCGCGAGCGAGGTGATCCGGTTCTGCTTGGAGATCCGCAGGATTTTCCGCAGCACCACCCACCACAGCGCAATCATCAGCGTGGGACCGATGTAGATGGGCAGGAAGCCGACGCCGTCGCTCGCGGCGCGCCCCACGCTGCCGTAGAACGTCCACGCGGTTGCGTAGACGGCGAGCGACAGGCTGTACACGTACGGGCTCGCGATGACGGAACGGCCGGCATCGGCGCGCCCGTCGGCGAAATACGCGATGGCGAACAGCAGGCCGAGATACGCGACCGAGATGAGGATGATCGTCGTGCCGTGCAGCATGGCCTTCGCTGGGACGCTAGCGCTTCGACTCCGCGAGCCACGCCATGGCCGCGATCAGCGCCGCCCAGGCGATGAACATGTAGACATACAGCACGGGCACGCCGAGCACCATGCCCGACACGTTGAAGAGCGCGAGGATCGGGTAGTTGAAGAGCAGCGTGCCGAGCAGGCACAGCGCAACGAAGCGCTGGCCCTTGCTCTCGAAATCGCTCATGGCACCTCCTTCGTTCGTGGCGGCGTGAGTTTAAGCCCGCGGCCGGACCACCGTCACCGTGCAGGGCGCGTTGCCGACGACCTCTCGACCCACGCCGGCGAAGCGCCAGGGGAGGCTGCCGGCAGCCGGCGCACCGATGACGATGCGCGCGACGTCGTTCATCGAGGCGTAGTCGATGAGCGCCGCGGCAGGCTTGTCCGACTCGAGCACGTGATAGGTCAAGCGCTCGTCCGGCAGCTCGAGTGGCTTGGCCCAGGTGCGGAGATCGACAAGGCGCCGGATATGGCGACCGGTCGCGGAGTTCTCCTCGCCGGCGCCGGAAAGCGATGCCGCCGGCGGCACGACGGTGATGCACGCGATGCGGCAACCGGGATCTGCCGCGATCGCCTCCTTCGCAGCCTCGCGCAGCGCGACCCGCAGCGCCTCGTTGGCTTCCTGGGGAGCGAGGGCTACCGCGATGACCCGGTTTGCCGGAGGCTCGAGCGACGGCGGCGGACAAGGCGCAGGTTTGAATCGCGCTGCGCGCAATCGGCGTCGCGCGAGGGTCGCGAGACCCGCGCGGCGGGTCCGTGCCGCGCGCTCGGTGAGCGGCACCGCGCCGGGCGAGGAGAGGGCGACTGCGAGCTCGTGGGCGGACGCATAGCGGTCGCGAGCATCGACTTCGAGGCAGCGCAGCACGATCTCCTGCAGCCATTCGGGAATCGCGGGTACGAGCGCGCGGGGCGGAACGGGATCGCGATAAAGACGCCCGCGCAAATCGGCGACAGTCGCGGGACGGCCGAAGGGAAGTTTCCCGGTCGCGAGCTCGTACAGCATGCCGCCCAGCGCATAGAGGTCCGACCGCGCATCGCAGCGCACACCCGCGATCTGCTCGGGTGCCATGTACACCCAGTTGCCGAGCGGAACGCGCAGCTCTTCCGCCAGCAGGTCGGGATAGTGGCCGTGCCGCGCGAGCCCGAAGTCGATGAGCACGGCCTCGCCGTTGGCGCGGAACAGCACGTTCGTCGGCTTGAGGTCGAGATGGACGACTTCCTGCCGGTGCACGTCGTGCAGGGCGAGCGCGACGGCGCTGCCGATGCGCGCCACCTCCTCGGCGGGCATCGGCGCGCGGTGAAGCCAGTCGTCGAGCCGCTCGCCCTCGATGTGCTCCATCACGAGATACGGCGTCGTCTCGACGTCGCCGTACGCGATCAGCGTGGGATGGTGACGGCTCTGCGCCATCGCGCCCAGCACCGTTCGGCAAACCTCGAAGCCGATGACGTTGACGGCCCGTTCGCCCGGGCCGAGGCGCGGGACCTTCATGACGAGGGGAAGCGGGCCCTCCGGACCGGCAAGCCGGAAGATCGTCGCCATGCTGCCGGCGTGGATCATCTCGCCCAATTGGAAGCCGTCGATCACGCTCCCTTGTTGAGGCACGGCAGCCATCACGTTCCTCGCTCGAGACGCAAAGCGAGCCGCTCGGGGAGCCCGGCCGCGCGGATCTTGCGGACGGCCGACGGGTGGTCGTAGGGGATGCGAAAGAACGTGAGGCGCTCGCGGTCGGTGTCGAACAGCGCGTAGCAGGCGGCGTTGTTGCCATCGCGAGGCTGGCCAGCCGAGCCGACGATCGCAAGCCAGCGGTGATGTCGCGCGACGGGAATCGGCGTGCCGGCGACGGGCTCGAACGCCATCGGCTTTCCGCTCGCGCCGGTGTAATAGAGCTTCGGCTCGTGCACGTGACCGCTGAACACGTAGGAGCCGTCGGCGGCCGCCATGCTCTCCGCCGCTTCGCGCGCCCCGGTGATGTAGATCCATTGCTCCGGCGCGGCGGCGCTAGCATGCACGTATAGGGCATTGTCGCTTCGGACGGTGAGCGGGAGCGACGCGAGGAACGCGCGATGGCCGTCGCCGAGCTGCCCGCGAGTCCAATCGGCCGCCGCGAGCGCGCTTCCCGTCAGCGCATCGTCCGTGCGTCCCAGCACCGCCGCATCGTGGTTGCCCATCACGGCGATCGCGCCGCCGGCCACGTGGCGCTCGATCAGCTCCAGCACTGCGACGGGGTCGGCGCCGTATCCGACGAGGTCGCCCAGGAACGCTCGCCGGTCAGCGCCCAGGCCTTCCGCGTGCGCGAGACACGCGGTGATCGCCTCCAGGTTGCTGTGGATGTCGGCGAACAGGGCTATCTTCAGACGGAGCTCGTTTTCTGGATGCGATACCCGACACCGCGCACGGTCACGATCTCGACGGCAGCCGCTTCGAGCTTGCGCCGGAGCCGATGCACGTAAACCTCGATCGCGTTGGTGCTGACCTCATCGCCCCATTCGCACATGTGGTCGAGCAGCTGCGCCTTGCTCACCATGCGATCGGGCCGCTGCAGCAGCACCTCGAGCAGCACGAGCTCCCGCGCGGAAAGGTCGAGCGGCTCGCCGCGGACCTTCGCGACCCGGCCGATGCGGTCGAACGTGAGGCCGCCGCACTCGACCTGCGAGGACGCCGTGCCGGAGCCGCGCCGCGTCAGCGCCCGCACGCGGGCTTTCAGCTCCTCGAGCGCGAACGGCTTGGCAAGATAGTCGTCGGCGCCGAGGTCGAGACCGCGCACGCGGGCCTCGACGCCATCCTGCGCCGTCAGGATGAGCACAGCCAGTTCGGCGCTTTTCGCGCGGAGCCGCTGCAGCACCTCGAGACCGTTCATCCGGGGAAGGCCGAGGTCGAGGATCAGGAGATCGAACTCGAAGCTCGCGACCGCGGAGAGCACTTCGGCGCCGGTGGCCACGCGGTCGACCGAATAACCGCATTCGCGGAGCCTTGCGGAAAGACCATCCGCCAGGACGGCATCATCCTCGGCAATCAGAATGCGCATCCGGCGCGTCCTCAAGTCCCGCCTCGATGGTTGTCGTGCGCGCCTCAACCAGCGAACCGAATTCGAGTGTAGCAAAGGCCCGCGCGCGGTGCACGCCTCACGGCCGTCGAATTGGCTACAATCGTGGGCAATGGACACGACCCGTTACGCGAAGACGGACAAAGGGCTGGAGGAGATCCGTTCGCGGGGCAAGAGTCTGCGCGGACGCCTCCGCACGATGCTGATCCTGATCGACCCCTCGAAGACCGACGCCGAGTTGCGCGCCAGCGCCGCGCAGATCGGCGTCGAGCCGGAGTTCCTCGACACACTCCTGCGCGACGGCTACGTCGCGGCGGTCGGGGCGAACGACACCGCCGACACCGAGTCCACGGCGCGCGTGGTCACCCGCGACGAGCTCGCACGCTTTCGCGCGGCGAAAGTGTTCATCAACGAGACGATCGTCGACGCGCTGGGGGTGCGCGCGTTCCTGTTCACGCTCAAGCTCGAGCGCTGCTCGACACGCGCCGACCTGGCCGCGCTCATGCCCGACTACGAGAAGTCGATCCGCAAGTTTCGTGGCGAAGCGGAGACGAAGCTCCTGGTCGAGCGGGCGCACGAGCTTCTCGCCTAGCGGACCCGACGATGGCCGAATCGCAAGCCGCGCTCACCGCCCTTTCGCCGCTCGACGGCCGGTATGCCGCAAAGACGGCGCCTTTGGCGGCGCATTTCAGCGAATTCGGCCTCGTTCGTGCGCGCGTGCGGGTCGAGGTCGCGTGGCTGCTGGCACTCGCCGACGACCCCAGCATTCCGGAAGTGGCGCCGTTCAGTGCCGATGCGCGCGCCGCGCTCGGGGAGGCGTGCGACGGCTTCTCCGTCGAGGACGCCGCGCGCATCAAGGCAATCGAGCGCACCACCAATCACGACGTCAAGGCGGTCGAG